>Ga0187882_1002995_pt1 | contig 14973 bp, 12 predicted proteins | sample June2016WEW_19_1_3_FD_132991 | JGI IMG/M metagenome (GOLD analysis project Ga0187882, IMG submission 132991) | Peatland microbial communities from SPRUCE experiment site at the Marcell Experimental Forest, Minnesota, USA - June2016WEW_19_150 | ecosystem: Environmental > Terrestrial > Soil >...
GAAATTGGACACGCTCTTCCAGGAGGGCGTTGAGATCCAGGGCGGTGGGGTGGGCCTGCGGTTCCATCGCAAACTCTGAGAAAGCGCGCACGCGCCGTTCCAGGCTCTCCACCTCGTCCACGACCACTTGAGCCGCCTGTTCCAGAAAGCGCTTGTCCGCCGCGGGCTGGCGCGCGAGAATCTCCTCCACGGTCAGACGGATGGGAGTCAGGGAGTTTTTCAACTCATGTGCCATCTTGCGCGCGAGCGTCTGCCAACTGGCGATTTGCGTCAGATAAACTAATCGGTCCCGACTCTGCTGAAGATGGTCGGCTGTGTGGTTGAAAGCCTGAACAGCACGGCCGATTTCATCGTCCCTCTCCGAACGAAGACGCGTTTCGAAGTTGCCGCCCGCCAGCTCGAGAAGCCCGGCCGTCAGGTCCTGGATCGGACTGCTGATCCGGTTGGCAAGAAAGATCACGCTTACAAGCGAAACAACCCAGATGATGGCTCCCAGCAGGATCAGAGTGTAGTTGAAGCCACGGCGCAGGTCGCGCTGCCTGAGCGTTTCCACCTGGGCGCGAGCTTCGCGATATTGCCGGGTCACCTCTTGCATGCGAACGCCATTCAGGCTCTTGGAGTAGAGCCAGGCTTCGCCGTCACGGCGCACCACGTAGTTCAGACGATCGCCCTCCGGCTCCGACAGAGTGAAACGTTCGGGTTCCTGACTGTCCCAAAACTGCTGCATCCATCCCGGCCAGCTGCCGCGCGCGGCAGCATTGAACCGTTGAGCTTCGAGGCGGCCCGCCGCGGCTTCCGACTTCAAGTCTTCGCGGGCCTGCCGGTAGTATTCGCGGGCGATGCTTTCCAACGATTTGGAAAGCCGGTCCAGATCGTCCGTTGCCACATAGCTGAGGCTGCGCTCGAGCAGAGCTGCGCTCATCCACAGCATCGTGGCGAGCGGCACCAGAGTAGCCGCGAGAAATATCAGGATGAGCTTGTGCCGCAGCCGATTCACGCCGCTTCCTTAGAGACAGACACGCGGGTCCCGGAGCAAGTCCAGGATCCTGATTGGTTCAGTTCTTCTTGCCCTTCAATTCTCCCAGACGCAAAGATCCCGATTCCGTCTCCCATCGCAATGCGGGCGGATGCCCCTTGCGGCTGAAAACGTCAATCAGTCCCGCGAGGGTCAAGCCGGAGTGGCTGTCAGCCCCCGCTGCCGAGTCACTCTCTTCCACATGGCACTCCAACTTTAACACGAAGGGTTTTTCCGGCGACAGCGCCGGTACGGGCAGGGACATGTTTTCCAGAAACCAGGCCTCGGCTCCAGCCGCCGTGAGATGGGAGCCGGACCGTCCGGAGTTGCCCGTTTGCACGATGGAGAAGCGCTCTTCCCACAAGTCGAAACTGACCACGAAGGTACCCGTCTGGCGGGAGATTGGCTTGCCCTGAGAACCTGCAGTGAGCGCTAAGGAAAAAACGTAGGTGACAGAAGCGCCATTTTGCAGCTGCTCCAGCGGCTTCCCCTCCAAAACGTGCAACAGCGGCGCCGACACACGCAGGCGATCGCCCTGGCGTTCGACGGTCAAGGAGGGTGCCTGGGCTGAAGCCTGCCATCCATTCATGCAGAGGAGGCAAATCGCAAGACTCAGGTAGCGGCAATATCGCATGGCGCCTCCTAGTACCTGAATCCAAGCATGAACATCGGGACCACCTGGTGAAGGCGGACTGGGAACGCTACCGAAGCAAAGAAGCCGTTCTTGTCGGCCCAGCCAAAGCCGAGTCCATGCCTGACCTTGCCTGCCGTTCCTGGATCGTAGACCGTTCCGGCATCATAAAAGAGCTGGAATGAGCGGTAGCGGTATTCCAGAGATCCATGCAGGGACCGCGTTCCTCCGAGAGGCGCCACGTCGAATTTGTTCCACCCCCTCAACGTGAGACTGTCTCCAAGAGAGAAGCGCTCAAATAACGGCGCAATTCCCGTGATGAGACCTCCCTGCACGTGCGCTCCGAACAGGTTTCTGCCTTTGGCGACGGTGTAATCGACGGTGGCGAAGTGGCGCGTGTAGATAAAATCGCTGTCGAGAGTCCTTGTGGCGCTTCGCAGGCTGTAGGTGACGCTGAACCTGTGCCGGTAGCCGCCCTGGGTCCGAACGTTATGTTTGAACTGGACGTCCGCCGTGCCGGCATAGGCAGTCAGGGTGTGGGCTACCGGATATTGCATCTGAAGGCGTTCGAAACTGGCGCCTATACTGAGCTTCAAATCCCCAAACGGGATCACTGACACGGAAGGCGCGAAATCCTGGCGCGCACGATAAACACCGGGAACTCCGGAAGTGATTGCCAACGCCGCCTGAGTGGCCGCGTTGAAAGTCTCATGGTAGGCGTTGAATTCGATCCGCGCCTGGATAAGGTCCGTCCCCACCTTCCTGTTCTCGAGACGCATCCTCACGCCGGCATTGCGCTCGAGCAGCTCATCGGCGCTGTCGACAAATCCAAAGGTGAAAACGCTGTGAGGTTGAAAATCGATCGGGATTTCGATGGCCCCGTTCATGCCCTCTTTCGATTCGTACACCACCGGGGGTACTGGAATCTCAAAACGTTTCCAGAGGGTCCGCTCGGCTTCAAACACCACCTTGACGTGGTCGGGCGTGTCTCCGCGCTTCGCTTTGACGTTGACCGAATAATCCCGCAACTCCTTACGCATTCGGTCGGCCAGCTTCTGGGCGGCATCCTGGTCGTACTTTTCCCCGACCAGCTTCTGCATGTCGTCACGGAGCGCCTTGCTGATTTTCGATTCGGCTATGCCGGAGATCTCGACCTTCTCGACCTCGTAGCGCGAGTTGACGTTTGTCGATGGCTTTTGATCCTGCGCCTGCAGCCCAAACGGGCAAATCAAACCGAACATGATCCAAAGCAACCAGAAAACGATGGAAGGTAAGGTTGTGTTTTTCATGCCTGTGCTATACGCAAAATCCGAGCCAAGCCGTAAATCGTGCCATCGCAGACAGATCTGCTGTTGTGCTCCCGTGAATTGATTTCACAGGTGTGCAGCCGCCGGCACAGGAGATTACTCGTGCAACACCAGTTCATCTGGCAGTTTTACCGTGCGCCTCCGTCCAATGCTATTAACTTAAACACAATTTGAAGAACTTGCCACAGATTACACAGATTTCACTGAACAGCCTCTCCCACCATCAAGCTTTTTCGCTCTTAAATCCGTGTATTCTGTGAAATCTGTGGCAGGTTTTTGCACACTTGCGGGACCTCAGGTTTAGGTTAGCAGCATTGGATCGACACGGGCTACTTGACTCCGAATCGAGATTCTGGTAATTAACCATCCGGTTAGTTAATATGAAACTCGACTCAACTCGCCCGCATAGGAGACCGGTGACGCGCCGGCGGGACAGCGCCGGTACGAGAGCCACGATTCTTGACGCCGCGGAGAAGATCTTCGCGGAAGCGGGGATGGCGGGAGCGCGCACCGACGCGATTGCCGAAGCTGCGGGAGTCAACAAGGCGATGCTTTACTACTATTTCAAGAGCAAGGACGGCCTGTATCGCGCCGTGCTGGAGGCGAATGTCGAGGAGTTTCATCGGCGCGCGGATAAAGTGCTTGCAAGCCCCGGGTCTGCCGGCGCGCTCGTGCTCCGCTACGTCGGCAATCATTTTGATTTTTTGAGTGCGCGCCCGTACTATGCGCGGTTGTTTCAGCGCTTGATGATGGCGGGTGACCGGACTGTGGATCGCATCGTGAAGGCGCACTTTGTCCCGCTTTCCAAGCGGGTGATCGAGCTACTCGAGCGCGGGATGCGCTCGGGCGAGTTGCGCCCCCTCGATGCGCGCCACACGGCAATGTCCCTGATCGCTCTGACGGTGTTTTATTTCAATGCGGCGCCCATGCTTCGCCGAATCGCCAACATTGACGTGCTCGATCCGGCGCAACAGGCGCTGCGAAGGGCGGAAGTTTTGAAATTCATTCGCTTTGCCTTGTTTAATCATCCGGAGGCGGTGAACCCATGAAGCGATGGCTCATTCTCGCTTTGCTGCTGGTTCTCGTAGCCGGGGGTATCTACCTGTATCGGGTTCTGAACCGTCCGCAGGGATTGATGCTCACCGGCATCGCCACGACGAATGAGGTCAACGTCAGCCCGCTGATTCAGGGGCGGGTGGACCGCCTGTTGGTGCGGGAGGGGGATGCAGTCAAGGCCGGCCAGTTGCTGGCCGTGATGGATCCTCTGGAACTGCAGGCCGACCGCTCTTTCTATCTCCACACGGAACAAGGCGCGGCCGCGCAGGTCGAGCAGGATGAGGCCGCGCTGCAATATCAGGAGGCCATGACGCGCGACCAGATCAGCCAGGCCGAGGCCGCGCTGGGGGCTATACAGGCGCAGGTAAAGGAGGCCGCGGCGGAGCTCGATCTCAATCGCATCAACTACGAACGCGCCCAGAATCTTTTCAAGAGGCAGGTCTATTCGGCGCAGGCCCTCGATCAAGCGCGCACCACCTATGATGCGTCCCGAGCGCATCTGGAATCTCTACAGAAGCAGGTGGATGCCCAAGCTGCCGAGGTTGCGCTGGCGCGATCCAACGAGAACCAGATCACGGTCCGCATGAAGGAACTCCAGGCAGGACGCCGGCAGCTTTTGGCGGCCGGTGCCCAAAAATCCAAGGCGGATGTACGCCTGGGCTATACGGAAGTGCGTGCGCCCATCAGCGGGGTGGTAGCGGTGCTGGCGGCGCGCCAGGGTGAAGTCATCAGCGTCAGCCAGCCGATTCTGACCTTGATCAATCCGGACGATCTTTGGGTGCGCGCCGATGTCGAGGAAACCTACATCGAGCGTATCAGGCTCGGGGATTCGCTGACTGTCCGCCTGCCATTCGGCACAGAGCGGCGCGGAACGGTGTTTTATCGAGCGGTGGATGCCGATTACGCAACGCAGCGGGACGTCAGCCGCAGCAAACGGGACATCAAGACTTTTGAGATCCGCTTGCGGCTCGACAACGGCGACCGGCGCCTGTGGCCCGGGTTGACCGCCTACGTCCTGCTCCCGATGCAGGTAGTGCAGGCCGCGCCCCTCCCCTCTGACTAGGATGGACATGCCGGCGATTCAAGCGACCGAAATCAGGAAGATGTTCGGGACATTCTGTGCCGTGGACTCGCTCACGTTTACGGTGGATGAATGCGAAATCTTCGGTCTCCTCGGCCCGAACGGTGCAGGCAAATCGACGCTCATCCGAATTCTGACCACCCTGCTGCCGCCGACCTCGGGAACCGCGCTGGTCAACGGGTACAACGTGGTCACGGCAGCCAACAAGGTGCGGCGGACGATCGGCGTGATCCCACAGGCCATGACTTCCGACCAGGATCTTACCGCCGAGGAGAACATGGAGGTATTTGCCAAGCTCTATGGCGTGCCGAGAGAGAGGCGCAGGCGGGTCATCCGCGAGCTTCTGGAGGCAACCGATCTGAGCCAGTGGGCCGACAAACCGGTAAAAAATTTCTCCGGAGGCATGCGGCGGCGGCTCGAGATCGCTCGCGGGCTCGTGCACGAGCCCAAGATCTTTTTCCTGGATGAGCCAACGACCGGTTTGGATCCCGTTTCACGCGTGTCCGTGTGGGAAATGCTCATGCAGCTGAAGCAGGGACGCGACCTGACGATTCTGGTGACCACGCATTACATGGACGAGGCCGACCGACTCTGCAATCGCATCGCGATCGTCGACCATGGGAAACTCGTCGCCCTGGACTCTCCGCTCAAGCTGAAAGCTTCCATCCCGGGGAACAACATTCTCGAGGTCAGCTTTTCGTCCGTCCCGGACGGTTGGTTGGAACAGCTGAAACAGCTCCCGGAGGCGCAAGACGTCAAGGCGGACGGCAACGTATTCCGTATCAGTTCCAACAACGGGCCGAAGACGACCTCGGAGATCCTCGAGGCGGCGCGACAGGCGCAGGTTGACATTATGTCGCTCTCCGTCCAGAGCACGACGCTGGACGACGTCTTTGTGCATTACACCGGCCGTCAACTTCGCGATGCGCTGCAGGACGCGCCGAAGCTCGATACCCGATACATGTACCAGCGTGATAAGGTGGCCCGATGAAAGGAACTTTGGCCCTGATCGAACGAGACATGCGCAAGTTCAGGCGCAGTCCCACTCTCATCCTGACCAGCATGTTTTTCCCTCTGGTCCAGTTGGTGGTATTGGGATATGCGTTCGGGGGAAAGCTCACAAACCTGCACGTCGGCGTCGTAGACCAGGATCACCAGATCGAAACGGTCAAATTGCGCGAAATGTGCGGCGCTATTGCGGCCAACGCGCGGACCTTTGACACAATAACCTATGCGGATGAAACGCGGGCCATGACGGATCTGCGCGAGGGGCGCATCAGCGCCGTTCTCGAAATTCCTCCGAATTTTTCGCGGCACGTGCTGGCAAAGGAGGACCCAAAGGTCGCGCTCATCGAGGACAATACCGACAACTTTGCCGTGGCGACGCTCGAAGGCGCATTTTCACAACTGCTCGGAACGTTTAATCAGCACGCCGCCCCGGCGCGCGTTCCTCCTCAGGCCACGCTTTCGGTAGTCGAAGTCTATCCTTATGTCCCCTACATTCAATACCTGCTGTCCGGCACGGTCGTGCTGGCGATTTTCATATCCGCCATGATCGGTGGGGGCATCATTTTCATTGATGACAAGGCACGCGGACTACACGAAGGGTACCTGGTCACGCCCATCAGCAAGCTGGAGCTAATTCTGGGTTTCACTCTATCAGGTGCGATCAAAGCCTGTTTGTCCGGTATTGTGCTGGTCACGCTCGGGTCGATCATTGCAGGGATCCCGAACCCCTTGGATCCGATCCGCCTGGCCAAGCTTCTGATCGTAATCGTGGTATCGTCGCTGGCCCTCATCAGCATGATGTTCTTTCTGATGGTGCGCGTGAGTGATCCCCTGGTTCCACGCGCTACCATGGGAGTCTTGAACACGCTGCTTTATTTCCCGAGCGGCGCCGTCTATCCAGTCAACGGGTTTCCGAATTGGATGAGGGTGATTTCCAAAGGGGATCCGTTCACCTATGCGGTTCATGCATTCAAGGAGTTGTTGCTCAAGAACGCAGGCATCGGTGCGATCGCCTTTGATATGTCTTTCCTGATCGTGTTCGCGATCATCATGATGACGCTTGCGACCCTCCTCTTTAAGCGCACGTTGTGAAGTGTACCGTCCGGCGCGGTTCTGGTACCATTTCCATGATCGCGGACCTGGTTCCGGCCGGGAGTTTCTGTCCATTTGCCTTCAAGACACAAGTCCGCGGTCAAAGAGCTGCACAAAGGGGTGGACGAGACGGTCGCCCGCAGATTGGGAAGGGCAGGGAAGCATGGTGGAAGAAAAATCAGTTCCGCAGAATCTTATACTCGAGATCCTGAGCGCGATCCAGGGCGCGCTGAATGAAGAAAACCAGCGAGTTTTCGCCAAGACGGGCCGGATTCTGGGAGCCAGGTGGGCCCAGAACCAGCCGCGCGTCGCAAACGCCGACGACCTGATGGAAAAAGTTGCCCATTATTTGGCGGACGAACTCCAAATGGCGGACAGCGTCGCTTTTGTCAGAGAAGGCGAGGACTATGTCCTGAGACTCAGAGGGTGCCACATCTGTCTTGGAGAACTTGTCAAAGAAAGGCATGACATCGCTCCGGCGTGCGCGGTATCGATGCTGCCTGCCGGCGCCATGATAAAAAACCTGGGGATCAAGAACGTCCGATTGAAGGAAATTCGCAAGCCCGGGCCCGCCGGCGATTGCGAAATGGTCTACGAGATTAAGATATAAGACCCATGCCGCGGATAACAGTCTGGCTTTGCCTGCTCGATCCGCGGCCGGACTCTCCCAATTGCCTCACGGTTCGGCAGCTTCCTGCTGCTGTAGTTGATCGAGCGGAGCCCCGAAAGTTCGGCCTTCTCCTACGGTGTTTCTCAGCGTCGGGTTGCCGCCCATTTCGTTGCGGGGCTGTTGCCGGCCTTGATCGTACCCTGAATAGAGTTGCCGCTGACAGCACCTTGGAACTGCTGCACCGTGCTGTCCCCCGCTGAGAAGCTGATGTTGGCGCCTTCCAACTTCACGTTTTTCAGGGGCAGTTCCTTGCCGTTGATCTTCAGGCTGCCTTCAATCTTCTGAAAACTCTGCTTGAGCGTGAGTTCCGCGCTGCCGGAGGTCCCTGTCCAGGCCCAGGTGCCGGCCACTTTAGCCGGTACGATCCAGAAATAGACCGTTCGGTCACCGGCGGACGTAGTCTGATCCGGTTCCCAGTCATCCATGGTAAAAGAATTCGTGACCACGCGCGTGCCGGGCTTCATCTCGAGGATTTTCGGCCGCAGCTTCATGTTGAGGTCGGGGAGCAAGTACATGGTAAGCACGGTGGCCTCGCTGAAATCTCTCTCGAAGATGTCGCCGTGTTCGAAGGTCGCCTTGGCGGTGACCCCTTCCTTCTGGGCGTTGCTCCTGGAGAGTTCCACCATGTCGAGGTTGTACTCGATGCCGAGGGCGCGTGCGCCGCGCTTGGCGGCCGCAATCACGATGCGGCCGTCGCCCGATCCCAAATCGATCACATAATCATTAGGAGTCACCTTGGCCATGTCGAGCATCGCCGCGATGGTTTCTTCCGGCGTCGGTACCCAGATGACGTCCTTGCCTGCCTGGCCGACCTGAGGCACGTACTGCTTTTGCTGTTGAGGGCTCGCAGCCGGCAATAGGGCGAGGGACGACATCACGAGGGTCAGGGTGAAGGTGATGATAAGCGTTCTATTCCGAGTCATGGCTCGCATCTCCTTTGAAAGGGATCCATTCAGGACGCATTCTAATCGTGAGGGCTTTTATGCGGCAAGGCAATTGATGGATTTCATGATTTCTGCGGTTGGACTTTTGACTTGATCTGGAGCAATGCAGAACGACTTCCTGAGTTCATCTCCGGACCAGTTTTCGAAGCGTCTCGAGTAGCGGGGCCTTGGCAGCGTCTAGGTTGCGCTGGTTTCGTTCTGGGATGATTTTGTCGCGTCGTAAACCGGATCATCCACACGCAGCCCGAGGAGAAACTCCTGCAGGTATGGTTGGCAGTAGATAATCTCACCCACAAAATTTGCACTACCCCACTCGACCTTAGCCGCGGCCCCAGTGGGTAACCCGTCGCTCAAAATCAAACTGAGGCCGTGCGCCGAAAGATTCGCCAGCCTCCCCTTTTGGCAATGACCGGGATTTTGGAGGCAGGTCACTTTCACAGTCATGTCCGTCTTGAACCTCAGTCGATTTCGCCTGTTCATGCCCGTTCAATCGGCCTGATACCTGTGGGACGTTAGGGGAAATTTGAGGCTCTACTGTTCGCGGCGCAATTCTGCTCGAAATCGTCCGTTTCTCTCAACACAAGCGGTTTGGCAGCACTGGCATAGGCACACGGCACAGATTAGAATCTTAAGAGGAAACTACCGCTGCAGGCTGTCATTCGTCACGCAGCGCATCGAGGGGATCCATTCTTGTTGCTCTGCGTGCCGGAATGAAAATTCCTATCAGCGCCCACGCCAACAGGAGTAAGATCACCAGGATGTAGGTGACCGGGTCGGTCGGCCGCACGTCAAAGAGCATGCTCGACAGGAGCCGGGTGGCGGCGAGCGCTCCGGCAAGGCCAATCGCTAGCCCGATCAGGACATAGGATATGCCTTGGCCTATGAAGGAGCGCAGGATGTCGCTCTTCTGGGCGCCAAGCGCCATGCGAATGCCGATCTCGTGCCGACGCTGGCTTACCGAATATGAAGTCACCCCGTAAATGCCCGCGGATGCCAGGAGCAGCGCAAGCCCGGCAAAGAGGCTGATGAGCATGGTGTAGAATCGAGGCTGCGCTACGGAATCAGAGACCACTTCGTCCATGGTGCGGATGTCTGCCAGCGGCTGATCGGGCTGAAACTCGCGGATTGTGCGCCGGATCGCAGGTGCGGCGCCCATAGGATCCGTTTTCGTGTGCACCACCAGAGTGCTCATAGGCGCTCCCAGGAACTGCAGATAAGGCACATAGAGCTCGGCCTGCGGCGGCACGCTCAGTTTGGTATGCCTGACGTTTCCGGCCACGCCCACAACGAGGACCCAGTTACTGACCTTTTTGCCGAGCGGACTCTCCCCGGGCCACAACTCGCGCGCCATCGCCTCGCTCACGATCGCAATGCGGGGAGCGGCAGCGGTGTCTGTCTCGTCAAACGGGCGCCCGGAGACAATCGGAATGCCCATGGCCTGGAAGTAGTCAGGGCTCACGGCCCGAAAAGGAAAGGCGCGTTCCTCCGATTTGCTGTCGGCCCCATCCGTCTTAATCGTAATTATCGCTTCCCCTCCGCTCAGCGGCAGGACCGTGACCAGCCCGGCGGACTGCACGCCGGACAAGGTCTGAATACGCCGGAGTATTTCGGTGTAATAAGCGGGCTGCTGTTTTTTGTCAGGCACACGGTAGGCCGGCATAGGCAAGCGCGCGGTCAGGAGCCTTTCGGTCCGAAAACCCGGATTGACATGGAGCAGATGGATAAAACTCTGCAGCATGAGGCTGGCTCCGGCCAGCAGGACGAACGAGAGCGAAATCTCGGCAACGATAAGAGAGTCCCGGAGCCGGCTGCGGCGGATGCTCCCCAATCCGCTGCGCCCGGTTTCCTTGAGGGTTTCGTTAAGATCAAGCTTCGATGACTGCAGCGCAGGGATCAAGCCGAATAGCAAGGTACTGAGCAGAGCAAGCAGCACCGCGAAGCAGAAAACACGCCCGTCGATACTTGTCTGCTCCAATCGCGGCAGCGCGGTTCTCTGGTAAAACAAGGCGATCAGCGACTTGTTTACCCAGCCCGCCAGCAGCAATCCGAGGAGCGCACCCATGAGCGCGAGCAACAGGCATTCGGTAAGAAGCTGTCGTACGACACGCATTCTGGTGGCGCCCAGCGCCGTCCGGATGGCTATCTCCTTGGCGCGTTCCGTTCCGCGCGCCAGCAAAAGGTTGGCGACATTGATGCATGCGATCAGCAGCACGAGCGCCACGACTCCGAGCATAAGAAAGAGTCCGGGACGGGCGTCGGTGACCAGCGCTTCACGGAGCGGAGTGACGGTTGCACGCCAGCTTTCATGTGACTCCGGAAACTGCCGCGAGAGGAGGTCGGAAATCGAGGCCGCCTCGATTTGCACCTGTCTCGGCGTGATCCCTGGTTTTGTGCGCCCATATGCCTGGAAAAAACGTAGATTGCGGTTGGCAAGCTCCTGGGGAGTGAAATGAAGCGGCACCCAATATTCAGATCTTCGCTCTGTGAACTGGAATTCCGCAGGCATTATGCCGATCACCAGATAGCTTTCGCCATCCAGAGTAATGCGCTTTCCCAGAATGTCGTCCCTGCCTCCAAGGCTTCGCTTCCAAACCTGCTCGCCCACAATCACTGTTTTTGGCGAGGTCAGGCTGAAATCCTGATCGCCGAACCACCGACCCAGAATCGGCGCAGTGCCCAGCATGGGGAAACACTCGCTCGTGACCTCCAGGCCGAACAACTGCTCGGCCTCGGGAACGTTGCTCAGAATGGAACGGGTCGATCTGACCGCCGCAATCTTCTCAAGCACCTGCGTCCGCCCGCGCCACGTATCCAGATCGGCGGCCGAAAACATGCGCGCTCCCCTGGCAGTCATGCTGGTGATTTGGTAGAGACCCGCCGGATTGCGATAGGGAAGGGGACGCAACACCACTGCGTTTAGAATCGAAAAGATCGCGGTATTGGCGCCGCAGCCCAGTGCGAGGATTGCCGCCGCCACCAGAGTAAACGCCGGACGCTGCCGCAACATGCGCGCGCCATAGCGAATGTCCTGCCAGAGTAAGTTCATGCCGGTTCGCTCTCCCTTTACATCTGCAAGAATGATAGTGGGGAAAACACACTCGACACCGTTAGATCCGAAGTCTGACTACTGAGCGGCGTGCTCGCCGCCTATGACGACAGACCAGGGGCGCACGCGCCATTCGGTAATGAGGCCGGCTTTCACATAGGGGTCGCTTTTTGCAAAACTCTCCGCGATCGCCGGATTCTCTCCCCTGAATATCAATAGCGCGCCGTCGACGGGTTCTCCGAGGGCTCCACCCATGACCAACTCGCCACGTTCATGAGCACTTCGCGCGTAGGCAAGATGTGCCTCCCGGTGCGGAGCTCGCCGCTCCACGTAATGCTCGCCTGTCGTGTAGAAGAGGATGTAGTGCATGTTTTCTCCTTTGGATGACCTCACTCAAGCATACCCTATATCAAATCTCCCTGCTGCGACTCGAAATCGAACGAACTAAACCCTGGATTCGTATATAGTTTCAACTGAACGAAAAGGAGGGGTTCGTGTGCGCCGCTGCGAATGTATCCCGACCCGTTGACGGCTTCGAAGTGGACCTTCAGCGCTTTGTCGAGCGTTACACGGAACTCTGGCACGGCGCCGCCACGAACACTCCCTCCTCTGCGATGACGTATACGGCTGCGGCGCAGCGAAAAAATGAGGAAGCCGCGGACACTCTGATCGGTTCCATGGAACGGGAACTGCCGAAATACCCGAACAATGAGAAGGCGCAAACGAGATGGCGCGCCCGTTTGTTCCAATCTTTCCGCCGCATCGGCACGGAATCCTTCCGGTTTCCGGACAGGCATTTCGATATAATTTTCTCTCCCGAATATTTTGAAGCCACAAAAGCATTTGCGCGCCAGGCACGCGCATTTGATGCGCATCTCGAGGCCGGAGCGCTCGCGCAGGCGATGCGCAATGTCTGGGTGATGAACTGCCTGCAGTTATTTGTCGGGCGGAGGCCCGCTCTCTCCCCCTCGATTTTCGCATACAGCATGCTGTATCCATACACAGACAACCCTCTCGATCAGCCGCGCTTGTCTCGCGCAGCCAAAGAAACCACCTGCCGCCGGCTGGCAATGCGATTGTCCGGCCAACCGCTCGTTGCACGCGATGCGCACGAGGCCGCGGTCTGGAGGCTTGTAGCGATGATTGAAGAAGAATACCCGCGCGACATCTTTCCCGCGGTTTACTCGAGCCTTCTGGCGATTCATGGGGCTCAGGTCAAGAGCCTGAACCAACAGCACAAGTCGTTTATTCCGGGCGCACCGGAGCTCCTGGCAATCAGCATCGAAAAGGGAGGCTCCTCGGTCCTTGCCGACGGCTGGCTCGCGGCCGGCAGTTTGCGCCGGGCCGAAGCCGAATTCTTTTTCGGATTTGGCGTCATGCTCCAGTTGCTGGACGATCTTCAGGATCTGCGCGACGATCGCAAGGCCGGACACTGGACCCTTTTTACCTCCACCGCCTCCCATGAAACTCTGGACGGGCTCACCAGCCGGCTTTGGCATTTTATGCACGGCGTGCTGGAATCAAACGGCTGCTTTGCGGATCCGCAAAGCCTCGAATTGAGAGATTTGATCCGTCGCAACAGCATCACGCTCCTGCTGCGCGCAATGGCTGAAAATGCGGAATTGTATTCCGGCGATTATCTGCAGCAAATGGAACTGTATTCACCGCTCAGTTTTGTTTTTTTGAATGAACGCCGCAGGGAGATCGAGGCGAAATTCACACGCATCTGGCCGGTGCTGGCGCGGAAACGCAACCTGGCCTCGATTTTCGATCTCCTGGGTTAGAAGTCCTTCCCATTGCCTGCGAATCTCTTTCACCTTGTGTTGGACGATAAAATTCCTTATAAGCTAGGTGAGTCAGCACCGAAATTAGGCCGTCGGAAGGGAACTCGCGTACCTGGTCCCAACGCGTGTGCCCTATCTGTCGGATTCGCTCCTCAACTCAATTGATTCAGACGGGTCGAGGGCTTCAGTAATCGGAGGAGGCTATGACCAAGCAGATATTTAGGCGAACGCTCAGAATGACGCTGTTATTCAGCGCCGCGTTTGCTATGGCGATCGGCGTCAACGCGTTTCAGGCGACCAAGCAGGCGCGCCCCGCCGCAGCGCAGGCGCAGGCGCCGAAAAATGATGACGAATACACGAAGCGGATTCTGGACAGCACGCCAGACAAGCGGATTCTGACCGAGCTGGTCGATCACATGCCGCTCTCGGCGACGGTGCCGTCCCCGCTGAAATTCCTGGGCTACGTGCCGGGAGAGAACAGCAAACTGACCTATAACAAAGACATTGATGCGTACCTCGATGCGCTCGCCAAGGCGTCGGGCCGCGTCACGATGTGGGAGATCGGGAAGAGCGAAGAAGGGCGGCCCATGGTTGCGGTCGCCATCTCCGATGAGGCCACGATCAAGAATCTCGACAAGTACAAGCAGATCACCGCGCAGCTTTCCGACCCGCGCAAGCTCACCGATGCTCAGGCAAAGGCGCTCATTCAGACCGGAAAGCCGATTTACTGGGCGAGCGGCAGCATCCACTCCAGTGAAGCCGGCAGTCCGGAGATGCTGATGGAACTGGCATATCGCCTTGCGGTGGAAGAAACGCCGTTCATTCAGCAGATCCGCAACAACAGCATCGTTGTCATCACGCCGGTGAGCGAAGTCGACGGTCATGACCGATACGTGGACAATCAGCGCGCCACAGAAGCCGGCCAGCCCTCGCCAGGTATGACCTATTGGGGTCATTACGTGGCGCATGACGACAATCGCGACAGCATCGGCAAGGGCCTCGCTTTGAGCCAAAACATGTTGAAGTCGTTTCTCGATCTGCACCCGCAGGTTCTTCACGACCTGCATGAGTCGGTGACACTGCTTTACATTTCCACAGGCACAGGCCCGTACAATCCCAACATCTCGCCAATCCAGGTGAACGAGTGGTGGTGGCTTGCGCAGACGGAAATCATGGAAATGACCAAGCGTGGCGTGCCCGGCGTGTGGACGTACGACTACTATGACGGCTGGGTCCCGAACTACATGTTCTGGATTGGGGTCATGCACAACTCCATCGGCCGCTTCTACGAGACACAGAGCTATGGATCCGCTGGTCGGGGCGGCGGTGGCGGCGGTGC
>Ga0187882_1002997_pt1 | contig 14970 bp, 8 predicted proteins | sample June2016WEW_19_1_3_FD_132991 | JGI IMG/M metagenome (GOLD analysis project Ga0187882, IMG submission 132991) | Peatland microbial communities from SPRUCE experiment site at the Marcell Experimental Forest, Minnesota, USA - June2016WEW_19_150 | ecosystem: Environmental > Terrestrial > Soil >...
ATTCTGCGAATTCATCGGCGGGTCAATCTGGGGCAAAAATAACCGCTTGCACTGCTTACCCGCCGAGATTGCCAGGTTCATCCAGCGGTCGAGCGCCTTGGGGTTGGCTGGCTGTCTCACCGTCCGCTCGAAAATCACAGGACTAATCCGCTCAACGCCCAACTCCGTGCATTTTTCAATCAGCCAGTCGAATCGCTCGCCCTTTGGGACGCTTACAGCGATAATAATTCGCCGCGACTTCGGCATCTCGCTTCGGCGGACATCCTCGATTTCAAGCGTAACGACATTCTTTCGAATTGCCGATATTACCGCCGTCGCCAGCCCGCCAAGACCGTCGAAAAGCTCGACCTTATCCCCCGCGTTCAGCCGCAATACCGCCAGATGATGCGCCTCCGTCCCCTTAAGCTCAACCCTCGGCCCATCTACCGAATCACTGTAAAATCTGTGCAAAGTCATAATCGAATCATACCCGCAAATAACACAATTGACTAACTTCCACAGAATTCATAAACTATGGTCTTTAATGGGAAAATGCAATATGCAGGAAAAGAATATAAAAATCGGTCTTGTGGGCTTCGGCACCGTAGGCGCCGGCGTCGCTAAAATTATTCTCGAAAACGCCAACGCTATCGCCGCGAAAACCGGCCTGCGATTAGAGCTTGCCTGTGTGGTTGACGCCGACCTCAAACGGCCACGCCCCGTCAAACTGCCGGATGGTCTGCTCACTGACGACCTCAATCGGCTACTCAATGATAAATCAATATCAATCGGTGTCGAACTCGTAGGCGGAACCAAAATCGCCAAGGATATTCAACTCAAGATTTTAGCCGCGGGCAAACACGTCGTTACCGCGAATAAAGCGCTGTTGGCAGAACACGGTGCGGAGCTTTACGCGGCCGCTCATAAAAATGACCGTTGCATCGCCTTCGAGGCAAGCTGCGCGGGCGGAATACCAATTATCTCAGGCATAAGGACTGGTCTGGCCGCCAACGACATCAAGGCAATGTATGGTATAGTTAACGGAACCTGTAATTACATCCTCTCAAATATGACCAGTAAAGGCGCTGACTTTGCCGATGCGCTGGCACAGGCCCAGCAAAAGGGCTACGCCGAAGCCGACCCTACCCTCGATATATCAGGCGGCGACAGCGCACACAAGCTGGCAATACTCGCCTCAATCGCCTTCGGCTGCTCAATCGAAATGAAAGATGTATACGTCGAAGGCATCCAGCTCGTCTCCAAAGACGACGTCCGGTTCGGCGGCGAAATGGGTTATTGTCTAAAACTGCTGGCAATTGCGGAAAAAAATGATAATGGCCATATCTCCCTTCGCGTCCATCCCTCGTTTATCAGCAAGGAAAATCGCTTAGCCAAGGTTGACGGCTCATTCAACGCCTTAAGCATTTTCGGCCACGCAGTCGGCAACGTTATGTTCTATGGCAGAGGCGCAGGTATGATGCCGACCGCCAGCGCGATTGTCGCCGACATTATCGAAGTCGCCCTCGGTAATTCCGCGACCACCTTCAAAAATCTCAATCTAAAACCGCACGCCGAAATCGCGGGGATGATTGACAAAATCGATAATCTCGTAAGCCGGTTCTACATCCGCTTAATGGTCAAGGACCAGCCCGGCGTCTTCGCACAAATCGGCAAAGTCCTCGCCGATAACGTCATCAGCATTTCGGGCGTCTTACAGCACGAAATCCCCGGCCCGGACAGCACCGTCCCTGTCATAATTACCACTCATCCAAACAAGCAGGATAAAATTTCCGCCACCCTCAAAGGCCTCGCCGATCTGAAAGCCGTCTGCGACAAACCGGTTTGCATCCGTATCGTAGATATACCGGAGGACAAGGAATAGTGAACTGATTTTTATGCCATTCCCGCAAACTATTGTTGGTTTACAAGACGGGCAAAAGGGCTGATAAGTCATTTATTTTAAGGCAGTTAGGCGAAAAAATCGCAAAAAAGGCAAAAAATATTTTACCATAATGACGCTTTTTAAGGCGACAGAGGCCAACGCAACAATTCATACAACAAATACATTATTGAGTTATGATTGTATTTTACAGGATATTCAAGCTGGTCAAGAATAAAATACATTCGAAAAAGATGTTGATTCTCATGCTTCTGGTGGTGATCGCATCCTTTTCATATCTAACAATAAAAGCAATTTATGACCCGGGTATCCCCTTTTTAAAAACAGACGCCAATGCCGATTGGATAGCATATCCCTTTCCTGAAGAACTTACGCTGAGGTCGAAAGGATTTGTTAATCTTACAGTGAAGTTCACCAAAAGCTTCGAGTTGACCGAAAAACCGTCCAGTGTAAACCTGTATATAAAGGGATTCAAAGAATATCACCTTTGGATTAATGACAATCGGCTTTCGGATGACTTTCCGGAAAAGACAAACTGGAAGAGAAAACGTGCATTGGATGCTTCGCAATTTCTGAAGGAAGGAACAAATATAATAAAAGTAGAAGTTACCAATAAATGCGGCCCGCCTGCTCTGTGGCTTTACAGTCGGGGTCTGCAAAACGATATTAAAACCAATACTTCTTGGACGGCCTGTATCTCGAATCGTCCTGCTGTCAGTGCGAGTTTGGCCCAAGATTGTTTCCTGCACCCGATTAGTTCACAATTTATAAGTCCCTTAGATGCACTGTGCAAAAAACTTCCGATGCTGGTTGCGTTTTTTATAATTTCCTCCGCAGTTTTCCTGTTGAGTGATTACGGGAAGGAAAACGCAAAGCCGGGCATTCACCGATTTCTGCGATATTTAACATTTACGCCGAAGCGTGTTTTTATAATTTGCCTCATACTCTGGACAATAGGATCCATAAACAATGCCCTTAAAATACCATTTTTTGATAATGGTTTTGATGTTGACCGGCATCTGCACTATGTCCAATATATTATCGATCATAAGTCCGTACCATTGGCAAACGAAAGCTGGGAATCTTATCAGCCGCCTTTGTTTTATGCGGTTTCTGCCGTAATCTTGTCATTGAATCGTCTGCTCCTTGCGCCAAACCAGGCCTTGGACCTGTTAAAAATCATTCCATTTCTCTGCGGTATAGGTCAAATATGCCTAGCATATTTCATATCCCGCATGGTTTTTCCAAACAGTGAAACCAAGCAATCACTGTCTGTGGCGGCGATAGCTTTGATACCTATGAATATTTATATCTCGAGCTATTTTTCCAATGAGTCACTTAGCGCATTGCTTATGAGTCTGGCCATACTAATCACCATTATCATACTTCACAGCAATGGTAATTCTTTCAAGCTTTATTGTTTCCTTGGTCTGGTTACAGGGCTTGCTCTCCTGACAAAATTCACAGTATTGACTATATTGCCGGTAATATTTCTGGTGCTTATATATAAATTGCTCTCTGAAGGAAAACTTCCAATAAGAAACATTAGTTTAAATCTGGGTATGATGTTTCTGTTAATAGCTACTATGGCAGGCTGGTTTTATGTCCGTAACTGGATGCATTTTGGCAAATTTCTCGTTGGAAACTGGGACTGTTTGCCGAACTCGCCGGAATCCTGGTGGTGGCAGGACCCTGGATTTCATACGTTTAAATATTTCTTTCAATTCGGCAAAGTATTTGTCATGCCTTATTATGCAGGCACCTATTCTTTTATTGATTCTCTCTATTCTACATTCTGGGGCGACGCCTTTATTGGCGGTCAAACCGAATATATTTACAGTCCGCCCTGGAATTATGAATATATGTCTGTAGTCTATATTCTCGCAATACCCGCTACCCTAGCAATGATAGTCGGCACTATTGGCGCTATTGGTAATATAGTAACATTTAAAGCTCACAAAATCTGGCTGTTACTCCTGGGCTCTTTTTTTGCTGCAGTATACAGCATAGTTTATATGAATCTATTACTTCCCTATTATGGCCAGGCAAAGGCTTTTTATGGTCTTGGCGCTGTATTGCCGATAGGGTTAATCTTTGTGTTCGGATTCGATTGGCTTGATCGCTGGATGAGGGACAAAAAATTATCTTTTTTGCGAATAGTACTTTATGGCTGGTTCGGGACTTTGATTCTGGCAATATCGTTGTCTCTATTCGCAAGACCAGATCAAGTAATATATTTTGATTTGAATGCTCTTGCAAAAGAGGGTAAACTCAACCAAGTTATTGCCCGTTATAATCAATATCTCAATGACAACCCCGATAATTGTAAAGTTCACTATGTATTGGCGTCTGCTTATATTATGAATCGCGAATATGATAAGGCAATCCAACATTACTACAAGGCTGTCCAGCTTCAACCTTATGAAGTCAAGCCCCGCGGCGACCTCGCGAGGGCCCTGTTTTTGTGTGGGAGGATTGATGATACCGTGGAGCAGTTACGCCGGATTATCCAGATACGGCCCAATACGGCTGTCTCTCTGAATGCTCTTGCCTTACTCATCGCCAACCACCCTGAAATAAAGGGCCGTGATGTGAATGAAGCGGTTCGCCTTGCCCGTCGTGCCTGTGAGCTTACGAATTATCAAAACGCGGGTTTTTTACAAACCCTTGCGACTGTATATTTATCTGCCGGCAGATTCACAGAGGCCGCGAATACCGCCGAAGCAGCTCTCAAAATTGACCCTAATCTGGAGGGAGTTAACAAGGTCATCGAAGTAGCTCTTTTATCCGGGGGGTATTATGAAAAAGCGGTCGTCCATATGAGACACTACCTTGAGATAGAGCCGAATGATATAAGCACAAAGGACAATCTGGCCTGGATACTTGCAACAAGTCCCGACCTGAATATCCGAAATCCCTCTGAGGCAGTTCGCTTTGCCGAGGAGGTCTGCAACGCGGTTAACTTCAAAGACCCGACCGGACTTGACACGCTGGCGGCGGCATACGCGTCAAATGGTAGATTTGCCGAGGCGGTCGAGACCGCCGGCAAAGCCATCAAACTTGCCGGTGACGCTAATCAGCCCCAGCTTAAGAACACCATCGACGAACACCTTGGTTTTTACAAGCAGGGCAAACCCTATATTGACCCCGCCCAGGAATCCGTTTTGGGGCGAAATCATACCCCGCAACACAATTAACGTTTCCTGAGCTGATGACAATGGTGATGCTCGGCCTGTTCCTGTGTCATCCCGCAAAAATCAGCGTCTAAGCAGCAGTTATTTTAATCAGCGCATTTTGCTTCTAAAATTTTTAGTTGTTGGCATATCCGGCACGGGTTATTATTTTAACTATGCCTGAATCTACAAAAAAATCTCTCGTCGTTTTTACGTATTTTGTCCTGATATTAAGCACCTTGCTGGTCTTCTGGCAGGTTCACAATTTCGGTTTTCTCAATTACGATGACAGCGACTACGTATCTAATAATCCTCAGGTGCTGAAAGGCCTGACCAGGAACGGCGTCATCTGGGCCTTTACCACCAACCGCTCGGCCAACTGGCACCCTTTGACCTGGCTGTCGCATATGCTCGATTGTCAATTATTCGGCGCAAACCCCGGCCGGATGCATCTTATGAATCTCATTTTGCACCTTGCAAATACCCTGCTGCTCTTTGCGGTGTTCAGGAAAATGACCGGCGCATTATGGCCGAGCGCATTTGTCGCGGCGGCCTTTGCTCTCCATCCTATGCACGTCGAATCGGTCACGTGGATTGCCGAACGCAAGGACGTATTGAGCACATTGTTCCTTCTGCTTACACTGGCCGCTTATGTCAGCTATGTAAAACGCCGCGGCATAATTCGCTATACGCTGACAGTGCTGCTGTTCGCACTGGGCCTTCTCGCAAAACCAATGCTCGTTACTTTGCCGTTCCTGCTCCTGCTTTTGGACTATTGGCCGCTTAATCGTTTCATCGCTGAGCACGCAAAGACCACAGAGAAAAAAAATAAAATTAACTCTGCAACCTCTGCGGTCTCTGCGGTTAAATCTCCAGTATGGTTAATAATCGAAAAAATTCCTTTCATTGCTCTTTCGGTTATCTCAAGTGTAATTACGTTTCTGGTCCAGCTAAGCGGCAGCGCAGTGGCATTTATCAATGTTCTTTCTTTGAAGGACAGAATCGCCAATGCCTTCTTGTCTTACGCAAGATACACAGGCAAGCTGTTCTGGCCGCAAAATCTCGCGGTATTTTATCCTTTTGACGCCGGCAATTTTGCGTCCTGGCAGGTGGCGATGTGTGTTTTGTTATTGCTCGTTATATCCATTCTTGTAATTCGTTCTGGGCGAAGTCGAAAGTATCTGCCGGTGGGCTGGTTCTGGTTTGTCGGAACGCTTGTGCCCGTCATAGGTTTCGTTCAGGTTGGCCTTCAGGGTTTTGCCGACCGTTACACCTATATTCCCTATATAGGTCTTTTCATAATGATTGCGTGGGGTCTGCCGGAGCTTCTGTCGAAATGGCCGCCGCGAAAAATCGCTCTCGGCCTGTCGATGGTAATAGTACTGACAACCCTCGGTATATGTACGCATCGGCAGGTAAGCTTCTGGAATAACAGCTTTACCCTCTTTTCGCACGCCATCGAGGTAACGCAAAACAATTATATTGCGCACAATAATCGCGGCGTTAACTACGACAACAATGGCCGCTACCAGGATGCGATAGAAGATTATAAGCAGGCCGTAAAAGTCAATCCGGACTACTCAGAGGCATACTATAATCTTGGAGTCGCTTACGGAAAAGTCGGTCGCCGGCAGGACGAGATAGAAGCCTACAGGCAAGCCATCCGAATCAAGCCGGATTATGCCAAGGCATACTGTAATCTTGGCGTTGCCTACGACGACCTTGGCCGCCGACAGGAGGCGATAGAGGCCTATAGGCAAGCCATCCGGATTAAGCCGGATTATGCCGTTGCATATCTTAATCTTGGCGTTACCTACTACAGACTTGGCCGCTATCAGGATGCGGTGGAGCCTTATAAACAGGCCATAAAAATCCAGCCGGATTTCGTCCTGGCACACTATAATCTTGGCGTTGCCTATTCAGTAGCCGGCGACAAAGGGGCAGCCCTTGAAGAATACAAAATCTTGAAAACGCTGGACGCCGAGAAGGCAAACGACTTGTTTAAATTGATTAATAAGTAGGTATTCCCGAACCAGCCGCGATTTTTCAGTGCGGTTGACCTTACCCCGAAGGCGCCATAAAGATACCTTCGGATTCCAAATAGCGGGGGACAATTGGCCCAGGGGACCATGTCAACAGTGAAGTCATCTTTGTAATCTGGCTTTGTGATAAAAAACATAAAAACGCCTCCGTGCCCTGACATATCTTTCCACATCATTTAACTTGCACATTTTACCTAGCGAGAAACACTGCCGATTTTTGGGGGACTAATATTGATATATTATGCCCTGTCCTTAGTTCGTACCTCCTCTGCAAACATCCTGCCGCAGGCTCATTTCATCAGTGCTGCTGTTCACGGTTTACCCATAGGCATTTGTGAGACGCAAATTAGGCATATTGCCTATATGCTTTTTCGTCCGAGAAAGACGAGAATACAAGCATCAGGAAAGTTTAAAAGTAAGAATTTTAAGGAGAGAAAAAATGAAAGAGTTAATGATGCCAATAATGGTTCTCGGGTTAGCTGCTCTCCCTGCGAATAGAGAAGGATTTTCCTTTGATAATAGAGATGCTGCTGATAATATTACCATGGTGACTTCCCAGAATGTCGTGCCTGCTATACAATCGGATGATGGGGCTGTTTGTATCGTATATCTCGAAATAACCGATGCGGGCAGGCCGGGGCCGGCTGTCGCTTATACCGGAACGGATATTATTCAACAACTTCCTGATATGACGACCCTTGTATTGCTGGGGCTTGGCGGCCTGCTGTATCGTCGCAGGAAAGAGTAATACCCTTGTTGGGTTTATAAAGGTCACTAATCCGTCCGGGGGGTTTTATACCCCGGTAGCGGTTTATTGAATAACTTTTCGTCGCTGGTTCTATTCGCTAAACTTGAATCACCTACGCAACGTATAGTACTATAGACCTTTAGGAAATAACGGTGATTAGACAGCGAAACAGAAACAAGGAGTCGAATATATGACTTTTAAGAATATTTTCGTATATCCGCGTTATCCGGAGAACCTCAGCAAGCTGTATGAGCTGGCCCACAATTTGTGGTGTCTTTGGGACTACGACGCGATAAATCTTTTTTACCGGATTGATACCCACCTGTTCAGGTCGGTCAATCATAACCCGGTCAAATTTCTTCTGGACCTGCCCGAAGAAAAAATGAACGAGCTTTCAAATGACAAGGCTTTTTTGGCCGAGCTTGACAGGGTCTGGCGGAAATTTGACGAATATATGAAGTATATCGGAGGGCCGCAAAACGGCAACGGCGATGACTGCGGCCTTAATAAGAACACCGTTATCGCCTATTTCTCAATGGAATTCGGCCTTCACGAATCTATGCCGATATACAGCGGCGGGCTGGGCATTTTGGCGGGGGACTACATTAAGACCGCCTCGGATTTGGGTGTGCCGGTTATAGGCGTGGGACTTATTTACAGGTGCGGTTATTTCACTCAGCGCATCAACATTGAGGGGCGGCAGGAGGAGATGTTCCTCGAACTTGAAAATCACTATCTGCCGATAAAAGAGATACGTCTCGCCGACGGCCGGCCCGCGTTTGTCGAAACAAAAATACTCGGCGAAAATTGCAGAATTAAGCTCTGGCAGGTTGACGTCGGGCGGACAAAGCTGATTCTGCTCGATACCAATGTCGAGGATAACCCGCGATACCTGAGGGATATCACAAATGAACTCTATGTCTCGGACAAAGACAAACGAATCCAGCAGGAAGTGGTCCTTGGGCTTGGCGGGGTCAAAGCCCTTGCGTTGTTGAACATCAAACCCAATATCTATCATATAAACGAGGGGCATTCCGCCTTTTTGATAATCGCCCGGCTGCAGAAGCTGATGGCCGAAGGAAAACTCTCTTTCTCTGAGGCCAGGGCGCTGATTAGAACCTCCACCGTCTTTACAACGCACACTCCTGTAATAGCCGGCAACGAACACTTCGACATCAAGCTCGCAAAAAAATATCTCGAGCCGGAAATCAGACAGACTGGTCTTTCATTCGACGAATTCGGCGAGTACGCATCTATCGAAAACAACAAAGACGTCTTCTGGATGCCGGCGCTGGCCATAAGATTCTCCAGATACGTCAACGGCGTCTCAAAGATACACGGAGACGTTTCACGCAAAATGTGGGCCGGCGTGTTCCCCGGATTGCAGCAGATAGAAATCCCGATAGATTACGTAACCAACGGCGTCCACTGGTCCTGGATTTCTGAGCCGTTTACCAGTCTCTTCAACCGCCATATAGGCCCCAATTTCATACATTGCCGTGGTAAGGGCCATATATGGCAAAAACTCGCCGATGCCCCGGATGAGGAGATTTGGGAAGCCCATTGTAAAAATAAACTCAGACTCATCGAATTTATTCGCAGAAAACTTGCCAATGACCTTGTCGCCAGAGGTTATTCACAGCCAAAGATTACCAACCTCACGCGCCTCTTTAACCCGGAGTATCTGACGGTTGTCTTCGCCAGACGTTTCGCTCATTACAAACGCGCGACCCTGCTCCTCAAAGACAAGGAACGATTAGTGAAACTGCTCACGAACCCTAAAAGACCAATCCAGCTTATATTCGCAGGCAAAGCGCACCCGGCAGACGCCGCGGGCAAATATATGATTAAGGAAATTATCGATTTCGCGCGTGGCCGAAAGCTCGAAGACAGAGTGGTTTTCCTTGAGAATTACGATATAGACGTCGCGAGGCATCTTGTCTGGGGGGCCGACGTCTGGCTCAATAACCCGATAATGGAAAATGAGGCCAGCGGCACATCCGGGATGAAGGCGGGAATGAACGGCGTCTTGAACCTCAGTGTCCCCGACGGCTGGTGGGCGGAAGGATACAACGGCAAAAACGGCTGGCCGATAACCGCGGGCAGATTCTACATTCATACCGAGCTGCAGGAAACAGCCGAAGCAAACCAGATTTATGATTTACTCGAAGAAGAAGTGGCCGAGCTGTTTTACGAGCGCAATGAGGAGGGTATCCCGAAACGATGGGTGGGTATGATGAAAGAATCCATCATCTCGGTTTGCGGCAATTTCAATATGAACAGGGTCCTCGTTGATTACTCAAGAAAGTTTTATACCCCCGCGGCAAAAGAATACGAACTGCTGCACGAGAATGACCATCAGCGGCTGCGCGAGGCCGTCTGGCACGAGCAGGAAATTTCCAAGGGCTGGAATTATATAACGGTTAAAGAGCTTACCACCAACCTGGATAAAAAAGAGTGCATCTGCGAAGGCGACGCTCTCGATGCGCGATGCGTTGTCGATCTGGGGCATGCACCGACAGAATTATTCACCGTCGAGCTGTTCCATATGCCGGGCAGCAGGCAGACCTTCAAGATTATTCCGATGTCGCTTAAATCCAGACAGGGTAACATCGCTTATTACGAATGTTCCGCCAAAATCGAGGGATACGGCGTGCAGAATATCAGCGCCCGTATAAGGCCCGCCGACCCGGTTGTGCAGGATTTGCACCCCGAAATGGTCAAGTGGAGCGATTAGCGCCGGCGATTTAATGTCCTGTGGCAGATAGCAGTCAATTTCGCCAGTTTCTTTGAGATTTGAGGCGTAAGCTGCCCCGGATGCAGCCGCCAACGCCAGTTGCCTTTTATCGAACCGGGACGGTTCATACGGGCTGATTCACCCAGACCTAAAATATCCTGCACGGGAACTATTGCACGATTGGCAACAGAACTTAACGCAAGCTTTATAAATTCCCAGTTGAACTGATGAGCCGGGACTTTGCGTCCGAGACAGGCAAAGAGCCGCTTTTTCTGTTCGGCGTTGGCGTCTTTCCTAAACCAGCCGGCTGCGGTATTGTTATCGTGCGTGCCGGTGTAAACGATGGTGTTTTTCCTGTGGTTAGCCGGGAAATGCAGATTTTTAGTGAGATTGCCGTTTAAGCCGAACTGAAGCACCCGCATACCGGTCATCTGATGTTTTTCGATAAACGTTTTGATATCTGATGTGATAAGTCCCAAATCTTCCGCTATTATCCTGTTTGCGTCGAACCGCTTAAACAGCGTATTGAAAAAGTCCTCGTAGGGACATTTCACCCATTTGCCGTTTGCCGCCGTTTTGTCGCCCGCGGGGACCTGCCAATAAGCGAAGAAGCCCCTGAAATGGTCTATCCTGACCAAATCGAACAGTTTAAGATTGTGCTCTATGCGTGCGAGCCACCAGCGATAGCGCGTATCTTTTAACGCCTGCCAGTCATAAACGGGGTTGCCCCACAACTGCCCCGTCCTGCTGAACATATCGGGAGGCACACCCGAGACAAACCTCGGCTTTTTTGCGTTGTCTAATTTGAAAATCTCAGGATTTGCCCAGACATCGGCGCTTGTATACGCGACATAAATCGGAATATCCCCAATCAATTTGACGCCCTGCCCGCCGCAATACCGTTTCAGGTCGAACAATTGTTTGAAAAAAACATATTGCAGGAATTTCTCCCTATCAATCGCTTCTTCGAAATTGCCCCTTGCGGTTCTGACGGCATCTTTATATCTATCTCGCAGTTTTGCGGGCCAGTCGCACCATACGATGCGTCCAAAGTGCCGACGCAGCACGACAAACAAAGCGAAATCATCAAGCCATTTAGCGTTTTCGATACAAAACCGCTCGTAATCACTTTGCTTTTTTGAAACTTTGAAACGCTCGTATGCGGCGTTCAACAACTTTGTCTTGTAATAGACGACTTTTGGGTATTCGACCTTTGACTTTGCAAACCGGGGACAATCCTGAATTTCTTCTTTGAGCAAAAGACCCCGGCGATACAGCAAATCGGGGCTGATGAGCAGGTGATTACCCGCAAAGGCGGAGATGCAGTTATACGGTGAATAAGGATTTTGCCTTAGAGTAGGCGGAGTCAGGGGCAGTATCTGCCAGAACTTTTGTCTGGCGCGGACGAGAAAATCAGCAAATTTGTATGCCTGTGGGCCGAGGTCGCCTATCCCGTATTTTGAAGGAAGCGAAGTTATGTGCAGCAGTAAGCCGCTTGCTCTTTTTTGCGTCATAGTCGTTTTTTCGGCTCTTGTCCCTATTGAATCCTGACTCCTAAATAGCTCGCCAGTTTCGTGAAATGTTCGACCCATTTTTGCGCCGTCTGGTCGCCTGCCTGGGCTTTTTGGTTCATTTCCGGATATGTCTTTTTGCTGATGTCGAATAAGACGTTTTGAGCCGTCTGGAGATTAAGCTCTGTCACGATTGACAGCAAAATCCTCACCGTTGCCTCTATCGTTTCGAGCAATTTGCTGTTTTCAGGCGATTCTTTCAACTGGGTCATAAGCCGGTTTATTTTCCTGCTTGCCTCGAACTGGATAGTGTCCTTATCAAGCTGAAGGGAAAATCTGGCTGCCTCATCGGCCAGTATTTGAAGATGTTCCAGCATGTCAGCATACTCATCTCCCTCATCCCGGATTATTTTGCACAGAGACTCATTCAGTATAAACTCAGCCGGCGCGGCAAGGGCCTTCGGCAGCGGGATATTCATTCCCCGCATCGCCTGCATTATCGCATAGTTGTGTTCGTAAATATGCCTGAACGCAGCCTCAATTTCAAGCCACGTCGTATCAAGCAGCCGGTGCAGGATATGCCTTTGCTCGTCCTTGAAAAGATGCCATAGCGAATAGCTGTTACCGCCAAAAACAACATTCATCAGACGAATCACCTCATTGGTGTCCCCTTTGAGAAAAGCTGTTTTCAAATCGTGCTGTATGGCTGAAAACAAGCTGTCGGACATACGCCCTTTTCCGGCGGCGATTATATACGGGTCTCCCCGGTGTAACGCGGCGAAATCCACCGTGTATTCTTCCAGAACAATAGCCGACTGCACCGTGGTCCTGCCTGTGACAAGGACCTGGATTCCTGCCTCCACGCGGTCGTATATTTTGGTCCTCGCTGAATAGCAGTAAATGCTCGTCTGTTTCTGTGGGTGTTCTGTAAATATCGAGCTTATCGCGAAATGCACCGCCACACGGTTCAAATCAACCGTGCTGTTTTTAACGTATCTCTCATAGACCTCCTTGCCGTCAGCGAATCCTTTTTCATTGGCAGGCGCATTTTTGAGTATCGCTTCAAACTCAGGTTCAAAATCCCTGTTTTCTATTTCCTTTGCCAGTTGAATCGCCCTTGATGCATAGTGCATTATCTGGATAGTTTCAATCCCGCCGATGTCGTCAAAAAACCATCCGCAGCTTGTAAACATAAGCATGGCGTTTCTTTGTATTTCCAGCAGCTTGAGAAAAATCACCTTCTCTCCTGAATCCAGTTTATCGCCTGTCGATTCGGTTATAAACTTCTCCACGTTTGCAGCGGTTCTGTCATTTATGACCGCGATATACTTGTCCCTGAGTCCCCATGGCTCGGCGACAAACTGCTTCATTCTTCTTTCGTAAATTTCCGCGAGCTGGTCTCTAAGCCAGTTCATTGCCTCTCGCAGCGGCGCACGCCATTGCTGTTTGCCCGAAGGGAATCGGCCGTAATTACAGCCGCAGTTGGCCCTCCATCTTTCCACCCCGTGGCTGCAGCTCCAGGAGCTGTTCTCGTAAATCTCAACTTCGTCGGCAGGGGGATATTTTTCGAGGTATTCGCCATATACCGTTAGTTTCGCGAGTTTGTTGGCTTCAATGTAATGAAGACAATAAGCCAGCGCCATATCAGTGTAACGGTGGTGATGGCCGAATGTCTCGCCGTCTGTGGCGATGTGAGCAAGCCGGTGTTCGGTGTTACTCTCTGTTAAAACCCAGTTCAGCTTTTTGGCTAAAACCTCGCCATTCTGCAAAATATGACCGCCGGCCACGTCATTGGCAATTGGCCCGTGATAAAAAAACAAACTTATTGTTCGCCCTGAGGCAAGCCGGTAAAGATACGGTTTTGTTGTGTCAATCCTTTCTTTTTCGATATTTATCCAGTCCGTTCCACCGATATTGCGGATGCGCTTGGCCTGATGAGGCGAAAGTATCGTGAATTTAATCCCGTACTCCGCGAGGATATCAAGCGTTTCCATATCCACCGCGGTTTCGGGCAGCCACATACCCTCCGGCTTTCTGCCGAACCGATGTTCAAAATCGTATATGCCCCAGGCAACCTGTGTGCGTTTGTCCCTGCTGTTTGCAAGAGGCATAACGATATGGTTATACGCATGAGCAATGGCAGCACCGTGTCCCGAAAACAGCTCCCGGCTTTTCTTATCGGCATCCATCACACCCTGATAAACATCCGATGCGTGCCTTTCAAGCCATGACAACAGCGTAGGGCCGAAGTCAAAACTGATTTTCGAATAGTTGTTGACGATGTCGATGATTTTGCGGTCGGGGCCGAGTATCCGCGAGGCCATATTGGGCCTGTAACATTCTTCGGTTATTCTCTCGTTCCAGTCATGGTAGGGATAAGCTGAGTCCTGTAGTTCAACCTCTTCCAGCCATGGGTTTTCTCTCGGCGGCTGGTAAAAGTGTCCATGAATACATACATAGTTCTCCATCTTTTGACCTCTCGTCTATCATACCCTAAGTTTGCCGCTTATTCTACGTTTTGCTTAATATTCTTGTTTCCTTTGTATTATTGTATATCGGCTGCTTTGGAGTCCGCTCTGGACTAAGCGTTTGCGAAGCATCAATTAAGCAATCCCCTAATTACTTATTCAAAAATTTATGTGTATTCTATTTAAAAACGACACTACAAGGCCCGAAAAAACGAAATTTGTCTTTAAGGAGCTTGGAAATGCTGGTTTTGAGCAGACACAAGGACGAGTCGATTATGGTTGGCGACAACATAGAGATTATGATTGTTGGTATCAGGCGCAATGAGATTCAACTGGGAATAAACGCCCCCAAATCCGTACATGTTTACCGTAAGGAAGTATATGGTCGCATTTGCCGGGAAAGAGACGGCAG
>Ga0187882_1002999_pt1 | contig 14967 bp, 10 predicted proteins | sample June2016WEW_19_1_3_FD_132991 | JGI IMG/M metagenome (GOLD analysis project Ga0187882, IMG submission 132991) | Peatland microbial communities from SPRUCE experiment site at the Marcell Experimental Forest, Minnesota, USA - June2016WEW_19_150 | ecosystem: Environmental > Terrestrial > Soil >...
CCGGCGGTCCCATCACGGACCGCGATCTCGACATTATCGATGCGGTGCTGCGCTACCGATTTATTAATGCCGCCCAGCTTGTGCGCCTAGCCCAGGGCAACGAGGACGTTACCCACCGGCGGCTCCGGCACCTATGGGAACGCGGCCTGGTCAATCGCTGGGCTTTCCCCGGCATCCGCAACCACAGCGAGTTCTACTACTACCTGGACAACCGCGTGCCGCTCGACCTCCTAGCCGAGCGGCGCCACCTTGAGATCCATCCGTAGATGCTCGAAGAGATTCGTAGCCACCGCGAGAAGGATTATGCCGGTGCGGCAATTCGTGGCCAGCACATGCAGTTGGGCTTCTTGGACCACGCCCTCATGATTTCTCGAATGCATTTCATGGTGGAAATGGCGTGCAAGAAATCCGGCGCCGCCGTCGCGCTTGAGGCGTGGTGCCAAGGGGGCGAGATCGCCGGCCAGAAGGCGGACGTGCCCAAGGTCAGATCCTCCAAGCAGAGCGGCCAACTCTTTTGGCAGGAGGTTGCCGAGACCGAGCGGCTCCCGGTAGAGCCCGACGCGCTCTTTACGCTGCGTTTCACCGGTCGTGCCGAGGGCCAACAGCTCTCGCACTTTTGCCACGACGCTGACCGAGGCAGCATGGTCATGACGGATATGCTCAAGAAGTTTCGCGGCTACTACCACTTCATCAAGGAGCAGCAGAAGCACCGGGAGGCCTTTGGCGTTCACCCCATTCGCGCTGTCCTGGTTGAAACCACGGATCAAGCACGCGGCAAGAGGCTAATGGAACTCGTCGGCCATCCATTGGTGGCCGGACCCGGTAAGCGCGCTGGACTGATCTGGCTCAGCATCTCTCCCCTGTTCACCGATCCGACGGTAGGCTTCTCGCTCTCCCACTACCTCGATCAGCCAGAGGCCATCCTGGAGCCAATCTGGGCTCCTCCAGACCAGTCGTTGCACGCGCCAAGCGATGCCGAAAACAGCAATTCCGCGCCTTCTCAGGCGTCACCGAGGTTGACGAATTCCGGTGCTCAGTTGTAATGAGTTGAACTAAGATTAATCCATTGCACCGGTTTATGAACCTGAGCAGAACAACCAAAATCATGGGCTTCTCGGCTCCGCCGATGGTCGTCAGAAGTTGAGAAGCTTGCCACGCAGGAGCGCCGGACCAAGAGTGAGCTGTTCCGGGAAATGGCACGCGTCGGTCACCGCTATCAAAGGCCGTGTCATTTTGCTAGCATCCCCACTACCCTGCGCGAACCCTACCTTGCATCAAACAGATTCAGTTTCTTCAGATGCTCGTAAAGGACTGTTCTGTCAATTCCCGCAAGCTCAGCGGCACGGCTCTTGTTTCCTTGAGCATTCAAAAGGAGGTCCGTGAAATACTTCTGCTCAAAACGAAGTTGCGCTTCCTTGAAAGGCATGCGAGAGAGATCAGGGAAAGTGTCGCCGGAACTTAGCTCCTTCAATGGGATGAGGTCTGGCGTAATTGAATCACCGGCAGACAAAATGATGGCGCGCTGGATAACATTGCTCAACTCACGAACGTTGCCCGGCCAGCAGTAGGCTTCGAGCTTGCGAAGTGTGTCGGGCGCGATACGCGTGATCGGCTTTCGAAGCTCCCGACTGTACTTTTCGACAAAGTGCGCCGCAAGCGCGACAATATCCTCTTTGCGTTCGCGCAGCGGCGGAAGCTCGATGGGCATCATCGAGATCCTGTAGAACAAGTCCGCGCGAAATCGGCCGGCTCCCATTTCGCGCTGCAGATCGCGATTCGTCGCTGCGATCACGCGGACATCCACCGGTATCTCTACGGTGTCGCCGACCCGCATAATCGTCTTCTGCTCCAGTACCCGAAGCAGCCTCACCTGCACCTCGGGGCTCATCTCGCCGACTTCGTCCAGGAAAATAGTGCCGCCGCTAGCAGCCTCGAAATAGCCAATGCGATTCTCCTTGGCATCAGTGAACGCACCCCTCTTGTGCCCGAACAGGGTAGACTCAATCAAGGACGGCGAGACCGCACTGGCATTCACCGCGATAAATGGTCTGTGCTTGCGAGGCCCCTGACCGTGAATGGCGCGAGCCACCAAGTCCTTCCCAGTCCCGGATTCGCCAAGCAGGAGAACAACCGCATCGGTGGCCGTTACGAGCTTGACCATCTGCAACGTATCTTGCAAGGCCTTGCTGCTTCCGATGACTTCCGAAAAGGACGCCTGTGTCTGAGCCTCGTGCCGATAGTACCGACCTTCGCGTACAACCTGTGATTCGTCGAGTGCGCGGCGCACGGCCGCCAGCAGCGTTGTGCGGTCAACTGGTTTTTGTAACAGATCCAGCGCGCCAGCTCGCAATGCTCGCACGGCGCAGCGCAAATCGCCGTAACCGGTGATAAAAATCGCGCCAATTCCAGGGTATCGCCTCCTAGACTCGGCGAGCAGTTCAGTTCCCGCGATCCCCGCCATGCGTTCGTCCAAAAGCAAAAGATCAAAGAACTGCTCTTCCAGAAGCTCCCGGGCTCTCTCACCAGAAGTGGCCATCGCGACCTGGTATCCCTGGTCCTCCAGGATCTCGCGCTCGATTTCCACAGCATCCGGATCGTCGTCCACAACTAGGAGTCGAATCTTGCGCATACACGTCTGTCGATCATTGAGTCTGCAAACACGGCATTATACCAAAATATAACTTCACTGCAAGATCAGCGCAAGCGTAGTAATCTAGCCGCAGAAGCCCAAGCCGATCTGCTATATCGGTCTTCCTCCCGCCCTTGCGTGGATCGCGACACCGAATCTGCAGAACGGGAATGCCTTTGTCTTCTGCATATTGCGCTTCTTCGATGACGTTAGCGTTGACACCCTCCCGACTGTATTGGGATACGTTCGCAATCACGAGCTTACACTGATCAATCAGGCGGTGAACCTCGGTCCGCAGGAAGGTCGGCCGCATCGTGCCGGAAGCCAGGACGGGCTTGAGCCCGAGATGAGTTAACGCGACGGACACACCCAAGTGGTAATGCTGAAAACCATCATAGTTGTACGGCATGGCGATGAAAACCTTTGCATCCGTCGCAAGGCCGCTGACCCCCTCATAGACAGTATATGGAGACTCGGCATGCGGCGTACCTCCTTGAAACGCCCAGATGATGTGGCGTGATAACTCAGAAAGGATATATCCGGGAACGAGGTAGTCGTACGCACCGGCATGAATGCAGTTGAGTGCCACGTCGCCAGCCCATTCGTCCTGAGCATAAACCACAACTCTTCCGGTATCGGGGCGCCGAGCTCTCAAGACCGTTACGGCATTGGGCAGCGAATCGTGGACTACGCATTGCGAACAGAGCAGTATGAACGCACGGCCCGAACCTAATTGAGGCTCGGCACTCAGAAGATCGGCGGCCTCATGATGCGTTGCCTTCTCAACGAACTCAAAACCACTGCCTTTGGCTAGGCGTTCTACTTCCTCTCGGATAGGGTGATCCGCAGGGCTTCCGATCACGATGGCAAGGTCTGGATGAGACATCGGATGGCGGCCTCACTTCCTCGGCAACGTGACAATGAAATCTGCGCCTTCGCCCGGGGTGCTTCTCTCTATGATCGACCCACCGTGCATGTTCAAAACCCGTCGTACACTGAACAACCCCATGCCACCACGCCCGTTCAGCTTCTTGGTTGTGAACAAAGGTTCGAAAAGCCGATTGCGCTTCTCCGGCGCTATGCCAACGCCGGTATCCTTGATACCCACCAAAACTCTTTCCGGATCGGAAAGCTCAATCGTGATAGTGATGCAGTCTCCTGCCGCCGTGGTCGCTCCTGGCGTATCCCGTTTCCGCCGCTCATCGATCGCCTCGATGGCGTTTTGGAGCAAACACTGGAACGAGTACCGAATGAGGTTGGGATCTGCTTCGATCAGGAGTTCCTGAGTCAGCCTGTCAGGTACCGTAAGGACTATATGCTTTTCCTTGAGTTCGCCCTCGAACTCCTGACGGCAGGCATCGAGGACTTCCAGCAGATCCACTTCTGTTTTATGAACCTTCAGATCCCTTGAGACATCACGAAGATAGTCACGCACCTCGGCAATCGCATCCGCGTTTCTCTCGATCGCTTTCAACCTGTCCCGGACCCGACTCGCTATTGACTGCGGGAGTTCGCCTTCAAGTTCTTTGGAAGCTAGTGTTTGCACCTGCAGTTTGATCACCTGAAGCGGCGTGGAAATATGGTGACTTAGCTCATCAACCATACTCTGCACGCGCCGAAACTGTTGGTCGACTTCTTCCGCTATCTCAAGTCCAATGCCGGTGAGGTCAGCAAGGTACTGCAGCACGTCGATCCAACTCTCGTCGACGGCTTCCCCCACGCTCTCGATGTGAATCACACCTGAGACAGTGTCATCCCGTCCGGGTATAGGAACAACGAGGAGGCTGCGCGCATTCGGTAGCACGGCCTGCCACGCCGCCGTGTCGTTGTGCACAAGCAGTGGTTGCTTTGACTTGACCACATGGCGTGCAAACTTCCGGCCACCGTCACGGGACCCCACGATGTCCACAGGTTCACCACCAATGACTTGGCCTTCCGAACCAAGCAGCATGATGTCCATCCTGTCGGGATGAAGAGTACCAGCAACAACCAAACGAATGTGGCGGAGGACCTGCTCAGCGTTGAAGCACTTAAGGATACTGCCTCTAAGCACATGCGCCTTCTGCCAGGCGATTCCAGAGATGAGAATCCGCATAAGGTCTTCGGACCGGAACGGTTTCTGGAGGTACTGGTATGCGCCTCGGCGAATAATCCTGACAGCGCCTTCCACCTCCCCATAAGCCGTCAAGACGACTACGCAGAGGTGCCCCAAATGGGGACGCTTCTTTATCTCATTAAACGTAGTCTCTCCGTCCATTACCGGCATCCTCAGATCCAATACGACGGCATCGAAGGAGTCGTCTAACACCTCCAAAGCCTCTTTCCCATTCGGGGCGCTCGACAAGTCCCAGCCGCGGCGCCGCAAGTAGTCCACGATGTTTGCTACAGAATCGCTCTCATCATCCGCGATCAGTACTTTCGGCATAGTATGTAGTCTCCTGTCTAGGGAAGAACAAAGTGATTATCGTGCCTCTGTTGGGTTCGCTGTCAATATCAATGTTCCCGCCGTGCAGCTTCATGATCCCCTCCACAATGGACAACCCCAGCCCCGTACCACCGCTGTCCCCTTTTGTAGTGAAGAAAGGATCCCGACATCTGGCAACTGTCACTGAGTCCATCCCCACGCCGGTGTCTTGGACGCGCACCTTGAAGGAATCAGCAAGGGCGGTGGTTTTGATCAGAAGCCGCCCGCCGTCAGGCATGGCTTCAATTGCGTTGCTAATGATGAACACCATGCAATGTCGGAGCTGCACCGGGTTGCCCCGTACGACTGGGGGCGGTTCGGTGAACTGCAGATCACATGGAATATTTTGATGTTCACGGATGGTGGTCTGATCAAGAGCCGCTCTCACTGCTTGATTCAGGTTCACAGCCTCGATGGCGGTGCCACGCCCCGTGCCCGCGAAAAGAGCCATATCGCTACAGACCGAACTCAGCTTATCCGTGGCCAATCGCATTCTGCGCGTATATTTAGGGATCTCTTCGAAGCGAATACCTGGATCCTCAACATTGTCCAAGGCTGTGGCAAGTCGGTTGGCGACATTGCGTAACTCGTGCTGAAAGCCAGACATCATTGAACCCATCATGGCCAAGGGTTGGACGAGTCGAAGCGTGTTCGCGTCCTCGCGCAATCTCGCAAGCTGGATTGCCACAGCAGCGTAGGCGCCGAGAATTTCCAAATACTCCACAACCGATTGCGAGAACACGTGAGAGGTTCTAGCAGAAAGAGCGAGTAAACCAATATATTGTGAGCCGATCTCAAAGGGAACTATTAACGCGGAAACATACGCCTGCGCGAGTTCCGCGAGAAGTGTGTCTTTGTACTGTGTTGTGATCCGCTCCCGCGTCGAATGGACAGCGAGATCTGGAATCACGGTCGGTCGCCCATGCTTAACCACGTGTCTGAGTCTGTCTTCCGGGACCTTGACTGACGCGGGGAGGTGAGAGAGGATGTCCCCATAAAGCTCGTCTCTGGCCGCCTTAGGTTCCCAAGTCTCTCCGTTGCAGAGCCAGATGGAACCGGATGTCAACCTTGCCTCGTTCAAGGCGGCTTGCAGAACATTGTCCAGCAGCCCCTGCGAGTCTTGGATTCGGGCAAACGCCAGCACGATTTCGTGGAGGCCCGCGAGCGGCGCGGCCCTACGCTTCACCTCGTTTTCCATGTGCTGGTGCAATAACGCAGCCCGGATCGCAAGGGCACCCCGAAAGGCTATACCCCTCATCATATTGACCTTCGCGGCTGTGAAGGTGTGCCGAGTTGCCCAGTACATGCTAAGCGTCCCCACAAGTTCATCCTGAACGATCAGCGGAAAGGAGGCGACTGACAAGGCCTTCGCAAGCAATGCGACACGGGGAGGACCGCCCCCTGCTTCAACGGCACTGAGTAACTCGTAGGCCGCGGGGAGATCGGTCACGCACTGTTCCTTCTTCGTCAACGCAACTACGCCTGAGATCCCTTCGCCGAGCCCCCGAATGGCAGGGAACATGTCCTTCAAGGGGCCATTGGCCGACATAAGTCGCAGATTGCGTGTTGAGGGATCGAAAACACGAATGTGACCAGAATCATACCCTACGAGCCGGAGTCCCTGCTCGGTGATCACGCGGCAGACCTTCTCTAGTTCCAACGTCTCAGCCAAACGCTCGTTCAGCCTTCCAATCTCGCTGACTGTCCAAATGTTGCTGATGGAGACCGCCAGGCCCTCTGCCACTCGTTCAAGGAGGATCTCGTCTTCGACCTCAAAATCGACCCCTGTCTCTTTGCTGGCGAGCCTGACGACCCCGATCACCCTGCTCTCACCAACGAGCGGCGCGGCCAAATAACTGAAACGATCGACTTCCTCGGGCCAGAGGTTACGCCAGCGAAGGTCATCGCCAAATTGAGCAAGCTCGAGTTGGTCGCGCGTGTCGCGCAGACGAAGCGTTGTCGCGTGCTTGGCGACCCAACCGGTTAGGCCCTCGCCAAGTTCATATTTCGGTACTTCGTCAGGTCGCTGCTTAATACCAGTGGTCGCTGCCAGTGTCAGGGTGTCGCTTCCAGGACGTATCAGAAAAATGGAACATCCCGAAACGCCAACAAGATTTCTTAGGCGGTCGACAGCGCCATCGCATAATGTCTTTTCGTCACTTTCACGGGCAAGAAAGCGCTCTAGATCGTGGAGCCACGTTACCTTCAGCAAAGCGAACCGGGCGAGTAGATTCGAGCACTCTGCCGTCAGACGAAGTAACAGTGAGACATGATCAGACTGGAATGCGGATCGCTCGAAGGCATCGAGGCTTAGGACCGCCGCTATTTCTTCACCAAGAGATATCGGCACGGAAACATGTGACTGAACGTCAGGCCACAGTGGCTGGAAGTCCCCTGCTCCCGATACGTCTTCAATGAGATACGGTCGGCCCGTTCGGACAACATGGGCCCAGGCACTTGGCTCGTCATACTTGTACACACGCTGAAGAATCGCATTTGTCCACCCATCACCCGCAGTGACGTAGAAGGTGGAGTGTCGGCATCCCCGGTCACAGAGCCGAACGCTTCCGCGCTTCGCTGGCGTCGTCCGCATGGCCTCTTGCAGTAAGGATTCGTAGAGTTCGTGCTGGGCGGCCGCAACGTCGAAACCATTGCTCAGTTTTCGTCGCGTCAACTCCAAAACTATACTAGGCCATGCGGACATGGGCTGCCGGTCAGCGGATTGGCCCTCAGCGTGCGTTCCGGCTTGTTCGCTGCTCTTCATTTTCGTTCTCCAGTCGTGGCGGATGCCACCGGAATGAGGCGCCGCAGCGCCCCCCGAGAGGAGGCGACCGGGCGAAGAGCCTCAGACGTGAGTCGGGCTCGTTTCGGGCTTTGTCTTGTTCGAGCATCTTGCCTCTCCACGCCTTGAAACTAGGCAACCGGAATGCCGAACAAGCCAGAGGGGACGACGGTGGAAAATCGACTGAATTTAAAAGGGTTGTACCGGGATCGCTATCAAATCTACTCACGAGATGTAGGCAAATCCCAACACTTGCCGTTGGGATCTTCTGACGGAGGATCCTCCGCAGGACCGTAAATCGCTGCCCTGGTCCCACAGAGGCCCACGAGGATCAGCGGTTGTGGCACACCCTCCGAGCCTGGGCAATCCTACAGCGTTGAAGCTCTCATGAATGTGGGACGGGTTTGGAAAAAGGTGGCAAGTGATTTAAAATGAATATACTAGCAAATGTCGGGGCGTCGCGCAGCCCTGTAGCGCGGTGCCTCAGGCCCAGGGGGTCGGCAGTTCGAATCTGCCCGCCCCGACCATGCGTAAATAACTTATTTCATTGCAATGGCCGCCGACAGCCGGACTCACTAGCGGCTTCGACTCCGACGGGATCAGCCAGCGAATCTAGACTCGACACAGCCTCTAACACCTGGGTCAAGGGAGAGAACATCTCCGGCCAGGGGTTGATGGCGGAGCACATCCGGATCGAGACCCTGCCGGGCGGTCGTCACGTAGAGGGTATCGAGATCCGGTCCGCCGAAAGCACAGCTCGTGGGCTGCTGCACCGGCAAGCGCGTGATCCGGTCCAGTCGGCCATCGGGCGCGAAGCGAGCCACTGACCACCCTCCATATAGTGCGCACCACACGAAGCCCTCGCAATCGACCGTCGCGCCATCGGGGACTCCCGGAGGGGTAATCGTCGCGAAAACCCGCCGCGAACCGATCTCACCGGCGCGATCGACGCCGAACGCCCAGATTACTCCCTGGCGCGAATCTGAAAAATACATGGTGCGACCGTCGGGTGCCCAGCAGAGGCTGTTGGGGATACAGATGCCAGAAAGCTTCTCTTGCAGGCGATGCTGCGGGTCGAAACGATACAGGGAGCCTTCCGGTCCGCACGTCCGGTCATTCATCGAACCCACCCAGAAGCAGCCCGCCGCATCACACCGGCCGTCATTGAATCGCATGTCGGGCTGATCGGCGTGCAATCTCACCAGAAAGGTGCAGCTCGCATCGGAGATATCGAAAAGACCGATTCCGGAGCGAAGCGCAAGAACCAGTCCACCCGAGGCGCGAAGGCCTATTGATCCTACCTTCTCCTCCAATGCCCAGCTTCGGCGAGTATCGGAGGCGGGATGCCATTGGTGAACCAGCCGGCCCGTTATGTCAGCCCAATACAGGCAACCGCACTTGGAATCCCAGACGGGGCTCTCGCCCAGACTATCGTGCGTTGCGACAGCCACTTTAATCTGCGACATGGTTTCGATCAACCCTCACGCGGGTCCCTCCAGTGGCGTGACAGGCCGAGCCGGCCCACATCCTGGAGCGGCAAGGCATCAGAAGCGTTTGTAGCGCTGGAAGACTTCGACCGGGTCGTCTCCGCGGGCGAAATCGTGGCGGGCCTGGTCTTCGAGTCCCTTGATCCGCTCGCACTCCTGGAGAACCGGTAGTGTCAGGTCCTTGGGAACCACCACAACTCCATCCTCTTCGCCGAAAATGAAGTCTCCGGGATTGACTTCCACGGTCTCCGTCAGCTCGCCGGAGATGCGAATGGGAACCTGGCACTTGAGCATGGTATAACGCCCAAAGGCTTCGATGGGACAGCGATAGCGGGCAAAAACCGGAAAACCCATGGCGATCAGGTGGCCGGTGTCGCGGGTTCCACCATCGATCAGCGCGCCAACCGCTCCGTGGGCGCGCGCCGTGGTGGCGCTGAGCTCTCCGTAAATGGCAACGTTGAACGGGGTTCCTTGATCGCGGACTTCGACGCAGGGATACTTCATACTGCAAACCATCTTCATGCGTGAGTGGCGGCCGGCCTCGTCGCGTTCGGCGGTGAGTGTGCCCTTCACCGTGAACGCGGGGCCCGCCAGCTTCATACCCGGCGCCAGGGCCGCCAGGTGGTGACTCAACGCCTGGTTGGGATATCCCAAGCCCTCGAGCACGTCGTACACCGCGCCCGCGTAAAGCCGCTGGTAGCGCGCGCAGATTTCTTCCATGTTGATGATTGCCGTTTTCTTTGTTGAATCCATTTGATTACCCTGGTCGAAGTTTTCCAGCTAGAGCAAAAGAAGTCCTCCATCGACGTAGATGGTCGTGCCTGTCACATAGTCCGACTCGGAAGAAGCCAGAAAAACCGCCGCTCCGACGATGTCCTCGGGATCTCCGATCCTGCCCACCGGAATCTGCCCGATCAGCCGATCGCGCCGGGCGGGTTCGGTGAGGTGTTTCCGGTTCATGTCCGTGAGAATGGCGCCGGGAGAAATCGCGTTGACGTGGATGTTGTATTCCGCCAGCTCCAATGCGAGTGATTTCACCAGCATCATCATCCCGCCCTTGCTGATGGAATAGATGGCGCGGTTGCGCAGCGGTTCCACGTCATGGACGCTCGAGATGTTGACGATCTTTCCGCCGCCCGAGCGCATCATCGCGGACGCCGCTTTACAACTCAAGAAGTAAGCTCCCTTGAGATTCACGCCGATGGTTCGCTCCCAGGTTTCCAGGCTGGCTTCGAGCACGGGTTCGTGGATCTCGATGCCGGCGTTGTTCACCAAAATGTGCAAGGCGCCGAATTCCTGGAGCGCCGCCGCGATCAGGGTCTCGTGGTCTTCCAGGCTGGAGACGTCCGCTCGAACGGCCACGGCCTTTCCGCCGCTCGCCCGGATGCTTTTCGCGGCGTCGTCCGCCGCCTCTCGGGACCGGCTGTAATTCAGAACTACGGCGGCGCCTTCGCGCGCGTAACCGAGCGCGATGGCGCGGCCAATTCCGCGTCCGGCGCCGGTTACGATCGCCACCTTTCCCTGGAGTCTCATGCCATCACCTCGACACGGGCATTCGCCGCTCTTTCTTTCAAGAGAACCCGAAGAATTAAAGCCCCGACGAGGTGCAAGGATCCGGCCGCCGCAAAAACCACGGCATAGGAGTAGTGGGAAAGCAGAAAGCCCACCACCGGAGTGAACAAGACGCCGCCGAAACTCCCGGCGCTGCCAATCAAACCAAGCACCGAGCCTACCGCCTTCTCGGGAACGACGTCGGGAATCATGGCGGCGGTATTGATGAACCAGGAGTACACCACGAAGGCCATCACGGCGATCAGAAAAATCGCCGTGCCGGCGGAGTGCGCCCGGCTGGTCAGCATTCCCACCGGAGCCATGCCCGCCGATATGTAAAGAATGAGCGCCCTGGCGCGAGCCGGCGACACGCCTCGCGCGATCAGCATGTCGGAAGCGTGCCCGCCTGTCATCCCGCCGATCGCCCCCGCCACAAAAGGTATCCAGGCATACAGGCCGATATCGGCCAAGCTGAATCCGCGTTCCCTCCTCAAATACTCCGGAATCCAGAAAAGGTAAAAGTACCAAACCGGGTCGGAAACGAACCGCGAGAGGACCAAGCCGAGTACATTGCGGTTCTTTAACAGAGAGGTCCACGGCACGGTGCCCTTTTCGGCGGCCTCCTCGCCGGCTTCCAACTGCTGCAATTCCTCGCGGGTGATGCCGGGATACTGCGCCGGCACGCGGTAGATGGCCAGCCAGCCGGCCAGCCACAGCAGGCCGAGAGACCCGGGGATCAGGAACGCTGCGCGCCATCCCAACAGCAGCGTTACGCCGGCCACCATGGTAGGCGCGATGATATTGCCAACGGCGCCGCCGGAAGAGAAGAACGCGATGGGCAGCCCGCGTTCCGCCTTGGGAAACCAGCGCGCGGTGGCGCGCAGCGCGGCGGGATAATTTCCAGGCTCGCCCACGCCAAGCAGGAAGCGAATCACGCCCAGGCTCCAGGCGCCCTGCGCCAGCGCCGTCAGCATGGTGCAGATCGACCACCACAGAATGCAAGCGGCCATCCCTATTCGTTCGCCGATCCAGTCCACCAAGCGGCCGCCCACGGTGTACATCACCGTGAAGGACACCATAAAGGCCGTGACAATGTTGGAATAGCCTTGCACGCTCAGATGGAACTGGTCTCGCAGCAGCGGGGCCAGGATCGACAGCGTCTGCTTGTCGACCACATTGAGAACGGTCGAAAGGGTCAGCCAGGCGGCGATCACCCACCGCATTCTTCGGTAGTTCAAGCCGAACGTCAGGAACGGTCCCACGGGTTGCTCGCTTCCTCATCCATCCTTGCGCACATCGGTGCCCGCCGCCAGAGGCGTAATACCGCCCCGCCAAAGGCTTAGAAGGTGAACCGGGCTACAAGTTGCAGGACGCGCGGGCTGCGCACGCCGTTGATCGTGCCGAAACCGCTCTTGTTCAGAACCCCGGTGGAGCTGTACGCCGGGTTCGTAATCGTCGGGTTGTTGATGCCGGCAAAGTTGATGGTGCTGTTGACGCCGCTGAACTGCGTGTGGTTGAACACGTTTCGGACACCCTCGACGCGGAGTTGGAGCTTGGCCTTCTCGGTGATCCGTATGTTCCTTTGCACCGCCATTTGCCACTCGTTTACGCCCGGTCCCACCAGGTAGTTCTTGGACGACTCCGTGCCGATGCTGCCCACCTGCGGCGGCAGGAATACCGCGGGATTGATACGGTTATACGGATCGCTCGAGGTGCCCTTGAGCGGATCGCCGACTATGACCACGCGCGCACCTTGGTCCGATCCGGTAAGTTGCTGGCTGCCATAGCTGGGAATACTGAAGCCCACCGTATAGGGCGTCCCGTTGCGGAAAGTTGTGAGGCCCGAAAGCTGCCAGCCGTCGAATACGGCACGGGTCGCCGGATTGTTGAGCGGTCCCCAGTGGCTGGCTCCCGGCAACTGGTAGACGTAGTTAAAGGTCAAGTTCAGGGGAATGTTGAAGCTGCACGGCGCGTACAGCGCGTAACGCGACAGGTTATCGATGCGGAAGCTATCGCCGTCGCCAAAAGCCGTGCCCAGGCATTTGCTCCAGGTGAACGCGCTTGCCAGGAAGAGCCCCTTGCCGAACCAGCGGTCCACCTTGACCTGCATGGAATTAAAGTTGGCGGTGGCGCCGAAACCCTCCTCCGTGATAGTGCTGTACCCCTGATAGGGCGCCAGGAAATTCGCGCTGTAGGCGTTCGAGCCGAGAATCGCCGTCGGGCTCGACTTCACCTTGGTGGGGTCCTGATTCTGCGGGAGAAAGTAGCCGCCGTACGGCACCGCGTTCAGGTTGATCGTCTCCATCAGATGACGGCTGATGGATCCCACATAGGCTGCATCCAGCCGGATGGCCGAGGGCAGCTTGGCCTGGATGCCGGCGCTGTAGTTGACCACCGTGGGGATGTTTCCGTTGTAGTCGATCGCGCTGAGGCTGAACGGGCTCAGATACTGGGTGCTCTTGGCAATATTGGTAGCAAGATCGTTGTATATCGTGGATTGCAGAATCGCGGGCGGATTGATAATCATGTTGAAAATGTCATTGCCCATATAGCGGTCGTAGTAGACCCCGGCGCCAGCGCGGAAAACCAGGTTGTGGCTGCCGGTGACGTCCCACGCCAGGCCGGCGCGCGGCGCCCACAGAATGCCTGGGCTCTTCATCAGGTATGGGCTGATGCCTTTCCCGGCCTGCAGGACGCCGTCGCTGAAGCTGCCCGACCCCGGCACGATCAAGCCGATCAGGGTCGCCGGTACGGTTTGTCCCGTGGCGCGGTCGATCCCCACCCGGTTGCCGCTGGCGTCCAGTGTCGGCCAGTAGAGCCGCACGGCTTGCTTGGGATCGTACAGGTTCGGCAGGAAATTGGCGGTATTCTCACCCTTGTCGTAATACGGCTGGATATAGTAGGCGCGGACGCCATAATTGACTGTGAGCCGCGGCATCGCCTTCCAACTGTCCTGCACGTAAAACTCGGCGTTGGTATAGCGATACTGGCCCACCAGGTACTGGTTTGCCTGAGTGAAGGAATAGAAAGTGCCGATGGCCGCGTTGGCGAAGCCGAAGTTGGTGTCATACGGGTCGGCGCTGTTGTCGCCAAAGTCGTAATGCCCGCCGGTCTTGGCGTAGGCGCTCTGGTTCTTGCGGTTTCTGTGAATGAAGGCCCCCGCCTTGACCAGGTGCTTGTTGAAGACCTTGCTGAAGTTGTCGATCCATTCAATGGTGGAATTATAGGTCTTGAATGGAGTCCATTCGCCGCCGCCGGTGTCGAGCGAGGGGGCGTTTTGAATGCGCGTGCCGTTGAAGCTGATTCTGGGGATCCAGTCTTCGTAAGGGGTGTAGAGAGTCGGCAGGTTGATGCCGGTGGTTGCGCGCGTCAGGGCGTTCGGGTCCGTCGGCAGCACCGTCACCGGATGGTGCGCGATGTCGAACAAGGCTTCGTTCACCATGGTCGGGCTGATGGTGGTGGTCGCGTTCAAGGTCAGAACGTAGCCGGGGTGCTTGTACTGAATGGGGGTCAGCGGGAAGCTGGGGCACAACGAATAGCCCGAGGGGCAGTAAACCCCGGTGAGAGCGTCGCTCGGCAGGTTCGTCAGAGACCCCGAGAACCGCCATTTCGCCGTGGCGTTGTAGTCCATCTTCAGATGCTGCTCGTGGCGCGGCTCCGAGCTGGAAACCTGGGACTGGTAGTTATAATTGACCTGCCCGCTGACGTTGGGCAGCGGGTAGAGGTTGAGCACGGCCAGGCCGGGCGCGTACAGCCGGCTCTGCGGAATCACGTTGCCCGGGAAGGCCGCTCCGTTGCTCAGAGAGTCCTTGATGGTGACGGGAGTCGTCGAGTTATTGTTGGTCAAGCTCTTCGAAAAGTCCCCCTGGCTCTCGAGCGCCGTCGGCATCGTGACCTTGTGCAAGGTCTCGGGAATCAGTTGCTGCTGATACTCCTCGCTCCAGAAGAAGAAAAGCTTGTTCTTGGCGGTGTTGAATCGATGCGGGATGTAAACCGGCCCGCCAATGGTGTACCCCTCGTAGCTGAAGTGGTAGCCGGCGCGCGGGAGTGGAGC
>Ga0187882_1003016_pt1 | contig 14924 bp, 9 predicted proteins | sample June2016WEW_19_1_3_FD_132991 | JGI IMG/M metagenome (GOLD analysis project Ga0187882, IMG submission 132991) | Peatland microbial communities from SPRUCE experiment site at the Marcell Experimental Forest, Minnesota, USA - June2016WEW_19_150 | ecosystem: Environmental > Terrestrial > Soil >...
CCAGGTTGCGGACCGGGCGAATCTCAAGCTGCGAACCGGGCAGGAACGCCTTGAGCCCGATATCCACGGTCAGCCCGCCCTTGACGCGGCTCACCACCGTGCCCTTCACCGGCGTCTTGTCGGCGGCGGCCTTCTCGATCGCGTCCCACACGCGCAGCCGCTGTGCCCGTTCGAAGCTGACCAGGTAGCCGCCCTCCGGCTCCTCGCGCTCGATGACCACGTCGATCACGTCGCCGGGCTGAAACTTTACCGCTCCGGTGTGGTCCAGAACCTGCTCCAGAGGCACCAGCCCCTCGGACTTCAGTCCTACATCCACCACCAGGTGCTTTTCCGTCTGCTTGATTACCGTGCCGGAGACGATTTTGTCGCCAAAGGCCTCGATGGCTGCCGCCTCGGCGGCCAGTTCCCGTTCAAACGCCGCCAATGCAGCGGAGAAATCCTCGGCGGACTCGGGCGAGTGCGCTTCGTGAACCGGCGCCCTGGCAACGGCGGCGGCCTTGATGGAAGGTGCGGCTTCGGCAGCGGACTCAGCCGCAGATTCAGATTGTCCGGCAACTTCCGTTGCGACTTCGGCTGCAGGCGCGGCCTCGACTTTGGCTTCAACTTGAGGCGCAGGCTCGGCTAAAGGTTCGGGCTGCGCGGCTACTTCCTTTGCAACTTCGGCTGCAGGCGCGGCTTCAACTGTGCCTTCCACAGGCGCAGCCTCGGCTACAGGCTCGGTTGGGGCATCGGCGTCCAGCGCGTGTACTTCGACGACTTCGGCGGTCTCAGGGTTGGACGTGGATTCGTACGGCGGCTGCTCAAGCTCCGTCGCAGGCTCTAGCGTAGAGGTTTCCAATTCGCTGTTCAGGGTTATACTCTCGGGTTCGGGATTGAGGACGTTTGCCATCGATGCAGCTCCGGAATTCCTTGCTCCTGCGACGGACTTGTCTGTCGCTGGGCGTGGCTTCCGCGCGGCGATTGCCGCTGTCGGAGAGGCCTTCAGACCGTTTCCCTGCCGTCGAGTCATCTGCGTGTGCCGGTAGCGTCTTCACGAAGCACAGTCCTCCCAGCCTGTTGCGCTGGAGTCGATAAAACGACTGGGCTTCTCGAAACACCCGGCAGGCAACGGCTTGCTGGAGGGCGGCCGCAACTCACTGCTGGAATCCGCGCAGTAAGCTACACTCAAAAGTGTAGCAACCCCGGCTTTCCCGCGTCAATCCAATGGCTTGGACCCACCGCGCCGCAACCGGCAGGGCAACCCAAAATTCACACTCCATGCCCCCCAATCAATGGACTTACGGCCTGCGACGCTGTCGGATGCACCAGGTCTGGTCCGCCGCGGCGGAAAGACCTGGGAAAACCCAAAACAAAGCCTCCATCGCCGGCAGCCCTCTATACTGTTTGGAACGGCGCAACTCTCAGAATTCATATGGACTATCTCTGGACCCCCTGGCGCTTTGCCTACGTCACCTCGGCGGAAGATGCCGCGCGCCCCGGCATTCCTTTGAGCCTGGCTGCCTGGCCCGGCGACCTCGGCTGCGTCTTCTGCAACCTCATCGCCTCCATCGACTACGCCATCGCCAACGGCATGAATCCAGACCAGGCCGAGGCCGCCGGCGGCCTCATCCTGCGCGGAAAGTTCTGTTTCATCTGCCTGAATGCCTTCCCCTACACCTCCGGCCACGTCATGGTCATGCCCTACGCCCACCTTGACCGCCTCGCCGCCCTGCCCGCCGAATCCGCCCATGAGCTGATCGACCTGGCCCAGCGCACCGAGCGGGCGCTCGACCGGCTCTACCGCCCGCAGGGATTTAATTTTGGGATGAATGTAGGCCAGGCCGCCGGAGCCGGCGTCCAGGGACACCTCCACCTGCACGCGATGCCCCGCTGGACCGGCGACACTAACTTCATGACCACCATCGCCGAAACCCGCATCCTCCCCGAAGACCTTGAAACCACCTGGAAGCGCATGCGCAGAGCCTTCGCCGAACTCACTCCCCGCTAACTTCCTAACTCGCTACGCACGGGCCAACTTGCCAACTTGCTATCCCCGCGCCAGCGGGGGCCAACTCGCCATTTTCAAGCCCGCCCCCTGCCGCGTCCAGTCTACTTAACGCCGAAGAACAAAATCTTCGCCCCTGGCTTCTCGAATGTTGCCTCGATCCTCGCGCGCCCCTCGCTGTCTTGCGCCACCGTAACTCCGCCGCTGGTCCAATGCTCGTCCGTCACTTTATGACTTGTAATGTATCGGTAGGTGCCCGGTCTCGTAGCAAAGAGCACAACTGCGCCCCGGCCCGTGACGGCCGATATCTTTTCGTGAATCTCGGGACTGCCGGAAACAACTCCGGTCACCACAGGATCGCTTTCAGTAATATCGTCGCGAACTTGTTTATACCTGGCCAGGGTACTGCCGATGAAGGCAACGCCGGGGCCTGAAACATTTGGCAGGTCGCCCCAGATTCCGTTCTGGCCAAGAATAAGCGATGCAACGTCCACTTCCTGCCATTGCTCGGGATCGTCGGGAAAATAGTGCGTAAGAAACAAGATCGACGGAATCCATTTGTCGAAGCCTAAAGGCGAACGGGCGATCCATGTGCGCGCCTGCCCTTGCCGTGCAAATAAGTTTGAATAGACCGTATCCCGGTCGATAGGTACGTCATAGTTCTCATAATAGGGACCGTTATTGATCAGAAAGTACTTCCCGGAGGAGAGAAATCCAAGACCTACGGAACGGTAGCCTTCCGTCACGTCGAAGTCCACGATCGCTCCGGGAACGGCAGCAGCAACCTTATCGGCCACGCGGCTCATGGACTGCACCAGTTGAAACCCATAGGAGTCGGCTCGTTCCTGGTGAGTATTGTTCTCGCCGCCGTGGTTATGATGCGGGTCGCTGCATCCATACTGGCCGATCGCGTCCCACTTGAAGTAGGTGGCGCCGGTTTCATGCGCAAGCCGGATCAGCTCATCGGCCAGCGCATCCGCGTAACCGCTCACCATGCACATTCCATAGCTCTTTTCCGTCCCCCATACCTCCCATGGCTCGCCCACCTTTCCATCCTTTGACATGCGCCACTCGGGATGTTCGCGCACCACCCGGCTCGACACTGCCGCCGTGGTAGGACCGATCCATAACCCGAGTTTCATTCCATAACTGTCCAGTCTTGCCTTCACAGTCTTCAATCCGTCCGGGAACCGCTCCCTGCTCACCGTCCAGTCGCCCGTCTTCTCGTACCATCCCGTATCCAGAACAAACACATCCACGCCCATCCGGTGGGCCACGTCGATCTCTTTCAGGATGCGGTCTTCATTCATCGACTCCAGATAGGTCTTGCCGTTCCAGAATTTGTTACGCTCCTGAAAGTTCCACGTGTTATAGAAAATGTAAGGCTTCCTCGTTCCCGCATTCTGCGTCAGGTACTTAAGCACATACCTTCGGTAAGTGGATGCAAGCTCGTCCAGCCCTCCCTGTTGAGCCGCGGTCTCAAGCCAGATCGTTTTGTAAGGATGATCGGCGTCGATGGTCTGGCCGGGGAAGTAGTTGCCCTTGACGGCCGTAAGGCGAACGCTTCGGTCGGGGCTAAGCCGGTACTCGAGAAATGCGTCGGGGACCTCGGAGCCGTGCTCATAGGCCAGCAGAAAACTGCGGCGGCCGTCGGTTGCGGCCAGAATCGGCCCCATGATGGCCCCGCTATCCTCAAAGTATCTGTCCTGGATCTTCCCTTCGGTAAGCATATAAGTGTGCGTGAGTTCAACAAAATTCGATAACTCAACCTCTTCCGCCTCAGGCAAGGCTTTGAGTGAAGTTTGCAGATAAGTCAGGATGTTCGCGCCGGTAGCCGCGGTCAGCGCCCTGGGCTGGTCGGCTTTCAGCAGATAGCGAAAGCGAATCACCGGCGTCCCTTCATTCACCTGGAACTCGATGCCGAGATGAAGATGCGCGTCCTGGGCGAGTGCGCCTTCTAATGAATATTCCGTAACTCCATTGCCGAGATGGACCGGATCTCCCATGGGCGCGTAATGACTAACTTCGGCTGAAACCTGCTTCCCATCCGCCTCAAAGGTTGGGGGGGCAAATCGGTAAGGGACGCCTGCCCCTGCAACACGATAGCCCCAGGAGCAGCCTTGCCCGCAGGAAAGGAAGATACTCACCTGGCTGTTCTCTATATCGGCTTTTGGGCCTTTGGCAGCCTGCGACCTGCCGAAGAAGGGAACGGCAAACAGCGCCAGGCTGCAGATCGCGATCGTCTTGCAATTGCGCATGATTGCGGTTCTTACCAGGGTCAGACGCAGGTATGATCTCTCAGCGATTATCATTTCCTCAACCTTTCGTTCGCGATCAATTGGTTTTCTGCATTCTCTTATACGAGATTTCCGCTTCCCCTACTCTGCCTCGCCGCCCTCTTCCGCCTCCGCCGCAAGCGCCAGTCCGGGTTGGGACCACTCCAGCGACTCCATCTCGCGCAGATCGGGTTGCAGCTTTTCAATCTCCGCTATCTCCTCGTCGCTATGCACGAGTTCGCCGAGCTGCCGGCCCAGCGTGAAAACACTTCCGCCCTTCTTGCCCTCGATGGTGCCGAGAAACTTGTTGTAGTAATCGACGCTCGTGCCGAGCGCGTTGCCGAGCCTTGCTATGTGCCCCTGCGCGACCACCAGCTTTTCGTAAATCTTCCGGCCCATTTCGTGGATGGCTTTCGCGTTCTTGGTGATCTCGGACTGCTGCCAGCCGAACTCTACGGCCCGTAAAAGAGCAATCAAGGTCGTCGGCGTCGCCATGACCACATGGTTCTGCGCGCTGAATTCAATCAGCGACGGATCAGCTTCGAGCGCCGCGCTGAAAAGCGCCTCGCTCGGCAAGAAGCAGACAACAAAATCGGGAGCCTTTTCAAACTGCTTCCAGTAAGCCTTGCCCGATAGCTCTTTCAGATGCGCCTTCACGCGCTGCGCGTGGGCGGCAAAGCGAAGCGCCTGCGCGGCTGCGTCCGTCGAGCCGCTGGCGTCAAGAAAAGCATCCAGAGGAGTCTTTGCATCCACCACGATCTCCCGGCCATTGGGCAGTTGAATGGTCATATCCGGGCGCAGCATCCTGTCGTCCTCGTCGCGCGCGGTCACCTGTTCGGAGAAGGAACAGTACTGCACCATTCCGGCATACTCCACGCAGCGCTTGAGTTGCAGTTCGCCCCAGTTGCCGCGCGTTTTGGGAGCCCGCAGCGCCGTGATCAACTGCGCGGTCTCGTTTTTCAATGCCTCGAGCGACGCTGGAATCGAGGTCTGGATGTTCTCGACGAGGGTCTTCACTTCCGAATACGCGCCCGAACGTTTGACCTCCATCTCACGAGCCTGCTCATCGAGACTCTTGAGCGCCGCTCCAAGCGGGTCCAGCATATTCTTGATTGCCAGTTCCTTGGCTTCCAGGGTCTGCTTTGCCACTGCGTTCTGACCGCCAAGTTCCTGCTTCGCCAGGGTCAGAAAGCTCTGATTGTTGGCGCTCAGCGCTCTTGCCGCCAGATCTCCGAAGGCCGTCTCGATATCGGCTTTCATCTGCGCGTATTTATCTTTCTCCGCCGATACGTTTGCCACCGCAGTCCCGAGTTCGCCCGTCAAGCGCGTGATGCTGTCTTGCAATCCCTTCGCTTCAGCGGCCTGCGCCGCCTTTTCCGCTTCCATTCCAGTCACATTCTCACGCAGCAGCCGGCACTCCGCCTGGGCAGAGCTTTTTCCCAACCAGTAGCCGAGCAGTACGCCGGTCAGAACGGCAATGGCTCCAACAATCAAAGACTGCATCTCTTTTCCCTTTCCCCCGCTTCGCCTAATGTACGCCTTTCGCCTGTACATTTCCCGCCAAATTCAGATCGTTTTCTATTCCCTGTTCCCTATTCCCTATTCCCTGGCTTTCTCAGCCTTTACACACCCCCGCCCGCCCGGTAGACTTGGAGTTTCGGGACCATGCGCAAATTTTTTGGCGCGATGGTTGTGTTCCCCTGCCTCGGCCCGATATGGTAGGCAAGCGGAACGGGATTGATTTCCCCCCGGACAGACTCTCAAGTTTCAAACACTACTGAGGAGAAGCACGCATGGCCGTTGAAGAGAAGGTAAAGCAGATCATCGTCGAGCAGTTGCAGGTGGACGAAGCCGAGGTAACTCCCGGCGCCAGCTTCCAGGAAGACCTGGGCGCGGATTCGCTGGACGTGGTCGAACTGGTAATGCAGTTCGAAGAGGCCTTCGACATGGAGATTCCCGACGAAGACGCCGAGAAGATCAAAACCGTCAAGGACGCGATCGACTACATCGAAAAGAACGAGAAGAACGCGAAAGGCGGCAAGTAGCCCTTGACCCGCAGAGTCGTCATTACCGGCCTGGGGCTGGTCTGCGGTGTGGGCAACACCGCTCCCGAGGTATGGCGGCAACTTCTGGCCGGCGCCAGTGGCATGGGTCCCATCAAGGGCTTCGATACCACCGGCTTCCCGGTCACCTTCGCCGCCGAGGTCAAGAACTTTGACCCGCTCGACTTCGTGGACAAAAAAGAAGCGCGCAAGATGGGGCGCTTCATCCATTTTGCCTTTGCCGCCACCCAGGAAGCCATCGCCCAGTCGGGCCTCCAGATCACCCCGGAGATTGGCGACCGGGTGGGCGTCTTCATCGGTTCCGGCATCGGCGGCTTTGAGATCATCGAGCGCGAGCACGCCAACCTGCTGCAGGGCGGCCCGCGCAAGATCTCGCCCTTCTTCATTCCCGCCGCCATCGTCAATATGGCCGCCGGCCAGTTGAGCATCCGCTACGGAGCCAGGGGGCCCATCTCAGCCACGGCCACGGCCTGCGCCACCAGCGCCAATTCCATCGGCGACTCGGTACGCATGATCCTGCACGGCGACGCGGACGTGATGATCGCCGGCGGAGCCGAGGCCGCGGTCACGCAGCTTTCCGTGGGCGGTTTTGCCGCCATGCGCGCTCTTTCCACCCGCAACGACGAGCCCACCCGCGCCAGCCGCCCCTTCGACAGGGACCGCGACGGCTTCGTCATCGGCGAGGGCGCCGGCATCCTCGTCCTGGAAGAACTGGCATTCGCCAAGGCGCGCGGCGCAAAGATTCTGGCCGAGGTCATCGGCTACGGCATGAGCGCAGACGCTTATCACATCACGGGCATCGCTCCGGAGGGCCAGGGCGCCCAGCGCAGCATGAGAGCCGCGCTCAAAGACGCCGGCATCGCCCCGGAGGAGGTTGGCTACGTCAACGCCCACGCTACCGCCACCCCCGCCGGAGACGGCAACGAGTCGCGGGCTATTGAATTAGTGTTTGGCGAGCACGCCCTCAGCCACAAGCTCAAGGTCAGCGGCACCAAGTCCATGACCGGGCATCTGCTGGGCGGCGCCGGTGGCCTTGAAGCCGGCATCTCCGTGCTGGCGCTGGTCAACCAGCAGCTTCCGCCCACCATCAACCTGGAAAATATCGATCCCGAGTGCCGCCTGGACTACGTGCCCAACCACGCCATAGCCCACAGCTTCGACATCGCCCTTTCCAATTCGTTCGGTTTCGGCGGCATCAACGCCACCCTCATCATGCGCCGCTGGACGGAGTGATCGGCTCTGGTGACCAATCCAGCTTTCAACTGGTGGCTAACGCCCAGCCCACGCCGACCAGTACAATAATCGCCCACCATCCGAAGACCGCGATGTAGCCCGAGCTGCGTTTCACCCCCGCCACAATCGCCGTTCCAATCCCCAGCAGCACCAGCATCCAGATGGTCACAGCATCCAGCGAAGTCGCCAGAGCATAGAGCGCCTTGTTGGTCTCCAGCGGATTCAAAAAAGCGCCGATGTTGGTGGGCGCAAAGTTTTTGATATTGAACGTCTCCGGATCCGTTCCCGCAAAGATGACAATCGTTCCCAATATTGGTTTTATGATTGAGGGCAAGCTCGCAAACATCCAAACAGAAAAGATGCCGCCGTAGGTGGCCTTGCCTCCAAAGACAAAGTTGATCGTGCCCCATAGTCCCAGGGAAAGCAGAGCTATCCCAGCCAACACCAGGGCAGGATTGGCTATAAATGCGCCCTCGGTAACATAGAGGGAAATCTTGTTTGACATCTCGCGCGCGTCGGGAGGCACCTGCGCCAGTTTCTCTTCCGCCTTCGGATTGAGATGCATCTGGTTGTCCACCACCTGCTGCATGCCAATCTCAAATGCGACGGCCGCCAAGAAAATGTAGCCAACCACCGCAAGGATCACAAACGGCAGCCACCAGCTCTGGTTGCCGCGCTTGATATCTTCAAAGGTCTTCGAGGGCGCCGTGAAGGTTTTCGTCACGCGCTGCCACTGGGAAAGACTGGAGCCTTCGGGCGCTGCCCCAGGCACAGATCGAACTTCCAGATCGCTCATGATTCCGCCTCGCTAAGCCTCATTCGGCTTCGCAAAAGATTGTACCTTTGAAAGGCTCAAAAGGCGCAATCAATTATTCATTGCGCGCGCCCGCGCCGCCTAGGGAAGCCTCTACCCCCCACGCGCAACAATCTGAACCGGCTGCGCGGACCTTCGCTGCTTCGGTTTTCCGGTCAACACCGGCTTGGGTGGCAGATAGCTCTTATAGACCGTGATGTGAAAGCAGGCCTGCTGAAACTCCTCCTCAACGTCGATCTTGCCGGCCTGCTGGATTTGCAGCAGACGGCTCCGCATCCAGCCCATCTCCTGCCGGCTCATCCCCTGCTTGGCAATATCAACCGTGGCCCCGGTCAGATGCGGGCTGGCAATGTCGCCCTCGGCTGCCGCCGCGTTGCCGTTGCTCTCCATCAGCCGCTTCTGGTACGCTACCGTCCGCACCGCCGAGCTCACTTCGAATGGCCGGTGAAACTGGGCCGCATGAATGCGCGCCAGATCGGCAAGAAAACGTGCCGTCCATGGCCGGCAATAGCGGTAGTTTTCGGGCAGGTTTCCATTTATGGTAAGCGCCGCCGAGGCCGGAACCGGCACCAGCATCTTGCGCGCAATGCGATCGGCCAGGTCGTCATCGTCCTCGATCCGCTCCAGATTGTCGTTCTCCGTCTTCACGTTTTGCCGTGCCAGAGACTCGAAACTCCCGCGCAGCGGCGGCGGCATCGCAGCCCGCGTCTTGCGCCGCGTAACGTCCTTGGCCGCGACGTGGCGGACCGTAGCGTCCCTCTCCGTGGATGGATGGGATTTCAAGGCTGGATAGGACTTCCTGGTCTGATCGGATTTCGCGGCTGGATGGGACTTCCTGGCTTGATGGGAGCGGGAAAGCTGCCTGAGCGATGCCGCATGCGCATCTCCGCCCGCCGCGTGTTTGTGTGAGGATACCTGACCGGATTCATGCCCGGACGCACGCCCAACAGCGTGACCTGGCGCGTGCCCCACAGGGCGTACAGCCGTATGAGTTGCAGCACGCCCGGCAGCATGGCCAGCCGTGCGCCCGGTCGCATGGTTCGCCGGATGCCGTGTTTTCATGTGAGAGGCGCTTGCGGACGCAGTACTGGCCTGCGGCTTTGCCGAAAGGTCCGGCAAGCCGTTGGCCGCGCTCGCACTGAGCGCAGCCAGCGCAAAAGCAATAAGTACCGTCCGGCCCATAGAGGAGCGTGCGGAGAATTCAGAGCATCTTCAGTGTAGGCTCATTCACCTGCAATTCCGAGTACCTGCGAAGATGCGCCTTTGTCTGATAATGCACCGCTTCCGCACCTGCGGCACTCGGCTATTCAGAAGATAATCGACGACGTTCACTCCATAGTTTCGGTGATGGAAGCTCGCCTGGTTTAGAGTATTGGGTATTAGAGAAACGCCCAGCCATTTCCCACCGGCTGTGCGCATGATCCTTATGTAACCTGTAAGGAGAGCAGGGCCGTGAGCAAAACTAAATCTAAAAAAAGAGGGAAAACCGCAAAGGGGCAGGCAGCTCAACATGTGGATCCAAGAGCTGGCGGGTGCTCCCGGCTCAGGCCTTGGATGCTGGTGGCGATCGTCATCGCACTCGCGGCTGCCGTTCGTATCCGTTTGTTGGGGATTCCTTTAGAAAGGGACGAGGGAGAGTATGCATATGCCGGCCAGCTCATGCTGCAAGGGATTCCCCCTTACAAACTCGTCTTCAGCATGAAATTTCCAGGCATCTATGCGGCCTACGCCGCAATCATGGCCGTCTTTGGGCGAACAATTATTGGGATCCACCTGGGATTCATGCTGGTTAACGCCTGTACCATTGTGCTGGTCTATCTGCTCGGAAAGCGGCTGTTAACGCCCGCTGCCGGTGTTGCGGCTTGCGCGGCGTACGCGCTGCTTTCTATTGGGCAAGGCGTTTTCGGAACCCAGGCTCATGCCACCCACTTTGTGGTGCTTGCGGCGCTGGGCGGAACATTGCTGCTGCTGCGCGGAATCGATAGCCGGCGATGGTCAACACTGCTTTCGAGCGGACTGCTCTACGGCATTGCCGTACTGATGAAGCAGCACGGCGCCTTGTTTGTGGCCTTCGGCGTTTTTTACCTGGCGTGGGATTATATGACCCGGCGCCACGATGCCTGGCTCACACGGCTGAGAGATCTGGCAATATTCGTCTTCGGAGTATCATTACCGCTGGCTGTGACCGGTCTGGCGCTGTGGTGGGCCGGTGTGTTCGGCAAGTTCTGGTTTTGGACGTTCACGTATGCACACGAATATGCGCAGGAAGTTTCGCTTTCCGGCGGACTCATCATGTTCCGTGGATACTTCCCCAACGCCGTGGGGCCGAATCTTTTAATTTGGATCATGGCCCTGGCCGGGCTGGTGCTGATCTGGTGGAGGAAGGAGAATCGCATCGTTGCGGTTTTCGCCACCGTTTTTCTGGTCTTCAGCTTTCTGGCCGTCTGTCCGGGCCTTTACTTTCGTGAACACTATTTCGTTCTCATGCTGCCGGCAATCGCATTGCTGGCCGGCGCCGCGGTTGGCACTGCCCTGAAACAATGGCCGGGCATCTCCTGGCTGACGTATGGCGTGTTTGCCGCGGCGCTTGTGCAGTCGGTGGCGCAGCAGTGGGAGTATCTGTTTCAAATGAGTACATTAGAGATTACTCGAGAGATGTACGGGGCAAACCCCTTTCCGGAAGCAGAAAAAATCGGCGAATATATTCGAACGCACGCGGCGAAAGACTCCACCATTGCAGTACTAGGGTCTGAACCGGAAATACCTTTCTATGCGCACCGGCACTCCGCCACGGGCCACATCTATATGTACGGCCTGATGGAATCCCAGCCATACGCGGTAACGATGCAAAATGAACTCATACGCGAATTGGAAAACGCCCAGCCGGAATATGTGATTTTGGCGACGAGTACAGCGTCCTGGCTGCGGCGGGATACTTCGCCGCCGGAACTTTTCGACTGGTGGGACGCTACCCGGCCGCAAGAATACGCACAACTAGTCGCGTTGGCAGACATCGTTTCAGCCGATCACACCGAATACAGGTGGGATGATTCCGGAAGCTACCAGGTTCAATCGAATTCGGCTCTCCTGGTTTACAAGAGGACAGATCCGAAGCTTAACCATGCCATTACTCTCCAGAAGCAGGGAAAATTTGACGAGGCGGCTCAGGAATACCGCCAGGTGCTCGCCGCCGATCCGAATAACAGCATGGCGCATAACAATTTAGGCATTGTATTGGGCAGGAAGGGATTGATGCAGGAAGCACTGAAGGAATTCCGTCTTTCTTTGGCCATCAAACCCGATCAGGCAACGGTACATGCCAACATCGGCTTTATTCTTGGGGAGACGCATCATTTTCCCGAGGCGGTCGAAGAGTATAACAAAGCGCTGCAGCTCAATCCTGCAGATGCTCATGCGCATAACGACCTCGGCGTGGCGCTGCTTCAACTGGGGGAATATGAAAAAGCCGCCGAACAGTTTAACGACTCGATACGGATCGATCCGACCTATTCCGATGCAAGACGAAATTTGGAATATGCTCAATTCAAAATGAAAAACAAATAGGTTGAACAGGCAGAGAAATGAAAGGCGCCGGGTGACCAGGTCTCGAATCTGATACCTGGGATGCGGAGTCTTATTGCAACAGCGTCGGCTCTTCGTGGTTGCCGTTGATTTCATCGGGCGGAATGATCACCGCAGCGGCCACTTTGTCTTCCGGTTCCAGGTTCAAGAGGCGCACGCCTTGCGTTGCTCTTCCCGCCGCGCGGATGGTCTTGGTGTCGATGCGGATGATCTTGCCGAATTGGCTGATCACCATCAGCTCGGAGGTATCGTCCACAAGTTGAATGGTGTTCACGCGGCCGATGCGCGGCGTTACAGCCATATTCTTCACGCCCTTGCCGCCGCGGGTCTGCAAGCGGTACTCTTCCACGTCGGTGCGCTTGCCGAAGCCGTTCTCGGTGACGGATAGAATCCGGTAGGCGCCTGCCTCGTGCTTCTTGGGGGTTACAGCTACTCCCACAACGAAATCGCCTTTTTTCAGGGTGATGCCGCGCACGCCGTAGGCCGGCCGACCCATGGAGCGCACATCGCTCTCGTCGAATCGAATCGCCTGCCCCAAATGCGTGGCCAGAAAAATAATCTGGCTACCGTCGGTGATGCGCGCCTTTACCAGCTCATCGTCGCTGTCGATGCCGATGGCGATGATGCCGCGCGCCATTACGTTGGAGAAGTCCTTGAGCGGCGTTTTCTTGACTGTTCCCTTTTGCGTGGCGAAGAAGATGAACTTGCCCTCTTCTTCGAGGTCGCGCACGGGCAGAATGGCGCGCACGTTTTCGCCTTGCTGCAAATCGAGCAAACTCTGCATGGATTTGCCCTTGCCCGCCGCGCTCACGTCGGGAATCTCATATACCTTGAGCCAGTACACCCGCCCGGTGTTGGTAAAGCAAAGCAGAAACGAGTGCGTCGAGTTCACGATCAACTGCGCGACGAAATCCTCCTCGCGGGTCTTCATCCCCGTGCGCCCGGTGCCGCCGCGCCGCTGCTGACGATAGATCGAGATCGGCGTCCGCTTCAGGTAGCCCTGGTGGCTCACCGTCACCGCAACCTGCTCGTCGGCGATCAGGTCCTCAAGCTGCAACTCGGCGCTCTCGTCCACAATCTGCGTGCGCCGCGCATCGCCGTACTTGTCGCGAACCTCTTCCAGCTCCTTCACGATCACCTTGCGCAGCTTCTTCTCACTGGCCAAAATCGACTCGTACTCCGCGATCCTCTCGCGCACCTGCTTCAACTCGTTCATCAGCTCGTCGATGGAGAGCTGCGTCAGGCGGTAGAGCTGCAACTCGAGAATGGCATCGATCTGGCGCAGCGTCAGGCCCTTCTCTTCGTGCGGCAGCCGCTCCCGGTCCAGCGTGACCACGATCTCCGTTCCCTTGCCCCACGCATACAGATTCTCGCGCGCCTCGGCCCTCGAACCTGAAGCGCGAATGATCCTGATCACCGTATCCAGATTGTCGAGCGCAATCTTGTAGCCTTCCAGAATGTGTTCGCGCTCGCGTGCCTTGCGCAGCAGAAAGGCCGTCCGCCGCTGCACCACGTCGATGCGGTGATCGATAAAGCAGCGTATGGCCTGGTCGAGGCCGAGTTCCCGCGGCTGCCCATTCAGCACCGCCAGGAAGATCATGGAGAAGCTCTCCTGCATCTGGGTATGCTTGTAGAGCTGGTTGAGCACAATCTCAGGCTGCGCGCCGCGCTTCAGCTCGATCACAATCCGCATCCCGTCGCGATCGCTCTCGTCGCGCACGTCCCCGATATCGTCCACGATCTTGTCGTTCACCAGTTCGGCGATGCGCTCGATGAGCTTCGACTTGTTTACCTGGTAGGGAATCTCGGTGACGATGATGGCCTGTTTTTCCTTGGTCAGGTTCTCCGTAGCCACCCTGGCCCGCATCATGAACCGGCCGCGCCCGGTCTTGTAGGCAGCGGGAATGCCGGACTTGCCATACAGAAAGCCGCCGGTGGGGAAGTCCGGCCCCTGCACGTGCTTGAGCACCTCGGCTAGCCCCGCGTTCTCGTCCTTCACCAGGGCAATCGCCGCGTTCACCACCTCGGTGAGGTTGTGCGGCGGAATGTTGGTCGCCATTCCGACTGCAATGCCGCTTGAGCCATTCACAATCAGGTTCGGAATCCGCGTGGGCAGAACCGTGGGTTCGAACGTGGACTCGTCGTAATTCGGCACGAAGTCCACCGTCTCCATCTCGATGTCGGCCAGCAGTTCGCCGGCAATGCGCGCCATGCGGCACTCGGTATAGCGCATGGCCGCCGGCGGATCGCCGTCCACCGAGCCGAAGTTCCCTTGCCCGTCCACCAGCGGATAACGCAGCGTAAACGGCTGCGCCATGCGCACCAATGTGTCGTAGATGGCTGAGTCGCCGTGCGGATGGTAGACGCCCATCGCCTGGCCCACCACCTTGGCGCACTTGGCGTATTTCTTGTTGTACTCCAGGCCCATCTCGCTCAGCGTGTAGAGCACCCGCCTATGCACCGGCTTCATCCCGTCCAGCGCGCTCGGCAGCGCCCGGCCGATGATCACCGACATCGAGTAGTCGAGATACGAGCGCCGCATCTCCTCTTCGATGTTGATGGGAATAAGGTTCGTGCCGCTGCCTGGCGGCGTGCCGCCTTCAAGGGGAAGCTGGGGGTTTTGATCGTCTGGCATAGGGTCTTTTCTTGGCCCGCCGGAGGGCGGCAGAGAGGGTCCGGTGAAAGCGGGGCCGGGTCCGCGGGCTTCGCTTTTATTTTACCCGTTCAATGCCGGTTTCAGCAAGGCCAAACGAAACAAATAAGTCCTTATATTGCTTGAATTTATACACTATCTTCGGCGCCCCATCCAGCGCTTTCGTTCCTCACGCCGCGCGGCGCGTCCAAGCCCTCGACTTGCCCGCGGCCCTGGCCTTCTTTTTGGCACTCTTTTTGGCCTTGGTTTCACCCTTGTCCCGGCCCGCATTCTCACCCAATTCAGCCAGAATCACCGGCGGCTGGCCGGGGAAGGTCAC
>Ga0187882_1003020_pt1 | contig 14914 bp, 9 predicted proteins | sample June2016WEW_19_1_3_FD_132991 | JGI IMG/M metagenome (GOLD analysis project Ga0187882, IMG submission 132991) | Peatland microbial communities from SPRUCE experiment site at the Marcell Experimental Forest, Minnesota, USA - June2016WEW_19_150 | ecosystem: Environmental > Terrestrial > Soil >...
ACGATGTATCACCTGGACGGCGACCGCCTGATGGCAACGCACTACTGTGCCGCCGGGAACCAGCCTCGCATGGTTGCCGCGCCGGACGCCAAGAGTCCGAATATATTCTCATTCCAATTCCTGGACGCCTCCAATATGGCAAATCCCGACGTTGGGCACATGCACAGTCTGGTTGTGACGCTCTTGGACAAGGACCATTTCACCCAACAGTGGACATATAAAGAAAAGGGCAAGGAAGACAAGTGGGAGACGTTCAGGCTGACGAGAAAGAAGTGATGCCGGCGGCCTTATTGTGCGTGCGTTATCGCCGGGAATCTTCGCCATTGCACTTGCGAATTCTTCTCCTTGAGATTGGAGGAGCGCGGCTCGCCCTGAATCAAGGACCTGTTGTTTGACTATATCGAGATCCTTGCCGCGCCTCTCATTTGACGCGAATCTCGAAAATGCGCGGCCGCAGTTTGCCGCGCACAAAGATGCGTTTTTGCCGGGCGTCATAGGCAATGCCGTTCAGCACATCCTCGCTGCCGGTTCGCATACTCGCAGGCAGAATTCCTTGCCCCGCTTCGATTTCCAGGTGAGTTGAAGCAGGCGGTTATCGATCAGAGCAGGTCTTTCGCCGAAGAGCTCCGGCGGCAGGCTCATGGACTTGAGTATCTTCCCTGAAGGAAACTCGACACGGCGCAGCGTCGACTGCCCATACAATCCGGCGCTCTCATAAAAGCAGCCCTCACTCCAAAGCAGACCCTGGAGGAATGCAGTCGGATCGTGCGGGTAGCTGTTGACGACCTCGTACTCGAGCTGGCGCGCGCCAGTCTCCAACCCCGCATCAGCAGCAGGATGTCTCACGATACCAAATACGATGACCAGGACGACGACCCCGGCCAGGACGGCTACGAGACTGACTGCTGAGAGGAATCCCGGCGAATGCTTCTTATGCTTTGCTCTGAATGAAGGCTTCCTTCGCTGAACCCGCTTCTTGGCCATACGACCAGTTCCACGGCAAATGATCTTTCGACGTTCCAGTTCAGGGCGGATGAACAGAAGTTCACCCGCCCTTGCGAGATCTCCGGGTTACGCCTAAAAGTCGATATGCAAACCCACCTCGATACGGCGCGGAATGTTGTATTGCGACGTGATCACACCGAATGCCAATGGACTCGCCAAGCTCAGGCTGGCCGGATCGGAGTACTGCACATGGTTGAAGATGTTGAAGAACTGTGCATTCAACGAAATAGATTTGCTTTCTGTGACCTTGAACTTCCGTGACAAGGTCATATCTACATTCCACCGGTTTTGGCCGCGCAGCACATAGCCACTTGCTGTCGTGTCCTGGCTGAGCCTTACATACCGGAAGTCGGCGAATACTGACGCCGGATCACCGAACAGGTTCAGTCCGGATCCGCCGGTTCCTGGATTTCCGTTCGTGCCGACGCTGGTGCTGACGCCGTTGATGGTGACGCTGCTGCCGGCCACATTCTGGTGGGAGGAATTCCCGAAGGTGTTGGGCGCCAGCAGCACTGCGCCTACTCCCGCCGTGGTTGCACCCTGCCCGAACTCCTGGCCTGACCCGTTTACCACTCTGAGCGGCAGGCCGGTGTACCAGCCGAATATCGGTGCCAGCGACCAACCTTTGATCAGCTGGTCGAAGACCGAATTGCTGGCATGGAACGGCATGTTATAAAGACCCATCAGGTTGAGGACGAACTTGCGGTCAAAGACCGAGTTGCCCCAGCCGTATTTCGTATTGTAGGAATTGGCAACATAGGAGTCGATGTCCTGGTTCACGACGCCATTGTCAAGGGAATGCGCCCAGGTGAGGTTGCCGTTCAAAGCAAATCCCTTGTGTTCACGCATCCTCAGTGAAACAAATCCGGCATTGTAGCTGGATTTTCCGATGTCAGAGAAAAACAGGAAATCGTTGATCTGGGTGGCGGCCGCGGTCGCCGGCCCAGTTACGAACGAGCTTTGAATGCCGTTGAACAGGTCGAAAACGTTCAACGTGCGGATGTTGCTCGAATACTTGGCAACCACACCGGCCGTGCAGTTGGGATTGCCCTTGCAGAAAGTGCTGCCGGCGAGTGCCGATTCAAAGAAGGGCTGCGGTGAAATGGCTGAGGTAGCCACCCCCGCCACCACTTGGTCTCTGACGGCATCAAAGGCCTGTGCGAAGCTCTGGCCGCTCAAGGTCATCATATAGGGGGCCTGGTTGAGCGTTTGTCCCGCCAGCAGATTCCTGGCATCGCGCCGTATGTAGCCGATTTCGAGGATGTGTCCTCCCTTCAGCTCTCGCTGCAGGGTCAGGTTGTAGGAGTTATTGATCGCTGGCCGGAAGTGCGGTGAAAGCTGCGTCGAAGCATTGGCAAATGCCTGATTGGCAATTGCGCTGCTGCCGGGGATGACCGGGATCGCTTGATTCACGGCATAAGACGGCAGTGGAATCGTGCTTCCGTCGATGCCTACGCGGAATCCGGTAGCCGGGCTGATGCCGGAGCTGCCCGTGCACTGCCCGGTGGAAGTAGGTCCCGGACACAACAGTGTCTGGGTGAAGCCAAGCACCTGTTGTGCGTCGATCACCTTCTGGACACCGTTCAAGCGGTCATAGAGACGAGCAAATCCCGCGCGCACAACCGTTTTTCTGTTCCCGAATATTTTTCCCAGGAAACTGTTCTCGTCCACGCTCGGGTTCCAAGCCGCCGCAATCCGCGGTGCAAAATTTCTCCAGATCGGATCGTAGGGATATGTGCGGCCGGTGTTGTTGATTGGTTTCCAGTTGATCACGGGATTGTATACGGTTCCTGCAAGTGCCGCTCTCTGGCGCTGTGCGAGATATTCGGAAGGAACAATCTCGTTCCCCGTGCCATTGTCATACGCCATGCTCAGCTTTCCGGCCACTTCTGTCTCAGGAACATCCGCGCTCCAGTTCAGCCCGAGGTTGAGCGTGAATGAAGGCGATATCTTCCAGGAATCGTTGGCGTAGAGGCTGTATTCATTGTAGATCGAGTCTGTACCCAACGGAGTGCCGATTGGATTGATCTTGAAATTGGCATCGCGCGTGGCCACCAGCGTGGCTCTGTCCACGAGACCAAGAACTCCGGAATAGAGGTTATTCCAGTTGCTGACCTGGCCTGAAGGCAGGCAATTGGTTGTCACGGACGAGCTGCAGATCGGGGGCTGATACGTGGATGGAATATTGAGGTATGAGCCGTTTGTCAGCATGTACACTCGCTGCGCGACCGCGGACTGGGCGTCATCTCTCCAGAACTGGGTCGCGTTGCGCCGGAGCGAGCCGCCAAACTCCAGCAACTGGTTTCCTTTCACCCAGCTGAGGTTGTCGGCCCAGGTCCAGTTGTGCGCTCTCCACTCACGCTGCCGAACCAGACCCACGGTAAGGTCCACCGGATTCATGTTGCCGGCGATGTTCAGCGCGCTATCCGTGCCTGCCACTTGGGGCCTGGATCCATCAGTCTTCCAGAACCAGTAATCTCGCAGATAGCTGAACGTAAATTCGTTGGTGATCCTGGGCGTCACGCGTCCCGTCAGGCCGAGGACAAGATAGCGCGGCAGCCGCGGGATGTATGCAGGGGAGGATGGTACTCCCAGCTTGTCTCCCGGCAGCAATCCGCCGATGTCCACCTGACGGTCGCCGACGTTGTGCTCCTGTTTGAAATATCGGTAGCTGGCCATGACTGACCAATTGGTGCTCAGGCTGCGGTCAAGCCGCACCACGGCAAAGTTGTCGTTATTTGGGAACTTGCCTGGAGCGCTGAATCCGATCGTGTTCAGGCCATCGCCGGTGGATGTGTCGTTGCCGGCAGGCATATATTTGTTCCAAATCTGACCTACCAGCGGGTTCAACCCAAGGCCGCGAGGGTCACAGGCAAGAGTGCCACTTGAACCGCACTGCGTTGAAGTCGCAAGGTTGTAGGAAATGATGTTGCCGGATGCGTCTCGAAACCGAAGGATGCCCTGTTTGAGAGAGTCGGTCGGCACAGTCTTGCTGTACTGGCTGTAATCGTTCCGGCGCCGGCCTTCATAGTTGAAAAAGAAGTAGGTTTTCTGCGTGGTTCCCAGTTTAGGTATCGAGCCGCCGAACGAGGCGCCAAAACGATTGTCCTGCTGTAACGGCTTGAGCTGATGCAGCCGGTTGCGCGTCCAGCTGTTTGAGTTAAGATCGCTGTTCTGCAGGAACTCGTAGAGGGAGCCGTGATACGCGTCACCGCCGCGCTTCGTCACAAGCATCACTTGACTGCCTCCCGCACCGCTGAAACTGGCAACCTGGTTACTGGTGGCCACGCGAAATTCCTGGATGCTTTCCGAGGGTGTGGGAACCGCGCCTTCAGGGGCGCCGTTGTAGTTCGTCCAATAGTCGGAGTTGCCGGAAACGCCGCTGGTCACGTTGCCGCCGTCCAGCACGAACACGTTCTGGTCACTCTGCGCTCCGGCCACCTGTCCTCCGTATCGGCTGCTCACGCCGTCTGCCTGCTGGGGCATGGCGAGCGGCTGCAACAGAAGGAGGCTCGTGACGTTTCGTTCGAGGCTCGGGAGCATCGACAGCAGATCCCCTCCGAGCGTATCCCCCAGGGTGGCATCGAGCGTCTGCAGCTGTGCGCCGGCCGTTGCAGTCACAATAATCTGTTCCGAGGTGGAGCCGATCTTCAGACTGAAATTCAAGGTGTACGATTTGGAGACCTCGACGATTTGAGATTCGACGACTGCCTTTTGGAAGCCTGCTGCCGATGCAATGATCGAATACTTTCCCGGTTTCACCGCCACGAACGTGAATCGGCCGGTTTCGTTCGTGACCATTGTGCGGACCTCTCCAGTAGCGGCATCTTTGAGTTCGATGTCCGCGCCCGGTATAACCGCTCCAGACGGGTCCATCACACCTCCTAGTACCGTGCTGGTGTTGGCAGTCTGAGCCTGAACGACTGCCAGCGATGCCAGGAACATCAGCGCTCCTATTAAAGTAGCTCTGAGCGCCAGTCGCGGAGAGCGATGATCTAATCTCATGCTTCGCCTTTCTCTGTGCTCATTTTGAGCTTTACAGCCCTCAGAAAAACCGGCGCACCAGGGGCAGACGGGAACTCTGAGGACCCTGACCACTTTTTTTCCCGAGGTAAGGGAACATGGGGAAAGCCCAGCCCAAAACCTCAACTGTTTAATAATGGATTCAATTGATGAAGCTTCTGTGGACGACCCTCATCGTAGGCGTGTCTTTCTTCCGTGTCAACGACTTGTTACCTTCACGACTTGTCCCTTCAGGGCTTATTACCCAACTGACCACGTTCCGGACCCGGCAAAAGGCGGCCATGTTTCTGCCCACGTTGCGACGCTCTTGGACAAAGACCACTTCACACAGCAGCGGACATGGAAAGAGAAGGGCAAGGAAGACTAACCGAAGGTGTTCAGGCTGACGAGAAAGAAGTGACGCCGGCATTCTAATAGTCCATGCGTCAGGGCCGGGGGTCTTCGCCTCGCACGAAGACGTATTCCTGGATGCCGTTGCGCAACAAGAATGAACTCGACACCTGGAATAGTCCCATTGCCTTGGCGACCTCCCTGGGCTGGTGACGGGGGCAGGGCCTGGTTATCTGTGTGCGCGTTTCATAAACCATCCTTTCCGTGTCGAGAATCCGGAAAACGGTGGGTTGGTCGGGGATATCAGGCTGAGACGAAATCAGCGCAAATAGTGCGGCCCCAGGTTTGCAGAAGCGGCTCACGTGCCGAACCAGACCCTCGAGTTGTGTCAGATCCAGATAGTTGAACAGGTCCCAGGTCAGAACGATATCGAAGCTCAGCTCTTCATTGAACGCCAGCAGATCCGCAAAAATCGAAGCTCTGGACTCCTTGTTCTCACTGGATGTCCTGGCTATGAAATCGCGGTAAAAGTCCTCGATGTGGAGGCGGCATTGGTGGCGTGACCAGAACTCTACATTCGCGCCGAGCGCGGGCCCAAGATCGAGAATAGTGGGTTTCCGGTCATCCCGCAAAAAACGCAGGAGAGTGCTCAACCCAAGCGATTTGTACACGGCGGGCTGAGAAGGCGAGTCCTGGAGTATTGGTCGAGTCATTCGCTTTCCGGGAAGGCGGTCCGTATTCCTGCAGCACCTGTGGCACGGACTGCCCTGCCAAATACGATCAGATCTTATCCGCGGCCTTTTCGTTCTGGGGAGTTTGCGTGGCCATTGCGTTTACGCCGGAAACCTGGGAAACAAGAGTCGCCGGTGCATTGCCCGCGGTCATGTCGATACTGCCTTTGAAGTTGGATCCGTCCTCCAAAGTGACTCGTGGAGCCAGGAGATTGCCGCGCACCGTGCTCGTCTGACGGAGAATAATCTGTTCCTCGCCGTAGAGATTGCCGTGGACCTCTCCCTGGACCACTATCGTACGTCCGTGAATATCGGCTTTTACCCGGCCGCTCTTGCCAATTGTGACGCCATGCTGCCGCAATTCAATTTTCCCCTCGATTTGTCCTTCGACCAGCAGATCCTCATCCCCGCTGAGGTTGCCGTTGATGTCGATCGTGGGACCGATCAGGGCATGTTCCTTGGTCGCCTGCGGCAAGCCGCGCGGCGAGGGCACCGGCGGGCTCTGGGATTGGGACTGCGCTTGAGCAGAGGCCTCGTCAGCTTCGGATTTTTTCCAGATCATTGCATGCTCCTTACGTTGGTGGGCACCTTCTTTTTAGGCCAAGCGCCGATCCAAGTCAAGCAGACCGTCGACAGTGCTACCATGGGCGCCGGTCGCATTTCGGCAACAATTTCGGAACTTAACGCCCGATAGACGCCTATCCGGTAGTGTAACTGTTTAGCATTTTTCTGAGATTCGGATCGTATCACCGAAAGGCAAGACGAACCGCAAAGACTCGAAAACTCGAAGAATCTCCAAGAGGCAGCGGCTTCTGCGAGATTCTTCGAGTTTTCGAGTCTTTGCGGTTAATTCCGTCGTAGATCCGAAAGCATTGTATCCTTGTTGCGGCTAAAAAGTTGCGCGGTGCGACATTGCCTTCAACGATTCGCTTGCGGCGGCCCTTGAGTCTTGGCGTTCCGCCCAACGGGAGTGGGAGGTCGTGACACTTGGCCGCGGAAGGCTTCATCCAACGAGATGTGATGATTCTCGAGCGTCATGCCGATGGCGCGCTCAAGAGCAGTCTTGGCCTTCACATAACTGCTCTTGGCTGCCACTTCGGTCGACTGTGCCTGTGCCAGAAAGCTCTGATACTGCATAACCAGGAAGCTCGTGGAAACGCCGCTGTCGAACTTTTCCATTTCAATCTGAAGCGACTGTTCCTGGAGTTTCCGGGCTTCCGTGGCGGCATCATAAGCCGACCTGGATCGTTGCAGCGCGATGAGCGCAGATTCCACTTCGAGCCGGATCTGGTTCTGGAGTTGTTGAAAGCGGACCTGCGTCTGGCGCAACTGAATCTGATCGCGCGCGTAGTCGGCCTCGGCAACGTGATTGTGCAGCGGCAGGTTCAGTTGGATGCCGACCGCGTAAGCCGGATAATCATGGCGGAAATCCTGTGCCAGCGCCGTGCCGATTCCGCCAAGAAACGCGGGGTCCAGCAATGTCGTTCCTGACGCTCCCAGCGAGTTCCACTGCCCGGCGAAACCGTTGTTCTGCGCCGAAGCCACGAAGTCGACTTCCGGCAGCAGCGCGTTGCGCGAGGCATTCACTCCGATCTCCGAGTTGGCAAGCTGGAGCCGTCCTTCCTCGAGTTCTGGGCGATTCTTGTAAGCGGCCGCGATCAGGTCCTGGATCGGCTGAACGTCATCATGAGCCGGGATCTCGATTTCCGTGGAAGGTATGATACGCGCGTCCCGCACCAGCGGATCCTCGGTGCCCCGCCTCGTCAGGACGCTCTTTAGCACCAGCTCCTGCTGCAGCTCGAAGCCCTGGGAATTGGCAAAGTCCTGGCGGGCGGAGGCCATCTGCGCCTGGGCGCGCACCAGTTCGATCGGGGCAATGGTTCCCTGATCCACTTTGACCTTGTTATCGTCATAGAGCCTTTGCACCAGGGCCAGCGTTTGCTGTTTTACCTGCACATCTTCCTGAAGTGAGACCAGGTCGAAATAAAGACGAACCACACCGGCTACGGTGCTGATCACCTGCTCCCGGAAGACCAGATCGCTCACGTGCAGGTCGTTGCGCGCGATGAGAATATAGCGGCGGTTTACTGAGCGGCCGAAACCCCGCATCAATGGCTGAGTCAGATTCAGGCTGAAACTGGAAGTGGTCCAAGGATTATATAAATTGCTCGTGGCATTGGAATTCTGTGAGTTTGCATTGAAACCGGCGAACAGCTGCGTGCCGGTGGTAAAGGCCTTCTGGAATCCCAAGTTGCCCAGGGTCGAGTTCCCGCGGAGAGTTGTGGTTCCCACGGATGCAGGATTGACTTGCGGAAGAGCCTGGCGCGACCGATTGAGCGAGCCGACGATGGAGGGCTCGAATGAAGGGATGAACGGGCCATTCGAAAGCGGCGTCGGCCCGGTGATGGCCGCGCTTGACTGTGATGACAGGATGGAATTCAGCTCCGGCAGACTGGTCAATACTGAACTTGAAAACGGCGAACCCGTCACCGGCAGATTCAGAATCGGTCCCGCGGGGCTGCCCATACCCAACGGCGCTTCGCCGACCGTAAGCGGAACTCCGCGCAACGCGACGCCGGCGCTGGCGCGCAGTTGATCCGATGAGGCGATATCCGCATCGAAGCGCTGCAGCGCGACGTCGAGATTGTTTTCGAGGGCCAGCGCGATCGCGTCATCCAGGGACAGGGAAAGCTTGCCGCCGGACAACAGGCTTTCAAGCCGCGGCGAATTCTCGAGGGAGACCAGCGGCACGATTCTTGCCTGATAGGGCTGTGACAACTGTTCCCACCAGTGGATGGCAGGGGTTCCCGTCGAGGGATTTTGCGCGGCGGCCGGCGATGCAAAGGCTACGATTCCGATCAGAACCACGAATAATGGTATCTTGAGGTGTGCCATTTTAGACCTAACGCCTCTCTTGGGTTTTTCCGGGTCTCGGCAGGGGTACACCGCTTGTGGGCGCAGTGTTTCCTCTCCGGCCGCCCGCATCTTCGGACTTGGAGCCACCAACGGGCAATACAATCGCTCCCTCCTCGATTTCATCACCCGGGTTCATCACCACGTACTCCCAGCCCTGCAGCCCCCTGAGAACCTCGAGTTCCTGGCCGTAGTCGCGGCCGGCCTCGATTTCCTGCAGGTGAATGCGCCGGGCTTCCGGTGTGCCGTTTTGCGACTCCCCCGGCCGCAGATCCTCGATCACGGCGACGAACAACCCTTTGGCGTTGGTGATTACAGCTGCGCCGGGAATCAGCAGCGGAGGTTGGGCGCGCATGGACGCAAGGCGCACTTGAACGAACATGCCCGGCAACAGAACGAAGCCGGCATTTCGCACCTCGACTTCGGTCAACATCGTGCGCGAGTTGAGATCGACGGCGCTTGCCGTCCTCGTGATGCGCCCGGTGAACCGGCGGCCGGGCAAAGCTTGGGCCTGGACGATGGCCCCATCGCCGACGCGAATGCCAGGCGCATCCTTTTCGGGTACGTTGATCAGAACGCGCAACACATCGATCCGGGCGATCCGGAACAACTCGCTCCCCTGTGAGGCGGCTGACTGCCCTGCTCCAAGCGCCGGAACCTGTCCCAGACTGGAGCCAGTGGCTGAGATCAGCGCTCCAACATCGAAGTTGCGTGCCGTGATCACGCCGCTGAATGGCGCTCGGACCTTCTCAAAGTCCTGCAGGGCTACGAGACGATCGAGGTTGGCGCGCACGGCGACGATGTTACCATCTGCGGAACCGATGCGTGCCGCAACCGAATCGACGGCAGCTGAGGCGCTGCGAAAGGTTGCCAGTTGCTGGTCGCCGTCCTGGCGCGAGATCGCTCCGTGATCGACCAGAGCCTTGAATCGGTCCCAGGTAACACGCGCCAGTTCCAATTTGGCGCGGGCATCCACGTCGTCCGCCTTTGCCTGGTCGAGCAGATTGTTCGCTTGTGTAAGGGTGGCTCGCGCCTGCGCCACCTGCTTGTCCAGTTCGGGCGCCTCGATCTCAGCCAGCAACTGGCCCTCGGATACGCGGTCGCCGATATCGACGTATCGTTGCCGCACGTATCCGGCCGCTCGCGCATAGACATAGGCCTCGGTTACCGGTGAGACGTTGCCGGGAAGCGTCAATTCGACCTCAGGAGCGCCACGGCCGACCTTCGTCACGTTGACGATGGGGAGGGATGTCTGCTCGGATTGCGCCGCCTCCGCCACGACACTTTGCCGCCGCAGATAGTGGCGATAACCGAAGAGGAACAGACCCGCGAATGTCAGCGCCAGCAGGCCAATAACCAGGGCGGCGCGCCGGCCCCGCGGAACTCTATCGCGCCCGGGACCTGTCAGCGCAGGTCCATGCTGTTCGGATCTTTGACTCTGTTCATGTGCTTCCATAGGTCCTCATCCGTGCTGCGGGGTCTCCTCGCCCGCACGCAATTCTTCCTCGAACCGGCGATCCTTGTCGACCGGTGGATTCTTGCGGAGATAGCTGTATACCACCGGGACAAAAAACAAAGTCGTGAGCGTCGCCATGATCAGCCCGCCGATCACGGCGCGGCCCAGCGGCGCGTTCTGTTCGCCGCCCTCGCCGAAGGCGAACGCCATCGGCAGCATGCCGATGATCATGGCCAGCGCGGTCATCAGGACAGGGCGGAGTCGGGTGAATCCGGCCGAAAGTGCCGCCGCGCGCGCGTCGGCGCCTTCTTCTTTGCGCATGTCGTTGGCGAACACGACGAGCAAAATGCTGTTTGCCGTCGCGACGCCGATCGACATGATGCAGCCCATGAGAGAGGGGACGCTCAAGGTCGTTTCGGTGAGGAACAGCATCCAGAGAATCCCAGAAAGAGCGCCGGGCACGGCCATGAGAATAATGAACGGATCAAGCCAGGACTGGAAATTCACGACCATCAACAGGTACACGAGCAAAATGGCGAAAACCAGGCCAAGCGCGAGTCGCTTGAAGGAAGATTGCATCGTTTCGACTTGTCCGCGCACCTGAACGGTGGTACCCGGCGGCAGGCTCGGCTTTACTTCGCCTACCACGCGGTCGACGTCGGTGGCCACGCCCCCCAGATCGCGGCGATCGACATTGGCATAAACGTCAAAGACAGGCTGGACGTTGTAGTGATTCACAATCGCCATGGTCGAGGTGCGCCGCAGGTCTACGAAGTTTTCGAGCAATTGCGTCAATCCCGCGCCGGCTCCGGTGATGGGCGTGCGCTGGAGTGCATCAAAAGAGTCGACGCGGTACTGCGGCGTCTGCACCGTGATTGCATAGCTCACGCCGTTCGCCGGGTTCAACCACTGATTGGGCGCCACCTGCCCGCTGGAGCTGAGCGAGATCAGCATGCTGTTGGCGACGTCACGCTGCGTGACTCCCACTTGGGCGGCTTTGTCGCGGTCGACGTCCACGTTGACGGTCGGGACGTTCATTTCCTGGCGCAGGTGGACATCGACCGCGCCGGGGATCCCCGCCATCTTCCTCTCGATCGTTTTGGCGATTTCATAATCCGTAGTCAGGGCACGGCCCGTCACTTGCACGTCGACCGGCGCGGGAATGCCGAAGTTAAGAATCTGGTTGGTGATGTTGGCCGCCTGGAAGAAAAATGTGTCTTCGGGAAACCTGGAGTGCAGATCGTTGCGAAGAATGCGCTCGTATTCCTGAGTGGGAGCGTGCTTTTCCGGGTTGAGAGATATCAGGATCTCGCCGTCCGAAGGCCCGATGGTGGCGCTGTCCCCGTAGGCAAGATTGATCGAACCGGGCGGTTGTCCGATGTCATCCAGAATCGCTTTCAGTTCGTTGGCCGGAATCATGCGCCGGATTTCCTGTTCCACGCGCGCGAAGACATGTTCTGTTTCTTCGATTCGCGTCCCTTCCGGCGCCCTGACATGCAAGCGCATCTGTCCCGAATCTACGTAGGGAAAGAAGTCACGTCCGACCAGAACCATCAGCTGCAGGGAGCCGGCAAAATAGATCAGAAACAGCGCGAACACTATGGCGCGATGATCCAGGCACCAGGCGAGAGCGCCCCGATAAGCATCCCGAAGGCGCAGGAACTGGCGATGGAATGCGTGGTGAATCCGCCACACGAATCCTCTGGCCACGGCGTCGGCGCCCGCTTCCTCTGCCCCGTAGAGCTGCAGTTCGGAGGAAAGCATGTATTGCACCATGGCAGGGACGAGCGATCGGCTGAGGATGTAGGACGCAATCATGGCGAAAACTACCGCCATCGCCAGGGGTGTGAACAGGAAACTGGCGGCGCCCGTGAGCAGCAGCACCGGGACAAAGACGATGCAGATGGCCAGCGTGGAGACGAGGGCCGGCACGGCGATCTGCTGAGTGCCGTCCAGGATCGCGCGTGTCAACCGTTTCTTCATCGCCAGGTTGCGATGGATATTCTCGATTGCCACGGTTGCATCATCGACAAGGATGCCGACAGCGAGGGCCATGCCGCCGAGCGTCATCACATTTATGGTTTGCCCGATGGCGCCGAGGACAACGAGCGAGGTAAGTACCGAGAGCGGGATCGAGACGCACACGATCAAAGTGCTGCGCCAGCTTCCCAGGAAGAGCAGGATCATCAGGCCGGTCAGCAATGCGGCCATGACGCCCTCGCGCACGACGTCGTTGATAGCGGCCCGCACAAACACCGATTGATCGAACATCTCCGTTAGATGAAGCTCCTTCGGGAGGCCCACCATGATGCGAGGAAGTTCACTCTTGATGTCACGCACAATGTCGAGAGTCGATGCGGCGCCATTCTTCAGCACCGTGAGCAGGGCGGCGCGGTGTCCGTTCGTGCGCACGATGTTCGTCTGCACGGTGTAGCCGTCGCGGACCTGCGCCACGTCTTTGATAAACACCGTGGCCCCGTTCACTATCTTGATCGGGAGTTCGTTGATGCCCGCCACCGTGTCCGGACTGCTGTTCATGCGCACAAAGTATTCCCGGTCGCCCACCTTCGCCGTCCCCGCGGGAAGGATCAGGCTCTGGAGGTTGATCGCATTGGAGACGTCGGTTGCCGAGAGGTGCTTGGCGAACATGGCGTCCGGGTCGAGGTCGACCATAATCGCGCGCGCTTTGCCCCCATAGGGCAGCGGCACGGACGCCCCCTGCACCGTCGCGAGCTGCGTGCGGATGAAGTTATTCCCGTAATCATAGAGTGCGGCCTCTCCCAGCGTCTCGCTGCTTATCCCCAGCTGCAGGATAGGCACGCTCGATGCGTCAAACTTGATGATGTTCGGCGGGAAGATGCCGGGTGGCAGCGACCGCAGGATTATCTGCGACGTAACCGTCATCTGGGCAAGTGCTGTCTCGATTTTCGCTCCGGGCTGGAAGAACATGCGGATAACGGCCACGCCGCTGTATGAAGTCGACTCCATGTGCTCAATGTCATTCACGGTCGTGGTCATCGCGCGTTCGTCGATGGTCACAACACGGTCAGCCATCTCCTGGGGGGAAAGGCCGGTGTAGCTCCAGACCACGCAGGCGACAGGAATGTTGATGTACGGGAAAATGTCTTTGGGGGTGTTGATGATTGTAAGAACCCCCATGATCGCGATCAGCACCGCCATCACGACAAATGTATACGGACGTCGTAACGCTAGTCTAACAATCCACACGGGAAGGAATCCTCAATCTTATCCGGTGCTTCATGAACCGCAGCTTAAACCAGGGAGATCCACATATGATAAAGCCCCGGCTGTGGCTGTCAAATTATGTTTTTACAATGATTAGAACTGGTTCATCCGTCAGGATGCTCTGGAATGATCGGTCGATGTTACCTCCAGGGTGTAGGTTCCGGGAGGAAGCCCTTCGAGCGGCAACTCATCACTGAAGAAAATCACGCTCTCCCTTAGATATTTGTGCGCGCCGTCTTTGCCTCGATCCGCCGCCGCGCACGCATTCCTGCGGGGAATGTGGCCCACGCCTTCTGCCAGAAGTGTGCCAAAATCCTGTATCCTGCGGCATCGTTTTGGGTTATGATCGTTTCCATTGCCCCGGTAGACGGCGGAAGTTGACATAACACCTCCATATCGGAAGCTGGAAGGGACCCAGCCTCGGAGAGGGCACTACCAACTCGGCAGGGTATTTCACCTATCCGGTTGATTCTCGGGAGGGCTCTCAGGGGCGCTTGTAAACGATGCCGCCCTTCATGACGAAGCGTACATCGCGCGCCGCTTTGATGTCCTGAGTCGGATCGCCGGGCACCGCGATGAGATCGGCATAGAGGTTGGGACGGACGCGGCCGACCTGATCCTGCATGCGGACAATCCTGGCGTTCACCGCCGTGGCAGCCAGCAAAGCCTGCGATGGTGTCATGCCGCCACGCACGAGCCACTCCAGCTCACGATAATTGGTGCCGTGTGTGAAAACGCCTACGTCGCTTCCCAACCCGATGATCACTCCGGCATCCATCGCCAGCTTGAATGCGCGCAATGCCTGCTGCATTCCGGCCGTCAAAGGTCCGCCTTGCTTGTAGCCTTCGAAATACTCCCCGTAGGCTTCTTCGGCGGTAAGTGTGGGCAGATACGCGGTGCCGTGCTGCGCCATGAGACGGAACACCTCCTGCGTGCCGCCATACCCGTGTTCAATCGAGTCGATCCCGGCTACAACCGCGCGGCGCATACCTTCTGCGGTGGTAGCGTGAGCGGAAGTCGGCCTCCCCGCGGAATGAGCCTCTTCCACCAGCGTGCGCAGCTCTTCCTCGCTGAAGGTCGGCACCGTTCCGCCCACGCCGTGGTGGTAGTCCGCGTACACTTTTACCCAGTCGGCACCGTGTCCGACCTGTTCGCGGACGGCTTTGATGATTTCTGTAGGACCACTAACTTCCTGACCGCCCTTGGGGAG
>Ga0187882_1003034_pt1 | contig 14852 bp, 13 predicted proteins | sample June2016WEW_19_1_3_FD_132991 | JGI IMG/M metagenome (GOLD analysis project Ga0187882, IMG submission 132991) | Peatland microbial communities from SPRUCE experiment site at the Marcell Experimental Forest, Minnesota, USA - June2016WEW_19_150 | ecosystem: Environmental > Terrestrial > Soil >...
GTAGAACAGCGTGTAGTCGCCAATGTGCTTGCGGACCTCGCGCTCGCGGTCAAACGACGGCGCCGGGCCGTAGATCGGGTCCGACTCGATCAGCATCTCGCCCACATCGTTCAACGGCTTCCCTGCCGCATTGCGGATTTTCAACAACTGTTCCGCATCGCAAAACTCTGCCAGCAGATGTGCGACATAGCTCACCACTTGCGGATCGCGAATTCCAATTTCCTCGGCATAATGACGGCCGACCAGTTCACAAAACAACTGCTGCAGCGGATGCATCTCCGGAATCATTTCCATGGCCCCCACGCCCTCCCAAACCGGACCCCTATGGTTCCCATCGGAACAGAACCTTGTGCGCATTAGATACCGTGAATCCCGATCCAATGCAAGTGACCATTGGGCCACTATTGTGGTTAGAAGCCCGCGCGGGGCGCGGCGTTTCAGGGACGTTTGCTGGCAACCGAAGCAGGCGGCTGCTAATGCCGCATGCGTGCGGATCGAAACGGGGTCCACTGAATCTATTCAGCGAAAGAAGAGCAGGAGAACGGAGGCGGAGTGGAGTGGATCAACATTTCAAGCGGAACATCGTGGGAGCCGGTTGTCGGTTATTGCCGTGCGGTTCGCGTCGGCGCGCATGTCTATGTTGCGGGTACACCGCGACTGGAGCCGACGGCAAAATCGCCGGCGCGGGCGATGCCTACGCGCAGGCGGTTCAGGCCCTCAAAAACATTGAACGCGCGCTGGAGCGGGCCGGAGCTTCACGGAAAGATGTCGTCCGCACGCGCGTGTTCCTTACCAACATTGCCGATTGGGAAAAAGCAGGCAAGGCGCACGGAGAGTTTTTCCGCGACATTCGTCCCGCGAGCACCATGGTGGCGATCAGGGCCCTGATTTCCCCAGAGATGCTGCTGGAAATCGAAGCGGAAGCGATCGTGCCCGACGGAGAATAAATGGGATGGCGGAAGCCGGAACGAGGGCCGGGCTTCCGCCATCGTTTGGGCGGATAGCGCGAACCGCTAGCGACGGCCTTTCTTGCGGGCAACTTTTTTCTTTGCCGCTTTCTTGGCTCGCTTCTTCGGCGCTTTCTTCTTCGCCGCTTTTTTGGGGGCCGGTTTTCTTGCGACTTTCTTCGCCTGCTTCTTTGCCGCTTTCTTGGCGGGCGCCTTCTTGACTGGAGCTTTCATGGCGGGCGCTTTCTTGGCAGGCGCCTTCTTCTTCGGAGGCCCGCTCGGGCCGCCACCGCCCGATGGAGTTACAGGCGCAGGTTCCAGCACAGGTGGCGACACAGCAATCTCGTCTTCTTCCACTACGAGAACGGGTTCTTCTTCCTCTTCTTCTTCTTCCAAATCCTCTTCCAGCGATTCGCCGTAGGCGCCGCTGTCGCTGTACTCATCCGTCTCATCGTCCCGACCGTATAGAGTCGGATCATCGAAGCGCATATCTCCTCCTGCGTATTTGTGGTCACCGGCACGCATGCGCGCACAGGGCCAGGGAATTAGGACAACCAGCTGCGAAACTGCACTGCCTCTGAGTAAGGGCGCATGATTATAGCACGGCAGTTTCACCGGCAGTATCGTGCATTCTCTGCCGATTTGCGAGGAAAATTATTGGAAAATTTTTCAAGGGCGAAAGAGCCAGCAAGCGTCTGGCGAATTAAAAGCGAAACCAAGCGATGGCGGCCCTATTCGTAAGCGAGCGCGTCGATGGGATCCTTCTGCGCCGCCTTGAACGCCGGATACAGCGCGCCGGCGATGGCGCTGGCAATGGCGATAAGGGCAGCCCGCGCAATCCATCCCCTGGACACAATCACTTGCAGCAGAGGCAGTTTCTGGGCGAGAACGGCGCGTGCCGCCAGGCTGAACGCGACACCCAACACGATGCCCCCCAAGGCGAGCAGCACCGTCTCCCGGAGCACGACATTCACGATATATAGCTTCGACGCGCCCATCGACTTCAGGATCCCGATCTCGCGGGTCCGTTCCATCACGGCGGCGTACATCGCCTGAAAGATCACGAGTACCCCGATGATCACGGATATCCAGATCACAACGCGGAGAAATGTGGAAAGGTAGGGATATTTCGTCGGCGTCATCATGGAAAGGTAGGTAGCCATCGAACTGGCGATGTAGCGTTCCATGCCCGGCACGTGCTTGACCTCGTCTACCACCACCTCGGCGCTGGCCGGATCGTCCAGTTTGAGATACATCTGCGAGGCCTTATCCCTGCCCCCGGTCAGATCCTGCATGGTGCTGAGGGGAAGGAACTTACGCCCTCCCTTGCCGTGTTCGACAATGCCGCAAATACGGAAAGGGTTATTGAGAATCTCAATCCTGTCGCCGACCTTGGAATGCTTGGCCTGCGCGAAAAGATCGTCGACAATCACATCATTCGGGCCCTGAAACGGACCGCCCTCCAGATAGTGGAAACCACCCGACAAGCTCTCGTAACTCGGCAGATCGATTCCGGTGATGATCTCGAGTGTCCCGGCGGTTGAGACCTGCGTGATGACGGGGGCGACCTCCTCCACATGCGGCAATTTGGCGAGGATGCCAGCCACTTTGATCGGCATCGGACTGCCGGTCAGCCCCGCAATAAAAGACGATCCCGGAGGCAGCACGATCACATCTGCCCCGATGCCCGCGGCCCGCGTGCGCTGATCCTGCAGTATCCCCACGCACAGGCCCACGATCAGCAGGATGAGCGTGACTTCGAGCGCCACGGCCACAATGCTGATCAGCGAGCGTACCGGCCGATGCACCAAATTCCCGACGACCATGCGATTCATCATGTCTTTTCCGGAGAACTATTTACTTTGGCGATCCGGCGCTTTCGCCGCGCTGCTGTTGGACTGATCGAGGCGCACCACGTCAGCCCCAGTTGGCTGCTCCAGCACAAACTGGTCGTCGGTCAGCGCTTTATTGATTTCCAGTTTGACCATGCTCAGGGTGATGTCGTAATTCTCCCGCGGCCGTTCGATCTCAATCGTACTCGGGAATGTAGTCCCCGCGTAGTCTTTGTAATCCTGGTAGTGTGCGTCGGTCACGACGTTTCCCTGTTGGTCGTAGATCCGTTGCCGGTGCGGAAGCAGGTCGGTTCGGCTGAACTCGATTCTGCGCGATAGATACCAGCCTTCGGGGCCATTGCGGAGAACCAGCAGTCCATAATTGGGCTGGTCGACGCGATGCCTCTTCGAGTCGAGGACGGTTTCATAGCCGTTTTCACGAAACGGAATCTCGTCCCGGCCGATTTCCGGCAGCAGCAGCGCGTCGTAAATGTACTGCGGCCGCATGTTCTCCAGCCGCTTATCGGGCTGATAGTTGTCGGCATTGTTCGATCCCACGACGAACTTGTTCTTCAGAGGAATCCAAAGCTTGAAATTCTGCCCGTCGCTCACCATATCGAAGGCCGTGTTCCGCACCACCGGCGACAGGCCCTTCATGCGCAGCATAGCGGGTTTGCGCGCCAGCACGTAGCCGCGAATCTCCTTGTAGTCGGTGGCTTGGCCGTTTTTCGGGTCCGCGGACGAAGCGTCGATATCCACGGTCGCCTGCATGGACTGAATCTTGGCGGCCTGCGTGTTGACGTATTCGATCAGCTCCTGCTGGGTCGCGGTCTTCAGCGGCCGGTCGGAGAGCTGACGATCCAGAGTACGTGTCCGGAACAGACATCCGCTCAGCGGAAAGGTGGCCGCCGACAGAAGTAAAAGCAAAAAAAGGCGCAGATGAGTACGATACATTCCTATAGCGGGTACCCCAGAAGACTTTTGGGACATTGTTGTTATCCGATTAGTATAATGCACCGGAGGGTCTGGTGCTTAGCGCAGGCCGAGCGAGTGGCGATAGGCCGCCACGTTCCGATTGTGCTCTTCGAGGCTGCGGGCGAAGCGATGGTGGGCATTGCCATCGCTAACGAAATAAAGGAATTTCGTGCTGTCGGGGTGCAAAGCCGCTTCCAGAGCGCTTCTCCCCGGATTGCCGATTGGCCCCGGCGGCAGCCCCGGGAAACGGTAAGTGTTATAGGGCGAGTTCACCGCCAGGTCGGCGTGATGGAGGCTTCCCTGGTACGAGCCGGTCAGCAACTCCGCGTAGATCACGCTCGGATCGGCGTCGAGCGCCATCTTTTGCGCCAGCCGGTTGTAGTAGACGCTGGCCACGAGCGGTCGTTCCTCCGGAGCGGCAGTCTCCTTTTCCACGATCGACGCCATGATCACGACCTCGGGCACGTCCGAGTTCAGCCCAATCTGCTGCGCCACCTGCCGGAACTGATGCACCATTGCCGCCGCCATTTCCTCCAGGCTCTCGGTTCGCGTGAACTGGTAGGTGTTGGGGAAGAGATACCCCTCGAGCGACTTGGCCTCCGGCGCCAGATCCGAGATTAGCTGGGTCTGGGTTTCGGCAACGCGCAGAAAATCGGCCGCCGAACAGAGCCCTGCGTCTTCCATCGCCTTGGCGATGTCGAACATCGTATAGCCTTCGGGGATGGTGACCACGTGGAAGTAGATATCGCCGCGCGCGATCCGCTCATAAACCTGCGGAAGACTCGCCGCGCGCTCGAAACGGTACTCGCCCGCCTTCAAGGATGGTTTGGGATGCCACACGTGCCAGAGCCGGAAAGCGAGTTCGCTGCGGATCACCCCGGCCTTTTGGAGCTCCGCGGCAATCCTCCGCGTCGAATACCCGGAATGCAGCAGCAAAGAAGTATTGGCTGGAGGCGTAATTGGGGCATAGACCCGCCACGCCACCCAGCCGCCAGCGGCGAGAGCGACAACCAAGAACAGTGTGATCAGTGTGCGCAAGGTTCCAGTGTAAAGGCCTTTCCGGATTGCCGCAAAGTGGCCAGAGTACAAGGCCGGAAGAACCGCCGAGACGCGGAGCGCGCCGAGAAAAAGTTTGTACCGGTCGTCGAATGGCCCGCACATATTCGAACATCTAAGGGGTTCCACCGGCTGGGTTTGGAGACTCCAAGAAGGGGTTTTCCCGGCGCTCTCTGCGTCTCGGCGGTGAAAAGGTTTCCACTGCCATCTACAATTGACGGATGCACGCACTCGCGACCCCCGGCCACAGCCGCATCATGGCCCTCGATGTCGGCTCGAAACGAATCGGAGTTGCCGTCTCTGACCCGCTGGGCATCACCGCGCAGGGGTTGGATACGATCCAGCGCCAGAACAAACGCCGCGATCTGGAGGCCCTGGGACAAGTGCTGGAGAAATACGCAGTCCAGGAGATTGTGGTCGGCCTGCCCCTGCGCTTAAGCGGCGCGGAAGGAACTCAATCGGAAAAGATGCGCCGTTTCGCCGACGATCTGCACACGCACTTCGGCCTGACCGTCCATCTGTGGGACGAGCGTTGGACCTCAACCGAAGCCAACCGCCTGCTGCGCGAAACCGATCTTTCGATCAAGAAACGGGGGCGAGCGGTCGACCGGATGGCCGCGGTCTTGATTCTTCAGTCCTGGATGGAAGCCCACGCCGCTCGCTGAGCGCGATCAGGAGGCAAGTTCGCGAATGTCCGGGAAGCGCAGATTACACTTCATCAAAGCCTTGGTGAGCGCCTGTTCAATCAGACTCTCGTCGCAGTTGCGCGAGATGGCGATCTCGCTGACCAGCAGAAAGCGGGCGCGCTCCAGCATCTTTTTTTCGCGGAAGGAAAGCGACTTACCCTGTCCGAGGATCAGCAGGCTCTTCAACACCGCGGCCACGTCCGAGAGCGAACCGGTACGCATACGATCGGAATTCTCCTTAAACCGGTCTTTCCAGTCGGCCGCGTTGACGCACTCGCCGGAGGACAGGTAATCCACGATCTTCTGCACCTCGCCATTGCGCACTACCGGACGCATGCCGACGCTGCCGACGTTGGAGAACGGCACCATCACCTTCAAACTGCTGGCTGCGATTTTCAGCATGTAGAATTTTTCGACTGCGGCTCCCATAGTCCGGCTGCTGATTTGTTCGATAATTCCGACGCCGTGGTTGGGGTAAACGACCTTATCGCCGATGTGGAAAACGCGGTCGCCGTTCATGGAGGGCCCTCGCCCGAGGGTGCGCAGGACTACCGCTAGTCTAGCCGAGCGCCGCTCCTAAGGCAATCGGGAAGCGGTGAGAGGCGGCTCAGATGGCAATATATCTGTCACGGTTTCGGCCTAAGTCATTTCGGCTTAGTAGGTTGGACCGGGCGTGCGTAAATCCGAGCCCGAGTGTCAGTCACCAATGGCCGAGGGTTATAATGCCTAAGGCGATGACGGATCAGATCAAAAAGAAGCTTCACGAAGAGCTGAACACGCTCGAGCATGAGCTGGCCTACGATATCCCCAGAGAGCTCAAAAAGGCCGTCGCCATGGGTGACCTCAGCGAGAACGCCGAGTATCACATGGCCAAGCAGCGCCAGGAGTATCTGAAGGCGCGCGTCCGCCAACTGGGCAAGCGTCTGGCCGAACTGTCGCTGATCAACATGAACAATATTCCCAGGGATAAAGTTGGCCTGGGCTCGACCGTGACGATCTATGACGGCACCAAGAACGAAGAAATGGAATACCAGCTGGTGACCAGCGAAGAGTCCGATGTGGCCGCCGGAAAAATCTCAACCACCTCGCCGATCGGGCGCGCCTTGCTGAATAAAAAAGTTGGCGACATCGCGATGGTCGTTACGCCCGGCGGAAGCCGCGAAATGGAAATCCTGAAGCTCTCCACGGTGCACGATATCGCCGAAGCCAAGCTGGAAGCGGAAGTGGAATCGGAACCGGAACGGGAATCGGAATGAACCGCGACGTTATGACCGGCAATTTTATGAGGCGTGCCATATGAGCGGACGCTACATGAGTTGGACCAGCGGATTCGGACGCGCCTGCGGCGTTTTGCTCGACGCCATCGTGCGCCTGCTGGCTCTCTCGCGCATCAATCCCAACGTCCTGACCCTGATGGGGCTGGTGGTCAACACTTACGCCGCGTTTTTGTTTGGATACGCCAACGGCGACAACCAGCGCCGCATGTTTTTTTACGCCGGGCTGGTCGTCATCGGATCGGGATTCTTCGACTTGGTGGATGGCCGCGTCGCCCGCGCCTCGAACCAGGTCACGCGCTTCGGAGGTTTTTTCGATTCCATCGTCGATCGCTACAGCGACGCGTCGCTGTTCTTCGGCTTGTTAGTCTTCTATTCCCGAGGCAACCGGTTTTTCTATGTCGTGCTGACCGCGCTGGCCATGATCAGCGCCATCATGGTGAGTTATGCCCGCGCCCGCGCCGAGTCCCTCATCGGAACCTGCCGCGTCGGTTTCATGGAACGCCCCGAGCGCTTGGTGTTGCTCATCATCGGCGCTCTGTTCAACGTCATGGCCCCGGTGCTGTGGGTGATCGGCGTGCTGTCCACCATCACGGTAATCCACCGCGTCATTTACACCTGGCAGCGGACAACGGAAATGGACACGACCGCGCGGGCTGCGTGAGTCAACACCTCACTACGACCAATACCACCGCACCTCTCTCACCGCCACCCTATGGAGGGGTGAAGTGCGATAATTGCTGCGCATATCGGTTTTACAAAAGGAGACTGTATGTCCCTCCCTTCGTCATCGAATTGGCCCTCAATTCTCACGCGTCAGGCCACATTTTCCAATTGTCGTTTGGGCGTAATACTCCTGGTCGCATGTTTGACGTCGGCCTGCGGATCTAGCGGCGGTGGAACCCTGAGCGCGATGGCACCCAGCATTTTGGTGCAGCCCTCTAACCAGAAAACGACGATCGGACTCGCGGCGACGTTTACTGTAAGCGCCGCCGGAACCGGTCCTCTTCAGTATCAGTGGAGTAAGAACGGAACCGTGATCTCGGCAGCCAGCGGCGCTTCTTACACCACGCCGGCTGTTGCTCCCGCCGATAACGGCGCGAGTTTCACGGTGACCGTCAGCAATGCGATTGGCACCGTCACCAGCAATACGGCGTCGCTTACCGTTGGTCCCCGAGTGCCCAAAGCTGGCGACTGGCGTTTCCAGGCATTAGATCTTCCTGCCTTTGTTCCCGACATTGCAACCTGGCTGCTAACTGGGGAGAAAGCTTGGTATACCAATGCGATAGGGATGCCACTGCTGATTGGCGCGGCTCCACTTTGCGGTTCGGGAATTGCAGGCAGCTGTGCCTGGGGTTATTCAGTGTATGGCCAACCTGCGGGCGGCTCTGGAATTTCCGCCTACTACCAGTCGGATTCATTCACCAATCTCGACGCCGACTTGCAGACTCTGGCAACGCCGAACATCGTGATCACCTCACTCGATCTGGAGCCCGCGAACGGTGTGTTCGCCGTCTCTTGGTTGCAAACCAGCGCCGAAGGTGGATTCAGCGCTATCTCCCAATCGGTCGATCCTGCGGATGTCCAAGCCGTGGCTTCGCAATTGGGAGAGGAGAGCCAAGTCGTCACTGCGCTGTCGTTTAACGCTGGCCAAGTGGAGCTTTTGTCTTATGGTTGGCAGAGCGACACAACCACGATCTACGAGGCCAAAGCAGTCGCCGCCACTGGCGACAATTTCATCACGGAGGCCACGAGTTTGGCTGCGGCCGGTTACATCATCACCGCACTGGGAGGCGACCCCACCGATGGTCTCATCTTCATAGGTACGCGCGTCCAAGGGGACACCATGTCCCGCCCTATCCAGTTCGTTACGCCAACTGGAACGCAGGGACAACTCGACAAAACCGTGCAGTTTACCTCCCAAGAGGTTCTTACCTCAGGCGGCCAGAACTGGATAAATCAACAGTAGGCTGAGGCTTTGTCTTTATCCTGGCTGAAGATTCCTTCCTGAACTGCCCTCGGCAGCCTGCTAGACTATTCTTTATAACCTCCTGCAAGGACGATTCGTGCCAACAAATCCTGTTCTAGTTGTTCACGGCGGCGCCTGGGCCATTCCCGACGATATGGTCGAGGCGCACCTCAACGGTGTTCGCAATGCCGCCGCCGCCGGATGGCGCGTGCTGGAGCGCGGCGGCTCCGCCCTGGACGCGGTCGAAGAAGCCGTGGTCGTTCTCGAAGACGACGAAACCTTCGACGCGGGCCGCGGCAGTTTCCTGAACCGCGACGGCAAGGTGCAACTCGACGCTTTCATCATGGACGGCGCGACCCTGCGCGGCGGCGGCGTCGGCGGCGTGGAGCGTCTGCGAAACCCGGTTCGCGCCGCCCGGAAGATTCTGAGCGAAAGCCCGCACGTCTATTTTGTCGCCGAAGGCGCCGAGCGCTTTGCCGCCGAACACGGCATCACTCTCTGCCGCAACGAAGACCTCGTCATCCCCAGGGAAGTCGAGCGCTTGCGCGAATATCAGGCGCAGGACTCAACCCACGGCAACGATCTGTTCGCGCCCACCATTTCGCACGACACCGTCGGAGCCGTCGCGCTTGATCGCGATGGCAATATCGCGGCTTCCACTTCAACCGGAGGCACGCTCAATAAAGATCCCGGACGCCTCGGCGACTCTTCGCTGATCGGCTGCGGATGCTATGCCGACAATCTCAGCGCGGCCGTTTCCACTACCGGATGGGGCGAGCCCATCATGAAGCTGGTGCTCGCGAAGTGGGCGGCGGATCGCGTCGAATCCGGCAGTTTGCCCGAGTGGGTCGCGCAGGAAGCGATGAACTATCTGAAGCAGCGCCTCAACGGCCACGGTGGAATCATTCTGCTCGATGCGCAGGGCCGCTTCGGAATTGCCCACAACACCCCGCGCATGGCCTGGGCGCTCCAAACAGCGCAGAAACAAGAAGCCGGAATTACGCACAACGGTTGAAGTGCGGGTTTCCAGCAAGCATTCCGGCTGTCCCTTTACTAACTTGGACAGCCGGGAATATCTTTAGTTAAATAAGTGCCCTCCGTTCTCATCCGCATGACTTTCCGCAGCGGTAACTCGGTCACAAGGAGCGGATGCGAAAACAGGTGCGAACTCGGATGATGGGCTCAAGATTTCTTCGGCGCGAACCCCCTAGAGGAACCAAGATGAGAAGCGAATCCGTCATTCGACCAAACGAGAGAACGCTTCCCGTGGCCAGTCGCCTTGCGGTATGCAGCGTTTTGGTCGTGTTGGTGAGCTGCATATTGCTGACCGCCCAGAATGTGGTGTTGACAGGCTCGCTCGGCGGTCGGGTCACCGACCCGAGCGGAGCGGTGGTTCCGGGAGCGTCGGTCGTAGTGCGGAACCTCGCGACCGGCGTGCAACAATCCGCCGAGACAAACCATGCCGGACTTTACCGGTTTCCCGTCGTCATGCCGGGCGCCTATTCCATCGCGGCAAGTCTCAAAGGCTTTCGCGATGTCCAGGTTCTGGTGCGAGTGCTGGTAGGAAACACGACTTCGCAGGACATCCAGCTGCAAGTGGGAGCCAGCGCAGACACGGTTAAGGTAATCGGGACGACGCCACTGCTGCGGCCGGAGGAATCCTCCGCCAGCACAGTGATCGAGCGGTCGTCGATTGAGGAGTTGCCGCTCAACGAACGAAAATACTCCGACCTTACGATGCTGACGCCGAATACCAGCTACGACGGCGACACCGGCCTGGTGAGCGTCGCCGGACAACAGGGTGGAGAAGATTCCGGCTACGCCAATGGAAATGGCTCCAATGCCTTCACCGTGGACGGAACCAACGCCACGAGCAACTACTTCGCCGACATTGAAGGCCGTTACCGCATCCCCTACCTGTATGGCGAGAACGCAATCCAGGAGTTTCAAGTCGCAGTCAGCCCGTACTCGTCGATCTACGGTGGTGGAGCAGGCTTTATTAATGCGGTGACGCGGTCGGGCGGCAACGCGTTCCATGGCAGTGCGTTCTATTACAACCGGAACTCCGCGACGGGAGCCAATGACGCCCTCGATAAGGCCGCCGGCAATCCGAAACCGCTTGATGATTTGCAACAATTCGGCGCCGGACTGGGCGGGCCGATCCTGCGAAACCGCGCATGGTTCTTTGTGGATTATGAGCAGCAACTGCGGAACAATCCGATTCCTGTCATCAACTCGGATTTGGCGACGACGCCGGCGAACTTAGCTGCTTTCTTGAGTACTAACTTTGATATTCCGGCCGGGACGACGCTGCCTCCGCCGAACGGGTCCTTGCCGATACCGAACATCGACACTCCGGCCAGTGTCTCGGCTGACCCGACCAATCCGGTATACCTTCAGCAAGTGTCGAACACTCTAAACGCGCTGAATTCCAATCTCGGCACCAAAGCCAGAAAGCGCAACGACCTGGTGATTACGCCCCGGCTGGATTATCAGGCCAGTTCCCGCGATGGCCTGTTCCTCAGCTTCAATGTGAACCGGTACAACTCGCCCGGAGGCGTCATCACCGACCCTACAGTGGCAAATTATGGAACGCAAACGCTGGCCAACGCCTACGTGCACACCTTCCAAGCCAGCCTCGGATGGACGCACACTTTCTCCTCCAAACTGCTGAACGAATTTCACGCGGGCACTTCGCAAGACAACCAGATCTCGACACCGACCGGTTTGGCTCCAAACATCCCCACGTTGATACTGGATAGCCCGGCCGCTTTTATTTTAGGCAATGCTCCTTTCTCTGTGGGGAGGGTGTTTGAAAGACAGTATTCTCTGGCCGACCGTGTCGACTACGTGATTGGCAAGCACACGTTGCAATTCGGTTTCGATATGAATCGCGCCTGGGACGCGGACAACAATGATGGCGGCGCCGACCCGAACGCCGCCGTCCAGTTCGGGTCGTTCCTCGGCAGTTATGAATTTTCCAATCTGGAGGCTTTTGCGCTCGGCGAATACAACGTCTTCAGTCAGACTTCGGGAAACCCGACTTTTTCTTTTGCCGTGCCTTACTACGGATTCTACGTGCAGGACTCCTTCCGCGCCTTGCCGAAGTTGACGCTCGAAATGGGTTTGCGCGAGGACTTCCAGGTTTACCCGCAGCCGGCGGAAAATCCGGCATTCCCGCTCACCGGGCAGTATCCGAACCAGTTTCGACGCTTAGCGCCGCGCTTCGGATTTGCCTGGCAGCCCGAGTCGAAAACGGTAGTGCGCGCGGGATTCGGGCAGTTCTACACCAACATGAACGGCCTGAACTATCGCAACGCGGTGGTCTCGAACGGCCTAGCCTCACAGCAGTCTTCGGTAAGTGTCAGTTACACCGGAGGTCTGCCGAACCGGCAGATACCAACGTTCCCGAATATCCTCCCAAGTAATTCCCCCTTGTTCGGAGCTTCTGAAGATATTTCCCTGGTTTCTCCGCAGTTTCGAGTGCCCTATATACTGCAGGCGAGTTTGCAGATTGAGCGCGAGATTTTTGAGAACACAACTTTAAGCATCGGCACCATGTGGAATCACGGCGTGCATCTGCTTTCCGGCAGCGCCTATGACTTGAACCTGAAACCGTTGCAAGGCACGACGACGTACATTGTCTGTCCTCCGAGCGCAACTACGCTGCCGTGCAGTGGGCAGACGATCACGCTGCCCAACATGGACAATGGACTGCTGACCGAAGGCCGCATCAACCCCAACCTGGGCCAGATCAACGAACTGATCAGCCCCGCGCAAAACCATTACAACTCTCTCTTCGTGCAGTTGCAGCATCGCATGTCACAAGGTCTTTCCTTGCAAGTTTCTTACACCTTCGCCAAGAGCATGATGCTCGATGGGATGGACTTCAACAATCAGTTCGACTTCAGCAATACCCATGCTCCCTCGCTACTCGACCAGCGGCGCCGAATTAGTTTTGCCGCCGTGTACCGCCCCGGCCTGGAAAAACTGACCAATTCGGACACCGGCCGCGCGTTACTCTCGGGCTGGAGGCTGAGCAGTGTCATGGAGTTCTCTTCCGGCCGTCCCTACGCGGGTTTGTTGGGTCCAGCGTGTTGCAACGCCGCCGATGACAACCTGAACGACACCGCCTTTAACCAAGACACCGCGAACACCGCGGCCGGCATCAATGGCGACGGCCCCACGCCGGGCATCGGCCTGAATTCTTTCTACGGCCCGTGGCTGGAGCGGATCGACGTTGGGTTGACGCGCAGTTTTGCGATCCGGGAGGGCAAGGAACTGCAATTTCAAGCGCAAGCGTTCAATTTGTTCAACCACGCCAATTACTACGTGCAGAACGGCGACGGGATCAACCAGTTGCAATACAACCCAATCGGGACCAACTGCGGCGACGGAGCATCGCTCAACCAGACCTGCTATCTGGTGCCCAACTCGGGCCCGGGCAATTTCGGATCCCTCCAGGAAATCAGCCCCAACGACCTGCCCCGCGTGTTACAGTTCTCAGCCCGATTCACGTTCTAATTGCATCTCGCTGAGACCTGACATCTGCGGCCTAAATTCAGAATTCCACATGAGCTCGCAGGCTCGGCACCACGACCGGCCCCCGGTCGCGGTTGTAACCGGGATTATTGATGTGCTGCACTCCGGGAGCGATATAGATTCCGCGCCAGACATGTGCCGTGTAATACGACTCGACGATGTTCTCGCGCCCGTAGTTCAGCCCTCCATCACCCAGCAGGAAACCAAGCCCGCCATCTGCCAGATACACCTGGTGATCTTTCTTGATCCCGTTCGTCACGAAGGCAATGCCGGCACGATCTTGCCTGCGATGCCACAGTGCGCCGTTCACCCCCACGCCCTGGTTGAACGTCGAATCAATCTCGGTGTAGGCAAATGACTCGGTTTTTCCGTTGTCCCATCCCCAACGGCCATATGCGGTGACGTTCCGCATGAGATTCTGTTCCAGGTTGACGCCAAAGCCATATTTGCGGGTGATGTGCCAGGGATGGTGGGTGATGTCCGGGACCGGCAGCACCAAGCCTTCTTTAAACTGAGCAACCGCATCGCGATAGATGCCCATATTGGCGTAGTTCGTGTACGCCAACAGGCGGACGACGCCGGATTTTTTCGGTATCACGCCATGGCGCAGCTCGTACTCCCAATTCTCCGCATGAACCTGCCACGGCCGCCACACCAGATCAATTCCGTTCGCGACCTTCGGCATGAGCCCTTCGGCGAAGCGGAATCCCCAGTTGCGATCCTCATAGTCCGCCACAATACCGACGGTATAGCCGCGCGTATCGGCGGCGTAGTCGTAGGCGCCGTTGTTGTCGACGGACCAGTTGTCGAATTGAAAATGCGTGTCGGAGCCTGCCGAATTGATATCAAAGAAATCCGGCATGCTGAATTTGCCGAAGCGAATTTCCAATCGCCGCCGCGGCAACTCATCGAACAGCGATAGAAAACTGCGCTGGTTCTCAATCTTATCCTTGCTCAACGCGAACACTTTGTGGATCATGCCGCGCCCCAGGTACGGCACTTTACTCAACAGCGGATTGCGCACGATGTCCAGATCCGTATTCCCGCCCAGGCCCAGGCCGGTGCTGAGCGCTGCGCCGCCAGCTTCTTCGATGTCCACCAGCAACTCGGTGGAATTATTGAGCCGCACGCCGGTGTAAAGCGTCATCACGCGCGAAGTGGCTTTCTCATAGTAGGAACTCAGGCTGTTCTTCCCGCTGTAGTCGGCATGAAAGTCGGGGTGAGTTTGGAAGATGAAGTTCGCCTGCCCGGAGAGCCAGAATCGCGTGCTCCTGAAATGCGGCAGCATCGCTTCGGGATCGGCAACGGCGCCGCTGGGCGGGTTGGGAGGATTGTCAGCACTCGCAACTGGAGTGTCGCCCTTTGGCAAGGGTGCATCAGGCTGCTGCGCGTGCGCCGGGATTATGCACTTCGCGGCAACCATCAGCCACAACATGGCCAGCAGCATCCTTGCAGTCCAGCGTACCGATATGCGATTTTGCTTCCCCATTTCGCCCACGGCCCAATCGATCAGTATGTACTTAGTCGGTTAAAAGAACGTTACAGTTGTGGTCCGAGTTGCCTGTCCGGCA
>Ga0187882_1003051_pt1 | contig 14797 bp, 12 predicted proteins | sample June2016WEW_19_1_3_FD_132991 | JGI IMG/M metagenome (GOLD analysis project Ga0187882, IMG submission 132991) | Peatland microbial communities from SPRUCE experiment site at the Marcell Experimental Forest, Minnesota, USA - June2016WEW_19_150 | ecosystem: Environmental > Terrestrial > Soil >...
CTTAGTCCCAATGTGCCGGAAGAGGTTTCCTCGCTGCTCGAAGAAATCGAGGACCCGTCTGCCCTGGCGGATTATCTTGCGGCTAATATCAGCTTGAAGACCGATGAAAGGCAAAAGCTTTTGGAGGAGCTTGACCCAGCGAGGCGTCTGGAACAGCTTTCGGTTGAGCTTGCCAACCAGCTTGACGTCCTTGAGCTTAGCCACAAGATTCAGGGGCGGGTTCGCGATTCGGTCGAGAAGAGCCAGCGTGAGTATTTTCTTCAGGAGCAGTTGAAAGCTATTCAGACGGAGCTTGGCAAAGAGGACTCAAGAGTCGAGGAGCTTAAGCTGCTCAGTGATAATATCAAAAAGGCGAAGATGCCCGAGCGGGTCGAGGCGGAGGCAATGCGTGAGCTTGACCGGCTGAGCAAGATGATGTCCGCTTCGCCGGAATACAGCGTGATAAGGACGTATCTGGATTTTGTGTGCGAATTGCCGTGGTCTGTGGGGACAAAAGACCGCATAGACATAAACCAGGCACAGCGAATCCTTAACCGCGACCACTATGACCTTAAAAAGGTGAAAAAACGCATCCTCGAATTCCTCGCGGTGCGAAAACTTAATCCGACGGGCAAAAGCCCTATACTTTGCTTTGTTGGCCCGCCAGGGGTGGGTAAGACCTCGCTTGGCAAATCAATCGCGGCTGCCCTGGGCAGGAAATTTATCCGGATATCGCTTGGCGGCATACGGGATGAAGCCGACATACGAGGTCACAGGCGAACGTATATCGGCGCGCTTCCCGGCAGAATCCTGCAGGAGCTTCGCAAGGCAAGCTCCAAAAACCCGGTATTTATGCTGGATGAGCTTGACAAAATTGGCGCAGATTTCAGGGGCGACCCGGCAAGCGCTCTTCTGGAGGTGCTTGACCCCGAGCAGAACGCCAGTTTCACAGACCATTATCTGGACCAGCCGTTCGATTTATCGACGGTGATGTTCATCGGCACAGCCAACTACACCGAGCCGATACCGCCGGCACTTCACGATAGGATGGAAATCATCGAGTTACCCGGCTATACCGAGACAGAAAAGCTTAACATCGCGAAAAAATACCTTGTCCCGCGGCAACTGAAAGAGCACGGGCTGAATAAAAACCGGCTCAAAATCAAAAGCGAAGCAATCGGCGCAATTATCCGAAGTTATACACGCGAGGCAGGAGTACGCAATCTCGAGAGAAATATCGCGGCGGTATGCAGGGCCGTGGCGACTGATATTGCGAAAAATAAAAAAAGGAAGGCAACCATCAAAGCTGATGGTTTGGCCAAGATTCTCGGCCCCACGCAATATGAATCGGAGCTTGCCCTGCGTGCCGGGATACCGGGGGTGGCGACCGCGCTTGCGTTTACGCCCGTGGGTGGCGAGATACTGTTCATCGAGTCGGCTTCGATGCCTGGTAAGGGCGCATTGCAGCTTACGGGTCAAATAGGTGACGTGATGAAGGAAAGCGCACAGGCGGCGTTTTCAATCTTGAAATCCAACGCAGGAAAGCTCGGCATCGAGGCAAGTAAGTTCACCAAATTCGATTACCATATACACGTCCCGGCGGGCGCTATTCCCAAGGATGGGCCAAGCGCGGGCGTCGCGATGTTCAGTTCACTTGTCAGTTTGCTTTTGCATAAGCCGGTGAGGCCGGATGTGGCGATGACGGGCGAGATTACCTTGCGAGGCCTTGTGCTGCCTATAGGTGGATTGAAGGAAAAGATATTGGCTGCCAAACAAGCCGGGATAAAGATGGTGATTTTGCCCGCCCGCAACAAAAAAGACCTGCCGGAAGTGCCTAAAGAAGCCAAAAAGGGCATGAAATTCAAATTCGTCAAAAACACAAACGAAGTGCTTAAAATCGCCCTGAATACAGATTAGAAATGCGGGCAACGTTTGCTGTTAATTCTTTTTCTTATCCGTCGTGGTTTCCGGTGCATTCGACAGTATCGAAGATTTTCCGCTGTCCGTGCGTCTCGCTTCAATCATCGCTATGATGAGAACGCCGACGACTGTCGCCATCCCGATTATTACCAGAATAACCATACCCAAATGGCTGCTTATGCTCATATTACACCTTTTCTTTTATTATTACGTTTGCAATTTTAACAGCATCAACCATTTTTGCAACATCGTGGACGCGGACAATTGATACGCCCCAGGCGGCACAAAGTGCGACTACAGCAGCGGTGCCGAAGGTTCTATCGGCAGGATTTGCTTTACCCGTTAATTTGCCTATGAACCATTTTCTGCTTGGGCCGACAAGGACTCGATAGCCGGTTTTTATGAATTTATCGATATTGGCCAAAAGCTTGAGATTGTGCTCAACGTTTTTGCCGAAGCCGATGCCGGGGTCGATGAAGATTCGCTCTTTAGGTATTCCTGATTTTTCAGCCTGCTTTGCTTTATCGAGTAAAAATTTCAATACCTCGCTGACAACGTCTTTGTATTTCGGCTCGGCCTGCATCGTTCGTGGAGTTCCCTGCATGTGCATCAAAATCACAGGCATTTTTCGTTTGGCAGCCAACTGTGCCATTCGCTCGTCTGCTAAAGCGGTGATGTCGTTTATGATATTTACCCCGGCGTCTAATGCTGCCTTGGCGACCTCGTAATTTGTCGTATCGATACTTATACAGGTCTTCGTTTTTTTTGCAATTGCGCTTATGACGGGAATAGCGCGTTTTATTTGCTCGTCGGCTGAGACGGATTTTGCGCCTGGCCTTGTGGATTCCGGGCCGACGTCGATTATCGCCGCGCCGTCGGCGACCATTTTAATGCCCTGTTCGATGGCCTTATCGCGATCGATAAATTGTCCGCCGTCGCTGAACGAATCGGGCGTAACATTAAGAATGCCCATCACAAGGCATCCACCGGAAAAATCCAGTTTGCTTGCCGGCCATTTGAGAATATTCGACTTATTGGTTTTTTGCCTTTTCACTTTCGCCTTTTAACTTTGAACCCGATTCCTTTTAATTTATTCTCTGTGTCCTCTGTACTCTCTGTGGCAAAAATTATTGTTGTATTTTGAAATTCCCTTCGCACGGGATAATTTTTACGAAGGTCGTCAAAGAATTTACCTCTTTTTTGCTGCTCGACCATAACGATTTCTCGCGTATTAAAATCGTCGCGGTTGATTACGTAAACCTGCCGGACGATTTCGTGAAGAAGCTTTTGCGGGTCGGGGCTGATTTTATCAATCGTTATTTGTGGCACAGTCGGCGGCGGGAGGAAATCCTCGATTTTGTGTTTTGGTTTTAAGCCGAAGTGGTTGCAGGCGGCGTTGTAAATCATAACCATTCCGGCGATTTTGCCATCGAGAGAATAGCCCGCGATATGGGGTGTTGAGATATCGACAAGCCGAAGAAGCTCACAATCGATGTTCGGCTCATTTTCCCAGACGTCGAGGATGACCGCGCCAAGTTTTTTATTTTGTATAGCGGCCTTGAGTGCGGCGGTATCATGAACAGCCCCGCGACAGGTATTTATGAAGACACAGCTGGTTTTGAGAGACGCGAAAAATTTCTCATCTGCTAAATGATAAGTTTTATCCTGTCCTTCACGAGTCAAAGGCGTATGCAGTGTGATAAAATCACAATCAAAAAGCTCATTGATAGGCCGGTATTTTGCATCACCTGTCCGGCGGAACAACGGCGGGTCGTTGAGTTTGACAATCATGCCGAGGGCGGCGCATTTTTTTGCGATTTTGCTGCCTACATTGCCGACACCGACGACGCCGATTGATTTACCTTCGAGGGTTATTTTGTATTTTTGAGCAACAGAGAGCAATGCAGCTACAATATAATCGGCGACTGAATTAGCATTTGAGCCGGGTGCCGAGGCGAAACCGATGTCTCGATTTTTCAGGTACTCCACATCTACGTGCTCGAAGCCGATTGTTGCGGTGGCGACGAATTTGACTTTGCTGCCGGCCAAAAGCTTTTCATTTACCGGTGTAATGCTGCGAACGAGCAGAATATCCGCCTCGGCTATCGTCTCAGGAGTTATTTTTCTGCCTGATAGCGTTTGAACATCACCTATCGACGCGAAACATTCTTTGACAAACGGTATATTTTCATCAGCGACTATTTTCACTTTTTATTCCCATCGCCCGTCAATTTTAGTGCCACAGTCGGGACAGGTTGAGTTCTTAATTTCGTTCGAGTCGACATTATAGCCGATTCGCTCGATAAGCGGGTGGCCGCATTTATAACAATATGTGTTTTCCTGTTTTGAGCCGGGTACGTTGCCGAGATAGACGTAGTGCAGGCCCGCCTGTTTGCCGATTTCATAAGCCCGCTGGAGCGACTTGGGCGGGGTTGGTTGTGAATTGGCATATTTATATTGCGGATAGAATCGGCTGATATGCCAGGGAAAATCGAGGCCGGCTTTTGTAACAAGGAAATCGGCAAGCCGTTTTAACTCCTCATCGGAATCATTTTCATCGGGTAATAGCAGCGTTGTTGTTTCCATCCATATATTTGTATGTTTGGCAATATATTCAATAGTATCAAGAACGGGCTGGAGCTTCGCCTTGCACAATCGGCGATAATAATCTTCGCTGAACGCTTTCAAATCCACATTTATCGCATCAAGCCACTCGGCTGCGAAATCAATCGCCTCTCTGGTCTGGTAGCCGTTGCTGACGAAGACGTTTTTCAGACCATTTTGCTTTGCCAATTTAGCGCAGTCGGCAGCCAGCTCCATAAAAATGGTCGGTTCGGTATATGTGTAGGAAATGCTTTTGCAGCCGTATTGAATAGCGGCGTTTATGATTTGTTCGGGGCTGATGGCCTCACCCTCAAATTCGCCGGTTTCGACAACTGCCTGGCTAATCTGCCAGTTCTGGCAGAATTCGCAGCGGAAATTGCAGCCCATAGTCGCAATCGAAAAGCTTTTACTTCCCGGCTGGAAATGAAACAACGGCTTTTTCTCTATCGGGTCGGGATTCGCTGAGACAATTTTGTCGTAATTGAGCGAGTACAGAACACCGGCGATATTCCTGCGGACGGCGCATATACCGGTCTTACCCTCGGCAATAAGGCAACGGTGCGCACAAAGAAAACACTGCACCTTATTGCCTTGTGCTTGTTCCCACAAGACGGCTTGTTTTAGATATTGCTGGGCTGTCATCGGTTTCACCTGATATATATACTTTCCGGCTTCGCCGATTCAGTATATTGAATTGCTCAGGCGAAATCAAACCATTCGATGTTATCCGGGGCGGGTCCTCGTTACCATCGGGACGCTATGCCCTGCCGATGCGTTTCAGATAGGCCTTTGATTTCTTAAGCCCCATCCTTGACGCTTTCTTTTTCACGGCGTCGGTTTTGCGTCCAACTTTTTTGGCGATTTTGGAAGTGGCGGTTACGGGAAACAACCTTTTGAGCAGGTTGAGGTCCCCTTTACTCCACTGTCCCCTTGGAGTTCTTTTCTTTGCCATTTGTGTCCCCTTTCACAAATATAGGTGCCATAATATATCCCCATCGAGGGACGACACCATTACGTGACAATTTACATATACGACGCAACCGTGTCAAATGTTTTTTGCGACAATAGGAATATAAAATTACAGGCCGGAAGCATTGAATAAAGGCCCCCATATACTTTACAGGCCAGTTATTTGAGGTATACTGAGGGTTATTATGGCGAACTTGAAGGAAAACTCGGTTGGTATAGTTAAAACGCAGATAATACGGGTTGTGGAGGAAAACAACCCGATAGAGCTTGCGTGCGGCAAGACACTTGGGCCGATCGACGTGGCATACGAGACATACGGCAAACCCGACGCGACGGGAGATAACGTTGTCCTGATTTGCCATGCCCTTAGCGGCAACGCCCATGTCGCGGGATTAAACAGCCCTGATGACCGCAAACCCGGCTGGTGGGACAATATGGTCGGGCCTGGGAAGGGTATTGATACCAATAAATATTTTGTGATTTGCTCGAATTTTTTAGGCGGCTGCTCCGGCACGACCGGGCCGTCATCGATTAATCCCAAAACCGGCAAACCATACGGGCTTGATTTCCCAATTATCACCATAGCCGACATGGTGAAGGTCCAAAAGCTGCTGCTGGATAAGCTCGGGGTAAAAAAATTGTTAGCCGTGTTAGGCGGTTCGATAGGCGGGATGCAGGTTTTGCAGTGGACGATTTCGTATCCCGATTTTGTAAAAGCGGCCATACCGATAGCGACGACAAGTCACTTAAGCGCACAATCGATAGCGTTTGACGCGGTGGGGCGAAATGCGATACTGGCCGACGCGAATTTCGCCGACGGGCAGTATCACAATAAGGGGCAGCCGGCTGAAGGACTCGGTATAGCGAGGATGATTGGCCATATTACGTATCTTTCAGAAGAAAGTATGCGTGAGAAATTCGGCAGAAAATTACGCACCGCCGAAGATTACAAATACGATTTTGCCTCGGAGTTTGCCGTCGAGACATATCTTGATTATCAGGGGCAAAGCTTCGTCGAACGGTTCGACGCCAACAGTTACCTTTACATTACCAAGGCGTCGGATTATTTCGACCTTACAAAGGACTACGGCTCACTGCAACAGGCGTTCGCTAACGCTCAAAGCCGGTTTTTTATCGTGAGCTTGTCAAGCGACTGGCTTTTCACGCCTGCCCAGTCGAGGGCGATAGCCGAAGCGATTGCCGCGAATCGCAAGGATGTCAGCTACTGCGATATCGCCTCGCCTTATGGTCACGACGCGTTTTTGCTGGAGATTAACACACTTGGACAACTTATCTGCTGTTTTTTAAAAGCGACCTATGACCCGCAGAATCGCAAACCATGTTCCTGTATTGCGAAGCGAAAACAAGGGCTGGATGTTTTCGACCAGCCGCAAAGAGCACGTGTTGATTATGACCTCATAGAATCGCTTATTGAGCCGAACAGCACAGTGCTTGACGTTGGCTGCGGCAGCGGGGAGCTGCTTGCGAATCTTATCCGGGACAAACACATAAAAGGCGAAGGCGTCGAACTCGGCCAGGAATATGTGCTGGATTGTATCTGCCGGGGATTGCCGGTTATTCAGCAGGATGTCGAGCAGGGGCTTGATTATTATGCCGACAAGAGCTTCGATTACGTGATACTCTCGCAGACGGTGCAGACGCTGAAAAATCCCGAAAAGGCGCTTCTTGAAATGCTGCGCGTCGGTAAAAAGGTGATTGTCAGCTTCCCGAATTTCGCGCACTGGCGATGCAGATTACAAATGGCGTTTTTGGGCAAGGCGCCGGTAACCGGCAACCTGCCTTTCGAATGGTATAATTCGCCGAACGTGCACTTCTTCACTATTAAGGATTTCGACAGGTTCTGTGACAAGCTCGGCGTAAAGGTTGAAAATAAAATAGCGTTGAGCGCAACGCGGGGCAACCAGGTAAAGTTTACGCCGAATCTTTTCGCCGAGCAGGCGGTTTATGTAACGAGCAGGGATTAGTTTGCGAATCTCAACAGGTGTTGCAGGAGAAATATAATGGCGGGTATAGAGCGAGTTGGTGTGTCGCTTGAGAAGGAATTGCTTGGGGCATTCGATAAACTGATTGCCGAGAAGGGTTATCAGAGCCGGTCGGAAGCGATACGCGATTTAATCAGACAGCAGTTAAACGATAATCAGCTACGGAATGATAAGGCCGAGGCGGTCGCCGCGGTTGTCCTGGTGTATGACCATCACGCAACCGCGATTATGGAACGGTTGACCGAGCTTCAGCATTCGCATGTCCTGAAAACCATTTCTTCTCTGCACATTCATCTTGACCATCACGATTGCCTTGAGGTGATAGTCTTGCGCGGCAAGGTCGGCGAGATAAACAAAATGGGCGAAAAACTCATAAGCATTAAAGGCGTTAAATTGGGGCGCGTTAATCTGCTGGCAAATGAAGGCCTGTAAGCGAAGTATACCCGCGTTTAAGCTTGACAATAACAGGCCTAATCGTTTCTAATATGATTGTGCAGGGCGATTAGCTCAGCTGGTTAGAGCGCACGGATCACACCCGTGAGGTCACAGGTTCGAACCCTGTATCGCCCATTTAAATAACCCTTTTTATTCTTCCACCGCAATACTAGAGTGGTAAACCGTAGATGGCGTTATCCGCCAATGGCGGACAGGCGGAAGCCTGAAACCCGTAGTAGTTTACTACAAGAAGTTGTATCATTTCTTTTCAGCTGTAAAATTTAATTCCTGAATTAACCTGATTTTCTTTCACGCAGAATTCACGCAAAATAATAAAAATGTGTTAATTTAGTTTTTTGGCCTTCTAAAAGTATGACAAGTTTTGCTTGGCAAATGAGACAAATTTACCCTTAAATTAACAGACAGTTTCGAATCACCCGATGTCCCTGAATAGCTACAGCAGTACATTAATGTCTGAAGCACCGAGGCTACCGATATGCCCAAACAAGCGTATGGCACCCATTAAGAAAGATCTGCTCGTATGTAATTTTTTTGTAGGAATGACCTGATAATATCAAGTTTTCGGGTCTTTTCGGCCAGAAAACATAACACACAAGATTTTCAGCCTTTCCCTTACCTACCTCTTCACTACACTTTGTCCCACTTTATGCTGACGGCGAACACTGTTGGTGCAATCGGATTATATATCCGTGTTCAAAGGCTTCTTGGCCATACAGATTTACAAATGGCTACAAGCGATTACATCGTATGTAACCTCGACTCCGACTGACTTTAATTCATGAACAAGGTACGCGAAGTAACCTTTGGCATTGTCGGCCCAAGCATAAGTTATCCAAACTTTGGGCTGTGGATGATTAGTCATTGATACTGTTTAACTCCTCTCGTCGCCGAACAATGATAATACAATCTGTATAAAACGGGAGATACAGACTATTTCTGCCAACCACTAAGTTTCTATTAAATCTTGAACTGAGCCCCATGAGGCCATATTTCTGATTCTGGCTGATCAAACTGAAGAAACTCGACTGGGGCATCATTAACAACAACGAAAGCAATTGTCACACCTTTAGCGGGGCTGTTTGGCTCGATGATTACGTTCTTGCCGGCAATTTCTGCTTCGATGTCGTCTACAACAAAAGCTACATGTGGAACTGTTTTCACCAACTCCGGCAAGGGACAATCGGAATCGAAATTAATCCACTCAATGCCATACGGATTTTGATAATACTTGGATGCAGTCATCTTGTATTCGGGGCTGTAGTCTTCCTTAGGTAAAGGTTTATTAGTGGGAATTCCGATATGATGATATCGAAGTTTTGCCATTTTATTTCTCCTACAGAACAACGATTATTCAGTCTGTATAAAACGGTTCAAAGACATATCCCGGCCTTAAGTTTCAGCTAAAATAAATATAAATCCTTTTGTTGTTGACGCCAAGCGTTCCGCGGGCAGGCAGGCGAAAGACGAGCAACACCTGTCTGCGACTTGCGTGCTTTTGACAAACAAACGTTTTAATTTTTAACCACAGATTCCTTTGACTGCCGCTCAGGACAAGTAACACGGATTAAACGGGTTTAGTCAGTCGAGTAGACGTACTCGTCGCAGTCATTTCTCGAAGTGATGCGTATGCCCAAATGAATAGGCCAAGAAAAGCAAGGTCAAAAATGGCAAACGGTTTCCACATGTTTGGAATCCCCGCGGCGAACCAGTGGAAAAACACAACGCCGCAATACGACACTTTGAGCAGCATACCGTAAGGAATCAGGTTCTTGTTGAGTAAGGGTTTCCTCGCAATCGCGCAGAACATGAGTGCGAAAACAATGAGGAGTGCGGCGGGGAACTGCACGTACCCAGGATGATTGGGTGGCGTCACCTGGATCCACTCAAACACGCGGCCGCCTGCAAATAGAAACAGCACTCCCAACACCCCATCGTAAAGTGCAGCGATGATGAACAACAGCGATACTGTCTCTTCTTTCTTCATGAAGATGCTCCTTTCTGCCTCCGTTGGCGAAGGCTTTCCTTGAATGTATGTCTTCTCCAATTGGTAAACTCCTCGCTGTAGAGTTCTACTACCAGCTTTTTGAACCGGTCGTGCAATTGCTCAACCGACATTCCCGCGGGGCGGAAGTTGATGTCAAACAATGTGCATTTCTTCCAGTTCCGAGGCTCGATCAACCTGCCTTCGCTCTCCATGCGAGCGTAAAGGGGAGTGCCCGGAAAAGGTGTCATGATAGTGATCTGCACTTCATAGAGTTTGGCTGTTCTGACAAAAGAGAAGACCTGGTCGAAGATATCGGGTGTATGCCCATCCAAGCCAATGATAAAGCACCCGTTCACCGTGATGCCATGAGACTGGATGGTCGCAATGGCGTCTCGGTAGTGTGAGAACTGCTTCAGTTTCCAATCGTTACTTAGTTCCAGTTCGTGTAGGCCTGCTTCCACTGGACTCTCCAAGCCAATCAGTACCTGAGCACATCCGGAATCCCGCATTAGGTCCAACAAATCCTCGTCCTGGGCTACCGAAAGATCCGTTTCTGCAAACCACCGGATTCCCTTTGACTTGAAGTGCTTCAGGAGTTCTTTCCAGTACGCACGATCCACGAGACTGTTATCGTCGGCGAACTCAATGAATGGGTGTTTCCAGATGGTAAAAATGCGGTCGATTTCTGCTAATACATTAGATACAGGTTTCTGCTTGTATTTTTCCGTGAGGATGACAGAGCTTGCGCAAAATTCACATCGGTGAGGACATCCTCGGCTTGTCTGAACCGTGAGTCGGTTGTATTTCGAGATGTCGAGTAACTCGAAGGATGGAACTGGAGAGTCAGCCAAATCATAGTTGCTTTTGCGGGAGCCGTAGCGTTTTTTGAGGGCAAAGCGTTCGGCATCCTGCAGGACTTCAGGCCAGCATGGTTCTCCTTCGCCAATTACGACTGCATCGCAAAACTGCAATGCTTCGTCCGGCAAAACGGTGACATGCGGTCCACCCATAAGAACGGGAATGCCCTTGCGCCTGTAACGTTGCGCCAGCTCGTACGCCTCATCAATCTGGGCGCTGTAGCTTGAAATCGCGATGAGGTCGAAATCCCCAGGAATGTTTTCTCCCTGGGGCAAGTCAGGCATTTCAATGTATTGCACATCATGGTTCGAAGGGGTCAGTGCTGCAAGCGTAAGCAAACCCAGGCTCGGTAGTGAGGCGATGGTCTTGCTGCGTTCGACAAATCCCGGCAGCGTAAGTCCAAGGCGCAACAATTCACTGTCACAGACCCGTATCCCGCTCATTGCAATAAGTCCGATTCTCATATTGACAGCATCCTCCAGAAAAACAGAACAATAGCCGTTGTTACTGAAAGAGCCGGGATAAAGAAGATGTGTCTGAAGTACGATTTCCACGCGCTCATATAGCAGACAACAGGCATTGCCACAGCCCCAACTATAAACAGCGAAGACGGCATAGTCAGGCCCGATTTTATCCCAAGCATTAGGGATGTTAATCCGAACGCCAGGTTCAAGAAGCCAATACCAAAAAACGCAATGTGACCAAGCCGAATCATTCGTCGAGGCCACGAGGTATAACCACCAAGCCAGTCCTCGCCGTGAAAGAACAGACCTGGAATGGCGCCCGCTACACACCCCAAAAGGAATCCAATCCATGCTGCATAAATATTTATCATCATGGCGATAACAATAATTATACGATCTGTATGAACCGGGTCAAAAGCCATCTGCCAAAGGGCAATGTTGAGGAACGAAGGTGTGATTCTCTTCCGGCCACAAGTTTCTATCAAATTAACTATAAATCCTCATTTCCATCGCGTCAAACTTATTATTGAAGTCCGCCTATAGCATTGCTATTCTCTTAATGGCAGAATAGAATCAATGGTTCAACGTTGCTCAACTCAGGTGGAAATCGCTTACCATAAAAAAATTCATCCGATGTTAAGTTTATGGGAAAGCTGACCTTAAAGCAGCTTCTTTTGTTGAAATTGGTCGACATTCATTCGGTTCCGCGATATGATTCCTATGTCGTGAGCGTCTTTGTGGGCTTTTGAAGTCATACAGGAAGGCGGCCTGATGAATGGGATGAGTATTTTCCCAGTACGGGCGGAAGAATAAAAAAGGAGAAAATCAAATGATGAATAATCAAGAGTCGAATCATGGCGAGGTGCCGATTCCTGATTTGAGTTCCCAGGCCGGAAGTTTGTCGAAGGAATTGCCGCCGGGTTCGCATTCAGGTGTAGGTCTTGCTGTGGCAAGTTTTGTTTTAGGGCTGGTGTCGCTGCTTTTATCTCTCTTTGTGATTGGAGTTATATTCGGCATCGTAGGCCTGGTGCTTGGTATTGTTCATCTTAGTAAGAGGCTGCCTTTCTTTAAAGCCATGGCCATCTGGGGTGTTGTGCTTGCAGCGACAGGAAGTATGGCAGGCATCGGCTTTGGTGTATTTTATGGAATAAAGATTCATCAGGTATTTGTAGCAATGACAGAAATGCAATCAGAAGGAGGAATACAATCACAGGCTCAAGAATATATTGGTATGGCTGTACCTGATATTAGCCTGACCGATATGGACGGCAATGAGATTGTATTATCTCAACTAAAGGGCAAGCGTGTCGTCTTGGACTTCTGGGCGACATGGTGCGGGCCTTGTAAGCAGGAAATCCCACACTTCATAAAGCTGGCCAATGAGGTAAAAACCGACAATCTTGCTATTATTGGAATAAGTCATGAGGATAAGAAAACCCTTCAGAAATATATCAAAAAAATAGGTATAAACTATCCGATTGCGTCTGCGGACAATCTGCCCTCACCGTTTGCCTCGATTTCTTCTATTCCCACAACATTCTTTATTGACCGCAACGGAATAATCCAGAATGTACTGGTTGGATATCATGATTACGATACCTTAAAAGCGAACGCAGTGGCGGAAAACTATCAAGGTGAATTTAAAACCGCACCGATTCAGCCGAAGTCAGGGCTTAAGGACAGTGAAATAAAGTACACGCTGAAACCCCAGTGGACTTTGAATATTCCAGGTGCAGTTTCAATTTGTGCCGGTAACTGGGGTAATGATGGAAAAGAGAAAATCCTGGTCGCGGATAATAATAGAACTCTCCACATTATTGGCGCAGAAGGCCAAATTCAAGGCAGTATCACAATACCTGAGATATTCCGGCAAATTGAAATAGGAAAGCACAAACAGAATGGTTACCGGCTTTTAGGTTATTCAAATTGGGGACATAAAGTAACCGTAGTTGATACGAATGGAATGAAATTGTGGGAATATCCATCGATGGTTGGAGTTAACGGTGCGCATTGGGGAGATTTGGACGGCGATAACAACGATGAAATGATTATCGGCATGAATGGATTTGGCGGTCTTCACGCCGTTTCCTTTGATGGAAAGCAAAGGTGGAAGGTCTCTGCAATAGGCAATGTTTGGAACCAGTCGATTGTTGCAGGGCGCGACCCTAAAAATACTCTTGTATTTGCAACCGAAGCGGGCGGAACAATACGAGTTTACGATAGTAATGGACAAACAGTAAGGACTTTGCATCCGCTCGGGAAATACTATGCTCAAATGACGGCATCGCTGGTTGATACGAATGACAATATCCAAGTGGTTGCGATAGGAGCCGATGGAACTGTTGTCGCATTCAATCCTACAGGGCAAATGGCCTGGACAACCAGCAGCTTGAAACAGAGTTCATGGAGGACAAGTAACTTCGCCTGTGGGGACATGGATGGGGACGGCCGGAAGGACTGGGCGTTTCTTGAAGCAAATGGGGACCTGGTCATAGCAACGTCGGATGGAACCAAACTTGCATTCCTGCCAGAGCAAAAAGGCATTGAGGGCTTCTTGATTTGTTCGGGTTTAAATGGTGGCACATTAGTAACTATGAGCAAAGGCCAGATCAACTCATATTCACTTAGTAAGTAGAAGATGCCCTTGTAGTGTACAATGCCAGCGAAAGTGGCACAGGTCAAGGATTAAGTCCCGCCATTGTAGCGTTTATTCCATACAACTGTACTACAACCGGGAGGTTCATTATCTGTCAAGTTGAGAAAAACAATGATGTGGTAAGTACTGCGATATCAATGACTTAAAAAAAATTCAAAAAACGCAAACATTTTATATATCCGAATGTAAAGACTCCTTGGCCATGCAGATTTGCAAATGGCTACAAGATATGTGCAGGATGTTTCTGCGCAAACGGGCAGAGTTATTGTAAAGAGCAGGATGTCTGTCAGATTAATATGTAGCACAACTAATAACCTATGTGCTTGGTCTTCTAATGCACTTACCAGTCATACATCTTGTCTTTGCCAGGGGGATACGATGTTCCTTTCCCATCTTACACTGCGTGCAAAATTTACTTGACAGAAGATTTGCATTTTGCTATTGTATAATTAATTAGCGGGTGCAAGAAAGGCAGCTTTAACTGTCACGCATTATTCGCGGTAATGCATATAATGGCACTACGCAATATGGAGACGGGGTGATGAAAACTCATTTAAGAACCACCTGTCTCCTTTTTTTATGCTTCCTTTGAAACTGCTCGCCGTTTACTCCTCAATCTCGTACTATAAAAAAACTCATCCTGTGCTAAGTTTATGGGAAAGCTAATCTTATAATCAGCTTGTTTCGTTGAAATTGGTCAATTATTAGTTCTGCGATATAATTCCTAATGTCGGGAGCTTCGTAGTGGGCTTTTGAAGTCATACAGGAGGGCGGCCTGATGGATGGGGCGAATATTTTTACAGTACGCCAACCGAATGACGTAATTCCTTCTGTACCTTTTTCCGGCGGATTCAAAATTCTTCCCTTCTTCGGCGGTTGTGATATAGGCATTTGCGATGTCTAA
>Ga0187882_1003054_pt1 | contig 14781 bp, 13 predicted proteins | sample June2016WEW_19_1_3_FD_132991 | JGI IMG/M metagenome (GOLD analysis project Ga0187882, IMG submission 132991) | Peatland microbial communities from SPRUCE experiment site at the Marcell Experimental Forest, Minnesota, USA - June2016WEW_19_150 | ecosystem: Environmental > Terrestrial > Soil >...
CATCCGCGGCCGTAAACGTGGCCTGCACTGTCGGGCTCAGCTCTTCATTCCCGGCTTGAACGGGCGCCTGGTTCCGGTACTCGGCAGCAGGAACGAGCAGGTTGTCTATTTCCTTTTCTATTTCAATCTGGAGGTCGTCTAATTTTTTAGTTGACGCCGCTGCCTGGGAAGGTTGTGGCGATGGGCCGGCTTTTTCCAGAGCGGGAACGCTTTCTTTTTCATCCGCGGCCGTAAACCTGGCCTGCACTGTCGGGCTCAGCTCTTCATTCCCGGCTTGAACCGGCGCGTGGTTCCGGTACTCGGCAGCAGGAACGAGCAGGTTGTCTATTTCCTTTTCTATTTCAATCTGGAGGTCGTCTAATTTTTTAGTTGACGCCGCTGTCTGGGAAGATTGTGGTGATGGGCCGGCTTTTGTTCGAGCGGGACCGCTTTCTTTGTCATCCGCGGCCGTAAACTTGCTCTGCATTTTATGCTGCCGCTTCTTATTGCCGGCTTTAACCGGCGCCTGGTCCCGGTATTCGACAGCAGGAACGAGCAGATTGTCTATTTCTTTTTCTATTTCGACCTGCAGGTCGTTGAAATCGAGACTGAAGCTTCGCGTCACGGTAGATTCCCGGTTCTCACGGTCCGTCCCGGGCTGGGGAGAATCCTGGGCTTCCCTGGCTGTCTGGGACCCCTCCGCAGCCCTCTGCGCCTTTTGGATCGCTGGTACTAACAGGGCGTCTATTTCCTTATCGATTTCCAGCTCGAGCGAACGCAAATCGATTAAAGCCTCGGCTGCGCTTTGGCTCGTATCTTTTTCAGGCATGGGCTTTCCCTTTAAACCAGCTTATTGTTGAAAGCATAAAGGGGCATGTTGCCGAAGTGCGTATTCTCCCCTTTATTCTCCCGCCCTGGTATATAGCGGGCACCCTAATGGTGTTCTTGTCACGAATGACATGAAAGCCACTCGGGTGGTTGTGGCACGAAGCGGTTGGTCCCCTGAATCAAGGCCCCGGTTCTGCTCTTCGTCGTTGAGTCCAAATCCATATTGGCTGACAATTCCGTCTGGTAAAATTCTCACTGCGCGCTCAGACCTTCCCCCGCCAAACAGAATTAAGCAAAGGCAGGCGAACCTATATCGGCGATTCTTTTTCATATGGTTAGAAGAAGCTGGAACATTCGATTGTCAGCAACCGATTTTACCGCCGACCTTCTGGATCACGCTCCTTACCGTCCTTTTGCTTATCTCGCGCAAAGTCTCGTACACTCCGTTTCCGAGGGTTGCACTGGCCCCGAAAGACGGCAGGTTAGGCCCCTGGTTCAGATCGCTTTCAAGCTCCTCGATAGTGAGTAGAGGAATATTGGATTCTGTCAGGTCACGTTTATTATATTGCAGCACGAGCGGCACCTGCGCGACCGAGAGTCCTTCGTCGTTCAAATTTTCAAAAAGGTTCTCCAGGCTTTCGATGTTCTTATGCTTCTGCACCCTGAGAGAATCAGCCACGAAAACAACCCCGTCAACGCCTCTCAGGACGAGTTTTCTCGTAGTGTTGTACATGACTTGCCCGGGAACGGTGTAGAGCTGAATCCGAATGACCATGTTTCTGACCTTGCCGACATTGAGGGGCAGGAAATCGAAAAAGAGCGTCCTGTCCCCCTTAGTGTCGATGGTGACCATTTTGCCGCAAACCAGCCTGGACATGGACTTATGCACATAAAGCAGATTGGTCGTCTTTCCTCCACGGCCGGGGCCGTAATAGACGATTTTGGCCTGAATTTCGTTTTTGCTTAAATCTATGAAGGCCACAGGCTCTTTACCTCCGGCTCGCCAAATACCGCGCGCATGGCGCCAATAGCGCTCCCCAGTTTGAGCCGAATCAACCCCAGGGAAACATTGTCGTTGAACAGCGTTATAATCAGATAATCCTTAGCCAGGCGGCTAAAGTGCACATTACGCTTGCCCCCCTTGTGGTACATGAGAGCGAAGTCCTTCTCGCCGATCAGTTTCGCTATCTCGGCGGTCGCCGCGAAATGGGCGGCGGAGACCGCCGCCAGGGAGAAAATGTCCTCCATTTCCAGCGAACCGCATTGCATGATCAAATTGCCTGATAGATCAACCACGACAACGTGTTCGGCGCCGGAATCAAGAAGTTGGTCCGAAATAATCTCCTCGAGCTTGCCGATTTCATTTTTTGTCAATATCAGGTTCATTTGTAGACGTTCTCCAAGTACTGGAAGCGCGCCATCGCCAGCAGGATGCAAAAACCATGCGGAACGATCCGACCGCCTTATATGATTCCGGCCAGTTCGTTATGAAGCGGATGGTTGCTGTCCAAGTTAAGAAACTTTATGGGCGCTATGAGCGCTTCGCCATTCGCGGATATCGAACACAAAATGTCATCGCCGCTTTCGGCATAAAATACGTCGGTGATCTCTATTTTCTCCAGGAGGCTGAGGTTTTTGCCGTCTTTTTTTAGGAACTCCACGAGGTCCTCAGAAGCCTGCGCCTGGATCGGCATGTAATTGCTGATTTTTCCTAACATGCCCGAGTACTTGCCGGTGAACCTTTTTTCGTCCTGGAGTCGAAGCCACTGCAGCACAAGAGGCTGTACGAGCTTGTCGATCGTGATAGGGCAGGATGGAATACAGGGGTAAGTTATAAAACGGCCCTTCTCCCATCCGAGTATTTCCATGAAAGCCTCTTCACCCGTTTTCCCGTTGACATGGGCATGAAGGACTCGGCCGGAGCCGAGGTAAATGTTGCCCTGCCCGGTTGCTGAATAAACCGCTATATTTAGATTCGAGCGCGAAAGACACCCGATCTGAAGCAGGTCAGCCAGCCTGATTGCGGTGATCGTGCCATGAAAGTCTCCGCTTTCGCCCTCCCCAGGTATCCCGGTGCCGCTGATGCCCTCGAGAACCGTCTCTGTTAAGTCTACGCTGTCCAGATTTGCCATCTTGAGATTCACATTTGTAATTGTAGCCCTCGTCAGATTGCTTGCTTCCAAATTGGCTCCTTCGAGGTCGGCCCCTTCCAGATCGGCCTCCTCGAGATCAGCTCTCACGAGGTTTGCGCCTACCAGGTTTGCGCCCTTGAGGTTTGCGCCGCGAAGATTGGCCATGTTCAGGTTGGCAACCTCAGCTCTAACCTTGAACAGGTTGGCGCCTTCCAAATTGGTCCCCATCAGGTTTGCCGAATGCATGTTGGCCATCTCCAGGTTTGCCCCCCTGAGATTGGCGCGCTTCAGATTGGCGTTGGAAAGGTCCGCACCCCGCAGGTCTGCCTCTACGAGCCACCCGGCTCCCGAAAGGTTTATAGAAGCCATATTCACCCCCCGCAGGAAGGCGGGGCCTCTTCCGGCAATTACGGCTGCTAAGAGCTGCTCGCGTTTGAGTTCGGACATTTAGCGGTTCTCCTTCGCTTCTTCCGAATTAGACACAGGAGGCAATCATCGGGCCAAACCGGTCTCGGCCTCGACAGGCATGCGACGGCCTATCCGCTACTGTCTATTATTCGGCTACAGGAAGAAAAAGGATAAAGATTATGTGTCCAATGTTTGTTCCAATTCGGGCGGAAGTGAGTCGAAATACAAAATGGAAATTATATTCGTGCTCGTGTATCGAACCCGCCCGGCCTGATACCGCAGCCATCAGTTGCCACTTTTTTGAGGCCCAATCCTGTTCAGGATCAGGAAATTACAAATTTTTTGAAAAGAATTCTTCACTTTCCAGGAATATTGCTCCGATTAAATAGAGTGACATTGTCAAAAAACGTCACCGCTTAGTTTTTATTAACGAGGGGAGGAACGGGATGGAGAAGCGTAGATACAGGCGAGTGGGTTTTCACGTAATGGCCAGCGTGCAGGCCGGTCAAATAAGCTTTAGCGGAATGGTCGATAATCTGAGCATGAAGGGGATATTTATCTCAACAAATGAGGTTGTACCGAGCGACATCCTTCTTGAAATTTCGATAGTTCTATCCGGGACGTCCTCCCTTCTTTCAATCAAGGCAAAAGGCTTTGCGCTCAGGCAAACGGACACGGGAGTTGCAATCGAATTCAGGGAAATGGACATTGATTCCTTCGTTCACCTGAGAAACGTTGTCGCCCTGAACAGCGACGACGCAGACGCATGTTATGAAGAGTATTACCAAGCCATTATGTCCAAGTAGCCGCACCGGTTGCCTATAAACCGGCCGATCCGGTCTCGCGTCCATGAGCGAACCGAATTCGATTCGCTTTTTCGCTGTTTACCCTGTTCGTCAATTGAAGTTGCGGATACACTTCTCGATCGTGACGGTTCCCCCGCGGCACCGATGTGAAAGCCCAGGTCCTTAGCCTTGGGCGGACACGGCGCAGGGGAGGGGGCCATGCCGTGGTGAGGCGTGCCATGCCGGCGTGCGCCGGTGACTGAAATCGGGCTGGTATTGAATGATACTTTTGATTAACCCTCCTCTTGTTAAACCCTCCGAACCGCCGCCCGGTATTGCGCGGCTTTATGGCGCCCTGAGCATGTCCGGGGTAAAGTGCTCGATAATCGATGCCAACATTGAAGGACTGTTGTATCTGCTCGGAAAGACTCAATATGATTCCGACAAGTGGACGATGCGTGCTCATCGAAATCGGGCACGCAATCTCGAGTCGATCCGGAGCGGGCAGGGCTATCGCGATCTTCAGCGCTACAGGCGCACGGTTTCCGATTTAAACCGGCTGATCGGAAAGGCGGGGGAAAGCGGTGGCGGAGTACAGCTCAGCCTGTCCAACTACCGGGATTGCAGGCTTTCCCCGGTCCGCACCTCGGACCTGTTCAGGGCGGCCGAAGAGTTTGAAGACAATGTGTTCCACGAATACTTTTCAAAACGAATTTCCCGGGCCCTGGAACTTCATTCACCTGATGTGGTCGGGGTTTCCCTGAACTACCTGAGCCAGGCCCTGACGGCGTTTTCGATCATTGGTTTTATCAGGGCGCGATACGGAAAGGTTCGGATTGTGCTCGGAGGCAGCCTGATTACTTCCTGGGTTCGCAACCCACACTGGACCAATCCCTTCTCGGGGCTTGTGGACCAGGTTGTAGACGGACCAGGCGAGCAGGCCCTGCTTCATCTTGCCGGGAAGGATGAAACCATCCATCGGGGCCGGTTTTCGTATGATCCGTTCCCGATGGGGGATTACCTTGCACCCGGTCCGATTATCCCCTACAGCGCGTCTCGAGGATGTTACTGGAATCGTTGCGCTTTCTGCCCGGAGAAGGCTGAAGGGGTCCGCTTCGACCCGATTTCAGCCGAAACCGCGGCCCGCGAGGCGAAAGAATTGTGTTCCGTATCGAAGCCGGTGCTCATGCACTTTTTGGACAGTGCGATAAGTCCGGCCCTTCTGAGCAAACTCTCGGAGACCCCTCCGGGTGCTCCATGGTATGGTTTTGTGCGCATTACCCGAAGGCTTGCCGATGAGGATTTTTGCCGGACACTGAAGCGGAGCGGCTGCGTAATGCTGAAGCTCGGTCTTGAGTCCGGCGATCAGGGTGTCATCGACGCCGAAGGCAAGGGGATCGACCTGGCCGTCGCCTCAAAGGCCCTGGCCGCGCTTAAGAAGGCTGGAATAGGTACGTACGTATATCTTCTTTTCGGTACGCCCTCTGAGTGCGAAGATGAGGCGCGTAACACGCTGGAATTCACGGTCCGCCACGGCCGTTTTATCGATTTTCTGAATCTTGCGATCTTTAATATGCCGGTCAACAGTCCGGACGCCGGGAAGTTTGCAACTTCTCCACACTACGAAGGGGACCTGTCGCTCTACACCGGCTTTTCGCACCCCAAGGGATGGGACAGGCCAAAGGTCAGGCGGTTTCTGGAGATGGAATTCAAAAGGCAGCCGGCTATCGCACGAATTCTGGCAAATGAGCCGCCTTTTTTTTCATCTAATCACGCGCCTTTATTTTGCGATCAGATGGATTATGAACGGAAATCCGGGGTCAGAAAGCTTTGAAGTTTGCCGTGGTGGGTGGAAAGCAGGTTCAAATAGCACTGTTTGACGTAAAATCGATCTGTTTTTTCTTCATTTTTTCGATCAGAGTCGTCCGGTTGAGCCCCAGCAGTTTTGCGGCCTTGTTCTTGACACCGCCTGCCCGCTGCAGCGCGTCGAGAATCAGCCGGTTTTCCAGGCCATCGAGTGTCTCCTTCAAGTTTATCCCGTCATCGCCGAGTTCTATGGGTCTGGGTTCGACCTGCTGATAGGACTGCATCCTTTTCGGTAAATCCTGAACCTGTATTTCTTCAGCGTCAGTAAGGATTACCAGGCGTTCGATCATATTTTCAAGCTCTCGAACGTTTCCGGGCCAGTCGTATTGCTCGAAGCTTACAATGGCGGCCGCGGACATCCGTTTGAGCGCGATAGTCTTTTTCTGGCAATGTTGTTGGATGAAGTGCTGAATCAGTGGCCTTATGTCGCTTTCGCGCTCTCTTAGAGGCGGGACATGGATCGGGATCACGTTCAGGCGGTAGAAAAGGTCCTCGCGGAATTCGTTTACAGAGACCGCGCGTTCCAGGTCCTTATTGGTTGCAGCCAGGATGCGAACGTCGACTTCGATCGTTCTGGATCCGCCGATCCTTTGAAACTTTGTCTCCTGAAGGAATCGAAGAAGTTTGACCTGGAGCTTTGGACTCATCTCCCCGATCTCATCAAGAAAGACTGTCCCCTTGTTGGCAAGCTCGAATCGGCCCCGCCTTTCCTTGAAAGCGCCCGTAAAAGCGCCTTTTTCGTGGCCGAAAAGCTCGCTTTCCAGAAGCTCTTCAGGAATGGCGCCGCAGTTGATCGGTACGAAAGGCATGTCCCTGCGTACGCTCTGGTAATGGATAGCGTTGGCGATGAGTTCTTTTCCCGTGCCGCTCTCGCCCGTTACAAGCACTGTCGAGTCGGTCTTGGCAACCCGCTTTATGATGCGATAGAGGTGCTGCATCGGCGGGCTTTGGCCGATAAGTCTGCCGACACGGTGATGTTCCTGGATTTGGGAGCGCAGGGCGACGTTTTCTTCCTTGAGTTCCTTGTGTTCGACGGCCCTTCTCAACGTCAGGATAAGTTCGTCCGGATTGGCCGGCTTTGAAAGATAATCGTAAGCGCCGCGCTTCATCGCTTCGACAGCATTCTCGACGGTCCCAAATCCGGTAAGAACGATCACCAGCGTTTCGGGATACTGCGTGGCAAAATGAGCCAGGACTTCCATCCCGCCCATGTCGGGCATCGACAGATCGGTGAGGACCACTTTGAAGTTGCTTTTCTTTGCAGCCTCAATAGCCTGTTTGCCGCCGGGCACCACCTCCACTTCGTACCCTTCGGCCTGGAGCCGTTCGACAATGAGTTCCAGCGAGACAGGTTCGTCGTCAGCAATGAGGATTCTGGGCTTGAGTCCCATCAATCTACCCGGTTCATGGTCAGGTCTCCATTATCCGATGTCCCACGGCCGTCAACCGCCTTAGGTGTGTCCGCCGAGTCCTCGAGGCGTTCCGCGCATAGCTTCAAACAGGCATGGCAGTCCGATGTCGTCAGGCCGAGCTTGCAAAAGCGGGCAAATCCGGCAAACCAGTCCGAACCCGTCCTGGGGCAGATGCTCAGGAATTCGAGAAATCGCACCAACCGCTCGATGGCCGATGGATCGATAGCGTGCTCTATACGGCACGCATTGGCTTCGGCGTCGTCAGGGCCGAGCTGAAGCGTATTCATGAAAAATTCTTTGAGCGCTCTGTGACGGCGGATCACGTCCCGTGCTATGTCGCGCCCCGAAGTTGTAAGGGTGACAAAACTGTATGGACTGTAGTTTATGAGCCCCCGTCCGGCGAGGGCCTTGAGCGCGCCTGTTACCGATGCACGTTGCACGTTCATCTGATCGGCGATGTCTTTTGCCCTTGCAACCCGGTTCGACTGCTCGAGATGAAAGATCACTTCGAGATAGTCTTCAAGGCTGGCGGACAGCCCCTCGGTGGTCTTGTCAGGGACCATTTTGCCCTCTTCCCTCGATTTAAGGCCCTCAGGCCACAAATTATTTAATGGAGTTTATCCTATTATTGCGCGTTACGTCAAGTAAATGGCACGTTTGCCCGATAAGCCGTTTTTCATCTGAATCAATCGGGTTCTTTTGACTTGTATGGCATAAACTGTTAATAATTGAGCAGTTATGCCTCGGTTAGTTTCCGTACGGAAATGGTTCTTTTCAGCCCCCGGATCAGGTACGGGGCAGGCTCTGGCGGTGTCAACTCCAGTACTTGCCCGTGTGGTGTGCCGGTATGCGCCTCCGCGCAACTGCTCGATTTGATGGCCGGGGCGAAAAATGCCTTTCTTTTGCGTCGAAAAATCCGAATCGGAAACCGGCGGTATTTCAACCGTGTGTTTCAGAATGGACACCGGTTCCACTAATTTGAATCATGAACTCGTAATTTTGGAAAGGAACCTGAATGGAAGAGAATCCGGGGGCTTCGGGAAAAACCGTATTCAACCCTTTATTGCCTGTGCACGAGTTGATCCAGGGAGGCGATCCCGACCAAATATGCATCAAATACGGAATCAGCAGGACACAGCTGGATAAGATGCTGAACTCTTACCAGGCTTCACGGCGTGAAGCGGCGGTGGCCGGAGCTTTCAGCGCATCCAAAAACAATCGAAATGACCCATGCCCTTGCGGCTCCGGGAAAAAATACAAGAAGTGCTGCCAGCCGATCCATGAAGAAGCTCGGAGGCTAATACCCAAAGAGCAGTTGGAGCAGATGGAAGAGCGGGCCAAGGTGCGGGAAAAACTCGAAAAGGACGTCCGGAAGGGTTTTGAGTTCATATTTTCTCAGGAATACGAAAAAGCGGGCCGGTATGCCGAAAAACAGCTCGAGGCCTTCCCGGAAGACGACAGGTTTCACGATATCTTATTGAGTTCGCTTTTTGCCCTCGGTGACTATGACGCGGCATTCCAGACCGCGCGAAACAGGTGGCAGATAGCCGCCGAAGAAAAAACCTTTTTTCAGGAAAACGGCTATCATAAGCGTGAAGGGGTGGACAAAGACCTGCACGTTCAATTTTATGCGCCTTCCACATGGCTCGAGAAATTCTGGATCGCTCAGCGCGCACGCGTCTGGCGGGGGGAGTTCCCGACCAAGCCAGGTTCGAAAATCGGCGGGACCGTTGAAAAACTCTTGGCGGCAAATGATCTGAAGCGCTTTCCGGCAAAGCAGGAAGAAGGATTCGAAGCAAGAAAACTCGCGTTAGGACCGGTCCTCGATACGCTTCAGTCGGAAGGTCCGGGAGCGATTCCATTCCTTCTTCCTCTCACTTACAATTTTTCATGGGCCAGCTTGTTTGTCCCGGGACTGCTTCATGGCTGGGGCACCGAAGAGTGCCTCCGCCTTCTGGCTGAGCTTTCCATGTTCCGGTACCCCTATTTTTCGCAAAAATGCCTCGCCTGCCTCGAAGAGAGCGGCGAGCATGGGGTGCCGGTCATTTCGCTGGTACTGACGGAAAACCCCGCTTTCGATGAATTGAAAGTCGGACTGCTCAACGTTCTTGGAAATATTGTGTGCAAGGAATCTTTTGAGGTCCTGGCAAAATTTACCGGGCATGAAGACCGATACATCGTCACCTGGGCCAGTGAAGCCCTGGCGAGGCACAAAAACCCCGACGCCATGCCGTACCTGGAGAGCGCCCAAAAGCGAATGGGCGCTTTGAGCAAGATCGCCGGGGCCATAAAAGAACTGGCGGGTTTGCAGCGTGATGTTAGATGAAGTCCTGAAGGGTGTCAGCGGATTGTCATTGAGAAGTGCACCGAAGCGGGTTTATATGTCGGGTACGTCCCAGATTCTTCTTGAGCGCCAGGGAAAGACTCTCCAAAATGTGTCTTGAGTTGTGCGCTTTTCTGGTTCAGTTTCAATCATGCTCAATAATCCAGACTCCGGTCAAATCATGGAAAAGGTAGGTGAAATGCGCATTTAGGACGCCGTTTCAGCTGACGGCGCCGGTTCAAATCCGGCTGGGGACATTCGTAAATTCGAGGGGTGACCCTGAGGGACAGACCCCTTTGTATTTATGTAAAAAACCTGGCGTTTCTCGGACCTTCACTCCGGACACTCCGGCAAAACGGGCACGCCGCACCTTCTTGCAGCCATTGAAAGAGTTCGATCCATTGTCGCCAGAGGGAGACCTGCGCGTTGGGCAAGCTCAAGATAAGAGGCGTCATAGGCAGAAAGGTCATATTCCCTGGCGAGAAGTCGTGAAGCATTCAATGTGCGCAAATCCGCAAACTCAACCTGGATGGGCAAAGACAGGACCAACTCGACTGCTCGTGAAGCATCAGCTGGCGTGATTCGCCCTCGCCGCTCTGCCATGACAAGCACATTAGCCATTTCGGCAATCCATAACGGTGGCACGATGGCGTCCTCGCCGGCCAAGCGATGAAGAATCTTTTCTGCCGCTTCACTGCTCTCATCGCTGAGGCACCATGCAGCAGATACCGAGCAATCGAGGACAAAGCGACTCAATGGCGCCTCCCATCCTCGATCATCGATTTGATCGTTCCAGGACCCGGTTTTGTCCTCCGGCGAATTGCCTTCAGTTGCGCGGCAACCTCCGAGGGGGCGACGGTCCGCCTGGGAACAGGGGCGGTTAGCTCCGCAACCGGCACGCCGTGTTTGGTGATAATTATTCGTTCTCCCTTGCGCACAAGCTCAAGGAGCTTCGATAGCTGCGTTTTCGCTTCAAAGGCGCCTACTTCTATCGGCATGAGTTTCTCCATAAACTAGTTTTAATCTAGTTTAACTCGCCTCGACTCTCATGTCAACGGGCTGCCGCCGAAACACCGCGGCGGTGTTGGATTTCAAAATAAATGGACTGATTTGTTCTGAGCAAATTGCACAGGCGAAATACTTTCGTTTTTTTTGGATCGATGCCGAGTTTCTTCGATGATTGCTTTTGTCCTCCTGTAAGCATCCATTTTAACATCGTCTTTAGAATTTCGACACCTCGTCAGTGGTTCAACTTTGTTCGCCTTCCTGATCCATGCCTGACATCTTTAACCCATGCCTTTCCTTAACGCTCACCACCTTGGCTCTTTACCAGAGCAGCTTGAGGTGGTTTAAAACATGCTCCTGCAAGTCGATTTCGAGGGGTCTGCCCTTATCTCTCGTGCAGCCTTGTGGCGCACTACCTGCCTTCTATACGTAACAAGCATGCTGGCCTGATCGGTTCCGATATAATTTTTTTATCTGAGGTGCAGGGGACAGAAAGACAGTGGACAGCAATATCCTCTCTGAATTAATCTCTACCTGGTTCTAATGGTATTAGAGCTTGCTGGCACACAGGGCAAGAGTCAACCTCTACAGTTGAATATGCTATAACCGGTCGTAGAGGCTTCTCTTCAGGTCATTCCTGACTGGCCCGGTTCTTGGCTGCTGACAATAATCGGGTAAGGAGTGCGGGTATTGAGACAGTTCGACCGTCATATTGCTATGGACTGGTCTGGAGCCAAAGGTCCACGGTTGCCGGGCCTGCAGGTTGCAGATTGCCCCACAGGTACATTGGCGCCCACTATTATCCCTAATCCCAAAGGCGGGCATTGGAAGCGTTCTGATCTGGCGCAATGGTTAATCTCGCAAATGGCCGGTAATAAGCGACTCTTGCTCGGGCTTGACTGTGGTTTTGCCTATCCCTTTTGTGACCAGCAGACATATTTCCCTGACCATTTGAAAACTCCAAATAGTAGAGGTGAACTTTGGGCATGCATCGAAACGATATGTACAACCGACAAGCAATTCTACGGTGGTTCTTTCTACTTGCGTTATGATGCCCCATTTGCCGATCACCTGCTTTACCAAACATACAGAGGCAAAAAATTCTCTATAAATCGCTTGCGAATAACCGAGCGAGAATGTTGTGCTTCGGGTGCTTCTCCAACATGCATGTTCAAATGTGTTGGCTCTGATTCTGTTGGAATCGGATCTGTCGCCGGCATGCGGTTTCTTCACTATTTGAAGATAAATTTCCAGGACAAGATAGCGATTTGGCCGTTCGATGATATTTCACTCGCCAGTTGTGTTATCGTCGAGGTATTTCCGCGCCTGTATTTTCATTTGGCAGGCCAAAACCCGCAGCAATGGAGTCGTCCCAATGTCATCAATGCAACGCTGGGATTTTTCGGATCAGGCCCGCTAACACCGATGATGGCTGTGAATACGGAGGACGAGGCCGATGCCATCATCACCTCTGCTGCATTGCGCTCCCTGGCGAAGAAACTGCGATGTTGGTCACCGCCGAAAATGACCGAGTGTGCAAGATTACATGAGGGATGGATTTTCGGCGTACGGTGATGTAATCGTCTAAAGTGGCATCTAGTACTCCCTAAAGCAAAGGATCGTAATTGCATGAAATGGCAAGCGTTATTTGAATGAACAGGAAGACATGGCAATTTATTACACAGAAAGAAATAGTCTATGTTTGCCGTTTTATACAGAATGGATAATCATAGTTGGGTGTATAGAGAAAGATGATTGAGTCCTGTTACTGGAAGGAAGAGCTTCACCGCATCGCGCAGAGCATTCGCCGTGTTTCGAAGCCACCGCGTTGGAGCGAAAGAGCGCACTGCATTGTCGAGCGAGACCTGATGATCGGCTTCTTCATACTGCGCAGGTTAATTGAGTTGCACAAGGTCTCGACGGCCACTTGCGACCCAATGCTCATCGTGTTCTCATATCTGGCACGTGGCAAGAACGTGACTCGTCTCAATGGACACGATGTATGGGAACTTTATGATCTGGATCGAGAAGTCGCCGCTACCATGAAGCCCGGTTACATCGCAAACCAGTTTATCCATGCGTACACGAGCTTTGTTGCCAGGGATGAAAGCAGAAACTGGAGTGACGTTTTTGTTGTCTCAGACTATGACCGCAATGAGTGCATCTGGCGGGTACCAATCCCTGAAATTCATAGGATATTTCGCATGGCGGCGGCAGATTACCCCCACCACGTACAGATGGTCTTCAACGCTAAGAAGGGAGACTACGATGTCCAGACGAACTGACAGGCCGAGCAAAGCCATATACACGGACGGGAATTCCTCAGCGCTGTATTCCCGCTGGAGATGGCTACGTTGTGTGTTCAAGGAGGTAAGTGCCAATGGCCATTCCTGATTATGAAACCCTGATGCTGCCTCTTCTCCGCATTGCCGCAACAGCAAAAGGCAACGAGGTTTCTCTACTAGATGCCATAGAGCAACTCGCCGCCAAATACCAGCTTACCGACGAAGAGAGAAAAGAACTGCTTCCCAGTGGCGGTACCTTCAAGTTCTCCTCTCGTGTCTCCTGGGCCAGAACGTATTTACAGAAGGCGGGTCTAATCGAGGCAACACGCCGCGGCCATTTCAGAATCACAGAACGCGGCAACGAAGTCTTCAACAAGAAACCGCAGCGAATTGACAATAAATTGCTCTCGCAATTCCCGGAGTTTCGAGAATTCCAAGGCAAGAAGAAGATAAAGAAGGAAAACAATGCTTCAGCATCTGAAACGCCCATTGAATCAATCGCAACCCAGTATGAACAGATCCGTGCCACACTAACCTCCGAGTTGCTCGAAAGGGTAAAGAAATGCTCTCCGCAGTTCTTCGAACGCCTTGTCATCTTTCTACTTGTACGGATGGGATATGGCGGGTCTCTCAAAGATGCTGGTCAAGCTATTGGCAGAACTGGTGACGGAGGCATAGACGGTGTAATCAGGGAAGACAAACTCGGTCTCGATAACATCTACATCCAGGCGAAACGCTGGACTGACAAACCCGTTGGCAGCCCTGACATCGATCAGTTCGCGGGTGCATTGTCTAAGAAGAAGGCAACCAAAGGCATACTCATCACCACGTCCACGTTCACACGGGATGCTCTCGCATCAGTACGGGAATACTCGTCCCGCATTATTCTAATTGATGGAATCACGTTGGCTGACTACATGATTGACTATAACGCCGGTGTGTCGGTTGCTTCGACGTATGAGATTAAAAAAGTAGACTCAGACTTCTTCGAAGAAGATGTCGAATAGGAGCACATAATCGAGTAGCCGGGGGATTTTCTCCCCCGGTACCCGCAATACCTCGGCGTGCTGGTACGCAACGGGCGATTCCTAGAGCGTGCCGAGCCATAGCAGGGCAGTCACCGAGCAGATGTCTTCGATGAAACGTTTTCTCAAGGGAGACATAGTATGCCTCGTTTCGTGAAAAAGGAAATTGAGGGGAGACTCATCACGGAGGGCGTACGGCTAACTGCTCAATTCATCTCACAGCAACTGCGGCAGGATCTCTCCCGATTTGCCGGAGATCGAGATGTTGTAGACATCCGAGTAGGGGGTCGGTTCCAGGTTGATTTCGGCGACCGAGGCGCCGTTGCGTTTTGCCTGCACTCCCATTGACGCAGCGGGCTGGACGGTCCCGGAGGTGCCTATTACGATCATGAGATCGCAATTGCCGATCGCCTCATACGCTGCATTGAGCACCTGTGGTTCGAGCATCTCGCCAAACCAGACCACGTGAGGCCGCAGAAGAGAGCCGCAGGATTCGCACGCCGGCAGTTCGGGAAGAGGTATCCTCAGGTCCTCGGAAACCGTTTCGCATCCGGTGCACCGCACTTTCCACAAGTTGCCGTGCAATTCGATCACGTTCCGGCTCCCGGCCTTCTCGTGCAAACCGTCGATATTTTGAGTTATCAGTGTAAATTGTGGAACGCGCTCCTCTATTTGCGCCAGGGCGAAATGTCCCGGATTTGGACTGAGCCGGCCGATCAGGTCCCTGCGCCAG
>Ga0187882_1003066_pt1 | contig 14745 bp, 14 predicted proteins | sample June2016WEW_19_1_3_FD_132991 | JGI IMG/M metagenome (GOLD analysis project Ga0187882, IMG submission 132991) | Peatland microbial communities from SPRUCE experiment site at the Marcell Experimental Forest, Minnesota, USA - June2016WEW_19_150 | ecosystem: Environmental > Terrestrial > Soil >...
ATCAAATATCTCTCAGGCGTCGTCCCGCAGGATAACAATCTCGACGAGGAGCTTGATGTAATAAGTAACCTGATGGTTTATTCCCGGTTTTACGCACTGCCTCGCAAGGCCGCCACGAGCAGGATTGATTACCTGCTTGGGTTTATGGAATTGTCGGACAAACGCGCCGCCAGAATCAGGGAGCTTTCGGGCGGTATGCAGCGGCGATTAGTAATCGCGCGTGCGCTTATGAATAACCCGAAACTTCTGATACTCGATGAACCCACCACGGGTCTCGACCCGCAGGTACGACATCTGATATGGGACAAGCTCAGGCAGCTAAAAAGGCACGGCACGACGATTCTGCTGACGACGCATTATATGGAAGAGGCGTTTGCGATTTGCGATACGATTCTGATTATGGATAAAGGGGCCGGCATACTTCGCGGGTCGCCGGCTGAACTTCTCGCGCAAAATGTCGAGAAGCACGTCCTTGAAATTACAGGCAGCCATTCGCTGGAAGCGATAACCGACGGCGCGACGTTGCAGAAGGTGCGGGTAGACCGTACGCAGGAGACAACACGGGTGTATTGTGATGACGACCAGCTTCTGAGGCAATTGGCCGGCCGATTAGAGGGCGCACATTACTTTTTGAGGCAGGCGAACTTGGAAGATGTATTTTTGAAGGCCACGGGCAGGGCATTGAATGAAAAACAGTAAACCATATCTTTATCCGCCGCTTGCAAAGCGTCTTTTTGGCGTGTGGTTCCGGCATACGCGGGTCTATACGAAAAATATCTTCAGCAACGGTCTGCCGCCGTTTCTTGAGCCATTGTTGTTTCTGGCGGGCGTCGGGCTGGGCTTAAGCAAATACATCACTCAGTCGATGGAAGGCCTGACTTATATCCAATTTCTCGGGACCGGTCTTCTTATGACCTCGGCGATGTTTACCGCGTCGTTCGAGTGTACCTTCGGCACATTTATCAGGATGGAGTTCGAGAAGGTCTATGACGGGATGCTGGCTGCGCCGCTGACCGCCAATAACCTGATTATCGGCGAGATTATCTGGGCGGGGACAAAGGGATTTTTCTTCTCGTTTGCTGTGCTGTGCGTGCTGACCTGTTTCGGCATCATATCTTTGCCTCGCGGTTTGCTTGCGCCGTTTATAGGTTTTTTCACCGGGCTGATGTTTTCTGTTATGGCGTTATGGGTTACGTCATTTGTCAGGACGATTAACCATTTCAATTTTTACTTCACGGGTTTTATCTCGCCGATGTTTTTCTTTTCGGGCGTGGTCTTCCCGATTTCAAATCTGCCCGCCTATATTCGCCCGTTCGCCGAGATTATTCCCCTGACGCATTCCGTCCGGCTGACCCGCGCCGTCTGTGCAGGCCAATATCACTGGTTCCTTCTGCTCGATATGCTTTACATAATAGTATTCATTTCCGTCGTCGGCTTCTTCGCGGTCAAACGGCTCAAAAAACGGCTTGTATTCTGATTCATAGCCACAGATTACACAGATGTCACTGATTTATTTGTCATTCCTGCGCAAGCAGGAATCCAGTTTTTTGACGCTGATTAACGCAGATTTGCACTGTTTTTGCCCGCTGCGATTCCCGTTGCTTTTGACGACAATCGTGAGGATAATACTGGCAAGAGCAGGAGTTACGCACCTTTGACCCGAAAATATGGTGATGGCGGTTTTGTAACCGTTTTTAAAACCGAATAATTGTTGTAAGGTGAATAGCCATGGCAGAAGATGAAAAAAAGTGTTTTTTCTGTGGCAGTGACTGCGAGATATATCCTATGCCTTTAGAACATCGGATAAAACAGTACGATTGTAAATATTGCGGCATCTATAAATTGGCTGAAAGCCCTATTATTTATGATATTGATATCAATGATCCATCCATCAAGTTCAAGATGGCATGTGTATTAAATGAAAGACGACTTAAAGGGCTCGGCAGGGTTGTATTGGCGGGGAAAAAAGCTGCAAAAAGAGAGGCAGATGATTTTGCCATAATTCCATTAAATGAAATATTAGATGAATTTCCTAAAAAGGCAGATGAGTTTATTGTTCGAGCTTTGCTAAACTTAAGCCGATTAGTAAAACATCCTTTTGAGCGAATTGAGCTTAATTTAGAACCAGTAGGGAAATATAATCTTTTTGCGCAAGAAGGAGAACAAGCCAGCTTTTTTTTAAGGGAGTTAGAAAATCAAGGATGGATATCTTCTTGTAGCGACAGCAATTCTTGGGAATTTTGGACTTTTACCATTACAGCCAAGTGTTGGGAGATGATAGATAATTTGCAACAGAGCACAATAGATAGCAAACGTGTTTTTGTTGCTATGTGGTTTGACAAATCAATGGATGATTACTACAGAGATGGTATTAAGAAAGCGATTGAAGAGGCTGGTTACGTACCGGTGAGAATTGACTTGAAGGATTTCAATGAAAAAATATGTGATGAAATCATTGCCGAAATTAGACGCGCTAAATTTATGATTGCTGATTGCTCTAATTATAGAACAGGAGTGTTTTTTGAAGCAGGCTTTGCGAAGGGACTTGGCAGGGAAGTCATTTTTACAGTCAGAAAAGAAGATGTCGATAAATTAAAAGAACATTTCGACACAAGACAATATAATCACATCGTATATGATTCCCCTGAAGACCTTCGAAAAAAACTGTACAATAGAATTGGTGCAACTATTGTTTAGTCGCGTAAAATGAGGTTTTTGAGCTAAAAACGGGCAAAAAGACTGATAAGTCGTTTATTTTAAGGCAGTTAGACAAATAATCGTCGATGCTAACGCCACGGAAATCTTTTTATGATAGTTCGTTGCTATAACTGCCGTTATAAATTCGATGTTTCAGCGGAATCATCTTCCGCAACATGTCCCAAGTGCAACAGTGTAATCGGGCGAGCGAGAGGGCTATTGTCGATTAAAGAGAATCAAGAGCAATCGATGGCAAGATTGGATGGGTTTGAACAGGCCGGAATAACACACGTTCAATGGTGTCATGCAAACGACAAGCTTGTTTGCCATGCCTGCAGAAAATTGGCAAATAGGATTTTTACAATCACTGAGGCGAGGAATATTACAAACAATTCCCCATGCACATCTGATCCATGGGACCAAAGCTGTCGATGTTGTTGGATTGCTGCGCGTGATCCGAACGAACCCAAACCTGACCCTAATAAAAAAGGGCTTTTGTCTGTTGTTTCGCATGTCGAGACCGACAAAAAAGGCGGTGAAACAACCGTTCGTATAGTTTTTGATCTCGTACGCAATAAATGCGATGTTTGCGAACGAAAAGTTGCGCCATTGTTCAAAATCCTTTCTGGCCAATTTCTGTGCGAAAAATGTCTGCAAGAATTGCGGGGAAAATCTGGGAACACCATACGGCGGAAAAAGGAATCCTGATAAATCGGGACTTTAGTAACTATAGGGTGGGCTGTGCCTACCAGAAATATAAATTTGAGAATGGGAGGTCATTATGGATGGGAGAAATCTGGGGACACCGTACTTATTTCTTCTTAAATCTGCAATCCTAAATCCGAAATCAGAAAATGAGAACTCTTGAACCTTGTGACCTTATGGCGTCCCGAAAAAATCTAAAAAAACATTTAATTTCAAACACAGCCGCTCTGTGGCTATAAAAAACTCTGTGGCAAGAAATGTTAATCTGGGCAACTAAATAACCACCCTCATTTTTATCTCGGAAACGAACTTGCCCTCCATCCGACACACACAAAAAGCAGGGGCAACAAGGGGCAAGTAGGGGCAACTAAAAAATTGCTTATACCACTATTGCAAATACTTAAGTAGCCGTCTGATTCAAAGCGGCGAGCACGCTCATCGCGTTGAATAGCGCGTGGACGAAAATGGAGCGGAAAAGCGACCCGCTTTTTTCATAAGTATAGCCGAGGCAAATCGACAGGACGAACAAGGCGGGCCAGTGTGGCGCGTTCGCGTGAAAAACAACGAAGACAAACGATGCCAAAAAAATAGCGGGCCAGGGTTTGACAATATATGACCGCACCATAGTTTGAATCATCCCGCGGAAAATAAGCTCCTCGACAAACGGCACGACCACAACGGCGGTGAAAACAATCAGGGCACGCACCTGCCACTGGGAATAGGCGATTATCTGTTTTAATTCCTCGTGCTGCGGCATTTGAAATTTGTCGCCGAGGAGTAATTTGCCGATTATGGTTGTCAGGATAATCGCACCGAGGACAACCGGCATAATGGCGAGCAGATTGAGCATCGCGGCGACAAAGTCACGCGGAATGGTTTTCGGATTAAGCCCCAGGCCCCTGATGCCGCGGACAAAAGTTATCCTTGCTATCATTGCGCTGGTAACGATTACGGGGATGACGCCGATGCAGAGTATCAGGTTATCAACAAAAGCATCCTGCCAGTCGGGCAGGCCGGCCAATAATTTTCCCTTGACGAAAAACAACACTGATACCGTCCCAAACCACAGAAAAAACGGTATGAGGGCCCAAAGGGGCGGCATATTATTTTCCCGCACCGGCGAATTGTCGAGCGCCTTTGTGCCCAGAGATGTTTTGAGCGCCCAGACCGACAGCACCAATGCGCCGCCCGCACAGACAATGAGGTCCGCTATGGTGGTCTGGCCGCCAAGCTCTTCGAGAATACTTGTTATTCTTGCGATATCCACAATTGCCGCTGTCTCTCTTGATAAAAACAATCGTTTGTATTACCATACACGAAGTCGATTTCGCTTTTCAAGGAAAATAGATATGGACACATTTCGAATCGAAGGACCGGTTCGGCTTTCGGGGACGGTAACCGTCAACGGTTCCAAGAACGCGTCACTGCCGATTATGGCCGCGGCAATCCTTGCGCCAGGCAAATCCGTTCTCAAAGGCGCTCCCCGGCTTTCGGATATTTCGGTCTTCGGACAGTTGCTCGTGGACATCGGCTGCAAGGTTGTCACGGCAGCCAACGGCGACATCAGCATCGACTCGACCACAATAGGCAAGCCGGTGGGAGAATATGACATCGTCCGCAAGATGCGCGCGGGAATCTGCATTCTTGGGCCCCTTTTGGCGCGATGCGGCAAGGCGCAGGTCTCGATGCCCGGCGGCTGCGCAATCGGTTATCGCCCGGTTGATATCCACCTTCGCGGCCTGCGAGAGCTTGGTGTTCATATTGACCTCGAAAACGGCTACATCGTCGCGGACGCGACCAAGGGCTTGCGGGGCAGCGAGATGTTTTTGGGCGGGCCTTTCGGCTCAACCGTTCTTGGTACGGCAAACGTAATGATGGCGGCGACGTTAGCCAAAGGCAATACGGTAATCGAATCCGCGGCCTGTGAGCCGGAAGTTACCGACCTGGCGAACTGCCTCAACAAAATGGGCGCAAAAATAACCGGCATTGGTTCGCCACGACTGACAATCGAGGGCGTCAAACATCTTAAACCTTTCGAATACGAAGTTATACCCGACCGCATTGAGGCGGGGACGTTTATGGCCGCAGCGGCAATTACAAAAGGTTGCCTGCATATACAAAACTGCCGGCTCGGGGACCTGATGGCAGTAGTTGACAAGCTTCGCAATATAGGCGTTACCGTCGAGGCCGAAAATTCCGGTTGTATCGTCGCCTGTTCGGGGCACGTCAGGCCGACAGATATCACCACCCAGCCATATCCGGGCTTTCCCACCGATCTTCAGGCGCAATTTATGGCGTTGCTGGCTCTGGCGGAGGGAAACAGCATCATAATCGAAAAGATTTTCCCGGACAGGTTTATGCACGTCGCGGAGCTTGCGCGAATGGCAGCCGATTTGCGAAAAGAAGGCGCGACCGTAATTGTGTCGGGGGTCAAAAAGCTTATCGCGGCGCCCGTTATGGCGTCGGACCTGCGCGCATCCGCCGCCCTTGTAATAGCCGCGTTAGCGGCAGAAGGAACAACCGTAATCAACAGGGTTTATCACATCGACCGCGGCTACGAAAAAATCGAGGAGCGGCTTAATCCCGTCGGCGCGAAAATCACCCGTGAAGGCGACGGTTCGGTATAGGGCACAAAGCAGCTTGGAGCATTTTATGAGATGGAGAAATATTTCAAGAAGAAATTTCCTCCGGCTCACCGGTTATGCCGCGGCTGCGGCCGCTCTTGCCGCCGAATACGCCACGGCTGAAGAAAGCAATACAGATGTGAAGCCGACAAAGTCGCAGGCGGCCTGGATGAAATTAGGATACGGGATGTTCATTCATTTTGGACCCAACACGATCAGAGGGGTCAGTTACGGAGACGGAAAATTTCCGGCTGAAAAGGTCGCATTTGAAAAACTGGATGTCGCACAGTGGGCGGGTGCAGCAGCCGAAGCCGGTATGAAATATGCTGTGCTTACATCCAAGCACCTCGATGGTTTCTGCCTCTGGCCAAGCAAACACACCGAATATTCGGTAAAGAATTCTCCGATGAAAAAGGATATCGTCCGTCTGTTCGTTGATGATTTTAGAAAGGCGGGACTCAAAACCGGATTCTATTATTGCCTGATTGACAAAAACTTTCGACAGTTTGGAGACGACCAGGTCTATAATGAATATGTGCGAAACCAGATTACCGAACTGCTTACCGATTACGGCGATGTGCTGGAGCTCTGGTTTGATGGGGGGTGGGTGAAGGACCACCCAACGGGAGATTGGCCGTGGGACCCGAATTGGGAAAAGAATCCCGGCAGCGGGCTCAAACACGGAGAAAGATGGCAGTGGAATAAGCTTTATGGGCTCGTTCATAAATTGCAGCCGGATTGCCTCGTCCTGAACAATTCCAGCAGCGACAGTCCGGGCCGGGTGAAGTATCTTCCCGTGGATGTTCGCACGGCGGAACGTTTTGACTTTGTCTGGAAGGGGAAAACCTGCGAGCCGATTACAAACCCGGTTTTTACCGGGGCCGACGGCCGAAAGGTATATCTGCCGCTGGAATACTGTGATTCTCTTGCGCCGGGGTGGTTCTGGAAAAAAGGAGATGATAAGCGGCAGCCGTCGATAGCGACAATCTGTGACTGGTATCACAGGGCGAGAAAGACGCAGGCAAATTTGCTGCTTAATGCAGGCCCGGATATAACCGGCGTGATACCTGATTATAACCGCCAGAATCTGTCAGCAGCGGCGAAACAATTGAATCTGAGTTGAAAGTAGATAACTGAATGAAGGATAGTGGAAGCATCCGACAATGAAAAAAATCTTGGTTGTTGTGGGCAGCCCGCGCAAGGGCGGCAATACTGATTTGCTTGTCCGTAAACTGGCCGAAGGGGCAACGTCGAAAGGCGCGCAGGTCGATACGATTTGGCTGGCCGGCCTGAATATCCGCGAGTGCGATGGATGTCACGTCTGCTGGAAAGGCAAACCCTGCTGCAAACGCGACGATATGCTCGACCTGTATCAGAAAATAAGCGAAAGCGACGCGATTGTATTCGGCACGCCCGTTTACTGGTTTGGGCCGACGGCGCTGATGAAAGCGTTTATCGACCGCTTTGTGTATTTTAACTGCCCCGAAAACAGGGTGAAAATCAAAGGCAAAAACGCGGCTACGATAATACCTTTCGAAGACGACGACCTCGACACCGCAAGACCCCTTGTCGAGCTTTTTGAAAAGTCGTTTGACTACCTTGAGATGCGATTAGTCGGCAGTGTAGTTGTGGGCGGGGTAGGCGAGAAGGGCGATATTCTCAAAAAGCCGGACCGGTTGAACGAGGCGTATGAGTTGGGTAAACGTCTGGCGGACTGATTGAAGCGAGCCACAAAGTTTAGCACCCGTTGCGGCAACTTTCGTATAACCCGTAAGATTTTGTTTATACAGAAACAGTAACTTTATGAAATGGTCGATAAACGCAGGCCGGCTGTTCGGCATAAAACTTCGCATTCACGTCACGTTCTTTTTGCTGCTGCTGTATGTGTTCTTCTCGGATATAAAGGAGGGCTTTGGGCAGGCCGGGTTATCGGTGCTGTTTGTGTGCGCGATATTCGCCTGCGTTGTCATTCACGAGCTTTCGCACAGTTTGGTCGCCCGCCGTTTCGGCAGAGAGCCAAAGAGCATCACTCTGCTGCCCATCGGGGGCGTCGCCGCAATCGATATGATGCCGACCAAGCCGTCGCAGGAAATAGCGATATCAATCGTCGGCCCGGCCACCAATATCGTGATAGCGATTCTGCTTGCTCTGGTTGGCGGCCGGCAAATGGCTGCTGTGCTTCACACCTCTAATCCAACCACATCTCAGATATTTATCACAAACCTTATAGTAGCCAATATAGTGCTGGCGGTGTTCAATCTCATACCGGCGCTGCCTATGGACGGCGGCAGGGTTTTTAGAAGCATCCTTGCGTTAAAATTTGGTTTTCTGCGAGCCACGCTGTGGGCGGTAACAATCGGCAAAGTAATAGCCCTGCTTTTTATCGTCCTCGGGTTTCGCTACAACCCGTGGCTTGCGCTGATTGGTTTTTTCATTTTCTCCGGCGCAAACAACGAAAAGCAGCAGGCAATTTACCTGACTATGCTTGCTCAAAGGCCGCCCGATTTGACAATACCGCCCGAATATATTAACTTAAAACAGGATGACCCGATTACGCGGCAGTAACCGCGTGGCCAAACAATATCACCGTTATCAATTTGGAGGTATAAGGACATGTCGAGACAAGATGACAAGAGAATCAATCGCAGGAATTTTCTGAAGACGGCGGGACTGGTCGGGGTGGGCAGCGTAATCGCGGCGGCAAAAGCCAGCGCGGCTGGCGCCAATGAGCCGAATGCGCCGGCGGCGCAACCACCAATTCAAAAAGTGCCGAAACGTAAACTTGGCAAAACCGGCGTTGAAGTTCCCGTGCTGTCGCTGGGATTGGGCAGACCCGGTGAGCCGGCGGTCTTGAGACAGTCGCTCGACTGGGGCGTGAATTACTGGGATACGTCGCTTGCGGCAGGAAACGGGGCGAGCGAGCTCAGTATCGGCGAATTTATCGCCAAAAATCCCGACCGCAGGAAAGATATATTCCTCGTTACAAAGGAAAACAAATCGAAAACGCCCGATGATTTGGAAAAATGCCTGCAAACATCACTGAAGCAGCTTAATACGAATTACATCGACCTGTATTTCGGCGTTTATATGGTAAATGATATGGTGCGATTCACCGACGACATAAAAAAATGGGCAGAAAACGCCAAGAAGCGCGGGTTGATAAAACACTTCGGCTTCACCACCCACGAGAATATGCCTCAGTGCCTTATGGCTGCCTCGAAGCTCGATTGGATTGACGCCATAATGATGAAATATGACTTCCGGCTAATGCAGGATAAGCAGATGCAGGACGCAATCGACGCCTGCCACAAGGCGGGTATCGGTCTTATCGCGATGAAGACGCAGGCAATGCGGCAACGCAGGGGGCCAGCCGATGCCAATGCTGCTGCCGCTGAAGCCGAAGCCGACAAAAAAATGCTTGCTCATTTTCTCGAAAAGGGTTTCACCGAAGGCCAGGCGAAAATAAAGGCCGTAATGGATGACCAGCGCATCAGCGCGGTTTGCTCTTCGATGACCAGCACTACAATGCTGATGACCAATATTGCTGTCGCACTCGATAAAACCAAACTTGCCGCCGAGGATATGGAAGTGCTCAGGCAATACGCACAGGCGACCTGCAGCGGATATTGCGCGGGCTGTGCGCATATTTGCGGGCCGGCGGCTTCGGGCGTACCGGTTGGCGATATTATGCGGGCCTTGATGTATCACGACAGCTACGGCGATATTGCCCAGGCAAAAGCGGTGTTCGCTGAGATTCCGGCTGACGTAAAACAGCGTTTACTGAGTGTCGATTATAGTATCGCGGAATCCCGCTGCCCGAACCGTATGCCGATAGGCAAACTTGTCGCGGACGCGGCAGCCAAATTAGCGTAGAAGCCGTTTAATAACTGTCATTCCCGCGCAAGCGGGAATCCAGATGTCTTTATAAGCTCTTGGATACCTGCTTTCGCAGGTATGACAAGATGAGTCTGGGAAGTGAGTTATGATTCGGATAACCGATGAGACGGTCATCAGCGAGGGTGATATCGTTTATCGATTTTCCCGCAGCGCCGGGCCGGGCGGGCAGAACGTCAATAAGCTCAATACCCGCGTTACGCTTCTTTTCGATATCGGCCACAGTCGAGGCCTGACGGCTGAGCAAAAGCAGCGTCTATTTGACCGGCTTTCGTCACGGATTTCAGACGATGGTATGCTGACGGTTGTCTCGCAGATACACAGGACTCAAAGCGCAAATCGCAAATCAGCACAAAACCGTCTCGTCGAATTGCTCAAGGCCGCTCTCAGAGATATGCCTGTTAGAAAGCAAACCGACGTTCCCCACGGCGAAAAACAGAAACGCCTGCGTCGCAAGCGCCGCCGCAGCGAAATTAAGCAGCTAAGAAGGCCCGTTGGCCTTGACTAATATTCGTTTGTAATCAGGTTTGGTTTATTTTACCGAGTCATCCATCGGCATACCGAGTTGTTTGTAGATTCCCTGTCTTGCGGCCTTGTCCTTTTCGAGTATCACTCTTGCGTACTCAGCCACATCTTTTGCCTTTGCCCTGGGGATAACGACAACGCCTTCGCCATCAGCGACAATGATGTCGCCCGGCTCAACCAGTGCGCCGCCGCAAACTACGGGACGGTTCACCGATTCTATTTCGTTTCTGCCCGGGCGGATTCCCCTGCCCACTTTTTTGAGATACAGCGGCATCTTTTCTGTTATGATTTCATCGGTATCACGTGATGTGTTGCTGGTAACCACGCCGATGCATCCGGCTAATTTCCAGACCATTATGTTGTTGGACCCGATGGAGCCGGTGTCGCCGTCGCCGGATTCTTCTATGACCAGAACGGTCCCCTTGCGGATAAGAGGTATAAACGGCTCTGGAGAAAAATTGGTGTACCAATTGTCTCTCCATTCGTCGTATGGCTTGGCCTCCATCGCCGGCGCCTGCGGTTTGTTCGTCGGGACGTACCTGACTGTAACCGCGATACCCTGGATGCGATGCGTATAATGCTCCGTGTCTTTCCACAACGGCTTAATCTCAGGCGACATCGTTCCTATGTTCTTCAAGCCAACTTTGTCCATCCCGTCCACGACGTCTGCCACGCGCAGCCCTTTATACAGATTTAGCATCTCCTCGTCTTCCTGTGCGCTGTAAACTTTTGTCGCGATGTAATTTTTGCCTGCCTTCAATTCTTCGATGTTGGGTTTTACCGCCTTTGAAGCGTTCGCGCCTGCGGGTGGCGCAGCGTTGACGGCCTTGTTTGGCTCAGCGGTTGTCGCCGTATCCGAGCATGAAGCACAGGCCAGGACCATAAACAACGATAAAACCAAAATCATCACCTTCGATTGTCCAGTTTTCATCTTTTTATTTCCTTGAATGGTGTGGTTTTTCCTGTTCGTTCCAAACTCTTTTATCCTACAAGCTCCACGTCAATGGGTTTTTCCGGCACAGGCCCCGCAGCAAGGGCAAGCTCTTTTCCAAGTCGAATTGCCTCCTGCATTATATCGGCATTGTCGGCGATTTTACCTGCTTCGTCGGCGTTACTGACGAACAGATTGGCAAAATAGCCCATATCAACCGTATCTAAGTAGTATTTCATCATCAGCCGGATACAATCAAATCCTTTGCCGCCCTTTTTTCCCCCAACGGCAATGACCATAGCAAGCCGGCTTGTCTCTCGCGGCCCAATGATGGGACGCTTAAGAATATATTTGCTCGCCCACAGGCACTGGCAGCGGTCGATTAGTATTTTCGCCTGCGCGCAGACGCTCATAAAAAATATCGGCGTCGCAAAAATCAGGCGGTCCGCAGCGAGAATTTTCGGAAGCACCGCCTGAAAATCGTCCCCAACAGGGCACTCGCCTGTCGCGTAGCAGGCCCCGCACGCTGAACAGGGTGCGATATTAAACTTGCACAGGCGCAGGTATTCCGCTTCGGCGCCGGCGGAACTGGCCCCGGACAACACCTGGCGCAAAAGTATATCGCTGTTGCTGTTGTCTCTCGGACTGGTTGATATCCCAAGTACCTTCATAACTTCCTCTAAAAGAAGCTACTTGCGGCTTCTCGTTTCCCTTGATGTGTTTTCGTAATCCGCCTGAATGGAATTCAAGACCTTCTCGATATCCTTAACGTCCATGTCCAGGTCGGGATACTTTTTCGCAAGGGTTTTGAGGTTTTCAAAATCGCTTCTGGCGCCCTGCAGAATACTCAGGACTTTGGGCGCCGGCTGCGGGTATTTCGACTGTTTTATCTTCAGGTCAAGCGATTTTACTATCTCATCCATACGGCGTTTCGCTATTTGCAGCTCTTTTCTGGCGTTTGCTATTTTCTTGTCGGTAACGACGTTCACGTCGCCGGCTTGAAGCTGCTGGAGCAATTGTTCCCGCGAACCGGCAAGCCCGTCCGCGATTGTGCATTCAACGGCCTCCTGAGCCGTCAGAGTTACAAGTGACCCCGCCTTATTCCAGGTCCTCACGACTTGCTGCTCCGGCCTTTTGTTTACCGGCTCGATAAACAGACGCTTGCCCGCCTGGTTTACCTCAATGACCGCAATATCGCGGTCAACCATCGCCCTTGCCAATAAGCCGGGCCGGTTGTTCTGCTGTGCCAATGAGGCAAGGTATGCCCGCCAGACAGAACTTAACTTTTCATCGACTACTTCGCCGTAATTCTTCTTCCTGGTATTTTCATAATCTTGTTTATCTTTTGGCATAGTGACCAGGGTAGCCGCGCCTATAACTGTGTTGTTCGCCATATAAATCTTGCTGCAAGATAGCGCAACCGCGGCCCCGGCGGATATTGCGCCGCCGTATTGGCCGCCTTTGATGAATGCGAATACATCACAGTCAGTATCTTGTGTAATTGCCGTGCACATTCGATGAGCTAAATCAATCCGTCCGCCGGGCGTATCGATTTCCACCAGTATAAACAAGGGGCCTTCCTGCGAACTATCGGCTATGGCCTTCTCGAAGGCGTCGGTTTCTATCTCGTACATTATCTCGTCGTCCACGGCCAGGACGATTACCTTGTTGTTTCTCCCGCTCCTGTCGCGTACCATTTCCCATTCGTTCAGATTCAGTTTGAGCAGGCCTTTTTCCTGTGTAAAGACGCTCGTCGGGCCATTTTCAGCTTCGGCGGATTTCGGCGAACTGCTGTCCTGGCGGGCGCTTTGGGCAGAGCCGGGCAGTCGGGCCGTAATGTATCCGTGGAGTTTCTCATTGGTCTGGCGGTTGGTAAATGTGTCCGAAAAACAAACCCCGCTCGCAGCAAGCACGCACACCGCTGCCGAAATCAATACCACCTTAAAATTATTCATATTACTTCTGTCTCTTCTATGCTCCTCGGCCATCGTTACTGCCGCGCCGGAAAACCCGTCCCTATTCATTATACCACCGCAAACCGGATATGCCAACAGCGGAATTGCCTTCGCCTCCCCTCAGTAAGCGCAAGAGACATCTTTGTCTGTGAGCAGGGGGGCGAAAGGGCCATCCCAAATAATCTGGAAAATCTGCAAATTTTTTTAAAAAAGTTCTTGACTTCCAGTGGTATTTGCGGTAAAGTGCCAACTCTAAGTGAGTTCGCATGGCTCTCGCACAGAGTGCCTGCGAAGAAGAAGGTGGGGAGAAGGATGAGGAGGAAAAAATATTTCCTTAGTTAAGTGGTTGTGGTTTTTCTCGGCGCTGCTGCAGAAAGGCAACCAAGAGTATGTTGCTGTTGAAATATTTTTTGAAAGAGGAAAGAATTATGAAAACGTCGATTGTGATTTGTGGAGTGGTAATGTTGTGCTGTGTGGGTTATGCCGGGGCTGCTGTCACTTGGACCCCTATCGACAAGGCGGGGGCGTATTATACAGAGGTATTAGGCATTGATGGGGGCACTCTTGTCGGTGTCTATTCTGATACTATGGGTAACCATGGTTTTAGTTATAACAGCGGAACGTGGGTCACTCACGACGACCCGGCAGGTCAGACAGTACTTTACGGCATCGACGGGAGCAATTATGTTGGCTCATACTACGATAATGGCTACCGCGGTTGTTCCTATATCAGTAGTTCCTGGAATACCCTCGACGCGCCGGGAGCGGCAACGGGAGGGTCAAAGGGGACGTTTATGCACGGCATCGATGGCGGCAATCTTGTTGGCTACTACACGGACTCCTCTGATAACGCCCATGGCTTTCTCTATAACGGCGGAAGCTGGACCCCCATTGATAAGCCGGGGGCGACTCAAACATGGATAGATGGCATCAGCGGCAGCAAACTCGTTGGTGACTATGATTTCCACGGCGCTGTCTATGATATGACAGGCGGAACCTGGACCATCCATGATATGTCTGGAGCATCTTCCACGTGGATCAATGGCATTAGCGGCAGTAATCTTGTTGGTTACTACGAGGACGCTTCCGGTGACCATGGCTTTTTCTATAATGGCACATCATGGACTACCCTCGATTACCCCGGAGCGGCAGGGACATACGTATATGGTATCGAAGGGAACGAACTTGTTGGTTATTACTGGAATAATAACGACGGTGGTAATGCCCATGGTTTTACCGCAATCATTCCTGAGCCGATGACGCTCGCACTGCTTGGCCTGGGTGGCTTGATGCTGAGAAAACGAAAGGCGTAGAACGATTTAGAAATTGTTAATGAGAAGTTTGCGGGCCTTATTTGCGTGCCGGCTCGCAGTTTTTTTCTTTCCTGGCCGCTGCTTATGCCGCGTTGCACTTC
>Ga0187882_1003068_pt1 | contig 14736 bp, 14 predicted proteins | sample June2016WEW_19_1_3_FD_132991 | JGI IMG/M metagenome (GOLD analysis project Ga0187882, IMG submission 132991) | Peatland microbial communities from SPRUCE experiment site at the Marcell Experimental Forest, Minnesota, USA - June2016WEW_19_150 | ecosystem: Environmental > Terrestrial > Soil >...
CCAAACCTTCAGTTCGATTTGAAGGGGCGAGGCCAGGTCAAAGGCGCAGAGCACGTAAGCGCGGAAGGCTTAGGACCCTGTCCCGTAGGGGTTCCGGGGTTCGAATCCCCGCCCCCGCACCATAACATAGGACACCCCGCAGTGCCTAGTGAAATAGCCGTCAAGATATTCGAGCATGCGTTCTGGTTGAAAAAGGAAGGCTACAGGCCATCCACGATTAGAGGAGCCGTCAAGAACCTCAACGCATTAGGTAGGCACTGCAATATTCTGAACCCTGAAAATATGAAGGCATATCTCGCCAAAGCAAACTACGGCGACAACAACAAGGACAAGATAATTGGAGACATGGCGAGGTTCTACAAGTCACAGAAGATTGAATGGTACAGGCCTCTCAGTAGGAGAGTGGAAACACTTCCCTTCATCCCGCTTGAATCCGAAATTGATTCTCTAATTGGGGGACTCGGCCCTAAGCTGTCGGTATTCACTAGGATAGTCAAGGAGACAGGCGCTAGACCCTGCGAGATTTACCAACTCAAATGGACCGACATAGATAACGAAGCCAACACCATCAACATAAAACCTGAGAAGGGCAGCAGACCCAGACAGCCCCACCTATCCACAAACACCATGGCAGGCATAATGAGCCAAAAGCGGGAAGGGGCCTCCGTATTCCGTACGGAAGGAAGGGACATAGACGAACAGTACGGGAACTTCTACCGGAACTTCGGCAAGCAGAGAATGAGAATTGCCCAGAGGTTACAGAACCCACGCATCAGGCGCATCTCATTCAAAACACTACGTCACTGGAAAGCCTCTACACTCTACGCAAAGACCAAGGACCTTTTGCTTGTCAAGGAGACGTTAGGCCATAGGTCAATATCCAGTACCATGAAGTACACCCATCTCGTACCTTTCACGGATGATGAGTATGTCTGCAAGGTTGCCAGAACTGTAGAGGAAGCCAAGAACCTAGTTGAAGATGGGTTTGACTACGTTACTGATTTTGATGGTATGAAGCTGTTCAAGAAGAGAAAGTAATTGAGAGCAGGTAATCTAGCCTTGCAATTGGGTTTCCGAGCGGTCGCTAGGATGAGGGGCATGTTTGGTCATTTTCCTAGCTGTCGAGGATTTATAGTGAATAAGTATCCTAAGTCTCGACAAAACTGATACTGTGCCTATTATGAGCAGAAGCATAACCAAACCGAACCCAACATACGCAAGCACTGGGGGCAGCAGGAGTCCCAGCCAGAGCACCGAATGCGTGTGGGTCGTTAGTTTGTGCTAACAAGGAATCCATTCCCTTTGAAGAGGCCACACCGAAGATTGACCCAAACCACATTACCATGATGTCTTTGTCATTGAGAATGACTAGGCCTGTCTCGGTTAAATCGGTCATTGTTCTTCAGAGCATTCTATTACACGTGGAGGATTCTATATTGCTTGTCCACACACACTTTGACTTGAAGTGTGAAGAGAGGTAAAGACTCGATGACTGCAGACAGAAAATTCGATGAGACAGCCGAGATTATTTTCCACAGAAAGTTGGAACAAGCTGTTCCGGAATTTGAGAAGAACTTGAAGGAACTGCCCCAACGAGATGTGATCAAAGAATCTGACATTCCGATAATTCCACAAATCTTCTGGTTGAATGCAAGGGATAGCTACATTCTCAACCAGTATTTTGGTTCGATTTTACTTGGTGGGATGGCAATTGAAATTGCAGTCCGAGAGTTCCTGCAAGGTTGGTTTGAAAGATATGTCAAGGACAAGCCTATGATTTCGGCAACATCATGGCTACTTGAAGAACTTGACTTCAGAAAAGCAATTTCTCTTTGTGAGATGTTGGAGGTCTTTGGCCAGAAGTCTGATGAAATCTATGGCAAATTGCACAAATGCTACGACATCCGAAACAAGTACTCCCATGCAAGGCTTACGGCCATCCTAGGCAAATTGGCTGACGAGGTAGTCGAGGTCAGAGATGAGCAAGGAAAGACTGTGAAGACTCACACAATAAAGGAAGACGAAATGCTAACAGCGGCTGGAGCACAAATGAATGCCCATGATGATGCACTTACTATGATAAGTTTGATTGAGGAAGCCTTTGATGTAATCTTTCGAAAGTCCGGTTACTGGTATGGAAAGCCAGGACAGCCTTGACCAATCTTCGTTGGCTCAAGTGGGCTATTGCAAGGCATTTTCGAGAGAAGGGATTGAAGGTTCACCTAGTCTCAATCAAGTTAGGGAATGTGGCTATTGATGGTGAGGTTGAGGGTAGGGGCTGGAAGATGGCTTTGGAACTGAAGACTCCAGGAGATGACATAACTAGAGGCATAGGGCAACTTGCAGAGGCTCTGGCCTATGGTTACAATCAGGTTGCCTTGGTCACAACTCTACGTACAGCAAAGAGGGTACATCCTGCAGTGTTCGATAAGTTGGGCTTGGTTCTTCTAGGGATAGACTCGAAAGGCAACGTTCAACAGGTGTATCCAAGCTATTCTTCAACCATGCCCAGATTGATGGGAAGTTCGGCAAACATCCGACAGAGAAGACCTATCTCTTCATGATACTACTGTCCGAGTATGCCTAAAACCGACAGAGCAAAATTCTACCGACTGGAAAGATTCGAGAAGCTCCGGAGTCCCTTCGAAGAGCCTCTGGTAGGACTCTACAGCGAATTAACCACCCTCAGGGAGTTGAACAAACGGCTTCCTAAGTCTGTCATTGAGATGCAAGACAAGGACCTCTACAAGTGGTTTAGGGAAGCAAAGGATTTGAAAGGGCAGGACCGAGCCGATATAACGAGAATCGGAAATGCGTTGGTTCAGTTTTTTCTGGCAAAACCAAAAGCTAGGAAAAGACCTAGGGTGGGTTTTGGTTCAACGAAAACAGGAAAACTGTTCATGCAGTTAATATCAACCATAGTACATCCGCCTAAGTTTAATGACTTCATAAGGAACATGAGTCTGGTCTACCAAGTTTCAATCTTTGAGAGCTTCATCGAACGAGTCTTGGAGATTGCTTTCTGGCAACGGCCTCAGGCCCTGATACCTACTCAGAAAACAGTCTCAGCAGAGGAATTGCTTGAAAGCAAGAACATTGAATCAGCCAAAGGCAAACTGATAGTCAAAGCGATAGAATCCATGATGCAGGGTGATATCGACGAAATTGACAATCAGCTCTTCCGGAAGTGGAAAATCAGATTATCGAATTTTGGAGGTTGGAAAGAATTCAGTGAGAGATTTTACAGGAGAAACCTCATTGTTCACACGTCAGGGAGAGTTGACCTGAAGTATAGGTCGAAGACACGCTACAAAGGCAAGGCGAAGATACTAACTGTGTCTGAGAGGTATCTACTAGATTCCATAGGATTGTTTCAAGATATGGGTTTGAGTTTCGTTGAAGCATTCCATTCCAAGCTACAGGGAACGTAGGCTTTCAGAACCATCTTTCTTCTGCAATGCCTCTTCTTAGTGCAATTCCGTGGTGTCCTTAGCAGAGTTCCCCTGGTGAACTGTGAACCTTCCAGTAGGCCTGGTCTGCCACGACTTCAGGCCAGGCTAGATTCTACTTCAATTTAGCTCCACAACTTTGGCAGAAGGTCGCTGTCTCTTCATTCAGGTGTCCGCATGACGGACATCTCACTTTGACTTTTTCAATCGTAACCTGTGCTTCTTGAGTTGCTTCAGGTTCCTTGTATGTGAGCCCAATGATTGCTCCGACCAACGTAAGGACGAATCCGATAACCAGTCCGGCTAGCGTGTTGATTATGCCTATGAGAGCCATAATGATGGCCAAGGCTCCACCGATTTTCCGACGTCTGCCACTAGGTGAGTTCACTAGCAGCCCACCGATGATGATCAGTACTCCTGTGAAGAGTCCCCATCCAAAGTAGGTTGCCAAAGCCGTGTTTGCCTGGGTCGTCATCGACTGCCCTGACAAACCACCCATGAAAGCTAATAGACCTCCCAGGATAAATCCCGCTGCAAGTCCTCCGACGATATAGAAGGCTCCTCCAGCAACGAGCAGGACCATCCCAGTCCTCTTACTTACCAATTCAATCCACCTCCCTTTCATCAGCAATGAATGCAATTGATGTTCTCAGGTTAGTAGTGAATCCAATTGATTTCAACGGTGCTGAACGGTGCTTCATAGGTCGGTGTGTAATCGGTAGTGGCGACAGGAACTTGAAAAGCTATGCTACCAGAAATTGTGCCACCCTTCTGTAATTCCACAGACTGGATGGAATCAGAAAGAGAAAATCCAGAGAAGTCAGCGCTATACTTTATGTTGTTGATGACCACGTAGAAGTCAAGGGCATTTGTGCTGAATTCTCTGTCTCCATTGTTCTGAATCTGAACAGTCATTATCAGGAAGGTGTAGCCCTGCTTTGCGTCCATGCCTCCAATGCTGTTTGTGTATTTCTCTGTGTACTTAATCACAACGTCATATTGCGTTCCTGCAGCAGTCGTAGGTGGCTGACTAGTAGTTTGCAAAACAGCTGATGTTGGAGTCGTTGAAGCTGTCGCTAGTTCTGTACCAGTTTGAGTGGTCGGGTTCAATAAATGCCCGGCCGCTGCCATGCCAATTAGCACGACGAGGACCACGATGACACCGACAAGGATGTTTCTCTTGGTATGGGATGGCTTCGCAGGTGGCTTAGCAACGGGGCCTGAGGCAGCAGACATGCTCACCGATGCACCACAAGATGGACAGAATCTCACACCGGCAGCGAACTCGCTTCCACATTTTGTGCAGAAAGGCAAGTCTTACCTGATTTTATCTATGGTATAATGTCTCTGGGCTTAAGGTTTTGCATTCCCTACGGTATGCCTGATGAACTATCCAGAATTGCACGTCAATACTTTTTGACATGAAAACCGTAGTTGTTGAACAATATTGTTGAAGGCCGAGCGACCATCATCTAGGTCCAATCACATAGTTTTCTCTGCCTCGAATACTTGTTCTAGGATCTTGGAAGATTGAACGCTGGACTGAAAGGCGGTGAGTCGGGTTCAAGTAGCTGTAGGTTGCGGTTAGTCACCTGTAGTCACCTTACCCGAATAATTGGGCCAACTCTTGGCTAGAATATTCGAAAAGGCCGTCAAAATGTGGCGGGATACCAGGTGTACTTGCTTGTTCCAGTCGGTTAGAGTTCATGCGAGGGTGCCCATGAACCTGTGTTAGGGTGACTGAGAAAGTGTACAAGAATGCCCAATTTTGTGCGCCCGAGATGGCTACCTCTCACCTGCTAGTTTCATCTTGTTTGGTCTCTTCTTAGTCAGTCGTATTCCTGAGGGTACCCTCAGCCTGATTCCACCGTGGAACTTGGAAACAAACTCAGCTCAACGAAGTCTTCTTCAGCTTGAAACGCCCTTTTCGCTCGGACTTGGCTATGGGGGTCTCTCTGTCACCCTTAGATGTGGATCAAGGATGCTGTGAGTAGGTAGAGGAACATTAGAACCAAGACCCCAATGACACCAAAGGCTGCCAGAGCCCACACCCAACTCAATCTGAGAAGCATGACCTGAAGGCGGAAGAACAGACTTGTCTGATCTAAGGGGGCATTGTAGATGCCCGTGGGCTGAACTAACAGGTAGCCTGTGCTAGTGATGGTTGTGGCTCCATATTTGGGGCCAACTTTCACTTGTTTTGGTTGCCTCGCTCCACAATTGATGCAAAACAGAGTGCCTTCCGGTAACTGGACTCCACACCTGTGGCAACATGACATAACACGGTTCCCTTCCACAAGATCAGTATCAAAACTCGGGAATTTATTCAATAGAGGATGTTAGGGGCATGGCTGTCTTCAAGCATGTTCTACTTAGGTGAACCACAATTGCGGCTCTGTTTGTATGGAGCAAGGTGGTATGAGGGCACCCTCAATCTTTTCCATAATGGAGCAGCAAGGGGTGGCCCCTTAGAAGTTCAAGAGACAATTACGTATCTGCAAATAATCGAGCCTTGAATGGGCACTTTGGTCTCGTGATGGAACGGAACGAGGGTACCCCCAGTTTCGTAGTCCTCTAGTTCTGATTCAACTGAGGCTGAAGCTACGAGAAATGTGTCTATGCCATCCGAAAAGAATGCTTCTCTGAGATTTCCAATCTCCAAAAACCGTGTACGTGGTCAGTAGCAATGTGTCAGTCACTTCTCCTAGTGGAACTAAGGTACCCATCGATAGTTCCACAATGGAACTATTGGATCTACCCTAACCGACTAACTGTGCCCTGATCAGCAATCACAGGTAGGCGTGACTCGGCTGGCTTTTCCTGTTGGACCAGGAGAAACTGTTCATGGTCAATCTTTTCAGCTCTGATTTGATTCTTCATCGCTGTTGATTTGACCATATCGAGGTGGGCGTTGTCTTCCTTGGGTGTGTTACGGTAGGGTAGGTCTATGTTGAGTCCAAGGAGGAACCTGCCTAGCCATGACCTCATACCTGGGCCGAAATAGTTCTGCCAGCCTGTCTGGGACTCGTAGAACTTCCTGTCCAGGTACCTTATGGCTGCAATTATCTCCTCGATGGACTCGGCTTTGTCTGCCTTACTGAGCTCTCCCTCTAGCTGTATCCTGTCCCTGGCATATTTCCTGCATCTTTCCTTGAATCTCTGGATGTTCCTGGAACTTGGTCGTATAGACCATGTCGTCACTGTCCAGCCAAGGACATCTATGCCCTGATTGACATGCCTAACCGGTTCAATTCTGGGAGTCAAGCCCAAGCCACTCAGGTAATCGAGTGACAGTGAGACGTGTGATTCAAGCTCCTTCTTTTTCCTGCACATCAGCCATATGTTGTCCACATATCTGATGGGTCTGCATTCCACTCTGGAACCATCTGAGAGGTAGGTCGGGGTCTGCCATGACTCTACCATACGGTCAAATTGACTCAGGTAAAGTTCAGCCAGGTAGGGAGAGATGGGATGCCCTTGGGGTAGGCTTCTCCTACCGTATAGACCAGGAACCCCCTCGGTAATCCTGGTGTCTATCATGCCCAGTGCTTTCTTGGGGTTGATGCTTGGAAAACAGTCCTTGATGTCTATGGAGGCAATCCAATGGAAACCTTGTGCGATGTTCTCTCGGAGTTCGTTGAGTGCTTCATGAACACTCTTGCCTCTGACTGGGTCATGGGACATTAGGAGTTCCAAGAGTTGCCTCTGAGTTGTCTTGACTCGGTCATCAGGATCCTCAACGGTTCTCCAGCCACCCCTCTTCCTAACCTTCTTGGTAACGAATCCCACTGGATTACTCCTCCCCTTTTTCAGCCAGGCTCTCCACAGGCAGTGGATTGTCACTGGCAGTCACTGGGGCATCGTCACCGGAGACAGGCTCTCGACCTTTCTCACCCTTGATAATGCCCATGGCCTGCTTAGCCGTAGCATTCTGTAAGACAATCAACTTGGCCACCTCAAGCTGCCTACCCCGTTGTACTCTGGCCAACTCGATTAGCACACTCAGTTGGGAGAGTACAGACGTTCCACCACTTGTGGCCATTTCCTGAACCCTCGGGTCAAGACCGTTGAGACTGTCCAGTTGGCTCAACGTTGATTTTCTGAGGTTGAATTTCCTTGAGACCTCACTGGGGCTGCCGGAATATCGTATCAGTTCTCTTACTGCAACAGCCTTTGCTAGCGGTGGAGTCCTACGGTCAACGACAAGACTAATTCTGCCTTCAAGGGCATGCTCATACTCTTCAAGTCCTTCATGGATTATGCAAGGCAGTGAATGGAACCTTTTCCATATTCGTAACTTCTCCTCATATGTCCCCCGAGCTATTGAGAGTGTCATGATATCTGTGATGGCAAGAAACGTCTTCTTCCCATCATCGTCAATGATGGCATACCGGTCTCCGACTTTGTGGACGTGAAGTGGGACGATGACTCCTTGGCCTTCGAGAAGGGAGGTTGTAAGTTCATCTTCCCATGACTTTTCATATATTTCATGGGTAGGAACTTGCAAGATGAAGAGTTCCTTGAAGTCTATGGAGATAGCATTTGAGGTGGGTCTCCCCTCATTACAGCCAGATGATGCAGTTTCCTGCGCTCGGTTTATTTGGAGAGGGTTAAGGGACAATGTTTCCAATTGGCAAACCTTCTTCTGTCATCTTGAAACCGAGGCAAGAAGCACTGGCAAATCCTCTCTGAGCTGTTGAAGGTTCAAACCCGTTGGCATGATGAGCAGAGCCGAATTGTAGATTTGAAGGACCTTGTCACCAGCCTTCAGGCCATTAGCAGCCAGCCATCCTTTCAGAACGGTCACAACGTTGGAATCTCCAACACGGAAGATTTTTCTCTCGACTCTTACCGGCATTGAGCTCACTCCCCACTGGCACTTACATCATCATTATAATATATACTTTATTATAATCTATATACTATTATTCAAGAATAATTGAGCTGTCTCGAAGGGTACCCTGAAGTCCTTATGAGCTGTGAATTCTGTAACAGGAGCCTACGCACTCGTGGCCATGCAGACCAGTCCAGATTGTGTGAACTTCTTGTAGCTACCAGATTGTTCCAGATTCCATTATCCTCTCGTGTTCCTTCCGGTCTCGTTCTCGTTCTTTTTCCTTTGACCACCTCAAGTATTCTTCCTGTTGTTGCTTTTTTTGTTCCTCGGTCATAGGCTCCCCTTCAGTTATTGAACTCACATGAGCTTTTTCGTAGCACTCAGGGCAGTCTATCTTTTCCCCCAGGAAGTCGAGGCGTCTGCAAAGGTCGATGCCGCTCATTTGCATAGTGTGGCCTTTTTCACACGTGACGTTGAAGAATCTTCCAGCCTTGAGTCGTTCAATCTGCAACTCCTTCTGCCTCTTCATGTGCTCTCGAAGAGCTTTCCCCCAAAGCCTCTTTCCCCCAACCATCAAAACAATCTACCTGCCCTTGAAGAATTAGTGGTGCTTACTGCATCTTGAAATCTTCGTTAGTGTTGAGGTTTGTGCTCTGGGCAGTAGAAGGTCTTTGATATGATGCCCTTCGAAGCCACACAACCAGTGCATAAGCTCTTCGAACAAACCGAGCACGTCTTCATGTGAGACTCACATACGGCAGCACCACAGTTCTCACAGACAACAACAGGTTGGCTTGAGCACATCACGCATTTACCAGTCTGATCTAAAACAAACCCACCAGTAGAAGCTAGAATTGTTCTGATGTATGAGTAGTTACGGAAGCGATACGTTCCTGTGAGGAGTGGTATCTTTACAGGTTGAACGTTCAGGATTTCGATGTCTTTCTTCTTGGGGTTCAGGATTTTGGTCCCACTAGTTCTGGTCGTTCGGTATCTATAGTGTAAGGGCAGGCTTTTTACAAGTTCAACCTTGGCAATGTCCTTGGCACGTGTCAAGTCTATTTTGGAAGAAAGGACTGACAACTGCATCCCATCGGGCAGATTGGTGCTCGTAATTGTTTGGGGCTGTATCCCTATGCAGCCAACATAGGGACCCATCCTTGGCAATTGGGGCTCTTGACCGATAGTTGTCCTTGAATCTACGACTTGCCCACCAACACCGTCTATGACTACTGTTCCTTTGCTCTCAATATGTACGGAGTCACCCCTTACTGTGTGTTGAGAAAAGCAGTGGTAGTCTGCAAAATAGAACGGTCTATAGCTGAGTTGAACCGACTCAGAGAAGACTTTGAAGTTTCTAAGGTGTCGTGGTTTCAACATAGGAATTGAGGTCAGGTTTACTGGCAAAGCGTCATGGAGAATATCTTTCTCGGGTGTCTCCTGTCTTGAAATCTTCTCTTCTAGTGCCTTTTCGTCCCATAGGTCAATGTTGACGGAGGTTGCATGTGACTCTGCATCTGTTGTGAACCCTCCTGTCGATACAAAGATGCCCTTCGTCAATCCCAGGGCTGATAGTTTGTCATTGAAGTTCCTGAGCTCTTTGATGTCTATCGGAGACCGGACATGTTTGCATTCAACAGCTACCTGAAGTGTCCCAAAATCCTCCCGTTTCGAAGCTAACACATCTATCTCATGGAAAACGTCTCTTCTGTCTCTCATCTTGGTTCTTACTTGAACATCGTAACCCTTACTCCGAAAATACCCTGCAACGGCATCTTCGAGCTCTCCACCCTTCTCCTTCATGGAGACTTGAGTAGAGACATGAGCAGTGGAATGCCTGCCACTTTTGAGATTGACACCACAATTAGGACAGAACGACAGACTGGAATCGACCTGTCCTCCACAGCTGAAGCAAAAGGGCAAGGTTCCATCAAGCCTACAAATGAGAGTCCGCTATTAGAGCTGGTAAGCTTTTCCCTCCATTTCCTTCACGCATATTACGTTGGGGACTGATTCTAGATAGGAACAAGAAAGATGGCAAAAAGCTAAGTCTGCAGAAGCCTCAATGAATCTATGCCATATTGTCCAAACTGTGCCAAATTCTCAGAGTCACGGTATTGTCCTGACTGTGGAACAGCCTTGAATGCCTCGTTGCCCACTGCATCTGTTCAACCACAACATGTAATTGTTGAAAGCCCTAAGATGGGCAGAAGGAAGCTCTGGATAATTCTCACACTTCTGTTGATACCTTTGATGTTGCTTATTATGACGTTGCTACGTAGATGATTTCGAACGTCGTTTAGTCAACCCGTATTACTTTGAGGGGCTCTGATTAGGAGGCACCGGAATGATGTCCGACATTGGACACACAATTTCCTGTGGATAGCCTATGAGAAAACAATTTTCCTTCATAGGCTCTTTGATCCTCTTGGGTTTGGTGGGTTTACTGTGGTACTCGGGGTACGTTCTTCTCCCCGAGTATTGGACAGAGCTTGGGGTAGGATTGACCTTAGCTGCAGTAGCCTTGCTGTCTTGGGGGTTCAAACCTGACATCTACCGGGTTCTTAAGAAAGAACCTCAAAAGAAGAGTGGACTATTCGTAGAGCTTTTGCTCCATAGTTGCAGCCATTACCGTAAAGACAAACAGAGCATCTTAGAAATTGACTTCGAACTTAGTAACCCCACCGAACATCAGACTTCCATCAGAGAGCTCAGAGCCTGGGTTATTGATGGCACAGATCGACTCGAAGGGGTGTTGCAGGTTCTTTGGGATTATAGAGCACTGGCAAAGATAGGCGAACCTTATGACCCAGAGAGACGACCTATCTTTGAACAGTTGCACCTTCCTCACAATGTGGCAGGAGATTCTACCGAACGTTACGTTGTTTTATTTGATGTTGGTACCCTAGTCACAGGAGAAGATGCAAAGTGCGGTCTCGTCGTAAAGCACACCCATGGGGAAGTAAAGTGTGAGGGCGTTTCACATCCCTCACCACTTCAAAGAATAGCCGGTCTTCTAGCACAGGAAAAGGACCAACGACAGCCGGATACAGTTCCCAAAGAGAAGGCCTCACACAACAATGAATTGTTGATACTTCTTCGAAAACTCCTGATCAGATGGCAACAGTATATGGAACTCAGTGACAGACCCTCAGAATTTTCCTATAGGGAAAACATGAAATCCTTTGCAATAGGTCTCTCCGACCAGTTTCTTGAATTGGATTCAACCTATGCCGACTCTTGGGATTTTGGTCTCAGAAATCAAGTTCAGAGGATCTCGAACGAGTTACGTCAATTTGGCTTAGGGCTTGAGTCCCCTCTTCCAGAATTGTTAGAGGCTGCAGAGACACATGGCCTTATGGCATACGAAACAGCAAGAGCACTTGTTTCCTTCTTGGAGCCTAAGCAGGCGTGAGAGTGCAGAAACGCTACTTGATTCAAGTCTAGCATGTTGAAGTGAGAAATTGAGAGAATCGAAGGTTGAGAGACTTCTGCGTAAGGCAATAATCGTTCCTGCAGTTGTTTTGATTGGGATGTACATAGCCGGGGCATTAATTGACGGATGGTTAAAGACAACTAATACGTTCAGCGTGATACTGGCAGTTGCTGGAGGAGTGCCGGCAATAGGTTTCTACTTCAAGAAGTTGCTGGAAAACGAAAGTTCGGGAGACTAACCTAGAAAGGTCTAGCTCAAACAGACTTAAAGAATTCTGAGGGACGGAAGTCCCTCTAACTCTTATGAGCTCACAATTACTTGGTTCCAATGTTGAGGTCGAATTATTGTCAGACAATGAAGAGCCTGACATCAAAGAAGGGAACGCCTGTCCCGTAGGGGTTCCGGGGTTCGAATCCCCGCCCCGCACCAATAAATCTCCCCGGTTTTTCGCGTACCCTTGCGAGAGTGGGAGGGCTTAATTTTGTGGGGACAAACTGTTACTTTGTTGTGTTGGTGGGCTGTTGTTTTCAGAAAACGCGAGCAGCCAACGCGAATGTTAGCCGGTTGTAGCTAGCGTATCTCGGATTGCTTCCAGATATTGAAAGCCGTCTTCAATCGATGGCTCCACAAAGGTGTCCTCAAACCATTCATTGAAAGTGCATATCATCAACGTTTTGAGCTTCGGGTCAACGTACTTCTTGGCAATTTGAAGCCTCTTAACGAATTTTCCGACGCTTTTTATCAATGAGCTCTGAGGAACATGGTTTATCAATACTCCAGTTGTCGCAACTGGAACGAATCCAACGCCAACACTCTGAGCCCTGCGGAACCACTGGCTGAGCATAATGTCCATAGCGGTCTCGTAGTCCGTGTTGTACCAATCCGCCAAGTTGCCCGGGAGCACGTATGCTGTGATCGCGTCATAGAGGCGTAATCGCTCCGTTGGAGTTTTGTTCGGGTTATTCCACCATTCTAGTTCGTCTCCGATTATGAATAGCCTAAACCCGAAATCCTGAGCAGCATCTCTTACACTACCGATCGCATGTTCTACATCGCCCACGAAGGTTCTGGAAAAATAGAATGAGAGAATGGGTCTTCCGTTCAATTTCTGATAGTTAGGATAGAGGAAGAGGTTGCTCGCAAAAGACCGTGTGTCGCTGATTAGTGTATTGAGGTTCTCATTATCACTCAGGTCTATGGTTTCTTCCGTGGGATTAGTCTCGTCGACCTTAAGTCTGGAGGTGCTCTCATAATAGACTCCGATTTCCATTTCGTCACTCAGAGAATTATTGAACAGTCGGTTTGTGTTCCCACCAGTAGCCCCTATCCCCTCCCAGCTAGACGTCCACGAACTGATTCCGTGTCCTGTTGCCCAGTCGATGTGCTTGCTGATTACTATGTCGTCTGATGAGTCATAGTATCCGAGAAGCGGTGATCCTTTAGGAGGTTCGACATGATTTGTGTTCGGCTCCCAGCCGTCTACACGGTACCAAGGATAGTAGTAAGCACCGATCCTAAGCTTCGTATCCTTAGCTAGGTTTTCAAATTCTCTAACGTAGGGAGTTTGGAACTGCGCGTTAGCATCCTTGCCCGCTGAATCTCTAACCTTTACGGTCGCTTGATAGTATTTTCCGCCTTTCAAATCCGCGATTTGTGTAGAGCGTGTGCCAGATGCGGTGGGTTGATTGAACTGAAGGTTTCTTGGCGGTTCTGCTGGATATGCTCTGGGAGGAATAGTGGGAGCGTATGCATCTATCGTGCCACTGACATCCGCTCCGGGAGATTCCGCTTGGAGTTGAAAAGATAGGGTTGCATCGTATACCTTACCGTTCACAATCCGCGTTGGTTGCCATTGAAAGTTTGAAATCGATGGTGGAGTCGGACTGGTGGTTGTTACCGATGATGTAGCTGTTTGGTTTTGACTTCCTGATTGCGGTTTCAGAAGGTAATCTAGTCCAAGTGCTGATGCTCCAACAACTGCCGCAGTGGTACCAGCATATTTCAGAAACCGGCGGCGATTCAAGATCTCAAACCTGGCATTGAAGTAGAGTACCTGAGGTCGATGTTTGATATATGGAACTTGTCGCAGCTAAGCGTATTTTTCCTAGGAAAAACGGGCATCAAGCTACGGCAATTAGAACCACTGACCATGATAAGTGGTCTTTCAGCGCGGTGTTGCGAAGTCACAAATAGCTCTTACAGGAATTACGTTGCTGTTCTGGGAGTGCGCCTTAACGAGTCTTTCAATGGAAGACATGACGTGATTTCTGAGGCGTTGGACGCTTGCTAAAACAAATCTTTTGTTGTGTAGGGTTTCTCTTTTATCACAGCCTTAGCGAGCCTCTCCCCCAAGTCAGCCGCATGTGCTTTGTCTACTTCCCATGGGAGGGCACGTCCAGGCACGGTTTCAATTGCTACGCCAGCCTCACAAATTCCGGATTAAAGACTCCAACAATTCGCTCGATATTCTCTAGGGCGGCCGCTTGATCCCCGGCTCCAGTTGTGAAGACTGCCGCCGGCTTGCCCGCCATATTGTCCCGTACCGGGTAGATGTCGGTCAGGGCCGTCAGAATCTTGCCAGACATAATGCCAAAATGAGATGGAGACCCGAACGCGTAACCGTCCGCCGCGATGACATCCTGCGCAGTGACCGAGTCGGCAGTCTTCAATTCTACTGTAACCTTTGATACTCTTCTTGCTCCTTCAGCCACAACATCAGCAACTTTCTTAGTCATACCGTCTCGGGAGTCGTAAATTATGAGTATTTTAGAAGGCGTCTATGTCATCTCCGGATGTCTATGACTGCCAATGCGAGCAATACGGCTGTGACAATTACGAGGAGAACTAGTAGGCTTCGGTTTCTCTCCCATATGACGAAGTTCGCATTAAGTCGCGTGAAGGGATCGCGTGACTTCAGCATACGAAAGACTACGATCGCCTCTTCTCTCCTGAATACTCCGTTGTCTACTCGAATCTCACCCGTCATGCTCTTTTCGAATCTATGGCGGCCGACC
>Ga0187882_1003072_pt1 | contig 14718 bp, 9 predicted proteins | sample June2016WEW_19_1_3_FD_132991 | JGI IMG/M metagenome (GOLD analysis project Ga0187882, IMG submission 132991) | Peatland microbial communities from SPRUCE experiment site at the Marcell Experimental Forest, Minnesota, USA - June2016WEW_19_150 | ecosystem: Environmental > Terrestrial > Soil >...
CCTCCCAGGACAGGCCCAGCGGGATCTCTCCACTGCGATGTTCATGGAGACCCCCCTGGGCTCGAAACGTAAGGACAGGGGCCCCCTATCCAAACGCCTCCTGGTGCGCACGGTTATTGCCCCATCCGGCCCTCGCGCGATGCACACTTGCTGTGGTTACCAAAAACCTCGTCCAGTGAAAAATGTTGAGCTCAACATTTTATGATGGCTCAGATTTTCGGCTTCAAAGGCGGATCGCGTTGCGCTCGGGCTCACTCTCTTTTGACGATGCCGGATGTGTGAGGCGCCGGGAGTTGGTATAATTTCATGCGATCCCACGAGCCAGGTAGCCGCCAGGCCGGCGCTGGCAGTCCGCGAGAAGCGCCTCGCGATCAGGAGTGGCGGTATCGCCCTTGTTAGGATGAGCAAACTTCAGTCCAGGGGACGGGGCACACTGCATCTCTTTATCCTTTTGGTGCTGCTGATCGCCCCAGGGTTGGCGCCAGCCCAGACGTGTTCCCCCGAAGAACTCTACCAACAGGCCGTAACGGCGGACGAACAGGGCAATGTGCAGCAGGCGATTGCCTTGTACGAAGAACTGCTCAAGCTGCAGCCGGCCTCGGTGCCGGCCCGAACCAATCTGGGTGTAGCTCTGGTGCGCGCCGGGCGCTTGCGCGAGGCCGTGACTCAGTACCGCGAGGTGCTGAAGCGCGATCCCGCGAACCCCATCGTCAGGCTGAATCTTGGCCTTGCCTGGTACAAGCAGGCGGAGTTCGCACAGGCGGCCGTTGAACTGGAGAGTTTGCGCAAGCAGCAGCCTGAAAACCCGCAATCGCTTTATCTCCTCGCCGACTGCTATCTGCGCCTGGGAAGAAACCAGGATGTGGTGACACTCCTCGAACCCGCCTACAAGGCCAATCCCGATGATCGCGCCGTCGATTACGCACTGGGCCTGGCGCTGATCCGTGAGGGACAGATTGGGAAGGGAGAGGTCGTCATCGATCGCATTCTGAAACAAGGCAACACAGCCGAGGCGAAACTCCTGATGGGGGAAGCCCGGTACGCTGCGGGGGATTACCGGGGCGCCGTCGCGACGCTGCGCGAAGCGGTTGATTTGCAGCCGCAATTGCCGGGCGCCTGGACTGTGTATGGGCGGGCCTTGCTGGATAATGGCGACACCGGAAGTGCGCAGGCGGCTTTGCGGCGGGCACTCGTCAATGACCCGGACGATTTCGAGGCCAATCTCTATCTCGGCGGCATACTCCGGCACGAGGGCAAATACGCGGAAGCCACCCCGTGTGTGCGGCGGGCCTTGCGGCTTCGGCCGGATTCTCCGCAGGCGCGTTTTCAAATCGGCGCCTTGAATCACGCCTTAGGGCATTTGGAAGAGGCCAGAAGGGAGCTCGAAGGGGTGGCGCGAGATTGGCCCGACTTTCAGGAAGCGCATGTTGAGCTCGCGGCGCTGTATTCTCGCTTGAACCGCCCGGAGGACAGCCGGCGCGAGCGCGCGATCGTGCTTCAACTCAACGAGAAGGCCCGCCAACCAAAGTTCTCGCCTCGGCCTTGACGTTTACTCCGGCTCTTTGATTCGCAAAACCTGATCTGCGGAAACATTCTTGAGCACCTGGGTAATCCCCGACGGCCAGCGGATCTCGACCTCGTCGGCGACCTTCGCCGCCCCCAGGCCGAAATGCACCGGGCCAGCGCTCGAGGACGCATAACCGGAGGCCGTGGTCACGTGATTGAACTGCGTCCGCCCTCCGGCCGTAAGGCGGATTCGCGCGCCGATGGCGTCGCGGTTGCTTTTCGTGCCTTGCAGAGCCAGTTCCAGCCAGTGATGGCCACCGGGGCTGTCATTTATCCAAATTTCCGCGGGCGTGCTGAGCGCCGTCACCACGATGTCAAGTTTTCCGTCGTGATTGAAATCGCCGACTGCAGCGCCGCGGTGGCGCCGCGGGGGTTGCGCGGCAAATCCCGCTTCCTCCGTCAGCGCCGACCATTTGCCATCCCCGGTATTGCGGAAAACCGTGTTGGGTTGATCGATTTGGGCGCGATCGGCCATGGCGGGTGATTGCACGTCCCCACGGCTGACGAAGAGGTCTTTCCAGCCATCGTTGTCGAAATCGGCGACATTCGGACTGTATCCGGACATGGAGTGGCAGAGCCAACTCATCCCACTTTCAGCCGTGATTTCCTCAAACCCTCCTTTGCCGGTGTTCCGGTAAAGCGGAAAGGTCTCGTTGGCCAGGGCAACGATGGCGATGTCGGGCCAGCCATCGTTGTTGATGTCCCGAAAACCAACGCCCATGTTGGAAATTAGGTTACCGTGTTCGGGCAGCGCCACACCCGCCTCAAACGCCACCTCTTCAAACCGGGCGTTCCCCTTGTTGTGAAACAGGAAGTTGAAGAGCTTGTCGTTGGTAACAAAGATGTCAGGGAGGCCATCGCCATCATAGTCGGCAACGCCCACTCCCATCCCCTTCCCCAAATGGGAGCGGATCCCCGACGGCGCGGAGACGTCCTCAAACGTCCCGTCTCCCTTGTTCAGGAACAACTGGTTGGGAAGTTCCCTGTAAAACTTCGGGTGACAGTATTCCGGCTTGCCGTGGTAACGGCAGTCCGGCTCCTTCGAGCCGTCCCAGCTCAGGTAGTTCACCACGAACAGGTCCAGCAGGCCGTCGTTGTTCACGTCCACCCACGCCCCACCCACCGACCAGAGCGGCCCATACTCTTTATCGAGACGCGCCAGCCCGGCCTTTTCCGTGACATCGGTAAAGGTTCCGTCGCCGTTGTTGTGGTACAGAGTGTTGCGATGGACGCCGCCCACGAAGATGTCCTCGTAGCCGTCGTTATCGTAGTCCCCGATGGCCACTCCAGTATCGTACCCGGTTCCGGTGAGCCCGGCCTTTTCCGTGACGTCGGTAAAGGTCCCATCCCCGTTGTTATGGAAGAGCCGGTTCCGGTATCGGGGCGAAGATTTTCGGAGGGTGGTGATATCGGCGCCGTTGGTGAAGAAAATGTCGAGGTTCCCGTCGTTGTCGTAGTCGAAGACCGCGACCCCGCCCTCCATGGTTTCGGGGGCGTGCCTTTCCGGGGTCTCGCAACTGTCCAGGGAGAAGTCGATGGGCTCGAAAACGAAGTGAATCGGCGCGGAGTTCGGCTGTGCGCCGGCGGGGAGCTTCCACAGGAGCGCGGCCGCGCCCAACGCGCCCAGCAAGCCGTAAATCAGCGTCCGGGCCAGCAATAGGCTACGTGTCGAGCTCTCTCCAGCGGAGGTCATGGCGGGGACCCCGGCTGGGCGAGTTTCTCTATGGCGTCTTTTTCCTTGCCGGCATCCTCGCTCCGGCCCATGGCGGTATAGGCTCTAAACAGAGCCCAGCGAATCTCGACAATCTCGGGCGCCTGGTCCCTCGCCGCCTCCAATTCGCGAACCGCGGCGGGAAGGTCCCCCTTGGCGACGAGGGCTTCTCCCCAGGCCAGGTGCGCCGAGGCGTCGTGGGAGTCGAGCTTGACGGCCTCGGCGGCGAGCGCCAAAGCCTGGTCCACCTGCCCCTCCTTCACATACTCTTCCGCTAATCGGACGCGCGCTGGCAGGTGAAACGGCGAGATCTCAAGCTCTCGCTGCATCTCTCGAATCCCGTCTGCGGGGCGCTCGTTCACGAGGAACGCTCCGAAGAGAAAGTGGACGCCGGGTTCATTGGGAAAGGCGGCCGTCATCTGGCGGAAGAGTTTCTCGGCGTCGTCCTGGTGCTGATCGTTGACCGCGAAAGCCGCCTCGCCGGCCAGACGGACCATCTCGCGGCGGTCGGAGGGTATTTCCCCGGGAAGGAGCGGCATCCGCAACGCCGCTAGGCCGACCGGTTCCACCAGGAATGATTCCGCCTGTCCCGAGCGCGCCATTTCGAAAAGCAGACTCTGGCTCTGGTCGTACTTCTCGAATCGCGTCAGCAACACAGCGGCGAAATAGAAAACGGACCGCGCCATCCCCTGGCTGCCGCCCGTGCCGAGGGTCATGCCTTGCCGAAGGTGGTCCAGGGCACGCGCGTACTCACGGGTCTGAAACTCGCTCAGGCCCAGGAGCGCCCAGCCCATACCCGCCTTGGGTTGGTCGGCCACAAAGTGGCGCAGCCGGTCGCGCGCCTCGGCGTATCTCTCCTTCTCGTAGAGCAAGCTGCTCAGGTTCCAGAGTCCCTCGTCCCACTCCGACTGCAATTTGAGGGCGCGCTGGTAGAGCGCGATCGCCTCATCGTCGTGGTTTTGGTTCCGCGCCTGCTCGGCCGCGCGCGACAACTGCTCGAAGCTGGAAGCTGGAGGCGCGGCGGATCGAGCTTGCGGCATCGTCGCCGCGACCGGCAGCGGCCAAAGCGCGACAAGGGCGAGGCAGATGGTTGCGCTGCGCGTCCTCATTTTGTCCGCCCCGGCCGCTGCTCGTGCACCAGTTCTTGCAGTTCTTCCGGTGGCAGCAGGACACCTTTCTTTTCCTTTTCCTTGAGCGTGATGAACACAGTCATTTCGTGTTCGGCGTCCTTGGTCCGGCCCAACTTCCGGTAAACCGTAGCCAGGCGGAATCGAATCGAAGCGCTATCCGGCGCCAGTTGCCTGGCAGTTTCCAGTTCCCCGGCGCTCTCCTGGACTTGCCCGTTGGCAAGTAAAGCCTGACCCAGGACGTGGTGCGCCACCGGGTCCTTCGGTTCGAGATCGGTGGCGCGCCTGGCTAGGGACACCGCCTCATCCAGTTGCCCCTGGCTGAGATCGAAGCGCGCGAGTTCGATCATGGCCGGAGCGTGCTGGGGAGAAATTCGCAGTTCCTGCCGGTACTCCTCTTTCGCCGCCTCCGGCTTCCTTTGGAAGCCGAATTGGGTGCCCCGAAAATAGTGCACGTTCGGCGCATGGTCATAATGCAGCAACAACTTGTCTTCGTAATCCTGCGCCCGGTCGAACTGCTGCGGGTTCAAGGAGGCGTAGAACGTCGCCTTGCCAGCCAGCCAGACCATCTCCCGCCATTCGGGCGGATAATCCTCGGGAAGGTACGCCATGCGGAGGGAGGCCAAGCCCATGGCTTCCGTCAACGCCGCACTGCCACCGCGCCTCTGGCCCTTGGCGGAGAGCAAGTAGAGGGCTTGCACAAAGCGCCCCTCCCGGGTCAGCAGCAGCGCCCAGTGGAAGCTCGCCACATCGATCAGCTCGTTGGTGCCGGGCGACCCCTCGAGCGCCCACTTCCGGAAGTGTTCGAGAGAACGCGCGTAGTCGTGCGTCTCATGCTCCGAGAGACCCAGAAACGCGTAGGCCGGCCCGGGTTTGGGGGCCATCGCCACAAAGCGCACCAGCGCCGCTTGGGCTTCGGGAAATCGATCTTGCTCGTAATAAAGGCTTCCCAGCCACCACCAGCCGTCTTGCCAGGAGGGGCGCAGACCCACGCCCTGGCGGTAGAGCCGGATCGCATCCTGCATCCGATCCGCCGTGCGGGCCGCGTCGGCGTCGCGCGCAATCTGATCGAAGCCCTTTTCTGCGGCGGGACACAAACCGGGGAGGGCGGCGGCGAGCACGAAAGCGAGGACGAAAAACATGGCACGCATTGCCAGTATCATACATGGCGCGGCCCCTGGCGAGCCACCGCTTTGCAGGGCTGAGAAGAAGAATGGGGTGGCCCTTGCAGGCCACCCCATGGTGAATCCCAGATTCCAACGCCGAAGCAATCTAGAAGCTGTACTTGACTCCCATTTCCAAAAGCCGGTGCCCGAACACATATTGGGCAGTACCGAAGTTGGGATTCGTCAGTTGGCCCTGGGCATTGAAAGTGGCATGGAGGTTACTATCGCCACTGGTGAACGACCTCAGGTCATGGTTCATGAAGTTGAACGCTGCGAAACGGAACTGGAGGTTCTGCCGTTCCGTGATCTTGAAGTTCTTCATCAGCGAGAGGTCGCTTTGCCAGAACATTGGACCTTTCAGATAAGGCATGCCACCGGTCCCGTAGCCGTTTGCCGGGGCTGGCGCAAAGCAACTGGGATTGAGGTATTGGTGCAGCCCCAGGCCCTTCTTGGGGTCGCAGGTAATCAGCGGCTGGAGGGTAAAATCCTGAGTCCCCAACAGATGGACGTTGTCGAAATAGGCGAGAGTCGTCGTGGTACCACCCACCGTCTGGGTCAGGTTGTCTCTCGAGTAGTTCAGGTTCCAAGACTGGGAGGTCAGGTTAGCACCGCTTTGGAGGGTCGTGATGCCCGAAATCTGCCAGCCGTTCGCCACACCTTTCACAAAGGCGTTGGCTATGTGAGTGCGTGGAAGGTTGAAGACGTAGGCCAGGTTCAAAACCTGCGCACGATTGTTAGGCGAGACACCATAGTAGTAGCTCTGGCCATAGTCAGCCATTGTGCCGGTAGGGAAGTTGCCGTAATCGCCCAACGCTTTAGACCAAGTGTAATTGGCGTTCAAGGTTAGGAAGCCGACGTAGCGGAGCACGCTTACCTGAAGAGAGTCGTAACGCGCAATGCCCGCGGTCGTGCTCTGGTCAATGGCGGTGAAATTCTGGTAGGGGCGGGCGCTGTTCTGGCAGCCGCTGGTGGTGATGTCGCAGTTTACCTTGAACAGTCCACCCAGCGGGACCGCGTTGATGTTAGGTTGGACTTGCATGAAGTCAGTGTGGTTGCCGACGTAGGACGCTTCGAGCAAGAATTGGCCCGGCAGCCTTTGGTCGATGGAAAAGACGTAATTGGTCACCAGCGGCTGCTCATGGTCGTTCGGATTATATACCGCGACGGTGGAGCCCGCCCCAATTTGCGCGACGCCAAAGGTAGGCGCGGGCAGGGCGTGGTTGTCGATCGCCTCCCAAGTGGGGCAGAGGGGATCGTTTCCGCCGCATGACCAACCCACGGAACCCATGGCAGTGCCCACCGGCGAGGTGTAATTGCCGCTTTGCACCGAGTCGTAAGCGCGGTACTTGCCCCAGCCGCCCCGGAGGACCGTTCTGCCGTTGCCGAACAAGTCATACGCTGCGCCCAGGCGGGGGGAGAAAAAGACGGCCCGGCTGGTGGCGCCGGAGAGGGGAATCGACTTGTCAATCTTGTTCCACACTACGCCGGTATTGGTTTCATTCAGAGCAAACTGGGCGGGATTACTCTGGTACAAGCTGGGATTGAAGACGGCCATACCAATGCCATCCCCGTCGTACGGTTTGGCGTAATGCTCGAACCTTATACCGTACTGGATCGTAAGCCGGCGGTTCACCTTCCAGTCGTCCTGGGCGTAGAAGCTGGTATTGTTCTGCGCGAGGGTGGAGGGAGGCGGCAGGCCCTGCTCGTAGTAACTCCCTTGGCCTATGCCCATCAAGGAGTCGGCATAGTTGTTGCCGGTCGGACTGGACCATTGCTGGTAATAGAGCACCCCCATGTACTGCCCCCAGTTGTCCTGCCGGTTGTAGACGTGCTCGAAATAGAAGCCGTACTTGGTGGTGTGCGTCCCGATCACCTTGGTCAGGTTCTCCGCCACGCTGGGGATACCCTTGTAGCAGATCATGGTGGGGTGATAGTCGTCGCCGATGGCTCCGAGGTTGGGGATCGAGTTGCTCCAACTTATGAGCGCCGGCGCCTCGGGGTTGTTGTAGATCCCCTTCAAGTTAAAGTTGGGGATGTCCGCGCGCAGCAGCTTGGTGGGATCTGCCGCCGAGTTGGGGAAGTTGATTTTGGTGTAGCCGTACCTGGTTTCGCTGGTCATGGTCGGTGAAAAGATGCGCACCAAGCTGACCGTGACAAAATCCGAGGCATTGGCTCCGATGATGTTGGTCGGCGCCGGAACCGACCAGTCCGAACCGCTTCCCGCCCAAAGGCCCAGTGGTTGATTCTGGGTCTCGCGTTGCCGGCTCCAAGTGACATACGCCCGGGTGTTAGTGCTGATATTATAATCGCCGCGGACGACGTTCTGGTAGGAGTTTTGGGGCACCGAGAACGATTGGATATAGTTAAAGCCATCGTGGTTCTGCGGATCGTTGTTGGTGGGCGCAGGGAGGTACGCCTTCAACAAGGCTTGCGCGTTCGGGTCAACACAGGCTGAGGAGAGCACGCCCCCGGTGATGGAGCAGCCCGCCGTGGTCCTCTGATCAAACCCCAGCCAGGAGCCCTTGGAGGCCGCGGTGGGAACAACCCCCAGGGTTGGCCGTCCAATTGTGCCATAGGTGGTCAGCGCACTGAAGTCGCCGTTCAGCATGGCCGGGCTCATTACGAAGTCGCGGTCCACACCGCCATCGAGCAACTGATGGTAGTTCTCGTAGGCCTCGAAGAAGAAGACCTTCTGCCGGCTCTTGTTAAAACTCGTCCCTGGAATAATCAGCGGCCCGCCGATGTTGCCGCCCGGATAGTAGTAGGAGCTGGGGGGCTTGGCCGCCCCAACACTGTTGTTGAACGCGTCGTTGGCATTCATCGCCGAGTTGCGAGCATACATGTAGGCCGCGCCATGGAAGCCGCTGCCGCCGCCCTTGGTTACCGTGTTGACAACCACCGGCCCCTTGGCGTTATCGGCCGAAAAGCTCGCGTTGAGGACCTTTACTTCCGAAATCATGTCCGGATTCGGATTCACCGGAGTTGCGTTGCCCGAGGCGCCAGGGTCGAAGGTGTGCTGCCCGTCTTGCGTGATGTCGACAGATTGACCGTTGATGGTGACCGCGCTGAGCCCGCCGGTGTTCCCGGCAATGGAGCTGCCGTTGATGCCGATCGTCTCACCAATGTAGGACGCCTTGTTTACGCCCCCGTTGGCTTGCATCGCCGCGCCGGGCAGAATCTTAAGAAACTCGGTGGCGTTCCGGCTCACCAGCGACAGGTTCTGAAGGTCACTGGAGGAGATCACGGAGGCCTTGTCGCCATTGTCCACCGTCGCCACTCCCGTGACCTTCTCGATCACCTGAACCGTCGTGGTGGTCGTCGCCAGTTTGAGGGTTATGGTCATCGTCCGGCTGTCACCAGCGTTCAAGACGATGCCCGTGCCTACCCATTTGTCGAAGCCCTTCAAAAAAGCGGAAACCTCGTAGGTGCCAGCCGGCACCTCCGTCAGCGAGAAATAACCGGATTGGTTCGTCTCAACCTTTCGAGTTGTTCCAGAGTCCGAGTTCTTCACCGTGACCTCTGCTCCGGGCACCACCGCGCTGCTGCTGTCCACGACCGTTCCTGAAAGACTCGCGAAGAACAATTGCCCGAAAGCCATCGGACCCGTCAGAAGCGTTCCCAACAGCAGGCAAAGAAGCACCTGCAAAAATGCTGCGCGCACACATATCCTCATGTATATGGACCTCCTTCTTTTGACCCGACCCGAGCTTGTGTAATTATCACGTGGGACACGCGAGTTTGTACCAAGTAGACCGCCGACGCGCGCGTAGTATCGCCGTGGCAGTACGTCGAATACAAGGCTAAAGGCGCTAGGTAACGGTTACATCGAGCCAAATCGCTTGTTTTCATGAATGTTACATTCCGTCCGAAAGACTACTATCGACGCTTTCTTGTGGTAGTGGTACACTTTGCCCGGGGTGGCCCATGGCTCCTGGAGCTGATCCCTCAGAGAAACAAAGAGAGTTGGCAAGGGTCCTGGCTTCTGCGACCTTTCTAAAGTCCCCGAATCTAGCCCGCCTGCTGGACTACATTTGCACCAAATACTTTGAAGGGACGGTCAGTGACCTCAAGGAGTACAACATCGGAGTCGAGGCGTTAGGGCGCCGCGAGGACTTTGATCCGACCACGAATTCGATCGTACGAGTTGAGGTCCACCGCCTGCGAGAGAAACTGAAGAGATTCTACGAGAACGAAGGCGTCAGGCATGAGCGGATGATCGTGCTCCAGGTGGGCCACTACGTGCCCGAGTTCATCCGGCGAGAAAATCTCCTCGAGGGGACAAAGGTAATCGTCAGCGGGAATGGCCCGGTCTCGGGACCGGAGCCCTCGTTCTCACCTGAGACTCGCGGGCAGCCTGGGAATGGAGAAACAGTCGCTCCGACCGCTGCACACCGGCCACCCGCCGCGGCGTCATGGACGAGGAGACTGCCCCTCGGGTCGCCCCGCCTCTTCGTGGTGCTTTTGGGCTTGGTCTTCGTGCTGGCCGCCCTCACCACTTGGAGGATCAAGGGACTCCGCACGTGGGTGGCCCCTGGGGGCGCAACCGTCCTTGGCGGAAACCTGCGGACGCCCGCGACCAGCGAGGATGAGGAAGTTCGTATTCTCGCCGGGTACTCCAAGGAAAGGTACATCGACCGGAGCGGAAAGGTGTGGTACTCAGATCGATATTTCCACGGTGGAACGCCCGCCTATCAATCCTTAAAGTTTGTGGCTCGGACCCTGGATCCCGTCATCTACGAGACGTCGCGCGTGGGTGAATTCTCCTACGATATACCGCTCCAATCCGGGATCTACGAGTTGCGGCTTTATTTCGCCGAGACGTCTTTCGGGCCCGCCACTTTTTCGGGAGGTGGCGAATCAAGCCGCGTCTTCTCCATCAACATGAATGGCTCACCGCTCCTCGGGGAAGTCGATCCGTTTCGGGATGCGGGGGGCAACAACGTTGCCGACGTGAGAGTCTTCAAGGACGTTTCTCCCGCTCCCGACGGCCAACTCCACCTCCAGTTTCGCCGGACAGTGAATGAGCCTTTTGTGAACGCCCTGGAGATCGTTCCGGGAATTCCGGGCAAGTTGCACCCCCTCCGCATCGTGGCCCGCGATAACTCTTGGACGGACCAGCAGGGCAGGGTCTGGAACCCCGACTGCTACTTTAGCGGCGGACGGTTGATCGTCCACAGAGGACAGGTTGAGGGAACACCTGATCCAGAACTCTTCGACGGAGAGCGCTTCGGCAACTTCACCTATGCCATACCGGTCGCTCAGGGCAAATACTCGGTGACGCTGTACTTTGCCGAAACTTATTTCGGGGCGAAGAACGCGGGATTTGGGGGCCAAGGGTCACGGATCTTTGATGTTTACTGCAACGGCCTGGCTTTGCTCCGTAACTTCGATATTTACCGAGAAGCGGGTGGCCCGCATCGCCCTTTGAGCAAAACCTTCCACGGGCTCGTGCCCACCGCGGGGGGCAAGCTGACACTTAGTTTCGTTCCCACGAAGAATTATGCGCTGGTGAACGCCATTGAAGTAAACGACGAGACTGAGTAGCCTCCCGGAATGTTCTTGCCCCAACACTCGCCGCAGTTGAATCCCGATGGGCTCCTTCGCCAATACGCGATAATGTTGCATTCGCTGCAAAAACAGCCGCCCAGAGACCGCAGTCTCGGCCGGTCGCTCGGTGCCTTGGTCTCTGGTCCGTGATGCCATCGGGCTGGTCAGGCCTTTGTGCCGACAAGTGCCCGCCTTGCGCGAGGCAGGTTGCAGTTCTCCAGGTAAGGGAACGGCAGGCCCAAGCTGCCATGGGTTACGCAGCGCGCCGTTCGTAGCGATGATGCAGGCCACCGACCTGCGGGATCTCCACGATCTCTCCAGCCTCCGGCCCCTGCACGACGCGAGTTGTCGGAGCGTCTTTGGCTGAACATAGGTGAGTTCTCGAACCCAGATAGTAATCAAAATAGCTTTTCAGGATTCGTCGCAGATGCTTGAGTTGGCGCCGAACCTCGCCTGGCCCGACAATATCCATATGGGTGTGACCGTCGAGAACACTGACTATCTCGGCCGCATGGACGGCCTGCGTCTGGTGCTGGCGAAGATACGCTGGGTCTCCTTCGAGCCGCTGATCGGTGACATGCCTCAACTGAATTGGGAAGGCATCCACTGGGCGGTGATCGGCGGAGAATCAGGTCCCAATGCCAGGCCGATGGAAGGGGACTGGGTTCGCAACCTTATCAGCCAGTGCCGCAAAGCGGGCATCGCCATCTACGTCAAGCAAATGGGTGACTTCTGGAGAAAGGCGCATCACGTGCCAGGCGGCAAAGGGGTCGTTGAATCTGACTACTGGTCTTAAGACCTGCGCATCTTCGAGTATCCCCAGCCTCGGATGAACGGCTGCAAGAAGGGACGCCCTTAGCCTGCCAAGAACTGATTGATTCCATCACACCGCCCGGCCCGGGCTCATCCTGGGGCCCTGTTCTCCTGGGGCTGAGAAAGGCAAAATGGCGTCACAGTTAGCGTCACAGTTAAGGGCGAAAAGGGGCTAATTCTGATTACTTCGTGGGTCCGTGGGTGCTGTAAATTCAATGATTTAGCCTGTGGGAGACAACGTGCCCCGGTTTCGTAAACCGAGGGTCACCAGTTCAAGTCTGGTCGCCGGCTCCATCACATCAATCATTTGCCAACACCAGCGATTCTTGATCCTCAGTTTGTTCCTCACTTAAGCGCTTGCGATGTTCCTTGCGAGCAGCTTCCAGCCTCTTCCAGATGGCCTCTGATGCCGCCAACTGAGCTGCATCTCCGACATGACTGTAAATCATATTCGTGTTCTCGGATACGTGGCCCAAGCGATCCATGCGTGTTTTCACGTCCACGCCTGCAGCGAGCATGATGGAGTTGTTCAGGTGACGGATGGCATGCCAGTGGACGCGTTCGATACCGAGTGCCTGGGCGATGGGTTTGACGTGGTTGCGCATGAGACCTGCCAGGCCGATCGGTCGATTGCGTGCGCCAGGGAACACCCAGTCGTCTGGCCTAGCATTGGGAAAGTACGTGTCCTTGTATTCCTTCAATTCGGCCATCTGCTCCGGTGTGAGCACCAGCTTGCGATTGCCCTTTTTGCTTTTGGTCGGGGTTGAGTTCCCTTGCCACACGGACTCCGTGACGATGATCGTATTGTATTGCCAGATCACGCACCTCCAGCGCAATCCGCGGATCTCTCCGCACCGGTTGCCAGCCCAGAGAAACAGTTTCCAGGCCATGCGGTCCCGAGGATCAATGATCTTCTCTTCGATAGCGACGAACTCTTCCAGGGTAAGGCGCCGGCGTGGGGCCTGCGGCCCCTGCGAGGGTAGCTTTACCGCGCGGACAGGATTGTGCATGACACCGGTCTCGAGCCGCATGGCGGCACTGAAGAGCGAACTGAGGTACGTTTTGCATTTCTGTGCCGTCTGCCGGACGACCTGCCCGGTGGTAATCAAGGACGCCAAGAATTCCTGGAGTTCACCCGTCTTGAGCGAGTTCAGATTGCGGGGTCCAAAGCGAGGAATCCAGACGTGTTTCATCACGGATCGCATATCGACCCTCACAGATGGTCGCTTGGTCAACAACTCATCTCCATATTGTCCGGAGTTGTCTTCCCAATAATGGTGGTGGAAGAAACTTGTGAGGGTAACAGAATCCCCGACGAGTTCACGTTGACAATTGACTTTCTCCATACGCAGCCGGTGCGCGCGCTCAGCTTGCGACTTGGTCATCTCGTCGCACCAGCCCAAAACCTTGCAGGGCCTCTTCTTCCCCTCTGGCCATTGAGATACCCAGCACTTCCTATCTCGCCCTTTGATAACAAGCGAGCCTTTCCTGTCACGGTGCCTGGTCATTTTTCCTCCCACCAGGACCGTTGAACCCAAATCTACGCTAGCGTCCTTGGCTTGAGAAAGCAAGTCCGCTATGAGCCAGCCGTCAAACCTGACATCGGTAGGCGTAAGACGGGTATGTGGAATGTATTGGGGATGACTCGGGTTGAGTCTCCGGTAAACAAAGCTACGGCTACACTTGAGGCGTGCCGCTAGCTCGACAACGGTGAGCAGTTCTGTTTGTTCCAAGTGACATGGTCACCTCGCGGCATTTCGGCGCTTCTGCCTGGCGCCTGGCTGTCGCCACCGTCCGCCTTCTCACCCGGTACAAGGCCAGCTCATTCAAGTTGACTTGGTGGAGCCAGGCCTTCCAGGCCTGGTTGAGGCAAGGGTACGCCACACCACATACATCATGCACCCACCAACCACCTGGTACTGGTAATTCGGAGACCTTTGGTACCCACCCCCCTGCTGGGCAAAAGCAAGAACCCGGTCAGGAAATAATCAAGAGTGTTTGCTCGCCTGAGGAAACCCTCGTCTCAGACAAAGGAGAAGTAAGTCATGAATACGCCCGTTGAACCTGAACTGATTACCCCTCAGCCTGACCCACCGGCGGACAGGAGAGAGACCAGCCTGCCTGCCCGGCTGATCGTGACCATGGACGATTGTGATTACGTCGTGAAGCGTTTGCTGCGTCATGACGATCCGGGCCTGTCGCGCCGTCTCTACCAATACGTCGTGACTTTCCCGCTCTGGGACAAGCTGGTCAAACGGGCCCAGGTTAAGTACCTGCGTGCCTTCACTCGAGACCTGCTGCTTGAGAGTTTGTGCTGCCAACTGGTCCGTGAAGACCGCAAGGACGGTCAGCCGGATCTGGTCGCCCGAGCCCGGATCTGGCGTCACTTCGCTGAACAGTGCGCCGAGGGCAAGTCAGAAGTCCCTGATGCCCAGGAATGGGAGGTCCGAGGTTGGATACCCAAAGAGCGTACCAGCCGTTCTGAGAAGGAGACCCGGTATTGCGTGCAAAAGCTGGCCGGCGGGCAGACCTGTGATAAACCCTTCCGGGTTTCCTCGAAGTCAGAACAGTCAACATGTCCACAACATCATCAAGCTGAGAAGTTCCCGGGGATGGCGTATGAGAACTGACCTCACAATAACGCGGGAAGCCATTTTTGGACTTCGGTCGCGGTAGGGATACCGGTTACCCGGTACCCCCCGCACAGATCCGGACGTGCGCTGGTTAGCGCATACGGCTCTTATCTCGGATGCGTGGCGGCGAAGCGCTGCGTTGGCCAAGGATGCAG
>Ga0187882_1003079_pt1 | contig 14703 bp, 12 predicted proteins | sample June2016WEW_19_1_3_FD_132991 | JGI IMG/M metagenome (GOLD analysis project Ga0187882, IMG submission 132991) | Peatland microbial communities from SPRUCE experiment site at the Marcell Experimental Forest, Minnesota, USA - June2016WEW_19_150 | ecosystem: Environmental > Terrestrial > Soil >...
CGCAGCCCGCAAAATCTGGGCTTTGCCCGCGCCAACAACCTGGGCTTTAAGTCCGCTACGGGGAGGAACTTGCTGTTCCTCAACCCGGACACGGAGCTGCGCGGGCCGGCTATCAACCTGATGTACACCTGCCTCGAGTCTTCGCCCGGCGTGGGAGTTCTCGGCTGCAAACTGCTGAACACCGACTTGACCACCCAGACCAGTTGCGTGCAGTCGTACCCTACCATTCTGAACCAGGCGCTCGACGGTGAGGGCCTCAGAAAGGTCTTTCCGAAATCGAAGCTGTGGGGCATGCGGCCCTTGTTTGAGGCGACAGACGGAGGTGGGGTCGAGGCCGAGATGGTCTCCGGGGCTTGCCTGATGATCCCGCGCCAGGTTTTTGAGAAGGTGGGCCGCTTCGACCCCGACTACTTCATTTACGCCGAGGACATGGACCTCTGCTACCGGGTGAGAAAGGCCGGCGGGAGAATCTGCTACCTGGGGGGGGCTACCGTCGTTCACCACGGCGGCCAGAGTTCCAAGCAGCAGGGCGGGGAAGAGTTCTCCGGGCCCATGGTGAAACAATCAGTGTTTACGTTCTTCCAGAAGAGGCGGGGGCAGCTCTACGCGTACCTCTACCGGGCGGTGATGTTCAAGGTGGCGTTGATTCGCGTGTGCATCCTCGGGGGGCTCGCGGTGCTTCCTGCCGCGGGTTCTCGCCAGGATTCTCTGCGCCACTCCTTGCGAAAATGGCGCAAGATCCTCAGGTGGACTCTCGGCTTGGAACCGTGGACCAGGCGCCTCGGAGAATCCGAAGGACAACCTCCGAGCCCCGGGAGAGCCTGAGCGGCCAGCACGAGGGGCAGGGGCTCCGAGCGGTGAGGGTTCACCCGGGCCCCGCCAGGGTGGCTTCTGAACTGGCCTGCTAATCCCCCGGCGCGATAGTCGCGCAAAGGAAACGGCAGACAAAGCATGGCACTCGTTATTGCAATTGACCTGATCGTAGTTGCTTGCCTCGTGGCTCTGACCCTTACGAAGGGTTTTGAACGTACGCTGCCGTTCTTCGCTTTTCTTGTGATTCTGTTGCCAGGGGAAGCGAGGATCGATATCGGGGATCTGTTCATGTTGACCACGACCCGAGTCGTGATTGCCACGCTGGCAGTTCTCTACATCGTTTTTGGAAACCTGAATCCCCAGAGTCAACGCAACGATAAACTACCACTGAAGTCTCTCCTGCTGCTTTACCTGGGGTGGTGTGCGGTCTCGACCATCGATTCTATTGTCTTTACCACCAGCCTGAAAGTGGTGGTTTCTATGGTCTTGGACTTCTACATCCTCTACTACGTCTACTTTAAATCCGTCTCCAGGGTTGAGACCATCCACAAGATCTTTGCTGGCTGCATTGCCGCCCTGGTGGTCTGCTGTGTTTTCGGGGTAGTAGAACGTTTCGCTGGCTGGAGGGTGACCCACCTGTTTCCGGAGGTTACGCATCGATTTACGGCAGGACAAGGAGGGTTACTGCCAGAATCCGGCAGGATCCAATCAACCTTCCCGCATGCGATACTGTTTGGGAATGCTCTGGCCTTAGGGATTCCTTGGGCACTCTACCTTCTAGACATGGCCAAAACCCAAGCTCGGAAAGTCTACCTATGGGTGGCTATTATCTTGATGGCGTATAATCTGTACAAGACCCAGAGCCGTGGGCCATGGCTGGCGCTAGTCCTGTCACTTCTGCTGTTGTTTCTCTTCTCGCAAGGCAACATCCGCAAGCACTTGGGTGTTGTTCTTCTGCTTGTAATTTCCGGGCTAATCATAAGGCCAGGCGTTTTGGAGACGCTTAAGAACACCTATTTTGCGACCCTCAATCCTGATTCACCGCGCGGATCTTCCTACCAATACCGATACCAGCTGATGCGTGTGGGTATGCGAGCCCTGGCCCGCGATTTCGGCCGGTCACTTTGGGGATTCGGGCCAGAATCCTTCTATTATGTGGGCTTGGAGGCGGAAGTTCCTGCCACCGGGCACATCGAGAAGCTCGAGAGCTGCGACAGCGCCATCGTAGAGATCATGGTCGACACCGGGTATGTGGGACTCTTGCTGGTCGCAGTGTTGTTGATAAAGGCAGCTTTGTTCTCGTTGAGAGGGTTTGCCCGCGTGGCCAAGCCAGCGAATCTCCTTTGCTTGATATTCCTGATCAGTATAGTCGCCTACGGCTTCATGATGCTAAGCGTCCAGAATTTTGGGTGGGGCCAGCAGTCGTACATGCTGTGGATCATACTTGCCTTATCCATGGGCTATCCTCGATTAATGCGCAGCGAGAGTGTTCCTAAGCAAGACGACGTTTCCGGCCTTGCAGGAATTCGAGGCTAATTGCTCGAAGTGACCGAGTGCTAGGCCGAACCGGGCCTTTGCCGGACCTCAGAAACAACGGGCTTCGTTGACTGGCGCGCTGATTTTCCGCTGCCAGAGTTGCTGATGATTCGTGCACTTCAAGAGAACTCGAGGGAAAGGGACAAGATGGTCGCTTCAGAAGAATCCTCCAAGTCCCTCCCACTCCAAACATCAAGGAGGTGGGACGGGGCAGTTGTCCCCTTCAACAGGCTCGAAACCCGGAATTGGGACCTCCTCGCGGCCTTGGCTTGGGGTTGCCACCCCGACCCCTTGCCCCAGTTGCAACATGCGTTTCAAGGGCTGACAGGACGACAACACATCATTTTTGCCCCGTCCGGACAATGCGCCATCGCCCAAATCCTCTCGTTGCTCCCTCAGCGGGAAGTCGTGATGCCGGCCTACATGTGCCACCAGGTCAGGAAGGCCGCCGAGATTGCGGGTAAACGCGTCATCTTTGTGGATCTGGCAAAGAACAGCGTCAATGCCACGTCGGCCGAGTATGCAGAAGCGGCCAAACCAGGGCGAATCCTCCTGGCGGCCCATATATATGGAATACCCACCGACATTGAGGCCATCTGCGAACTGGCGCGGAGCCGGGATTGTGTGACCATTGAGGACGCGGTTCCTGCTTTCGGGGGACGGCGAAATGGGCGTCTTCTGGGCACTTTCGCTGACTTTGGCGTTTTCAGTTTTCATCAGTCGAAGCGCCTTCCGGCATTTCGCGGCGGCGTCATCGTCGTTAACAACGACAAGATTGTAGATCCCGCCAAGCTCGAGGCCAGCCGGGTAGTTGAAACAAAACAGGCGATGCCGGTCCGAGACCTGGTACAAGCGCTGGTTCACAACCTCGCTACCACTCCTTGGGTTTATCGATGGTTTACGCTGCCACTGCTGCCGCTCCGAGAGTTGGGGCCGCGCCTCTGGAGGAAACGTCACCGTAAGCCCACCCCCGCGCCCGCAAACCAGCAAGCTGCCGTACCAGCGGCATCCCACGACCCCTTCTATACGCGGGAGGTCCATCCCTACCAAGCCGAATTAGTCCTGCGCATGCTCAGAAGGATGGAGGAGATGCGCGAGCAGATTGCGCATCTAGCCGCCATTTATCGGGAGACTTTCTGCGATACGCCAATTGCGACCTTTCTGCCCCCGGGATGTGACAATGCCGGATTGATGCGCTTTCCCATCGCCTTTCCCGGGAAGGATCGAGCTGAGGTCTTGCGTCTGGCTCGAAAGCGGGGGCTATACTTGAAAGTGCTCTGGGAGCGACCCTTGCCGGAGCGATTCGAACGTGCCGGGTTTCCTAACGCCGTCTGGGCGGCACGGAACCTGGTGTTGCTTCCCCTTTACACAGCCCTTTCTCCCAGGTCCGCTGAGCTGTTGGCTCAAGAAGTTATCGAGATTGAAAGGATCGCGCCGGCGATTTAGCTGGCAGTTTGCCTGCGGCGAGAGTGGAGCCAATCCTCTTATCCGATCAACCCGCGAGAATGAACGTTCTCTGACCTACAAGAGAATCTCTAAAGGGAGCATGGGCGACCAAGAATCCGTCAAGATCCTGCGGAGCGCCGCGGAAATCGAGGATTTTCGCGAGACCTGGAAATCCTGGCAATGCCACCCCAACTCGGATCTGGACTTTTACCTGACCATCCTGCGGTTGAGGCCCGAAATTCTGAGGCCTCACGTCATCGTAGTCCATCAAGGTGGATCGCCGGATGCGATGCTCGTGGGAAGAGTCGAGGAAAGAGAGATCCGCTTCAAAATAGGCTATGCCACCATCTTCAAGTCCCGGGCTCGCCTCTTAGTTTTCATTTATGCCGGGCTTTTGGGGAATGACTCAACGGAGAACTGCGCGACGCTGGCCCGTGAAGTCATGAAATCTCTGCGTCAGGGTGAGGCCGACGCCGCCTTGCTCGCCAACGTGAAAGTCGACTCACCCCTCCATCGTTTCGCCACAAGGATTCCTTTTTTTTGGGCGCGTGACTTTTCTCCGGCCCTGCAGCCGCATTGGAGTATGACCTTGCCGGCCAGCGTTGACGAAGTCTACCGCCGCATGTCGGAGCACCACCGATCGGAAATACGCAGGAAGGGGAAGAAGCTGCTTGCCCATTATGAGGGCAAGGTAACGATCAAATGTTTTCGCGAACCCGTCGATGTAAGCCGGATGATTCAGCAGGTTGAGGAAATCGCGAAGAAAACCTACCAGCGGGGCCTCGGCGTGGGAATCGTTGACAGTGAGGAGATGCGCCAGCGTTTGGAGTTGGAGGCGCAGAGGGGACGGCTCCGCGCCTATGTTCTCTACGTCGACGAGCATCCGTCCGCGTTCTGGATCGGAAGCCTCTATGGTGAGACGTTTCACGGCAGTTATGTGGGATATGATCCGGCCTACGGGAAGTACTCACCCGGAATGTTCCTCACCATGCGGGTGATCGAAGAATTCTGCCATTCAACTGGCCAGGACAAGGTCCGGCAAATAGATTTTGGATTCGGTGACGCCCCATACAAGACACTGTTAGCAAATTGCAAATGGGACGAAGCATCAGTCTACATCTTTGCCCCGACCCTCAAGGGCGCCAGCCTGAATGCTCTCCGGACCTCCGCACTGCTCGTCGACAGAACTCTGAGGAGAGGGTTAGAGCGAGCCAAGCTGCTCGCGAAGATCAAGAGGGTATGGCGAGATCATGCCTCGCCGAGCCAAGGGTAGGGGGAATGGGAACGCGCCGCTCTGTGTCGGGGCGCGGGGATTCACCCCACGATCAGCCCTAATGTATGCGCAATACCCCTGGGTTCATGGGCGAATCATACGTAAGCACGCCACCAATCGCGCTGGGGATCACATGGGCGTCTTTGCCCCGTTCCTCAATGGGGAATGGCCTGGAGACTGGGGTGGGACGGGCTTTGCGTATTCGTAGGCCCCTCTTGCCATAGTTGAATCGGCGCCTCGCGTCTTCCCGTCCATGTCAATATTGTAGCAACTTACCCCCACGGTACAACCGGGGGGGGCGGAACTCGGCAGAGGGACGCCCTGAGCGGTGGCTTTGCCCGAATTGCTGCGCGAACTCATGTCCTGTTTCAGGTGAAAGTCGAAACCCGCGTCGTTGACAAATGGGTCTGGTGCCCCGCTGAAAATGCAGGTTTCATTTGTTTTGCAGTGCTCTAAGCCATAGAGCGTGGAATTCAGAATCGTGTTGTAGTCGTGTGAGATGTCTGGATTGGAACCGTCGGCTCTCAGTCTGACGGCTTGATTGCCGGAAATATTGTAGAAAAGGTTGTTCGCGGTGGAGCCGCCTGTCGAATTCGGGTTGGTTACATAGGGGCCTGCCGGTCCCGGTATATTTGCCAGTGTGTTGTTGTAAAAAAGTAAATCCTTGACCTGGCTGCTATTTCCGTTGTCGCTCACCGTTGCGTGGCCAGAACCACCGCACTGCGTCAAGGGGGCGTGGTCGCACGTAAAAATGTTTCCGTACACATACAAGCCATTAAGCGTCCCAGAGTATAGGTTTGTGATGGTCGACGTGCCAGTTCCATCTAGGAGGAAGTTGTACGCAACCGTGATTGGTCCAGCAACTATCGAACTGTTGGCCTCATTGAATTGAACAAGGGAGGAGTGCTGTGTCGGTGTGCTGCGATTTCTGGCAAGGTAATTGTGAAGTATCTTAACATTGTAGCCGTTAAAGATTCTCATGGTCTCTGAAACGTCGTGGATGTAGCAGTTCTGAATGGTGAGATTGGCAAAAGTCTCAGTATAATTCGTGTGGTTGACTGCGAAAAAGGCATTAGGCGGGGCGAAGTCGAGCGCGACATGAGCCAACGTTGCACACGGGTTGGAGGTGAGAGGCACAACAACCTGCGTCGGGCTAATCGAGCTTGCCGCTTTGTTCGGGAAGAGAACACTATATTTGTTAGTCCAACCGGCTATCTTGTCTCCGACAACCCCATAGAGGCTTGAAGCTATTCCGATGGTGGCATTTGAGCCGTCATAGCTACATCCTGTAACCGCAACAGGGTAGTAGGGCATTGGGCCGGTTCCCCCGACCTCAACATGATTGAATGAAATATTCGTCAAGCCGGCAGGGGAAGGAGAGCACTCCCCTATTGTGATTAAGCCTCTGTTATTCTGCGTGCCTACCATAAATCCTTGGCCGCCCACGGACGTTGGGGACGTTGATCCCGCGATTCCATCAATCGTATAATAATCGGAACAGAAACCCCAAAATGCGCCAGAGATTCTTGATTCAGGGTCGGACTGAGGAGTGTCCGTCCAAGTGGCCGCGCTGGTTCCAAAAGACGAACTCCAGCCAGAGATTGTCTGCGGGCCGTTGCCGGAGGAATAAAGCGGGGCGCTGCCCCCCGGACAGTAAGGAACGGTCGTATGGTTGCTTCCAGCGCTGCAATCCACCGCCTTGTAGATCGTGATCGTGCTCGTTCCGCTGTCGGGGTCGTTAAACACGTGGCTGGCATAGCTCGTGGTTGAGCCCGCCAGGAAGTACGTCACGCCGCGCGTCAGGCTCGAGGGCAGGTCGGCATTGGCGTTGTTCCAGTCCACGCCAGTCTTCGCACCCGCGCCCGCTGGCGTTATGTAGCAGGAACCAGCGGTTTCACACTGACCCGCGCAGCACGGGGTAGCAAGAACTGACAAGATCAGAACAATGCTTCCACAGATTCTTGTGCTGACTGCAAAAGAACCCATAAGGACCTCCTCAAGATTCCGGCCAAGCAGCGTGGATGATAACACGCCGCGGACGCAGTGCGCCGCTGTTGCCAAGGAAGTATCCCCTTCGCCATGCTGAAAACTCAGAAACTCGCAGCCCCGCGGCAACCAGGATAAAACCGGCAAAGTTCCCAGGCATTTGCAGCATTCGTTCGCTGCGGGGTCCCGCGACTCCTAAAGCTGGGGAAGGGGTCGCCAGATGAGTTTCCAGATTTCAGTTTGTCGTGGTGGATTCCCCATGTTCTTATCGGCGGGGGAGTGATGAAAGCTCTAGTGGGTATTGCAAGTTACGGCACGGGAAACGACGAACACTTGCACCGGCTCCTCGAAGAGTATCGGCGGATGCGCTCCGACGTGGACATCGTGGTGTTCTCGAACATTGCCAAACAACTAGGTCCGGGCGTCGAAGTAGTCGTGGGCCTTCCGGCCACAAATCCGTGGTCGCTTCCATTTGCGCATAAGCGGCTTTTCGCCGAGCGATTGAACAGATACGACCTGTTCATTTATTCCGAGGATGATACCTTAATTGAAGAGCGGAATATTGAGGCTTTCTTGAGGGTAACCAAGATTCTCCCGGCGGGCTTGATTGCCGGCTACCTCCGCACAGAACGGGCGCGGGATGGGAAGGTGTACTTTTCAACAGTTAATTCGCACTTTCACTGGGATCCAGCGTCGGTTACGACCCTAGGTGAGTACACGTTCGCTTATTTTTCGAACGAACATTCTGCCTGCTACCTTCTCACTCGGGAACAACTCAAGAAAGCCATCGAGTCTGGGGGATTCCTGATTGGGCCCCATGAAGGTAGATACGACCTTTTGGTTACCGCTGCTACAGACCCCTACGCCCAGTGTGGTTTCAGGAAAATGGTTTGTATATCGCATCTTGATGATTTTACAGTCCGTCATCTGACGAACAAGTACGTCGGTCGGATGGGGCTTGAGGCATCGGACCTCTACCGCCAAATCGACGTCTTGCTAAGGATTGAGAGAGACCATCTCCCAAAGGAAGTCCTTTTCAACCCCGAGACGAAGGTGTTCCATGCCAAATGGTCCAAGAACTACTATGAGCCGTCCTGTCCGGAAATGGTTTCTCTAATCCCCAGGGATGCTTGTAGTGTTCTTTCAGTCGGATGTGGGTGGGGGGCTTTGGAAGGAGAACTCGTACAGAAGGGCCTTCGTGTTGTGGCGGTACCAATGGACTCGGTCATCGCAAGTTGCGCTAAGGCCAGGGGAGTGGAAATCATCTACGGAGACTTGGAAGCAGCTCGAAAGCAACTTAGCAGAGAAAGATTCAACTGTTTGGTGGTATCCAATGTCTTGCACTTGGTCGAGGAACCGCTGAAGTGGGTTTCGACCTTCGTGGAACTCCTGTCGGACCATGGCATGGTAATCGTCAAGGTTCCAAATTTCGCTCAAGTAACCACTGTATGGCGGCGATTTCGCCGTGAGCCGGGCTACCAGGATCTCGGAGACTATGGCAAGAGCGGGGTTCACTTGACGACGCCGGGCATTATTCGAGAGTGGTTTCAACGTTGCGGCTTGGCTGTTGGCAGGACTGTTTGCATGATTCCTCAGCGAGGCCATCTTGCACACTGGGTGACACTCGGGTTGGCCGATCCACTCTTGGCGGAGGAATTGATGGTGGTCGGGACGAAGAATTGAGAGTGCGTCATGCCTGAGGCGAGTGCTCCATAGACCGCGAATAAGCTGATGAAATCTCGAGTGATGCTGGTAGACAGGACGCTCCGGCACAGAGTGGTGGCAAGACAGATTCTAAGAGAATGCGGGCGATGATGGGTGGGCCGCCGACTGTTTCAGTAATTATTCCGACTTACAACCGCGCCTCACTTGTGAGCGCGGCCGTAAAAAGCGTAATGGCGCAAACGCACTCGGAGCTCGAAATCATAATCGTCGACGACGGTTCGAGTGATGGGACGGAGCAGATGCTCCGGTCCTTCGTTGAAGGATCGGGTGGCAGAATATCCTACATCCGCCAGGATAACCAGGGGGTGAGTGCCGCACGCAATAACGGGGTGGCTCTGGCCCGCGGTGAGTGGATTGCCTTTTTGGACTCAGACGATGTTTGGCTTCCTGAGAAATTAGAGTGGCAATTTCGGGCGCTTCGCCAGTTCGGCGGTAGGTGTGGGGCTTGCTACACGAATGCTCGGTTCGTTTATGGTGCCGACAATAAACCGACGGTGTTTGAGGTCTCTGGTGTGCTGCACCGAGAGGTAATCGGTGTGCTTACCGATGCAACCAGACTTATCGTCACGCCCCGGCGGACGATGCCAATCTGGCTACAGACCCTTATCGTGCGGGCTGAACTTGTGCGACGTGCGGGAGGGTTTGATCCTCAACTTCGCTTCGGTGAAGATGAGGATTGCGTTTTCCGCTTGGCTTGCCTGACTAACTTCTGTTTTGTGAACATACCCCTTGTGGATATTGCTCGGGCTCCGGCTCGAGAGCGTCATATTGGCCCGAGCGAGATGTGGGATAGGTTCGATTTCCGCCTTCGGCAGGTCCAGTATCGTTGGGATAAATGGCTCGACTTAAGCACGGATCTGCCCCAGGACGTGCGTAGGCTTATTCTTAGGAACTTGCGATCAGTTCACAGTGGGTGGGCGAACTGGTATCTTTGGAACGAGGATTACGAGAACGCCCGGCGGGCGATTTCCAGGGCGGCCAGATGTGACATGACCCCCGGCATCGCCCTCAAATGGATCCTCACGCGTGTCAGCCCGCGACTGGCCCTGAGGATCCTCGCCCTGCGGGAAGGGAAAAGAGGCGACCCTTCAAGGGTTGCATGGTAGGGAGCCTCGGGGGGAGGGTGGCCGGATTGTGAGCGAGTCGAGGGACATGAAGTCGATCCTCCGAGCCACTGCCATCTTGAGCAGCACCTCAATGATAGGCGTTCTGTCGGGGCTGCGCATGACGACACTGGAAGTGCTTCGCATTTGGTTTAGCCGTTGTCACTTGAATGCCGAGCGGGTGATTTGCATTGTACCGTAGCGCTGGAAATCGCTGCGGGAGCAATTGTTCGGGCTCCGTAACAGGCTATGTGCTGATCAGCGATACCAGTGGCCAAGAGAAACTAAACCTAATGAGCAGCCTGGAGGCCAGGTCGAATCGGCGGCCTATCTGTTCCTTCCTCCGACGTCATCGCGCCCGGTGGATCAGCGCACAAGCTCGAGGTCGCGCGGCCACTTCCCGGATGACCTTTTCCTGCTGAGATACGATGTTAGATAAGATTCAATCCTTGCTCCCGGAAAGTGCCCGGACCCTCCTGGATGGCCCGGGCCTTAAAGCCAAAGCGGCCCGCGGGAGCTTGTGGCTGGCGACCGGGTCGGGAGTTGACCAAACCTTGCGCCTCACCCGCAACATGATCCTCACCCGCCTGCTGGCGCCGGAAGCCTTCGGGTTAATGGCGATCATCGTGGTTGTCAACACGTTCTTCGAATCGTTTACGGATGTGGGGATCGGCACCGCCATTGTTCAAAACCCTCGAAGTGAAGACCCCGAGTACCTGAACGGGGCGTTCTGGGTTTCCCTGGGTCGTGCCGCGGGCTTGTACGCCCTGGTGCTGCTCAGTGCCCCCTGGGTAGGGCGGTTCTACCACCAGCCTGCCATGGCCGGGCTGATGCGGGTGGCTTTCCTGGAGATCCTGTTCAAAGGCGCATCCAGTCCCCGGATCGCTATTGCCTCGAAGAAGATGGACTTCAAGCGCCTGCTGATCATCGGCCAGGGTGCGGGGTTCTGCGGAGTCGTGGCCGCCATTACTGCGGCCTTCGCCCTGCGCGGGGTGTGGGCGCTGGTCATAGGGATCGTGGTTGAATATGCGTTTCGGTGCGCCCTTTCCTATGTAGTGTGCCCCTTCCGGCCCAGGTTTGTCATCCACAAGCAGTCCCTGCGAGAACTGTATCAGTACTCCCGGCAAATGGCGGGGCTCCCCATCCTGACTTTCCTTTTCATGCGGGCAGACATCTTCGTCATCGGAAAGATCTGTTCGGCTGCCGACGTGGGCATTTACAGTATGGCCGCCGCGTTGGGAATGATGTCCTCGGGGGCCTTGGGCAACCTCATAGGTCAAATCACCAACCCCACGTTTTCTGCAATGCAAAAGGATCACGCCCGATTAAAGAGCACGCTCCTAAGAATCACCTCGCTTCTCACGCTCCTGATCTTCCCGCCGACCGTGTTCGTCGCCCTGTATGGGAAGGACCTGCTCCATGTTCTGTACGGGGGGCCTTACGCCAAGGCGGCGGTCCCCTTTGCGTTGATGTTCGGGACGGCGATGCTCCGTGTGCTCACCGTTCCCGTCGTATCCTTGTACTTCATGATTGGCCAGCCGGGGTTGAATCGGTTTTTCGCGATTGTGCGAGTGCTTGTCATGGGCGTGCTCATTTACCCTGCGGCGAAATGGTACGGTTTGACAGGCGCTGCCTCGGCGGGGTTGATCGCCATGACCGTCGGATACGTGATACAGCTCGTCCGGCTCCGGAACATCATCGGGTTGGATCTGCGGCAATACGACTGGCTTTCCTGGAGGCCGCTCGCGATTTCACTTCCCCTGGTGGTGGCCTGGGTGGCCACACACCATGCCCTGAAGCTTGCGCACCTGACCCAGATAACGGTCGGCGCTTTGGCTTGCCTGCTTGGCTATGCCCTCGCCGTTCTTCTCCGTCCGAAGGCTGCGGCTCGCCTTCAGAATTGATGGTCCCAGGAGGCGCATGCCCGTGATCGCGCAGAAGGGGTGCTCTCCGGTGGTTGCTACAAACGACGAATGAGTCCTGTAGTTCCATGAACCAACCAGGTAAATGCCCGCGAGTTTGCGTCCTGGGCGCGACGTTCGAAACTTCGAACCTGGGCGTCAGTGCGCTCACGGCGGGGACGATCCAGTGCATCCTGCATCGCTGGCCGCTGGCGGAGGTCTTCATTCTTGATTACGGGAGAACTGGGCGCACCTACACCTTCGAGGTTGGGGACCGGCAGGTGTCAATTCCCCTGGTCAATATGCGGTTCTCCCCGAAGGTGTATCTGAGGAACCACGTTGCCTTTCTGATCCTGCTCTGCCTGTTCCTGAAACTCGTTCCATTTAAGGGACTTAGGCGCAAGATCATCGCCGGGAATCCCTGCCTGAGAGAACTCGAGGCGGCGGACTTGGTTGTTTCCATGTCGGGCGGGGACAGTTTCAGCGATATCTATGGGCTGAGGAGGATGGCATATGGGGCCTTGCCGCAACTCCTGGCCTTGTTCGCGGGAAAGAAGCTGGTGTTGCTTCCCCAAACCCTCGGGCCATTCAAGAGCCGAATCGCGCGATTTGCAGCCCAATACATCTTGCGGCGCGCCCAGCTCGTCTATGCGCGTGACCACCGGAGTCTCCGCTCGACTGCGGCAGCCTTTGGGTTCGAGCACCTCTCCGGCAAATTCAGGTTTCACTACGATGTGGGGTTTGTGATTGACCCTGTTGCCCCCGCCCAGATTGACCTGGTCGGTTTGCCGGCCGAGCGGCAGGAAGGGTCCTGCCGGGTCGGACTCAATATCAGCGGCCTCTTAGCCATGGGGGGCTACACCCGCCACAACATGTTCGGCCTCCGGGCCGATTACAACCGTCTGGTAAGGGAATTGATCGAGTTCCTGATCGACATCAAGAAGGCCGAGGTGCTCCTGGTCCCCCATGTGTTTGGCCGTGCTGGGGAGAGCGATGCGGCGGTTTGTGAAAAAGTGTATGAGGAACTCAAGACCCGTTACCAAGGCCGGCTAGGGTTGGTGCGCGGCCGCTATAACCAGAGTGAAATCAAATACATCATCGGGTCGTCCGACTTCTTCATCGGGTCCAGGATGCATGCCTGCATCGCGGCGCTTTCGCAGAACGTCCCGGCAGTGGCCATTGCCTATACGGACAAGTTCATCGGGGTAATGGAAAGCATCGGCATGGGCGGCTCTGTGGCCGACCCACGAGAAATGGCAGAAGAAGAAATAGTGAAGTTTGTTGATCGCGTCTTCGAGCAGCGGGCTTCGGTGCGGCAGGAGTTGGAGCAGAACATACCCCAGGTGAAGGCGACTGCCCTGCGGCTTTTTGAGGATATTGAGGCTGGATGTTCTCTCGGGTGAATCCCTTCTTCTGGTTTCCCTGCTGCCATCCTGAGTCTTTCGCTGTCATCCTGAGCCCGTTCGCTGCGCTCAGGGTAAACTGCGCGAAGGACCTCGGCAGTTCGACTGGGTGAGCGAAAAGGACAAACTGCGGGGGTTCTTCGCTCGCTGCGCTCGCTCAGAATGACAACGTGAGCGCGCGGACTGTCATTCTGAGCCAGTTCGCTGCGCTCAGCATGGCAGATGCTGTTTTTCAGCAACCTACCAGGACGCTGGCGCCAGAAAGCGCTGGGAATGGACACCACCGTTCACAAGCTTGATCCGCTCGAGGACCCCCGCTGGAGGGAGTTCCTCCGCCGGCATCCCCAGGCCTCGGTGTTCCACACGCCGGAGTGGCTGGAGGCGCTGCGGCGGACTTACGGTTATGAGCCATTCGTCGTGACCACCGCGGCTCCCGGCCGAGAGCTGAGGAACGGACTCGTGTTTTGTCACGTCAGGAGCTGGCTGACGGGGCACCGCATCGTCTCCATTCCCTTTGCTGATCATTGCCAGCCGCTGGCGGAGAGTCCAGAGAGCCTGGAAACGCTGGTCGAGACGCTCCGGGAAGAACAACTCCGCGCGAAATGGAAGTATATCGAGCTCCGGCCGCTCCCCGGGGGCGCCAACTGGGAGGATTCTGGCGGGTTCGGCAGGAGCGCAGAGTATTACTTCCATCGCCTGGATCTGCAGCCCGATCCGGACTCCCTCTATCACGGCCTGCACAAGAGCTGTGTGCAGCGGAAGATTGAACGCGCCGAACGGTCGCATCTGGCGTACGAGGAAGGGCGCTCGGAATCGATTCTGGCGAAGTTCTGCCACCTGCTCCTCCTGACCCGGCGTCGCCACCGGCTCCCGCCCCAGCCCCTGGGGTGGTTTCGCAACTTGCTCGACTGCTTGGGTGAGCGGGCCAACATCCACTTGGCATCCAAAGACGGGCAACCCATTGCCAGTATCTTCACGCTGTTCTACAAGCGGACTCTAGTCTATAAGTACGGCTGCTCGGATAGCAGGTTCCACAAGCTGGGAGGAATGCCCTGGCTCTTCTGGAAGGCTATTCAGAAGGGCAAGCGGCTGGGGGCTCAGGAGTTCGATCTCGGCCGGTCGGAAACGAATGATCCTGGCCAGGCGGCTTTCAAAGGGCACTTGGGTGCTGCTTGTTCGACCCTAACCTATTTCAGCTACCCGCGGGGCGTGTCCGAAAGATCAGGCAGTGGCTGGAAGATGAAGGTCGCCCGGAACGCGTTCGGCTGGCTACCTGACCCCCTCCTGACCCTGGCTGGCCGGCTGCTGTACAAGCACGTAGGGTAAAGTCGACGCCTCACCCCTCGGCCCGCGGGGCTCGGGGCACGGGAATAATCAGGAAGGCCCTGCAACGACGGGGCTAAACAGGCTGCGGAAAAACCCAGTTTGGTAACGGTATTGCATCGAATGAGGCATGCGAGGAGATGATGAGAAGCAACCAGCGATGTTCAGTTACATCACCTTGGAGCGGCGGGTTC
>Ga0187882_1003081_pt1 | contig 14699 bp, 10 predicted proteins | sample June2016WEW_19_1_3_FD_132991 | JGI IMG/M metagenome (GOLD analysis project Ga0187882, IMG submission 132991) | Peatland microbial communities from SPRUCE experiment site at the Marcell Experimental Forest, Minnesota, USA - June2016WEW_19_150 | ecosystem: Environmental > Terrestrial > Soil >...
AGAACTTTGTCCTGCGCATCTGCGGCTGCCAGGTGGATTGGGACCCCAAGTGCCGCATCCCCCTGATCACGCGCCGCATTCAGGAGCTCGCGAGAGCCCGCAACGTGTTCTTTTTCGTGAGCGGCGGCGTGGATTCCTCGGTCGCCTTCCTCCTCTGCGTGCGCGCGCTCGGGGCCGAGCGCGTCCGCGGCATCTACGTCGATACCGGCCTCATGCGCGAGGGCGAGACCGAGTACGTGCGCCGCACGTTCGGCCAGCTCGCGCCGGGGGCCGTCCGGATCGAACTCGCCGAGCCGCGCTTCCTCGCGGCGCTCGCGGGGGCGCGCGATCCCGAGCGCAAACGCGTGGCCATCGGCGAGGAATTCGTGCGCGTGCAGCAGGAGGTCATCGAGTCCGGCCACTTTCTGGAAGGCGACTGGATCCTTGGCCAGGGCACGATCTATCCCGATACCATCGAATCCGGCGGCACCGAGAACGCCGCGGTGATCAAGACTCACCACAACCGCGTGGCCGGCATTCAGCAACTCATCCAGGCGGGCCGCATCGTCGAGCCGCTGAGCTCGTTCTATAAAGACGAGGTGCGCGAGATCGGCGAGGAGCTCGGGTTGCCCTCCGATCTGCTCCACCGCCACCCCTTCCCCGGACCCGGCCTCGCCATACGCTGCCTGTGCTCGGAAACCGCTGAGCCCGTCCGCCGCACCCAGGACGGATGGCTCCTTCCGGTTCACTCGGTCGGGGTGCAGGGCGACTCGCGCAGCTACGCGCAGGTGCTGGCGCTCGACCGGGCGCCCGAGCCGGCTCTGTTCGAGGAGGCCACCGGCCTCATCAACCGGATCTCCGGGATCAACCGCGTGGTCGCGCTGGCTGAGAGCCACGCCGCGCTATCCTCGCTCCAGGTGTTTGAGAGCTCGCTCTCCCCCGAGCGTGTTGCGCGTCTCCGTCGCGCCGACGCCATCGTCCGCCGCCTCTCCCAGGAGCGCGGATTCGACCGCCAGGTCTGGCAGTTCCCGGTCATCCTGATCCCGCTCGGCACGACAGCGCGCCCCGATTCGGTGGTCCTCCGCCCGGTCGATTCGCGGGACGGCATGACCGCCCGCGCCGTCCCCATGGACCCCGGGCTGCTTCGGGAGATGACTCGCGAACTCCTGGGACTGGACGGACTCGCGGCGGTCTTCTACGACCTCACCCACAAGCCCCCCGGCACCATCGAGTGGGAGTAGCCCGGCTTGGCCCAGAAGTCCTCCAGCAAGGTGGCGGCATCTCGGAATCGGTAGCGCCGAACGACCTGCCTCCGGTGTTTGTGGCCATGAGGCCGCTCGGGTGATCGGGGAACGCGATCCACGGTTTTCCCCCCCTTGACAAGAGACCTTGGGGTGCCATAATGAAGTGTCCCCCGCGTCTCGCTGGCCGGAGTCGATGTCCATCCTTGCCAGCTCAGGTTCCCCTCACCCGGCCGGCGTAGTGAGAACGTTTTGCGAGGTGCGATATGTCGAACATTGACCGGTTTCTGGCAGTTTTGCTTCTTTCTTCCGCTCTGGCCGCAAACGCAGCCCAACCCTCCTTGACCTGCGCAGTCGCGGGCACACCTATGACCGTCCGCTCGGAGGGATTGACCGAAGAGATGGGAGATATCGTTCTCCTATGCGCAGGCGGCACGCCCGGCGCGACCATCAGCGAACCGCTGTACGTGTTTCTCTCCGTACCCATCACGAACCGCGCCTCGTCGGATGGCGTTGTGGACGTGATCCTGACCGTCGATACGGGCTCCGGGCCGCCCTTCTCGACCGGCGCTGTCCCGACGCTGACGGGGACCGGGATCGGGTTCTACGGCATCAACGTCACCGTGCCCCTCTCGGGCGCCGTTTCCTTTCGTATCACCAACTTGCGCGGAGCGGTAGCCCAGCAGGGCATCACGAATAAGACGCCTATCACGGCGTTTCTCGGCAGTGGTGGGGTCCAACTGCTGTTTCTCCAGAATTCGGTGACGGTGGGGGTGCCCAGCCGCGGGCTGGCCGCCGATGCCGCTACCGTCGGCATCTCCGCCTGCTCTGGCTCGCCCCTGCCGGACAACATCTCGATGTCCAGCCTGATCGCCGCGGGCACTCGGTCTTCCACGATGCGCGTCATTGCCGGGTTCCCGCGCGCATTCGAGAAGCGGAAGCCAGGGACCGACTCTGGTGTGCGGTTCATCCTGCGTTACTCCGGTTTTCGACCTGGGGCGCGCCTGATCGTCCCCGACGTGGTGGCCGGTTCGGACGCCACGCAGCCCACCTCCTCGGGCAACCTGTCGCTGGCCGCCTCGGGCGGCAGCTACACGCCAGGCGGGTACGGTTCGCTGCTACTGGCCCGGGTGGACCGCGCCGACGCGAACGGCGCGGGCGGCGCTCCGGTTTACGCTCCCGGCGCTCCCGGATCCGGCACAGTTGCGTTTGACAGCGTTACCGAGGTCCCGCTGGTCAGCGGCGCCGCCCAGGTGGTCTACGAGGTGGTGGACGCCAATGCGCTCACATACGTCACTGAAAGCGCGGAGATCCCCACCTTCCTGGGACTGGCTCCCACCAGCGACTTGGGTCCGCTCGGCGACCAGAGCGTCACGTTCGGGCCAGTTTCCACCGTGGCCCGCTCGACCGAAACCGACCCTGTTCCGCGCTTCGTCGCTGCGCTGCCGCCTGCCGGCTGCACCCTCCTCGGCGACTGTGCGTCGTTCCCGACGCTGGTGGTGAACGCTCCTCCGCTGGTATACACGGCTGAGGCCGGCTCGCGGGACCAGGGTACGTATTTTGTCGTCAGCAACGGCGGCGGCGGGGTGCTCGAGTGGAACGTGTCTGTGACTTACAAGACCGGCGCGAACTGGATCAAGGTGCAGACCAGCCCGCTAGGAGAGGTATGGGTAACGGTTTCGCCTAAGAACCTGGCGCCCGGAGTTTACGAGGGCGCTTTGACGATCGATGCCGGGCCTTACGCTGGTTCACAGACTCTGCCCGTGAAGCTGACCGTCACCGTACCGGTAAGCACCCCCCAGATCGACAGCATTGGCCACGCCGCCACGTACGCGTCTGGCCCGGTTGCCCCGGGTTCGCTCGCGATGCTCAAAGGCGTCAAGCTTGCCGGGGATGCGGTCGCGGTCTCCTTCGACGGCCTGCCGGCGAAGCTGCTTTACACCAGCTACACGCAGATCAACCTGCTGGTTCCGCCCGAACTCGGTTCTCGCGCGACCGCCCAGGTCTTCGTGACCGTTGATGGGCTCGCCAGCGCGCCATTCACGGTCTCCCTGACGCCGGTCAATCCGGGCATTTTCCCTAGCGGCATCCTGAACCAGGACCTTTCGGTGAACAGCGCCTCCAACCCCGCCGTGATCGGCAGCGTGATCGTGGTTTTCGCCACCGGCCTGCCCACGGAGGCGGGCGCCATCACGGCGAAGATCGGCGACCGCGAGATCACCGCGCTGGACTACGCCGGGCCCGCGCCAACGCTCATCGGGGTCGAGCAGGTGAACATCCGGGTCCCCGCCGACCTGGCGCCGATGACCGCCGATGTTGTGCTTTGCGGCCTCGACCTCACCACCGGACGGAAGGTGTGCAGCCCACCGGGTACTAGAGTCACGTTGCGGCAGTAAGGGGAGTGTGCGACATCTCCCCCGCGGCTGGGGGATTTCACCCAAGAGGACCGCTCCCTTGCGGTCGCGGCTCCGGACAAGACCCTGTTTTGCAATGAGTTACGGAGCCCAGGCCAACTCCGTCCGGTGGCCCACGGCGTGCACGTTGTTAACTACGGGCAGACGGCAGTGCTACGGTCCCCGCCCACGATATCAGACCGAAAAGTCCTATACTAGGATTTAACATCGCTTCCACACCGTGGGGCGGACGCACGGTTCGCGCCACCGAAAGACTACTCCAAGAGAAGATCGAGCTCCAATGACAAGACCAACAGTCACCATCGACGGGAATGAAGCTGCGGCTTACTCGGCGTACCACGTCAGTGAGGTCTGCGCGATCTACCCGATTACCCCTTCCTCGAACATGGGCGAGTGGGCGGACGAATGGTCCGCGAAAGGGAAACCGAATATCTGGGGCACCATCCCCACGGTCGTCGAGATGCAGAGCGAGGGCGGCGCCGCGGGCGCCCTGCACGGCGCATTGCAGGCCGGCGCGCTGGGGGCCACCTTCACGGCGTCGCAGGGTCTGCTGTTGATGATCCCCAACATGTTCAAGATCGCCGGGGAGCTCACCTCGGGCGTGATTCACGTGTCCGCCAGAACCGTGGCCGCGCACGCGCTCTCGATTTTCGGAGACCACAGCGACGTGATGGCGACACGCCAGACGGGCTTTGCGCTGCTGGCCTCGAACTCCGTCCAGGAAGCCATGGACACGGCGCTGATCGCGCACGCCGCCACGCTGGAATCGCGGGTGCCGTTCCTGCACTTCTTCGACGGCTTCCGCACCTCGCATGAAGTGGACAAGGTCGAGCAGCTCACCCTGGACGACATGCGCGCGATGATCGACAACGATCTGGTGCGGGCGCACCGGGCGCGGGCCATGTCGCCCGACCGGCCGGTGCTGCGCGGCACCGCGCAGAATCCGGACGTCTTCTTCCAGGCGCGCGAGACCGTCAACCCCTTCTACAACGCCTGCCCCGCGATCGTGCAGAACGTGATGGACAAGTTCGCCCGCGTGGTCGGGCGCCAGTACAAACTGTTCGACTACGTAGGGGCGCCGGATGCCGAGCGCGTGATCGTGCTCATGGGCTCGGGCGCGGAAGCGGCGCAGGAAACGATCGAATACCTGAACGAGCGCGGCGCAAAGCTGGGCGTGCTGAAGGTACGCCTGTACCGGCCCTTCTCCGTGGAGCACTTCATCGCGGCGCTGCCTGCCACGGTGAAGAGCATTGCCGTGCTCGACCGCACCAAAGAGCCCGGCGCGGCCGGCGAACCGCTCTATTGCGACGTGATCACGGCGATCGCCGAGGCTGTCTCCGCGGGAACTGCCCCGTTCGCGTTCCCCAAGATCATCGGCGGCCGCTACGGCCTGTCCTCGAAGGAACTCACGCCTGCCATGGTGAAGGCCGTCTTCGACGAACTGGCGAAGCCGAATCCCAAGAACCATTTCACCGTCGGCATCAACGAGGACGTCACGCATACCAGCCTGGAGTACGACCCGGACTTCTCCACCGAGCACCCCTCGACGGTTCGCGCCCTGTTCTACGGCCTCGGCTCGGACGGCACGGTCGGCGCCAACAAGAACTCGGTGAAGATCATCGGCGAGGACACCGACAATTACGCCCAGGGCTACTTCGTCTACGACTCGAAGAAGGCTGGCGCCATCACGATCTCGCACCTGCGCTTCGGTCCCAAGCCGATTCACTCCACCTACCTGATCAATAAGGCCAGCTTCGTCGCCTGCCACCAGTTCTCCTTCCTGGAGCGTTACGACATGCTGCGCAACGCCGAGCCCGGCGCCGTCTTCCTGCTGAACAGTCTGTTCGGACCCGACGAGGTCTGGGACCATCTGCCGCGCGCCGTGCAGCGCCAGATCATCGACAAGAAGCTGAAGTTCTACGTCATCGACGGTTACCAGGTCGCCGAGCAGGCGGGCATGGGCAGCCGCATCAACACCATCATGCAGACCTGCTTCTTCGCCATCAGCGGCATCCTGCCCCCCGAAGACGCCATCGCTGCCATCAAGAAGGCCATCTACAAGACCTACGGCAAGCGCGGTGAGTCGGTGGTGCAAAGGAACTACGCTGCGGTGGACGCGGCGCTGGCACACCTTCATGAAGTGAAGGTGCCCGCCGAGGTCTCCAGCACGTTCGACATGCGCCGCGCGGTGCCGGTCGAGGCGCCTGAGTTCGTGCAGAACGTCATCGCCGCCATCGTCTCGGGCGACGGCGATTCACTGCCGGTAAGCGCCTTCCCGGTCGACGGCACGTTCCCCACCGGAACGGCGCAGTGGGAGCGGCGAAACATCGCGCTCGAGATCCCGGTTTGGGACGAGGCGATCTGCATCCAGTGCGGCAAGTGCGTGCTGGTCTGCCCCCACGCTACGATTCGGGCGAAGGTATACGAGGCGAGCTTCCTGGCGGATGCGCCGGGGGCGTTCAAGTCGGCGCCGGCGCGCTGGAAAGAGTTCAAGGAGCTGAAGTACACGCTGCAAGTCGCTCCGGAGGATTGCACGGGCTGCGGGCTGTGCGTGGAAGTCTGCCCGGTCAAGAGCAAGACCGAAGTGAAGCGCAAGGCCATCAACATGGAGCCGCAGGCCGCTCTGCGCGAGCAGGAGCGCACCAACTGGGAGTTCTTCCTCAAGCTGCCCGAGACCGACCGCAGGGTCCTTAGCCTGGCCCAGGTGAAGGATTCGCAGTTGCTCCGGCCGCTGTTCGAGTTCTCCGGCGCCTGCGCCGGCTGCGGCGAGACCCCCTACATCAAGCTGATGACCCAGTTGTTCGGCGACCGGGCGATCTGCGGCAATGCGACGGGCTGCTCGTCGATCTACGGCGGCAACCTGCCGACTACGCCTTACGCGTTCAACGCCGAGGGTCGCGGCCCCGCCTGGTCCAACTCGCTGTTCGAGGACAACGCCGAGTTCGCGATGGGCATGCGCCTCGCCATCAACCAGCAGAACACTTACGCCAAGGAACTGGTGAAGCGGCTCGCCTCGGTGATCGGGGACGAGCTGGCCGGCGGGCTGCTCAATGCCGATCAATCCGGCGAGAAGGGCATCGAGGAGCAGCGCGCCCGGGTGCAGGCCCTCAAATCGAAGATCCAGGGGCTCGGCACTGCCGAAGCCAGCGACCTGCTGGCGGTGGCCGACACGCTCGTCAAGAAGAGCGTGTGGGCCATCGGCGGCGACGGCTGGGCCTACGACATCGGCTACGGCGGCCTGGACCACGTGCTGGCCTCGGGCGAGAACGTCAACATCCTGGTGCTCGACACCGAGGTATACTCCAACACCGGCGGGCAGATGTCCAAGGCAACGCCGCTTGGCGCGGTGGCCAAGTTCGCTTTCGGCGGCAAGCCGCGGCCGAAGAAGGACCTGGCCCTGATGGCCATGAGCTACGGCAGCGTCTACGTGGCGCGCGTCGCTTTCGGCGCCAACGACATGCAAACCATCAAGGCGTTCCTGGAGGCGGAGGCCTTTAACGGGCCGTCGCTGCTGGTCTGCTACAGCCACTGCATCGCGCACGGCTACGACCTGATCCACGGGCTCGACCAGCAGAAAGCCGCCGTGCAGTGCGGCTACTGGCCGCTGGTCCGCTACAACCCCGATCTCATCAAGCAGGGCAAGAACCCGCTGCAACTGGATTCCCGCGCACCCTCCCTGCCGCTCGACAAGTACATCTACAACGAGACCCGGTATTCGATGCTGCGCCTCAGCCAGCCGGAGGTCGCCAAGCGGCTCCTGGGGCTGGCGGAAGAGGACATCCAAAGACGCTGGCGTTTGTACGAGTACATGGGCGCCATGCCTGGCCACGGCGGCGCGCCCCCCGCCGACGCCAATGAGTCGGCTGCGGTCGAAACCAAAGAGGAGAAAAAGTAATGAACCTCTCTACGAAATACCTCGGACTCACGCTGAAGAATCCTCTGGTGGTCTCCGCCTCGCCGCTCAGCGAGGACATCGACAACATCCGTAAGATGGAGGAGGCGGGCGCTTCGGCCGTGGTGCTGCACTCGCTGTTTGAAGAGCAGATCACCGTGGATAGCTACGAGCTCGACCGCCACCTGTCGGGCGGCGCCGAGAGCTTCGCGGAATCGCTGTCGTACTTCCCGGATCTGACCAGCTACAACATGGGGCCGGAGGGCTACTTGGAGCAGGTCTCCAAGGCCAAGGCGGCGGTGAAGATCCCCATCATCGCCAGCCTGAACGGCGTGTCCTCGGGCGGCTGGATCCGCTACGCGAAAAAGATGGAAGAGGCCGGCGCGGACGCTCTCGAGCTCAACATCTACACCATCCCGACCGACCTGGACACCACCAGCGAGCAGTTCGAGCAGGCTTACGCGAAACTGGTGGGCGACGTAAAGGCGAGCATCGCCATTCCGGTCGCCGTCAAGCTGGGGCCGTTTTTCAGCACCCTCGCCAATCTGGCGCGGCGGCTGGAGCAAGCGGGCGCGAGCGGCCTGGTCCTCTTCAACCGCTTCTACCAGCCGGACTTCGACTTGGAGGCCCTGGAGATCGTCCCCAGCCTGAAACTGAGCACGCAGTACGAGCTGATGCTGCGCTTGCACTGGGTGGCGATTCTGTGGGGCCGGGTGAAGGCCGACCTGGCCATCACCGGCGGCGTCCACACCGCCCAGGACGTGCTGAAGGCGATGATGGCCGGCGCCCAGGTCGTCGAGATCGCCTCGGCGCTGCTCCAGAACGGCATCGGGTACCTCAAGACCATTGAGAGCGACCTCACGGCCTGGATGGTAGAGCACGAATACGAATCCATCCGCCAGATGCAGGGCAGCATGAGCCAGCGTTCGGTGGCCGATCCGAACTCCTTCCTCCGCGCCAATTACCTCAAGGTTCTCAGCTCGTACGCGCTGAAGTCGTAGCGCTCCCCGCGGGGCGCGGTCCGACCGCCCGCGCCCCCGCCTTGATATCATCTGTGACGTGGCGTTGCGGATGGTTTCGCGTGTACGACCGGTGTTCCACGGGTATGGCGCCAGCGATGGCTCGGCCGGTCGTGCTGTGCCCCGCATCCCTCGCCGGTTCACCGGCAAAGACAGGGATCAAGAGACGGGGCTCGCTCACTTTGGGGCGAGGTACTTCAGTCGAGCGCAGGGGAGGTTTACGAGCGTGGTCCCCATCTCCTTCGAGAAGAAGATGCTGACGGATCCCCCACTGAGGGTCCTCCGATGAAGGCTACTTGCGTGGCACCTGTCCTACTGGGTGTTGTTTTGGCCCATGTCGGCTGCCGCTTCGGGACAGACAGAGACGTTGCCGCGATTCGGAGAGCGACGGAGACTATGATCTACGTGGGTGACGCACCCGATCGTCCTGGTTCCAGAGTGGGTGACCACGGTTCTGAGAGACAGACATTCCCAGTACACCTCGTGAAGGGCAGACAGTACATCTTCCACCGAAAACGTACACGGACTGAATCGTGGATAGTATTCGAGAGCGCACTGAGGGTAAACGGGGCGGAGATCGTCGACGCGCCACGAGGCAACGTCGGCCTCGTGTACACCTTCGTGGGAGGGCCCTGGTTTGCGATTGAATTTCGCATGGGGCGGTTGCGTTCCTCGTTCCAGAACTATCCAGCAGCAGAATTGAAGTCGGTCGGTCTAGGCGGCGAAATGGAGCCACAGGATTTTGTCCTAAGAATCCAGTGACGAGGGCGGACCCGCCGACTAGCTGGGGACGAAACGGGACAGACGCATTTTCGACGGCGACCGCCCCTTACCAGGGTGGACGCCGCTTATCGATACGCCTCCCGGCGGTTGCGGACGGCTGTGATCTCGATAGCGTTCTCGTCTTTCTGATCGAAGAACACGCGGTAGTCGCCGCAGCGGAGGCGGAAGCCGATGAGCGGCGGCTTGAGCTTTTTCACGTCGCCGGCGCGGCTGGCCAGGTAGCGATCCACTGAACGGAGAATCTGCATGGCGGTTTCGCGCCCGATGGCGCGGAGATCGGCGCGGGCCTCCGGCGACCAGACGACCGCGATCCGCTCGTGCGCCGGCTGTTCGCTCATCTCTTCAGGCCGAACTCGCGCAGGATCTCTTCGTGCGGGATGCCTTCTCCGCGAGCGAGCGAAGCGCGGGCGCGGTCCAGCGCCGCGGCCGTCTCCGGCGTGATCTCTTCCTCTTCCACGGGCGCCAGGGCCAGCGAACGCGCCAGCGGTTCCACCATGACTTCGAGCAGGCTCCGCACGGCCGCCAGTTGCAGCGGAGGCAACTGGTCGAGCAGCGCGTGGGCCTGCTGGCGTTTTTGAGCGAGATCGGACATCGGCCTATTTCCCGTCGGAATTCCTCCCTCCATTCTACTCCCGCCTTTAGGGACGACCAGCGAGTGCTTGGTCAGCGCCGTCCCGGCTCCAGGGGATTCAGCAGCTTCAGCCCCGGGAAGCGAGTGAAATCCCGGTCGTTGGTGCAAAGGGTCGCGCCGTGTTCGATCGCCAGGGCGGCCAGATGGGCGTCCATGATCAGTGGGCCGCTCGCCTGTCCGTCGCGGATCAGGCGGCTGAGGATGGCCCAATGGGCTTCCCCCGGCTGAAGCAGGTACGCCGTCGGTTGGTCGAGCCAGGCACTGACAATTCTCTCGGCCTCATCCCGCGTGCGCGGCACGCGGTAGACGCGAGAGTCCGTGGACAGCCGGAGGAAGCTCAGGATCGTGCTCCAAGCAAGTCCGACTGCCTCCTGCCGGCGGAAAACGCCTTCCAGCCACTCCCGGCAGCAGGTGTGCTGCTGAGCGCCGGCATCATAGGCGTACAGCAGGATGTTGGCGTCGACCAGGATCATGGCCGCGCCGCGCCGTCGAGCTGGTCCAGCAACTGCTCGATGTTGGACACATCCATCCCCGGCCGGAGGTCCAGTTTACGGGCTTCGACCTGGAAGGGCTGCCGGCGCGCGCGCTTCCGCCCCGCCGCCAGGGACCGGCGCAGATGCTCGTTCACGACCTCCCGGAACGAACGGCCTGTGCTGCGGGTCTCGGATTCCAGCTTACGGTAGACGTCCTCGTCCAGCGTGAGAGTGGTCCGCACATCATGATGCTAGCATATATACATCTTGATGACAAGAGGCTTCGGCCGCGCGCGGAGCCGGATGGTACTCACAGGACGGCAAGGGGGTGGGCTTTGACCACTCGCCAGGTTACTATCGTCCGGTCTGAAGCTCACCCACTCTCTCTTGTTCTCGCTGGCCGCGGCCTTCGCCCAGCAGCCGGCCGGCATCCGCGGCATGGTGCGCGATGCGCAGAGCGGCGAACCGCTGGCGCGCGTCCGCGTTCTGTTACTGGCCACGCCCTACCAGGCGATCACGGATGCCGAGGGGCGCTTCGATCTGAGCGGCGTCCCGCCGGGAGGCTACATCCTGCAAGTCTCGACGGTCGGCTACCGGTTGGCCAAGAAGGAGTTCCGCCTCGCGGAAGGCCAGGCGCAGGAGTTCGAGGTCATCCTCAGCCCGGACAGCTTCCGGCAGACCGATTCGGTCGAAGTGCGCACCGACCCGTTTGAGTCGCTGCGCACGGCGAGCCCCTCGGAATACACGCTGGCCGGCAGCGAACTCAAGAACCTCGCCAGCGTGCTGGCGGACGACCCATTGCGCGCCGTGCAGACCCTGCCGGGCGTCACCTCGGACGACGATTTCAACGCGCGTTTCTCGATGCGCGGAGCGGATTACAGTCGCATCGGGCTCTACCTTGACGACGTGCTGCTCCACTCCCCGTTCCACACCGTCCAGGCGGAGGACGCCTCCGGCACGCTCACCATATTCAACGGCGACATGGTGGAGGACATGGCGCTATACAGCGGCGCGCCGCCCGCCCGTTACGCCGACCGAACCGCGGGCGCGCTCGACGTCCGCATGAGGGAAGGTAGCCGAAGGCTGGCCTCTTACCGCGCGACCGCCGGCGCGTCGAACGCGGGGATGATGGCCGAGGGCCCGCTTGGCGAGCAAGGCCGCGGCTCCTGGATGGCCGGTATCCGCAAGAGCTACCTGGAATACATCGTGAAGCGCACCTCCAGCGATCCCACGCTGGCGGGCGGCTTCTGGGACGCACAGGGCCGCCTCAGCTACGACCTGTTTCCGAAACTCAACCTCAGCCTGAGCGTCTTCGAAGGGCGGTCCGGGCTGGACCGCAGCGAGACGCGCGACCAGCTCGGCATCAACTCCATCATGATCGGCGGATACCACTTCACGCTGGCCAACCTCGGCTGGCGCTACACGCCTGGCGCACGCTTCTTCGTCACCAGCCGCGCCGCCTTCGCGCGCGAGAAGTCCGACAGCCTCAACCGCGACAACCTGGCGCTGGCCGGCGGCCACTATGCCGAGGGGGTGTGGAACACCAACGCCACCTGGGTGTGGGCCGAACAGAACACGCTCGATTTCGGCTGGTCGTTGCGCCGCCGGCGCGACAACGGCTTTTCCAATCAGTACCAGTTCAACCCGTTCGCCGTCCGCCTCCTCGACGGGTACGGGGGGAACGGAATCCTGATGGGAGGCTACTTTCAGCAGGCGTTGGCGCTGCTCGGGGGCCGCCTGCGCGTATCGGCCGGCGGCCGCTGGGACCGCGACTCGACGAGCGCCAGCACCGCGCTCTCGCCGCAGGCCTCGGTCGCCTTCCAGCCTCGCCCTTCGACCCGCCTCCAGCTCGGCTGGGGCCAGTACGCGCAGTTTCCCGAGTTGAGTTCCCTGTTGTCGCGCATCGGCGGCCGGCATCTGATACCCGAGCGCGCGATTCACTACCTGGCCGCCCTCGAGCAGCGGCTGGGCGATCGCAGCCGGCTGCGCCTGGAGCTGTATCAGCGCCAGGACCGCGACCTGTTTTTCCGGCCCTTCGCCGACCCGCGCCTGATCGACGGCTGCATCTACAATCCGCCGGTCGATCCGCTTATCTACAACTCGATGCGCGGCTATGCGCGCGGGGCGGAGATCTACTTCCAGCGCCGCACGGCCAACCGCTTCACCGGCTGGGTCTCCTACGCGCTCAGCTATGCGCGGGTGCGCGACGGTCTGGCGCGGATCTCCTTTCCCGCCGACGAGGACCAGCGCCACACGGTGAACATCTACGGCAGCTACCGCATCCGTCCCACGGTGAATCTGAGCACGCGCTGGGTGTACGGTAGCGGCTTCCCGGTCCCGGGCTTCTTCCGCAAAGTCGGCGCGCAGTACTACCTCGCCGAAGAGCGCAATGCCGTGCGCCTGGACCCCTACCACCGCACTGACGTGCGCATCAATAAGGCCTTCGTCTTCAACCGCTGGAAGCTCACTCTCTACAGCGAGGTAATCAACCTGGCCAACCGCGCCAACTACCGCTACGACTCCTTCGACGGCTACAACGCCAAGTCCGGAGCGGCCTGGCCCGGCTTCAGCAAGATGTTCCCCATCCTGCCTTCGGCGGGGGTAGCATTGGAATTCTGAGATGTCCGGCGCAACCGATTACGTTCACGGCTATTCGGAGCGGGAGGCCGAGCGGCTCCGCAATCAGGCGGCCACCGTTCGGGAGCTGCTCCATCGCGACACGCGCTACCCGGCTGGGAGCGAGGTGCTGGAGGCGGGCTGCGGCGTCGGCGCCCAGACCATCACGCTTGCCCGCAACAGCCCCGAGGCGCGCTTTCTCTCGGTGGATGTCTCCCCGGCTTCGCTCGAGCAAGCGCAGGCCATGGCGCGGCGGGAGGGTCTCGCGAACGTCCGCTTCCAGCAGGTGGATATCTTCCACCTTCCGTTCCAGGACGAGCGCTTCGACCACGTCTTCGTCTGCTACCTGCTGGAGCACCTGGCGGAGCCGCTGGGCGCGCTCGTCGCACTCTCCCGGGTGCTGAAGAAGGGCGGCACCGTCACGGTGATCGAGGGCGACCACGGCTCCTGCTACTTCCACCCGGAAACGAAAGAGGCCGTGCGCGCCTGGAACTGCCTGATCGAAGTCCAGGCCGCGCTGGGCGGTAACTCGCTGATCGGCCGCGAGCTCTATCCGTTGCTCGCGCAGGCGGGCTTCCGCGAGGTCAGCGTGTCGCCGCGCGTGGTGTACTGCGACTTGAGCCGGCCTGAGTACCGGGACGGTTTTGCGGGGAAGACCATCGCGCCCATGGTGGAGGGCGTCGAGCGCCTGGCGCTCGAAATGGGTCTCATGGACCCCGCCTCGTGGCGCAAGGGCATCGAGGATCTCTACCGCATCGCCGAATGCCCCCAGGGCGTCTTCAACTACACCTTCTTCAAGGCCACCGCCATCAGGTAGGGTCGAGCTATAATCCAAACGACATGAAACTCAAGTCCGCAGTCCTTATCAGCTCGATCGCCTTGTTGCTGACCGCATCCGGCGCACTCGCCCAGGATGCCGCCAGGAAGGCCAAGATCGAGGAAATGTTCCGTCTCATGAACATCGACCGAATGATGCAGCAGGTCATGAGCCAGATGAAGGCCATGACCGAGCAGCAGATATCCGGGATGAAGCTGCCCCCGGAGGGGCAGGCAGCAGCCCAGGAATCCCAGGGCAGAATAATGGAGCTGGTCGCGGAGAGAATGAGCTGGGAGAAGATGAAGCCGGCATATATCCAGCTCTACAGCGAGGTCTTCACCGATGAGGAACTGGACGGCATCCTGGCGTTCTACCGGTCTCCGGCGGGCCGGGCCATGCTCGAGAAGACTCCCCTGCTGATGACCAAGGCAATGGCTCTAGTCCAGAAACAGATGGGAGATATCCAGCCCGAAATCGAGAAGATGATGAAAGAGCTCGATGCGAAGTACAAGAAGTAGGGCGGGCTAGCTGCACCCGCTCGTACCCCCGCAGTTGGCGCACTTGTAGCAGCTTCCGTTTCGCGTCATGATCGAGCCGCACTCCGAGCACAGCGGGGCGTCGTCGGATACCGGCGCGAAGGGCAGGCTGGGCTGGGGATCGGGCTCCGTGGGCCGCAGCTTGGAGGTCTCGCCGGCTTCGGTCAGCGCGTACTCGGGCCCCAGGAAGCGCCCGCCGATCCAGCGGAAGATATAGTCCAGCAGCGACTTGGCGTAGGGGATCTGCGAGTTGCCGGTCCAGCCGCCCGGCTCGAACCGCACGTGGCTGAACTTGTCC
>Ga0187882_1003094_pt1 | contig 14652 bp, 8 predicted proteins | sample June2016WEW_19_1_3_FD_132991 | JGI IMG/M metagenome (GOLD analysis project Ga0187882, IMG submission 132991) | Peatland microbial communities from SPRUCE experiment site at the Marcell Experimental Forest, Minnesota, USA - June2016WEW_19_150 | ecosystem: Environmental > Terrestrial > Soil >...
ACACCGGAGATCGCCGAAGAGGCTTTGGAGTTGATCGAGGCGGAATATGAGTCTCTGCCAGCCATCTTGGATCCTCGGGACTCGATGAAGGAGGGCGCTCCCCTTATACACGACGAGCCCGAATACCTTCCCTTTGCTCATTCTGATCCGAAGAAGAATTTGGCCGCCGCGATCCGAATCGACATCGGCGACGTTGAGAAGGGGTTTGCGGAATCTGACTACATTATTGAAGACGAATATGTCGTTCCGAAGGTGCAGCAGGCCAGCATCGAGCCTCACGTCACCGTTACCTGGTGGGACGAGAATGACCGACTGGTCATTCACACCTCCACTCAGGTCCCTTTTCACATCAGGAGAATGCTGGCGCCTGTGTTGGGCCTGCAGCCAAAGCAGATCCGCGTCATAAAGCCGCGCATCGGGGGAGGATTCGGGGGAAAGCAGGAGATCCTGACCGAAGACGCCGCGGCGCACTTGACGATTGCCACGGGACGTCCTGTGCGACTGGAGTACACACGCGAGGAGGAATTCATAGCCACCCGCTCGCGTCATCCGATGCGCGTGCGCCTGAAGACGGGCGTAAAGCGCGACGGGACAATTGTCGCCAATTCAATGTACGTGCTCTCCGACACCGGCGCATACGGGAGTCATGCCCTGACCGTCGCCGGCAACACGGGACAAAAATCCATGGCGCTTTATCCGGGGAATCCGGATGCTCCTAACATTCGCTTTTATGCCGACGTAGTGTACACGAACACCGTTCCTGCCGGGGCTTACAGGGGCTACGGCGTACCCCAGGGGTATTTCCCCCTCGATGTGCACATGGAGCGGATTGCGCGGCAACTCGGCCTCGACCCGGTAGAGTTTCGACTAAAAAATGCCTTGAATGCCGGAGACGAGCACCCATTTAGCAGGGTGTGGAGCGAAGGGCGGGAGCCGAGGCCTGAGATTGTGCACACCTGCGGCCTGCGTGAATGCGTGGCGATCGGCATGAAAAAGACAGACTGGCACAACAAGTTTGGAAACGAAGAGTGGCATCGGATACCCGGCAAGCCGTGGATGCGGCGTGGCATAGGCATAGCGACGGTCATGCAGGGAACGGCAATTCCCTACCTTGACATGGGGGCCGCCAGCATCAAGATGAACGACGACGGTTCCTTCAACCTGCTCTGTGGCGCCACCGACCTCGGAACCGGGTCGGACACAGTGCTCGCTCAAATGGCCGCCGAAATCCTCGGTTGTCCGATCGAGGATATCCTGGCTTATTCCAGCGATACGGACTTTACTCCATTCGACAAAGGAGCCTACGCCTCGAGCACCACCTACATCTCGGGTTACGCGGTGGTCAAAGCCGCCGAATCGGCGGCGGAGCAGATCAAGCACGTTGCCGCGCGGTTGATCAATCGAATGGAAGGCCCGGAGGTGGTCGCGCACGACATCGAACTTCATGACCGCCGCGCCTGGGCTCCGGACGGCCGTTCGACCTCCCTGGCCGATATCGCGCTCAACTCACTCCATCACGAAGAGCAGCACCAGATCATGGGCACCGGCTCTTATGTCTCGCCCGAATCGCCGCCGCCGTTCGCAGCACAGTTTGCCCAAGTGCTCGTGGATCAGGAGACGGGCCAAGTCACCGTTGAGCGGCTGGTGATGGTGGTTGATTCCGGACGGATCGTGAATCCGATTACCGCGTCGGGACAGGTTGAAGGGGGAATGACACAGGCGCTCGGTTATGCGTTGTGCGAGGAAATGACCCATGACTCCCTGGGGCGCCTGCTCCAGCGGAACTTCTCCGACTACCACATCTTTGCAGCGAACGAGATGCCGGCTCTGGAGGTTGCCTTCGTTGAGACCGACGAGCCATCCCATCCCTTCGGCGTGAAGGCCATAGCCGAAATCCCCATGGACGGCGTCGCGCCTGCCGTCGTCAATGCCATTGGCGACGCGACCGGCGCCTGGCTCACGGAGATTCCGGCTACACCTGAGCGCGTCTGGAAAGCCCTTGGCGGCCACGAGAGCTGATTCGATTCGACGCGCCTCATTGTACGGCTACTTGATTCCCATTTCCTTCAACAGGAAGTCCGCCTTGCCTACCTTCTCGGTGAACCACAGGACATACCGGATATCCACCGCGATGGAGCGGCTGTACGCCTCGTTCCAAGCATAGTCGTTGATGGTAGCGCCCCAGGCACGATCGAAGTTGATACCTACGAGCTCGCCTTTGGCATTCATCAGCGGACTGCCGGAATTGCCGCCGGTTGTATCGGTGTCATAGAGAAGATCAACGGGCAGCTCGTTTCTCTTCGGCAGTCTGTACCGGCCATAGTCCTTGGCTTTGTACAGATCGCGGACGACCTGCGGCGTGGCATACGGATATTCTTCTGTTGTTTTTTCCATCACGCCGGTAAGGGTCGTAATGGGTGTGAGAAACGATGCGTCGGCCGGCGAATAGCCGCGAATATGGCCGAACGTGAAACGCAAGGTGCTGTTGGCGTCGGGAATGAAGTCCTTCTGCTGATACTTCTGCTTGACGTCAATCAGGAGAGCTGAGAGTTTAGACAATTCCGCATTTCGTCGCTGCCGCACATCCCTCAAGTCCTGCTGGAGGGGAGCAAGATCTCGGGCAAGCCGGACAAACGGATCGTTCAACTTTGCGATCTCGTCCTCGGTTTTGCCGATCGCGTTGGCAAGGCCCTCGGCAGTTTTCAGGGTTGTTTTGGCAAACGCATCATCAACATACCGGCTGATGTTTGCCTCGGAATAATCTCTTTGCAGGATTTCATCGACAGGAGCGATGCGTTGGCCGGCCGGCAGGTTGGCCGCAAGCGTGATCATCTTCTTGAAGAATAACTTCTCAGCCGCCTCGTAATAGTTTGCGAAGTTGCTGCCCGAGTTTTTTTTCGTTTCGGCAAGAGCGGCATCACGATAGGCGGCGGCCCGCTCCTGGCTTGGTTTCGCCATCTCTTTGCTCGCCTCATAGACAGTGCCACCCAATCGCAGGAGCAGGGATGTCGTCGGAAGATTGTCAAGCACAAGCTCATACTGCGCATTGCCGGACATTTCGCCGTAGATCTTGCCGGTTTGTTCCAGGACACTTCCATAAACAGCCTTTCGCTGCGGATCGGCATCGATGAATTTCTGGAGCGCAACTTCTTCTTCCTGCTTCTTCATGACCAACTGAAGCTGTTTCATGCCGACGAGCTTGCCGCGATAATTCTTCGTGGTGTTGGCCATGCCTTTGATCCGGGCATCAAACTTGAGCGCAACCTCACGGCTCGACTTGCCCAGCTCTTCCATGGTCGTGATCTGCCAGTCATACAGGCCGGCCACAAAAGGCATCCGGTAATTCTCTTCGTAGGCCATGTAATAAGATGTCTGGTGCCGGTACGTCCGTCCGGGATAGCCAAGGATAAAGACCAGGTCCTCTTCATTCACGCCGTTGGGATTGACTTTCAAAAACCGCTTGGGCTGATAAGGGATATTGTTTGCGGCATAATCCGCCGGCTTGCCGTCCGGGCCCACATAGGCGCGAACAAACGAGAAATCTCCCGTGTGGCGCGGCCACACCCAGTTGTCGTCTTCACCTCCGAACTCCCCGACGGAGCGCGGTGGAACATAGGTCAGGCGAATATCCCGCAAGGTCGTGGATACGAACATCAGATACGATTTTCCGGCGAGCATTTCCGAAATGCTGATGCTCTTGCCCGGCATATCTTTCTGGGCCTGCTTTGTCAACTCGCTGATGCGCCCCTCGATTGCCTTAGATCGGGACACCGGATCCATCGAATCATTCACCGCGCTCATCACTTCCTTTGTGACATCGCGCATCTGTTCGGTCATGCGCGCAGTCAAACCCCGGGCGCGAATCTCGTCAGGCCTTGTCTTGGCGAGCCAGCCGTTGGTGAGATAGTCGTTGGCCACCGTACTTGCCGCCTGAACGGCGCTGAAAACGCAGTGGTGATTGGTGATTATCAACCCCTCTTTGGAGACAAAGGAAGCGGTGCACCCTCCTAGCTGAACGATCCCCTCAATCAAGCTTGTGCCTTTGGGGTTGTAGATCTCGGCCGCATCGATCTTCAGTCCCTTCGCCTTGAGGTTCAGCCTGGACAATTCGGTGATGGGATACATTCCCTCCTCACCTGTCGTGGGCTGAAGAAGAACAATGAGCAAAATAATGGAAACGAAAAATATCCTCTTAAGCATGAAGACCTCCTTCGATTTACGCACCCATGCAATCGTTATTCATTGACAGGCCCTAACCGTATAGACGCACACGCTGCGTTTACGATCGCGGTCCTCTGCAAGACCGCCGCTTGTCTGGCCTCCACGCGCGTCCTCAGGATCGCGCTTGGGGCGCAATGTCAACTCCCCGGAAGCCGCTCGTCGCCCTCGCCCCATAAAATCACAGCTCGGGAGTTATCTCGGCAAGATTCTACACTCAGGAGACCAAGCGGGGCAGATAAATCCTCTGCTCAGTCCCTGACCTCAGCCGACGCTTTCAACTTGTCACCTTAGGGCCTGTCAATGAATAACGTTTACACTTTGCTGCAGGCCCCCAGGCCTTCTGGCGCGGCGCCTTGCATCTGCCCGCCCGGCGCTCGCGCCAAAGTGTAAACGTTATTCATTGACAGGCCCAGGATAGGATGTTCTATAAGTCTCTCTTAAAAGAAGGAGTCAGACCGATGAAACATCATTACCTCATAGTCGCCTGGGCTGCCGCCGTGGTCGCCCTGATCGTCCAGTCGGCTTACTTCGCCCCTGCCGCACAAGACAAGGCTGGTGAGGCGATCCAACAGGAATTGTCCGAGCCGTTCTGCTATTTCATGGCTCCAACCGACCAGATTGGGTTTAAGGATTGCCCGAATGCAACGATCGTCACCTATGATGGCGCCTTTGTAAGCGCCTACGGGCAGCTGTCCTTCTACGCCGGCGCGCCGCAATCGCTGCGGCCGGTGAATAAGCGGGTGAAGACATTGCTGGACAACTACCTGCCGGTGATCCGTTTCGGATTCGATCGCGACGGCCTTCGTTATGACTTTGAGGCGTTCGCGACTCCGGTCGGTCTGGATCCGCGCGGCAACCTGATCACCTTCATCGAGTGCATGGTCCGCAATTCAGGCAAGCAGGCACAGGCCGGTGTTCTCGCGGCCAACTTTGGCGACATCGCCTCAGACATCAATGCCGATCCGTCGTACGACTGGTTCAAAGGACAGCGCCAGGCGCTGAAGAACGCACTCAGGTTGCAGCGCTCGAGCGACTGGCATGCCAGGCTCTTCCTTGACGAGAACCAGTTCAATGCGAGCAAGCAGGAAGTTTCGTTCGCGAACGGCCGGATGATGCAAGGCAGCCATCTGGTTTTTGCCGGCCAGGCGGATGGGGCCAAGCCAGGCATGCCAGGCCTTGACAGCAAATTCAAAGAAGCGGCGGTCGAGTATGATTTCACCCTCCGTCCCGGAGAAAAACGGGCCTTCCGCTTTAAGATGCCCGCCATCCCGACGGCACTGGTCAAACCGGAAGCCGTCAACCAGGTGGCTGAAGCGGATTACGATGACTATCGCGCCAGGACCATCGCCTTCTGGAAAGCCGAGATTGCCAAAGCGGACCGCTTCTCAGTCGCTGATTCCAAGGTAATGGACACCTTCAAAACCAGTCTCGTGAACGATCTGGTCGCAAGAGAATTGAATGAGGACGGTCGCGTCTACCAGCGGGTCAACAAAATCCACTACAATTACTTCTGGATCCGCGACGGTTCCTACTTCGTCCGCACTTATGACATGCTGGGTCTGCACGCGACGGCCCGCGAAACGCTCGATGCCTTCCTGGTCTGGCAGAACGGCAAACCAGTCAGTTTTTTCAAGCCCGGAGCGCCGCAGCCATCCGGGGCTCGCCTGTCGGTTCAGGATGACTACTGGGGTCAGGTGCTGTGGGCGATTGGCGCCCATTGCCGGACCACCGGCGACCGCGCCCTGCTCGAGCAGGTCTATCCGCTGCTCGGGCCTCACATCGACGAGTTCGTTGCCAAATGCGCCAAGGATGCGCGCGGGCTCTGGCCGGTGGCCGGTCCCTACGACAACGAAGCCATCAACGGCCATTACACCGGGCACAGTTTCTGGGCCCTGCTCGGGTTGAAGTACGCCGTCTTCATGGCAGAGGAGATGGGCCGCGAGGATGACGCCAGGAAGTGGCAGAAGATCCATGATGACTACGAGGCCAACTTCCTCAAGCAGCTCCGCGCGCTGACCGCCAAGTCCGAGGGCTACATTCCCCCCGGCATGGACAGCGTCGCCGACGGCAATGACTGGGACAATGCCAGCGGCGGTCTCGATCCGTTCGAGGTGCTGTCGAAGGATGATCCATTGGCGCGAAAGACGCTGGAAATGGTGCGTGGCTACAACTACCAGGAGGGGATCGTCACATACGGCGGCAACGCTTGGGTGGCGAAACAGCAGAAGCAGCAAGGGATGACGAAGCCCCGCGGGATCCTCCATCACTACGAGATGTTCTATGTCACCGAGGGCAACACCATCCTTGGCGAGCAGCAAAAGGTGATTGAGGACCTCTATTCGATCCTGGCTCACACGGGCAGCACCAACAGCGGCTTCGAATGCGACATCCCGGCTTGGACCACCCGCGATCCCCGCTCCAACTTCACACCGCACGGCTGGTTCGCCGCCCGCTACATGTCACAGATCCGCAATCTTCTGGTACGCGAGGAAGGCACCGAGATTCACATCGCTTCGGCGCTGGCCCCGCCGTGGGTGAAACCGGGTAAGCAGGTCAAGGTGACCGATGCCCCAACCTTCTTTGGCTTGGTCAGCTATACGCTCGACTGCCGCCAGAATGACGCTACCCTGACCTTCGGCAACCGCTGGAAGGAGAAGGCCGGCCCGAGCGCCGTGATCTTTCATATCCCCTGGTTCCTCAAGGTTACTTCAGCGGTGGTCGATGGCAAGCCTGCCAGCATCGCCAACGGCGCCATCACTCTTCCGCCGAATGTCCGCAAGGTTGAACTGCGTTGGAGCTGGACTGCGGAGCCCAATCTGAGCTACGAAGAGGCTGTTCGCCTCTATCTTGAGAAGTATTATCGAAAGCCCGCCGGCGCCGACTACGACTTCCTCTTCCCGGTTCTTCGTCCACCCGTGTGAGGGAAAAGGGGACCACGTCTGATATTACTCCTGGCGAGATGACATTTAATGAACACTGACCTTGCGGAGATGCCTTCGATATCAGTGATCATCCCGGCCTTTAACGAGGCTGGCTACATCTCGGAGACTCTCAAACGCCTCAGCGCTGCAGAACAGCACTTTAAGGCTATCGCCGCTGCGGGCATCGAGATCCTTGTTGTCGACAATGCGAGTATGGATGCGACGGCCGAGCTTGCCCGGAACGCCGGCGCCACAGTCGTTTATGAAGCAGAACACAACGTCGCCAAGGTTAGGAATAGTGGTGCGGCCGCCGCCCGACACGACATTCTGGTTTTCCTCGACGCGGACACCCTAGTTCCTCCGGAACTTTTGCTCGGAATCGCCCGAGCAATGACTGACCCGCAGTGTGTCGGCGGCTCTGTGGATATTTCGCATCGACCTGTCAGCCGCCTACTGCGGGCCTACCTGGTTTTTTGGCGAGTTCTTGGGCTTATTGGCGGTATGGCGCAAGGAGCCTGCCAGTTCTGCCGGAAGAGCGCATTCAAAGAGCTGGGCGGCTATGATGAAACGTGGTACATGGGCGAAGACGTCGATTACTATTGGCGATTGAAGCGGCTCGCTCGACGGCATAGATTGCGTGTGACCTTCATCGGGGAGCTTCAGGTGGTACCCTCCCCTCGAAGGTTCGACCAATGGCCCATCTGGCGCACTCTCGTCTGGACCTTCCCGCCCTTGCTTTTCGTGCTCAAGCGAAACAAGGCAGCGTGGGGTGGTTGGTACAGAGAACCGCCGCGATAGGAGGCGAAAAGCTATGGCCGATTTGCCTGATTTTCGAAAGCCGGATCGATATAAGGCGAGCAGCTATCGCAGCTACAATTTCAAAATGCCCGCGTGCTACGACACTGCCATTTGGTCAAGGGGCGCTCCGCAGATCGATCAAATGATCCTTGAGCAGCTGGGACCTGCCATTGGCTCTCTGCGGATACTCGACGTCGGGTGCGGCACCGGGCGCCTGCTCAAATGCCTTGCCGACGCCGGGGCAACGAACCTCTTCGGGGCCGATCTGGCGCCTCGAATCCTTGAAGTCGCCGCAGCGAAGCTTGCCAAGGTCCGGCTCAATGCGGAATTACGTGTTGCGGATGCCGAGGACTGCCTCCCTTGGGACGACGAGTGCTTCGACGTCGTAACTTTGATTGGCGTCATCCATCACTTCTTTAGACCGAAGGATGCTCTTTCCGAGATCCGTCGCGTCCTGCGACACGGAGGCCGATTACTCGTTTTCGACGCGTGCTTTTTCCCGGCCGTGCGCCAGATCGTCAACGCAGTCCTTCGCATTGTCCCCCACGATGGAGACTGCCGCTTCTATTCAGTGAAGGCCGCGGGTCGCTTATTGGCTGTACTCGGCTTCGAGATTGGCAAAGTACAGAAGGGATGGGGGTGTTATCTCGTGGAAGGCGTTAAGTCCAAGGCGCAGTTCTGCAATTGAGATCGCCGCAAACCTGAATCGTTTTCATTCGTAATCATTGATAACCGCAACGTACCGCTACTACGTCGATTGGGACGGAGATAACTCCTTCGCCCTTCCCGGGGAAGATATATCTGCGTTCGAAAAGGTCTGGTGTCACCCATTAAGAGGCTTTGTCAACAAAAAACACCGCTCCCTGTGTTGAGGGAGGCACTTTTTTCAAAGCCGTCCGGCATTCGGGGATAACCGCACGATGTGGTTCTTGCTGCCATCGCCCGGTCAAGATCGTGGACACCCACTATTTTCACAAAAAATGGGTGTCCAGGTTCTCTAATCCTCCCGAGGCAATTCATAAGATACTCGAATGCCTCGGCCTGCCTTCCAGACCGCCGCCGATTGCGCGCGTCCTGCCGGACCGTGAGATCGAAGAGCTTGATTTTTCGTGAGCCGTGGGGAGTCAATCCGCTTTCGCTTGCTGAAGTGTGCCAGCAGTGTGTCAAAATCCCATTGCTGGCAACGCAGGATTGCAGCACAATGCCCTCTGTGGCCGTTCCAGAGAGGGGAATCGAGGCAAGTTGAATTCCAAAATAACAGCTTGTTCTTTCCCTGCACTGCTCCTGTTTGCCGTGGCTGTTGCCGGCAGTTGGACCGTTTCCCGTCTTGGCTCGACTAATGCCCAGCAACAGGCTGCGATCGGCGCGGGGACGCAGAAGCAAGAGGAACCGGCGCTGGGAGTTCGCCTCATCGTTCCCTCGGGGTGGCTCAGAACGGACCTGAGCACCGGCGGTGTGAAGACGGTAGTGTTCAGCTCCGCCCAGAAGGACTTGAGCACTCGCATCTCGCTCCTGGTGCTTCCGGCGGCAGCGCTGCCTGCGGGCTTGGCGACGCGCGAAGCCGGAATGAAGAAGGCCTTGGGCGCGAACTACCGCCGCGCTCGTCTAGAGGCCGCCACGGTGTTGGGCAAGGCGGGCAGCGTGTGGGAGTACACCACGGTGCAGGCTCCCATCCAACGGACCGTTGAGTATGGTCTGGAAGTTGGAGGGAAGTTCTACGTCATCCAGTTCTCGGCGCCAGAAGCGTCCTGGGCGGCCACGGAGCCGGCGTTCGCGACGGCGCTCAAGAGTGTCGAGCTCTTCGAGATTCCGACACCGCCGAACGAGAGCGCCACCATGGTTCCGATGCGCGACGGGACGCGTCTCTACACTTACGTTGTGCTACCGCGTGAAGCTGCCACGGAGGCCGTCAAGGTGCCGGCACTCCTCATCCGTTCGCCGTATTACTTTGAGTACTTCGATCACTCGCTTGAAGCCTTCCGGCCCTTCACCGAGCAAGGCTACGCGCTCGTATATCAGTCAGTCCGGGGCACCGGAAAGTCCGAAGGACAGGTCCACCCCATGAGCCAGGAGTTCTCCGACGGCCAGGACGCCGTGCGCTGGATCGCCCACCAGACGTGGTGCAATGGCGCCGTGGGCACGATCGGCAGCTCCTACGACGGATTTACCGCGTTGGCCGCTGCCGTCGATACGCCGGAGGTCAAGCTCGTGCTCGCGGACGGGGCTCCGATCCGTGCGTTCGAGACGTGGCCGGCGACCGACGAGGGTATCGTCACCGCGCAGCTCGTCTGGTGGGACCGCGCCGTCAACGGCAAGAAGGCAAGCCAGGAAGACCCCGGTTACCGGCGAACCATCACCAACTCTCGGCCGGTCCGCGAATTGGACGTGGCGACGTTCGGCGAGCAGGACCCCATTTGGCGCGGCACCCTGTCGTTTATGGACAGGCACTCGGCTTTCTGGGATGATTGGAGTCTGCCCGAGAAATTGACGCGAATCTGCGCCCCAGTCATCAGCATGGAAGCCAAGAATGAGTTCACGTCGGATGGTCTCGACGCCTTCCTGGCTCTGCGCGCCAAGCCGTGCAACGCTCAGGTCGGCGCCGCGCACCGCTTCGTGATTCATGCCGGAAACCACGGCGAAGCCATCTATCATCCGTTCGCGGCGACGCCGGCCGGCGAGCTCATTCGCAGTTACATGGCGAAGTACCTCAAAAGGGAATCGGTCACCGTGAACGCCGCAGCTGTTCATTACAGCATTCAGAACGCGGATGAGTGGCACACCGCCGATCGCTGGCCGGTCAGCGACAAGACCAACATCTACTACCTCGAGGCGCGCGACTCACAGATCGTCGGCGCCGCCGGCACTCATCCGGCGCACGTTGGCAGGTTAGACGTGTCATTGCCCAGCGCCGAAGGGACGGTCAGCTATACGTTTGATCCCGCGTTGGATGACGCGTGCGACGCGAAGAACACCGAGCGATTGGCTTTTGAGAGTCCCAAGTTGAAAGCGCCCCTCGACCTCGTGGGGCGGGCCGAGCTGGTGCTGTTCGTGAAGATCGACACCCCTGATGCCGACCTCTTCGCGCAGCTGCTCGATAGCGATCTGCACCCGGTGGGCCAGGGCGTGGGCATGCGCCTGCGGTTTCGGCACTCGATGGCGGCGCCCGAGCCGATGCATCCGGACGAAGTCGCTGAGCTACACCTGCTGCTCAATGCCGCGGCGTTCCGCTTTCGGGCAGACTCGTCGCTCATCGTGGTGGTTAAGAGCTCGACCTGCGGGCTGTCGGAGAACCCCAACACCGGCGGATCGATGACGAACGAGACCGAGACGCGATCCGTCATCGTAGAGGTGCTGACCGGGCCGGCGCATCCGTCTCGCTTGATCATTCCGACGCGGTAGGCTTCTGGCCCGGTCGAGGCGACCCCAGCGCCCAACTGCGGGAACGGGGACTGACAACGGCAACTCTGTGAACGCAAGTAATTCGAAATCGGTGTAGGCGACTGTTTGACCGGCGGTCGCCGTGCTGTCCTGGTTCAGCCTGAAATGGAATTTGTGCCCATTTGAGTTAGCGAGTTATACATTTCGTCACTCATAACGTTACCGGCCATCGCGTCGTCATTAAACCACGGTGCTCGCCAACGTCAAGGGTTCCCTCGCTGCGCTCGGCGACGTTGGCGCCCTTGACCCTGTCTGCGCTCCGTAGTCTCTTTGCCTATACGCGATGTCCGACCTCTGGCGACGGGCCTTCCTCATTTCCCTTGCCGCCTCCAATTTCCGGTCTCGTTCAGCAAAGATCTGCTGCTCACGTCCTGCCAGCTTGTCCGCCGGCGTGATGTAACCGATGGCGCTATGCAGCCGTATCGTGTTGTACCGCTCCACATACTCACCCACCACCCGCCGTGCATCCTCCAGCGATAGCGGCGTCATCGGCCGGACGCATTCCGTCTTCAGTGACTTGTGCCAGCGCTCGATCTTGCCGTTACTCTGTGGGTAATTCGGCGACGTCCTGACATGCGTCATGCCGCTAACCCGGATAAACTCTTTGAAGTCCTTGGTAAGATCGTGGACACCCACTGTTTTCATACATTCCTCAGCCTCAGCCGGAGGAACAGCAACCTGGTGTAGAGGAAGAGATTGATGAGGATTGGGTCAAACGCATGCAGTTGATCAGAGCGGAGGGGCGTCGGTGGCGGGCGTGGAGTAGACCTTTGAAACAACGCCGGATGCGATCAGGCAAGTAGTAGAAAAATGCAGATCTGCGGCGGATTGCGGTCCTGTGGGCGCACTGCGTCAGGCCAATCGCGGCAGTCGGGACCCGAATGCGGTGCGCGCCATGGCGGCGCCCTGGAACCAGCGCCTGCCGAGACGATCTGCAAAATTGCGCAGGCTGGAAACCAGTCCGGCTGCGAGGCGGAATTTCGATCCGAAGCGCGAGACGGTTTCAAACCAGGCGTCCGGATTGGCACCGATCCGACGCAGGATTGGCTCAAGATCGGCATCGATGGCTCCTGATTTGTGCGACCGCAACATCCGTCCTGACTTGTCCACGAGATCGATATATTCGGCTGGAGTCATCTGCAGAATCCCGCGCCTTCCGCATTCTGACTGAATGGGACAGAGCCAATCATCCGAGGCATGCGCCAAAATGGAAAGGTGGTCAGGAACGTGGTCCGAGATTGTCGCGGCATTCTCAGGTATTGAGATGCGCTTGCCGACCGATGCAGGGTTGATCGGTTGCCCTGCCGCCCGGCTCGGAGCGTCGCCGTCATTCATCGTTGCCTTCCGCCAGGCACGGATCCGTTCCTGGATGCTGGTGAACTAACAGTCTTCACACTACACCTCCTTCGGTTCTGTAACGGTGTTTTGAGATCCCGCCGCCGCTTTCTGAATAATTGTTGCTCGATCCACCAAGCGATGCCATCGACTGCAATGTTTGGTTGGTAGGTCTGGTCCTGGAACCTCATAGAGCTGCCAGCCGTGATCATTGTATACGTGAGCTTTGATAATTCCATGCTTCGCCCAACTGTCAACTGTTTCCCCGTGAATGCCGAGGCGGTCTGCCATCTCCTTTCTGTTCAGCATTCCTCGGTCGCGAAGCCGATGGTAGAAGATCGTGGACACCCACTATTTTCACAAAAAATGGGTGTCCAGGTTCTGGCAGAAGTAGGGAACAATCGTTTCAGGCACGGATGCGACTCAAACAGCAGCTCATCTTTTCTATTCGTTACCGAGGATTGGATATACCTTCCAGGCGTTGTCGATTACTTGACGGCGGTGCACATGATCTCGACGAGGGCATCAGGGCTCATCAATCCGCTCTGGACTGTTACATGGGCCGGAAAGGCGCCTTTGAAGAATTCCCGGTAGGCTTCGTTCATGGCATTCATATTCTTGATGTCGGTGAGGTAGACCGTGGCATCCACCACTTGGGGGCGCTCGAAACCCGCCGCCTTGAGGATGCGTTCAATTCTGGTCAGCGTCGCGCGCGTCTGCGCCGCGGGATCTCCCTTGTTACCGGCGTCATTTCCGAGCGTCCCCGAAATAAAGAGCCGGTTGCCGACCCGGATGGCCGGACTCAGGTTGGGATTCAGCAATGACGGGCTGCCGTCCGCATTCGGGGGATTTATTGCTTCCCGCAGGCTGCTCTTGATTGCCACCAGGCTGATCTCCACTACCGCATCAGGGCTCATGAGGGCCGCATTAACGGTTGCGCGGGCGGGCGGATCCTTTGGGAAATAGGTCCGGTATGCCACATTCATCTCCTGAAACTCGGCTGTGTCCGTGATGTAAACACGCGTGGCGACAACGTCGTCAAGACTCATACCCCCGGTCTTCAGGATCTCACTCGCGTTGTCCAGCACTGTCCTGGTCTGCACCTGGACATCCCCTTTGACGAAGGAATTGTCCTTGCCGCTGCGCGCAAGCAGGCCCGACAAATACATCGTGTCTCCGGAGCGGATGCCATAGCTGTACGGATTCGGCGATTTGATCCACCCCGCGGGAAGGATCGCCTGCCGTTTGGATCCATTGGGGACGGCAATGACTGATACTTGGATCAAGGCAGCAGGATTGTCGAGATTCGCGGCTACTGTGGTTCGTGCCGGCGGATTTTTCGGGCAATAAGTCTGATAAACCTCGTTCATGGCCTGGAAGTCGGAAGTGCTCCGCAAGTAAACCATCACCGAAACCGCATTTTCCAGCCTCGATCCTTCGGCATTGAGGATGCGCGCGATATTGTCCAGTGCACGCTTCGTTTGAGCCTTGATATCTCCCCATCGGCCGGCGTCATCTCCAGTCACAACGCCTGATACATAGATGAAGCCGCCCTTTACCGCAGGGCTGAAAGGAAGTTTGAGATCGGACCCCGCAATCTGTCTGTTGGACTGAGTTGCAGCCGGATTTCCCAGGAATAACAGCGCAATAAGTGACAGCAGCAGGCGCACATCCACCTCCCATCATCGAAAAACAGGAGCATATTGTAACCGGAGATGGAAGGAGGATGCGCTAAAAAAGAAGTGAGCCAGGGTCCGGTGTCAGGCCTGGAAGATTTAGTTTTTCGAAACCAGTGATCTGTCGCTTCCTCCCGGGCACAATGGCAGCTGCCAAGACCCATGCGCATCAGGCAGCCTCACGAGAGTTTTGGCGTCTCCGTTCCGAGTATCCGTGCCAATGCCTCGACCTGCTGCTTGAATGTCATGTCGACGGTCAACCG
>Ga0187882_1003097_pt1 | contig 14651 bp, 17 predicted proteins | sample June2016WEW_19_1_3_FD_132991 | JGI IMG/M metagenome (GOLD analysis project Ga0187882, IMG submission 132991) | Peatland microbial communities from SPRUCE experiment site at the Marcell Experimental Forest, Minnesota, USA - June2016WEW_19_150 | ecosystem: Environmental > Terrestrial > Soil >...
GCTGACGCAGCTGCAAAGGGAGGTGCTGGAATTACTCGGAATCTCCCCGTTAACCTACGGGGAATATTAAAGATAGATGCAGTTAGTTATAGGAAATTGCAGGCGCGACCTGCGGAAAAAGGGCGCTAAGCCACGATCTAAAGAGTCAGGCGCAACATAATTTCAACTATTTCAACAATAATCGTGGTCCGACCCCATATGACGTCACTTGTGGTGAGTTAGGAGCCAATACCCGACCAAGGCGAGAGTATCGTAGGTCCCATGTGCAGCCATCGGGATGATCAAGTTTCGACGGATGAGGTACACGGCGCCGAAAATAAGGCCGAACAATGTGGCCGCGACCACGCCTTGTGCCCCCTGAAGGTAGTGCCCGAGGCCAAAGACGATGCTCCAAAGCATCAGGCCGAGCCAGGCTCCTCCGAGATAAGTTTGAAATCGCCGGAGAATGAATGCGCGCTGCAGTTCCTCCTTGAATCCCCCGGCGATCAGAGCGGCGCTCGTCAAAAGCAGGAGATCTCGAGGGCTCTGTACCAGCTCGGTGAGCGGGTTGCTCTCCATGAAGTATTTCGGGAAGAAAGTCTGAAAGATCAGGGACACGACAAGGTTTAAAAAGAACAGGAGAGGAACGATCGCCAGTCCGGCGAGCACATTCACGCCCCAGCGCGCCCAGGAAAGACCAAGCCAGCGCAACGTCTCGCCGTGCGCCCGCATGACGAGAAACATCAGGAGCAGGGTGATGGCAGCCTCGAGCAGAAGGTAGGCGACGGTATCGCCCACATTTTCGAGCAGATGCTCGCGCCGGGAAGCGCTGAACGCGAAAGGCAGCATCGCGAGCAAACTCGAGACCACTCCTGCCAGCAGAATGACTTCGAAAAGAGCTTGAGCCTTGAGTACCCAGGTTTTCGGGGGAGCAAGCGGTGGCGGTGGGTCCCGGAGTTCATCGTTCATCGCTATGACCCTATCAGCTGGACGCGCGCACAGTCAAGCCAAGACAGGTGAAATCCCTTTTGTACTCAGATAGTTGTAACTTGCCGGCACTGTCCCTTATAATAGCCTGCGGTGCCCCATGCTCGATGATTGCTGAACCCTGCACGGAGAGTGCGCATCTATAAGCACGAGGAAGTTTGGGGATATTCCCCTGCGGGAGGTCGGACGTGAGGATCTTTGGAAAGAGTTGCCTGCTGCTCGCATCACTGCTGACTGCAGTGATCGCGTGTGCGCAGACTGGCCGCGAGGTGGTCCTTCCCGAAGGCTCCAAGCTCAGCCTCCAACTGAATGACAATCTGAGCACCAAGAAGAACAACGATGGTGACACGTTCACTGCCACCGTGACGGATCCTGTTTACCTGAAGGACCGCGTCGTGATTCCGAAGGGAAGCATAATCTACGGAAGCGTAACGCGAGTCCTGCGCCCGGGACGATTCAAAGGCAAGGCCCAGATGAACCTCTTGTTCAGTTCTATCCGGCTTCAGGACTCGGCCAAGGTCCTGCCGATCGTCGCATCTTTGGCCCGGCTGGATCCTGAAACGAACGCGAGCACGCAAGGCGAAGGCACGATTACTCCGGGCAGCCCCGCCGGGAAGGATGCCGCGCGGGTCGGCGCCCCGGCCGCGACCGGCGCGGTAATTGGTGCGATTGTCGGGCGCGGGCACGGCGCCGCGATCGGCGCAGGCGTTGGCGCCGCGGTCGGATTGGCTTCCGTGCTGGCGGTGCATGGCGCTGACGTGGAAGTCAAGAGAGGGGCTTCCATGGATATCGTCCTGGACCGACCCCTTGCGATTCCCCTGGAGATCGTCAAGCGCGACGAAATGCCGTTTGATCGCTGGTGACAACACCGATTCGCGCACGATTACTTTACCGCTGCGATTCTTTCCATGCCGTCCATGTAAGGACGCAAGGCCTCCGGGATAACCACGGAACCATCTTTCTGCTGGTAGTTTTCCAAAACCGCAAGCCAGGTTCTCCCGATCGCTAGTCCGGACCCGTTCAAGGTGTGCAGGTATTGGCGCTTTCCATCCTGGTCCTTGAAGCGGATGTTGGCGCGGCGAGCTTGAAAGGCCTCAAAGTTGCTGCAGGACGAGATCTCACGATAGCGGTTCTGGCTGGGGAGCCAGACCTCGATGTCGTAGGTTTTTGCGCTCGAGAATCCCATGTCCGAGGTGCAGAGAACAACGACGCGATAGTGAAGTCCAAGTTGCTGGAGGATCTGTTCCGCATCGCGCGTCAGGCCTTCGAGTTCGTCGTAGGAAGTGGCAGGGTGGACGAACTTCACCAGTTCAACTTTGTCAAACTGGTGTTGGCGGATCAGCCCGCGCGTGTCCCTGCCGTAAGACCCTGCCTCACTGCGGAAGCAGGGAGTGTAGGCAACGAACTTCCGGGGCAGCGTGCTTATATCCAGCACCTCACCTTGATAGATATTTGTGACGGGCACCTCGGCAGTAGGAATGAGGTAGTAATCGGTCCCCTCGATTTTAAACAGATCCTGCGCAAACTTGGGTAGATTGCCGGTGCCGAACAGGCTCGCCGAATTGGACATGAAAGGAGGGCAGACTTCCGTGTAGCCGTGGCGGTGCCTGTGCACATCCAGCATGAAGTTGATAAGCGCCCGTTCCATGCGGGCGCCCGCGCCGAAGAGCAGCGAGAAACGCGCGCCCGCTATTTTGGCGGCGCGATCCAGATCGAGGATGCCGAGCCTCGATCCCAGATCCACATGATCGAGCGGTTCGAAGTCGAACTCGGGAGGCGACCCCCAGCGGCGCACCTCCAGGTTGGAATTCTCGTCGCGCCCGACAGGAACGGAAGCGTGCGGCAGATTCGGGATGGTGTGCAGGCTGGAGTTCACGCGCTCTTCCAGAACATGCGCCTCATCTTCCAGCGATTTAGCCTCGACTCCGATTTCCTTGACGCGCGCCTGCTGCGCCGCCGTATCCTGTCCTGCACGTTTTAACTTGCCGATTTCTTCCGATGCCTCGTTGCGCCTGCGGCGCAGCTCCTCGATCCGCAGTAAAGCCTTGCGCCACTCCAAGTCCGCCGAGACCAATTCCTCGATGGGATAACTGCCGCCGCGGGCCGCTAATCGTTCCCTCACCAACTCCAGGTTCTCGCGCACGAAGTTTTTATCGAGCATAATGAACACTCCAAGCCTATTGGAAATGACGTGGCATCACCATTTTTATGTCCGGCAGCGAAGCGTAACAGACGCTCCAAGCATGTGACAAGCCGATAAACTCAATGCGAAATTGGGGATGGTCAGCTCTTTTCGCCCGGAGTATCCCGGCAGATTCAGGAAAGAATGGCAAAGAGAGCTGACCATCCCCAATTTCGTACTATTGACTTTAGGTAATGCCGTTGCTTCAATGAGTCGGTCTGAAAACAGGGTTCAATGCTGAAAACTCAAGATCTTCGAGGGGAAGCATGGGAAAAATCCATCGGGCAGTGTTTCCGGCCGCGGGATTAGGCACGAGATTCCTGCCGGCTACCAAAGCTCAGCCAAAGGAAATGATCGTGCTCGTGGACAAACCCATCATACAGTACTCGGTCGAAGAAGCCGTCGCCGCCGGACTGGAGAACCTTGTGATCATCACGGGTCGCGGGAAATACGCCATCGAGGATCATTTCGACGTCAGCTTCGAACTGGAGCGTATCCTGGAAGACCGCGGCAGGTCTGATTTGTTGAGCGTGGTTCGTGCCGTGTCGGACATGGTGCAGATCGCCTATGTGCGCCAGAAAGAAGCCCTCGGGCTGGGCCATGCGATTCTGGTGGCCCGCGACCTCGTACAGGGAGAGCCTTTCGCAGTTCTTCTGGGCGACGATATCATTGATGCCGACGAACCATGCATAGGCCAAATGATAAGTGTCCACGAGCGACACCATGGGAGCGTGGTTGCGATCATGGAGGTGCCGCACGAGGATGTTTGCCGCTACGGAATTGTCGATGGGATTCCGCTTGCAGGCGAAGACGGCCGGGTCTTCAGAGTCAGAGACATGGTCGAGAAGCCGCGTGTCGAGGACAGCCCGTCGAACCTGGCCATCATCGGCCGCTACATACTCACGCCTGCCATTTTCGATGTCCTGGAGAAAACAGAGCGCGGCGCCGGAGGTGAGATCCAGTTGACCGACGGGTTGCGGAACCTTCTGGAGCGGGAACCGGTCTTCGCCTACAAATTCCGCGGCAAACGGTATGACGCAGGCGAGAAGCTGGGCTTTCTTAAGACCACAGTGGAATTCGCACTCAAGAATGAGGAATTCGGCCCTGCCTTTCGTTCCTATTTGAAATCTTTGAATCTCAACGAATCCTGATCGAGAACAGAACATGCGAATTCTGGTGGTAGGTGCCGGAGGCAGGGAGCACGCGTTGGTCTGGAAGCTCCGCCGGAGCGCACGCGTGCGTGAGGTTCTCTGCGCTCCGGGCAACGGAGGCATCGAGAAAGAGGCAAGGTGCGTCAGCGTCTCGCCACTGGACCAGCCTGCGATGCTCGACCTGATCCGACGCGAACGCATCGATATGGTCGTGGTTGGTCCTGAGGCCCCTTTGGCGGCGGGCTTGGCAGACACCCTGCGCGCTCACGGAGTCGCCGTGTTGGGACCCAGCCAGTCGGCCGCGCGCCTGGAATCAAGCAAGGCCTTCGCCAAGGAGTTCATGGCCCGCCATGGTATTCCGACGGCTGCTTTCACGATTCACTTGCATCCGGAGGACGCACTCTCCCGACTCGATTCCGCGGAAACCCGCTTTCCTCTCGTTATAAAAGCAGATGGGCTGGCAGCTGGAAAAGGCGTCGTGGTGGCGCGCAGCCGTGAAGATGCCCGCCGTGCGATTCAATCCATGATGATCGAAGGGGAGTTCGGCGCTGCCGGCGACAAAGTCGTGATCGAGGAGTTTCTCGAAGGTATGGAGGCCTCCTTCATCGTGTTCACCGACGGCGAAACCATCCTCCCTGCTGTCGCCGCACAGGATCACAAAGCGGCTTACGACGGCGACCAGGGGCCCAACACCGGCGGCATGGGTGCTTATTCCACGGACAGCATTCTCGGACAGGAATTGGAGAACCGGATCCTGGACCAGATTGTCCGTCCGGTGATAGAAGCCATGAAGGCCGAAGGCGCGCCCTTCCAGGGTATCCTCTACACGGGCTTGATGTTGACCCCCGCGGGACCCCGCGTTCTCGAGTTCAACGTCCGCATGGGCGATCCCGAAGGTCAGGTGATCCTGCCTCGCCTCACGAGTGATTTCGCAGTTTTGTGCGAGGCGCTGTGCGCGGGCCGGTTGAAGGACTACGAGGTCTCCTGGTCGAAACAGGCGGCTGTGTGTGTCGTGCTGGCATCGGAAGGTTATCCGGGCGCCTACCCGAAGGGTAAGGTGATTTCCGGTCTCAAGATGGCCGAGGAGGACAACGGCGTCTTTGTGTTCCACTCCGGAACGCGACGGCAGGGCGACGCATTAGTGACCGACGGCGGCCGCGTACTGGGGGTGACCGCCCGGGCAAATGACCTGGCTTCCGCGGTAATATCCGCCTATGAGGCGGTCAATAAAATATATTTTGATGGAATGCATTATCGCCGTGACATTGGAGCCAAAGGATTGAACAAATAACAGGTGCAGGACGCTTTACTCGTCACGGCGATCAGGGGGAAATCGTGAACAAACCGAAGGTGGCAATCGTGTTGGGCAGCGACAGCGATTATCCCGTGATTCAAGACATGCTGCGGATTCTCGTTGAATTCGAAATACCGCACGAGATCACGATCTCGAGTGCGCACCGATCGCCAGACCGGACGCATCGATACGCCGCCACCCTCGAGGATCGCGGCGTCCAGGTCGTCATAGCGTGCGCCGGAGCCGCGGCGCATCTCGCCGGCGTGCTGGCTTCTCACACCATTCTCCCGGTGATCGGCGTTCCCATCGATTCATCGCCGCTGCTCGGATTGGATGCTCTTTTGTCCACATCGATGATGCCCGCGGGTGTCCCCGTGGCGACCATGGGAATCGGCAAATCCGGCGCCAGCAATGCCGCCGTCCTGGCCGCGCAGATTCTGGCGCGCGGCGATCCCACCCTCGCCATGCGACTCAGGGATTATAAAAAGAAGCTCGCAGACCGGGTCGAAGAGCGAGACCGGGAGTTGAAAAAGTCTTACAATGTCTAAGTTTTTCCTCACTACATTTGGCTGCCGATGCAATCAGGCCGACAGTGCGGAAATGAGAGCGCGCCTGTGCGGCAGCGCCCTCCAGGAATCCCACGACCATCACGATGCTGATCTGATCGTGGTCAATTCGTGCACCGTGACGCAGCGCGCTGATCAGCAGGTCCGCCAGACAGTGCGCCGACTTCATCGCGAAAACCCCGGTGCGAAGCTGATCGTCACGGGATGTTACGCGCAGCGCGATCCGGAAACGCTGGCGGCGATCCCCGGAGTCAGTCTGGTCCTGGGGAACGGGAACCGGGGCCGCGTCGCAGAAGTCTGGAAGGACGCGCCCGAAGCGCATGCGAAAATCGTACGATCACCCCTTGATGCCGTTCGCGACTACCTGGTCCCAGGCCCTTCCAACCTCGGGGGCAAGACGCGTCCGTTTCTCAAGCTCCACGACGGCTGCGACGCGCGCTGCAGTTATTGCATCGTTCCTTCCGTTCGCGGACCCGGGCGCAGCGCCAATCCGGAGGATCTGCTGGCCCAGGTTCGAACCCTGGTGGCGGAGGGCTACCAGGAGATCGTACTCACGGGCGTCCATCTTGGAACCTACGGACGCAAGCTGCCGGGGCGGACTCAGCTGACGGATCTTCTGCGCCGGATTCTCGAAATCCCGGAGTTGGGCAGGTTGCGGTTGAGCAGCATCGAGCCGATGCGTTTTGATCGCGATATCGTGAAGCTGGCGTTGGAACATCCAGCTTTCGCCCGGCATTTTCACATTCCGTTGCAGAGCGGCAGCGATCGAATCCTCCGTCTCATGCGCCGTCCATACAAGGCCGCGCAATTCCTCCACTTGCTTCGTTACATTCAGGCAAACTTGCCGAACGTCGGGCTCGGGACAGACGTGCTGGCTGGATTTCCGGGTGAGACTGATGGGGATTTTGAGGCGACTTGCGATCTGATCCGGGAGTCGCCGCTCACGTACTTGCACGTGTTTCCCTTTTCCGCGCGGGAAGGGACGGACGCCTTCTCAATGCCCGGCAAAGTTTCGCCGGGCGTGCTCCGCGAGCGTTGCGAAACGCTCCGCCGGCTATCGCTGGCCAAGAATCTCGAGTTCAGAAGCCGCTTTTTAGGGCAGTGCTTGCAGGCCATCAGCCTCGCGAAAGAAGAGGCGATGGGCGAGTCGGTTGCTCTGACCGAAAACTACATTCATGCACGCATCGCCGGCACGCGCGTGCCGGCCAACCGGCTCATCCATATCCGCATCGACGAGGTCCGCCCCGAAACCACCCTTGCCTCCCTCTGCGCCTCAGAAAGTGACAAGCCCTGAAAAGGGCTGCGCTGCTGCAGCCCAGGGCATAAGCCGCATGAGCACTGACTTACCATCTCTACCGCACGTGGACCTGGACCAAGACATCGACGTAGACTTGGACGCTCTAGGCAGGCACTGGCAAGTTGGCGCTTGGGGGCTGTAGCTGCTGGACCCCTTCGCGGCCAAAGCAGCAATAGCTTCACGCCTATTCGATTTTGCAGATGATTCCCATCATGCGGCCGGTGCGAGCCCCTTCCGCGCGGTATGAAAAGAACTCCTCCGGATGACACCGTGTGCACTGTGCGCAATCGAATACGTTGGCCGGCGTGACTCCGGTTTCCGTCAGCTGGATGTTGAGAGCCTGCGGCAGGTCAAGCAGGAACTTTCCGGCATGTTCGGGATGAGACGCGCAGAGGGGCGCTCCGGGAAACTCGGCTGCAAACGCGGTCGCCACCTCCGGTCCGACCTCAAGGCAGCAGCGTCGAATTCCGGGGCCGACGGCTACAATCGCGCAAGAGAGGTCGGCATTAAGATCACGTTTCATTCCTTCAAGTGTCCGGCGCAGAATTCGCCCCAGCGTGCCACGCCAGCCTGCATGCACGGCGGCGATCGCCCCCGACCGCGGCTCCGCAATCAGCACGGGAAAGCAATCCGCCACCCCGACCGCGAGCGCGGCGCCCGACTCAATCGTAGCCATCGCGTCTCCGGGGGTGTGCGGATCCCATTGGTCGAGCGCGCCTTTTATGATATGAAAGTCGGCGGAGTGTTTTTGCGCAACGATAATCAGGCGCTCGCGGCAGAGGCCCAGAACAGTCAGAAAGCGGCGGCGGTTTTCATCAACGTGAGTGTGTTCATCCCAGGGGACAAAACCGAGATTCAGCGCCCCTTCGGGAGGGAGGCTGACACCGCCGCGGCGTGTCGAAAAACCATGACGAACGTTGGGTATGTTTTCGAGAGCGGCGCAGCTGAAATACTGCACGCCTTCGACCTTATGAAGCGCAAATCCGTTGCCTCGCATGCCGGGAATAGTGGAATGAGGATCGGTCTTCTGTCAATTCAGATCGGGAGCGAATCGTGATTGTCGGCATTGGCGTGGACATTGTGGATATCGGTCGCATTCGCCTGGTGCTCGAGCGCCAGGCGGAGCGTTTTGTCCGGCGGGTCTTCACTTCGGGGGAGCAGGAGTATTGTCGTGCGCACCGCGATTCCGTCCCTTATTTTGCTGCTCGTTTCGCCGCCAAAGAGGCGCTCTTCAAAGCTGTGGGAACCGGGTGGGCGCATGGCGTAACCTGGCTCGACGCCGAAGTGCGCAGACAGGAAAGCGGCGCACCCCGGTTGGTGCTCAGTGGGCGGGCGGAAGAAATCAGCAAAGCATTAGGAACCCATGCTGTCCACTTGAGCCTCTCTCATTCCGAAACTGCTGCCATAGCCATTGTCATCCTCGAAGGGTAGAGGTTCCGAGTGAACGATTATTCAGGTTGAACGAATGCTGAGGGGCTTGCCGGTTTGGAGGGAAGATGCGCGCCGTCTTCCTGCCGATAATCCCTTCCGGCGAGCATGCCGCACGCCGCCGAGACATCGTTTCCTCTTGGACGGCGGATGTATGCAGTAAGGTGATGCTCAATCAGGATTCTCTGGAACGCCAGCACGCGTTCCTCGCTGGGAGGCTTCAGCGGCACCCACGGATCCGCGTTCAGCGGGATCAGATTCACCTTCTTCTTCAATCCCTTCAGCAAGCCCACCAGCCTTAGCGCGTCTTCCTGTGTGTCGTTGACGCCTTCCATCAGCACATACTCGAATGTGATGCGGCGGCGCGGTTCCAACGGAAAGAGCCGGCAGGCGTCGAGAAGCGTGGCGATGTTCCATTTCCTGTTAATCGGGATGAGGCGGTCGCGCACTTCGTCTGAGGTGGCGTTTAGCGAGATGGCCAGGTTAGGGACTAGATCCTCCTGTGCCAGCCGCTCCAGGCCTGGCACGACGCCGGAGGTAGAAAGCGTGATGCGCCGCTTGGAGATCGACATGCCGAGCGGATCCGCCATCAGCCGCAGCGCTTTCATGACATTGTCATAGTTGAGCAGCGGCTCTCCCATCCCCATGATGACGATGTTCAGCCGCTTGGCGTCGGTTCCTCGATCGGACTGAAGTGCCAGAATCTGGCCGACAATCTCGCCTGCCGTGAGGTTGCGGCGCATCGGCAGTTTCCCGGTCACGCAGAAGAGGCATTCCACGGCGCAGCCGACCTGCGTGGAGATGCAAAGCGTGTCACGTTTTTCTTCGGGGATGAAGACGGATTCGATTCGATGTCCGCCGGCGACTTCAAACAGGTACCGCCGCGTGCCATCGGAGGACTGAAACACCTCGATGGTATGCGGATATGCGATCAGGAAACGGGCGCTCAATTTTTCGCGCAACGGCTTGGTAAGCTCGGTGAAGGCATCCCAGGCCTGCCGGCGGCGCGCATACAGGCCGGAGTAGATCTGCCGCGCGCGGAATCCGGGCTCGCCGAGTTCCGCCGCAAGTGCCTCGATCTCTGCCAGCGAAGCCCCGATTACATTGGTTATTCCTTGATCTTCCACGATTCCAAACATACCACAGGCTTCATTTGTTCATTTCGCGTTTCATCTCTTTAACGGAAACATCACGTAGATGCTGCGCGAAATACCAGTGATGGCCTTCCGGATCGGCGGCGGAGTAGCGGCGATCGCCATAGAACTGGTTCGCGGGTTCATCGATGATCTTCGCTCCTGCCTTCTTGGCGCGAAGATAGTGCTTGTCCACATTCTCCACCATGATGTAGAGGCCCTGGGTCACATTGCCGAGCTGTTTCGGATTCTTGTATTTCGGCCCCGGGCATCCCAGCATGAAGACCTCGCCATTGGCCAGTTTCATCGACGAATGGTTGGTCTTGCCGTCGGGGCCGGCGAACTTCATCATCGGCTTGAAGCGGAACGTCTTCGAAAGCCAATCCAGAGCAGCATCCACATCCGTGTAGTACAAATACGGTGTGATGCCTTGAGCCGGCTGGGAGACCGTGGATTTTCTCTTCACGCTGGGCTTTGCTTTTGCTGCCATAAAGAACTCCTTTTGAATTGTGATCTCGCCACAAGAGTAGGATAACGCGCGCATGGCGTTTTGCAAAAAATTGACCTTCAAGCGAGCCCCTACGTGAGGCGCTTGCTCCCTCCACTAGCTCTGGTACTTGGGATCTGTCAGTCGGCTGAACTACTGGAACTCGTGGCTGAATTGAGGCTGGAACTGGAGCCACACAACAGGGCGATATCGGCCCAGTCGATTCGGTGCCGTTTCTACCGGGCTTTTCGACATCCCTGCGTGGTGTTATACTTTGTGCTCCATTTGTATAACGCACAAGGAGTCGAAAAATGACCGTAACCGTATCCGAAAAGGGCTGGGTAGTGATCCCCGCCGAATTGCGCAGGAAACACAATCTTCACCCCGGCACGGAAGTACAGGTCGTGGATTATGGCGGTGTGCTGGCCCTCGTGCCGAAGCTAAACGATCCTGTCCATCAGGCCGCTGGAATACTCAAGGGTCCCAAATCACTCCGCCGCGCCTTGCTTTCCGAGCGCAGGGCTGAGAAGCGGAGGGAAAAAGCCCGTGGCCACTGAACCATCTGCATACGCGCTGGATAGTTTTGCCTTGCTTGCCTACCTGGAGGGCGAGACGGGGAGGCTGCGCGTGAAAGAACTGCTGGGTCGCGCGGATTCGGGGAAATGTTCCCTGTATCTCTCGCTTATCAATCTGGGGGAGGTTCTATACATTACCGAGCGCGAAAGCGGGCTTATCCTGGCGCAGCGAGCTCTTGCTGCAATTGATCAATTGCCCCTGCAAATTGTGCCGGTCTCGCGCATCACGGTGCTTGCAGCAGCGCACATAAAGGCTCGTTACCCAATATCTTACGCCGACGCCTTCGCAGTAGTAACTGCCCAGGATCAGCATTGCGTGCTCCTCACGGGCGATCCGGAGCTTCATTCTGTAGCAAAAGACGGTCTCATATCCGTGGAATGGTTGACTCGTCACTAACTGCGGGGAAGTTTTCACGACAACTTGGCAAGCCCAGAGGTCATGTAATGATGATCAACCCAAAAAGCAATGACTATCTGGTTCTGGGCATCGACGCAGCATGGAGCGAACAGAACCCAAGCGGGATAGCCTTGATCAAAGGCAGCGGGAAACATTGGCGTTGCTTGGCGCTTTGCTCCAGTTATGGATCCTTCTTGTGACTAAAAGCGCCCGGGCCCTGCCAACCCGATTTTACCCGACAACCAGGAGAAAGGCCGGACCCCATCGCACTTTTCAGCAAATGTAGCGAACTTGCTGGAGGTGGCAAAGTAGATGTTGTCGCGGTCCATATGCCACTCAGCAATGAAAAGATCACGGCAAGGCGGGTCGCCGATAATGAAGTGAGTAAGAGATTTGGTGCATACGGTTGCGCTGTCCATAGCCCCACGCCCAACAGACCCGGCTCTATCAGCGACGAGCTTACAAATGGTTTTGAAAAAGCAGGTATTCCGTTGGTGGTCTCCGCAAAAGGTGGCCTCAAGACACCGGCACTCATTGAAGTCTATCCGCATGTCGCGCTATTAAATCTCATGGGCTTATCAAAGAGATTGGAATATAAGGTTTTGAAGGCAAGCAAATAGTGGCCAAACGATCCGGTTGAGGCCCGTTACGATAAGCTCCTCCAAAAGATCGAGTCGGCATGGATGGCCTTAGGAAGGGTCATCCAGCAACCGGTGTCACCCTTGGTGCCGTTGAGCGGCGCCAAAGTGCCCAATCATCTGAAATCATACGAAGATGCGCTTGATGGCGTCGTTTGTGCATGGGTCGGAACAACGTATCTAAGCGGTGAAGTTGAGCCAATAGGCGATGACATGGGCGCCATTTGGAAACCCACAGCCAAGCCGCAATAATACCTTCATCAATTTGTGGGACAGGCCATTCAATCCCCCGAATTTTCTAATTTAGCGCTTTTTGCTCTTGTGACTCTCATTTCCGCATCCGGCGGTTGAGCGCGAAGAGAACGGCGCCGGCCGCGAGAACAAGACTGCCGCCCAGGATCTGTTCCCACGTGGCCCCGGCCAGAATCGTCGCGGACACCAGTATCGAAAGCAGCGGAATCAGCGGCCCCAAAGAAACAACGAAGGTGGCCTTGCTTACCAAGCCTTCATAGCGTTTCCCGCGCAAAACCAGCGTCGACGCGCTTGCGCTGGTATATGTGACCAGGCGTGCGACGGCACTGACTACCGCGAGCTGGGTGAACGAACCCGACAAGGCAAGTATTAGAGCGACACTCGCGGAAAAGACGATTGCGTTGGAAGGGGTTCGATATCTTGCGTGGATGCGGCCAAACCATGGTGGCAGCTGCCCGTTTTCGGCGAGCGCAAAAAGCATCCTTGATCCGGTAAGGATCTGGCCCGCGTTGTTCCCGGTCATGGCGACCAACGATCCCAAGCCGATCAGCAATGCTCCCGCGCTTCCCATGAATAGGAAGGCGGCATCCGCCAAAGGCGTCTTAGATGCGCCCAGGTTTGGAAGCGTGCCGGTCGCGACCCACTGAGTCAACGTCATGACAAGCGTCACCGTAATGACCGTCATGATGAGCGCAAAGGGCACTTGTCTGCGCGGGTTACTCGCCTCGCCAGCGGGCACAGGGACGACATCATAGCCGCCGAACACAAAGATCATCAGCAGGGCGGCGGTAGTTCCCTGCTGCCACGTGATCGGGCCAAACGAGCCGACAAGTTTGCCGTTGAAATGCAATGCCCCCACGATGATGAAGATCGCCAGCGGCACCAGCTTCGCCACGGTGAGCAGGTTCACCACCCAAGCGCTTTGACGGACGCCCACAAAATTGATCACGGTCAGAATGAGAGTCAAACCGATGATGACCGCGTTGCGGCCAGGACCGGTACCAGCCGCTGACCAGTAAAAAGCGAGAGCCATGGTAAGACCGTTCACCACCGATGCATGGCTGGACACGCGCCCGAACCACTGCATGAAGCCGACTTCAAACCCGGCAAAACGGCCGAAAGCGGCCCGTGTGTAAAGGTAAGCACCGCCGGTGCCTTCAAACCGGCTGCCGACCTCGGCGAAACAGAGCGCTACCAGCAAGGAGGCCACGCCGGCGAAGACGAACGCCGGAATGCTCCAGGCGCCGATCAGCGCCGCGACCTGCGAGGGCATGAGGAATATGGCGCTGCCGATTACCTGGTTCACACCTACGGCGGTCAGATCCCAGCGGCCCAGCGCGCGCCGCAGGGTCTGCGCCTGAGGCAAGGCTTGTCCCGATTCGATCATATGCAGGGTTGTACCACGATAAGGGCGAGAATTGCACCCGGCGAGAGTGTCTGTTCCGAAAACAGCTGTTTCCACAAACGTCGTGGTCGTAATCGTGGTCGTGATCGGCAGTGTATGGATATCAAAAAAAACCGATCATGACTACGATCACGCTCGCGACCATGAGCCATGACAGAAGGGGCACGGAGGCAAACTGCCATCAAGACTCCATGACCAGGTCCGAAAACGGCTAGTCCTGCAGGCCGGGTTTGGTTATAGTCAAGGGCATGGAAATGGATGTGAACACTTGCGAGCGGGCGCGGCGGGCGCGCGACGCGCGTTTCGACGGGCGCTTCTTCATCGGAGTCGTCACGACCGGGATTTACTGCCGCCCGGTTTGTCCGGTCGCCTCGCCGAAGCCAGTAAACGTGCGCTATTTTCCATCCGCAGCCGCCGCCGCGGAACACGGATACCGACCCTGCCTACGCTGCCGGCCGGAAGCCTCGCCGGGCACGCCGGCGTGGCTGGGCAGTTCTGCGACGGTATCCCGTGCGCTGAAAATGATCGCCGGAGGCGCCTTGGATTCCTGTGGTGTGGACGAACTTGCCGGGCGGCTCGGGATCGGCGACCGGCAGCTGCGGCGCCTGTTTCTGAAGCACTTGGGGGCGACGCCGGTGGCGGTCGCGCAGACGCGGCGGCTGCACTTCGCCAAAAAACTGATCGACGAGACGGCGCTGCCGATGACACAGGTTGCTTTCGCCTCGGGCTTCAACAGCATTCGCCGGTTTAACGCGACGTTTCAAACGCTCTGGGGCCGTTCTCCAAGAGAGCTGAGGCGCGTCGGACCCAGGGCGAAAGACCTGACCACGGCAAACGAGTACTGTTTCCGCCTGGCGTTCCGGCCACCGTACGATTGGGA
>Ga0187882_1003101_pt1 | contig 14634 bp, 14 predicted proteins | sample June2016WEW_19_1_3_FD_132991 | JGI IMG/M metagenome (GOLD analysis project Ga0187882, IMG submission 132991) | Peatland microbial communities from SPRUCE experiment site at the Marcell Experimental Forest, Minnesota, USA - June2016WEW_19_150 | ecosystem: Environmental > Terrestrial > Soil >...
CTAACCGCCAAAGGAGTCTCCCGCTTCTATAAGCGGGAGATGAATTTGGCAAAAGCTTTTAGTCTCCGAATTCAGTGGGGGTGCAGACCCCCACTGAATCCCCGAGCGAAGCGAGTTGCTTGAGAGGTGAGGTTCCCATTCCGTTCTGATGTCCGCTATATGTGGTCGGCCCAATGGCATATCTCCTGACACGAGTCGCATTCTTCGGGACAGGCCACTTCTTGCTCCTGGTCAGCGTGTTGTAGGCCTTGAGTTCCAACCTTCACGCACTCCAGTTCTTCGATGCGGTTTTCCAGGCGGGCGATCTTGCGCTGCAGGCAGATCATCATCTCGCCGACCGGGTCCGGCAGCAGGTGGTGCTGCAGGTCGATGGCGTCCGGCGGCGAGGAGTCGGCGATCTTGCGCCCTTCACGGACCACGACCCGGCCGGGCACGCCCACCACCGTGCAGTCAGGGGGGACATTCCGCAGCACTACGGCATTCGCCCCGATCTTGACGTTGTCGCCGACCGTGAAGGAGCCCAGCACCTTGGCCCCGGTACTGACGACCACGTTGTTGCCGATGGTGGGGTGGCGCTTGCCTTTCTCCTTGCCGGTGCCTCCCAGGGTCACCCCTTGGTAGATGGTGACGTTGTTACCGATTTCGGTGGTCTCGCCGATCACCACCCCCATGCCGTGGTCGATGAACAGTCCTTCGCCGATGGTCGCCCCCGGATGGATCTCGATCCCGGTGACGAACCGGTTCCACTGGGACAGCAGCCGCGGCAGCAGGACCAGCTTGCGCTTGTGTAACCAGTGGGCGATGCGGTGCATGATGATGGCGTGGAAACTGGGGTAACAAAGGATGACCTCGATCACACTCTTCGCCGCCGGGTCCCGTTCCAGAATGGCCCGCACGTCCTGCCGCAGCCTGGAGATGACTCCCATGTCCCATCATCCCTTCGTAATTTAGGTTGGAGCATTTTGAAGCAAAACCAGTACTTCATCTTTTCGAGGCGAAACGCTCAAGAATTGTTTGTCTCTCCTCTGTTGGATTCAGCCTGAGGAAGGTTTTTCATGAAAACAATTCCTACTACTTTAGTTAGGTTACTTATTGTTAGTATAGAAAGTTCGACTTTATGTGTCAATAGGGATAGAGATTTTTTACCCAAATTATAACGTAAGCCGTCGAAAAGAAAATGCTGCTCTTTGCTGATGCCGGCGGGGTCGGAAAAGTTCTTGACAAACGGTGGTTGGCCAGGCATGATGGTTTATATACGGTACCAGGGTACGGTAGTTAACGAATAAAATATGATGATAGAGGTGTTGTCCTGCTTGAACTCATATGAACCTGAAAGAGAGGATCTGTTGGTAAGGCTGCGCAAGATTGAGGGGCAGATCAGGGGACTCCAGCGCATGCTGGAGGAAGGCCGCTACTGCATCGACGTCCTTACCCAGATAGCTGCAGCGAGACAGGGACTCAACAGTGTCGGTATGATCATTCTGGAGCGCCATTTGCAGGGTTGCGTCGTCAATGCCATTAAAACCGGGGAGGAAGACAGGGCTATCAAGGAACTCAACCAGGTGCTGCTGAGGTTCATCCGTTGAACTTTTTAGTTGCTTGTGGATTTCCCCGGATGGGACGCTAAACGGAGCAGAGACTGGGCAGAGAATGGAGGCCAAACCTATGGATGCCGCTGTAGACAGGCAGGATTTGGCTACGGTCACCCTCATCGTACAGGGCATGACCTGCGCCGCCTGCGTGGCCAGGGTGGAAAAGACACTGAAACAACTGGGCGGTGTAGCCGGCGCCCATGTGAACCTGCTCACCGGCAAAGCCACCGTGGAGTACCGTCCTGGCAAGGCCGGCATCACTGAAATGGTAAACGCTGTTCGCGACCTGGGCTACGAGGTGCCAGAGGAAGAACTGCTGCTGACGGTGCGCGGCATGTCCTGCGCCGCCTGCGTGGCCAGGGTGGAGAGGGCCGTCAGGGCGCTGCCCGGGGTGACGGAGGCCGTGGTCAACCTGCCGGCGGAATCAGCAAAGATCAGGTACTACGCCGGAGTGATCGACAAGGCCCGTATCAAGAGTGAGATTGACGCCATTGGCTACGAGGCCTCAGAGAGGCTGACCGGCAGCGAGGCCCTGGACCGCGAGAAAGAGGCCCGCCAGAAAGAGTTGCGTTACCAGCAGCGAAACATGTGGATTGCCTGGCCGCTGGCCCTCCTGGTGATGGTGGGCATGTTTCGCGATGTGTGGATCTTCCCCTACTTCGTGCCCAAGTTCCTGGGCAATGTCTATGTGCTGTGGGTGATGACCACCCCGGTGGCGTTCATACCCGGCTGGCAGTTCTTCAAGCACAGTTGGAACGGCCTGAAGCGCGGCGCCACCGACATGAACCTGCTCTACGCCACAGGTATCGGCGCAGCCTACACCATCGCCACCATCAACACGCTTTGGCCGGATGCGGGGTTCGGCGGGCGCGGCGCCACCTTCTTCGAGTCGGCTGCCCTGCTGACCGCCTTTATCGTGCTGGGGCGGTACATGGAAGCGCTGACCCGCGGCCGTACCTCGGAAGCCATCAGGAAGATGATGAACCTGCAGGCCAAGACGGCGCACGTGATCAGAGACGGGCAGGAGCTGGAGATAACCGCCGACGAGGTTAGGATCGGTGATATTGTCGTGGTGCGCCCCGGTGAGAGCATCCCCGTGGACGGCGAAGTCACCGAGGGCTACTCGGCGGTCGACGAGGCGATAATCACCGGTGAGAGCATCCCGGTGGAAAAGAGACCGGGCACCCAGGTTATCGGCGCTACCATCAACAAGACCGGCTCTTTCAGATTCAAGGTCACCAGGGTGGGCAGCGAGACGGCGCTGGCCCAGATCATCAAGATGGTGGAGGACGCCCAGGCCACCAAGGCGCCCATCCAGAAGCTGGCCGACTTCGTGGCCGGCCACTTCATTGCCGGGGTGCACGTGCTCGCCCTGACAGTTTTTCTGTTCTGGTTCTTCGTAGGCTATAACGCCTTCTTCACCCCCGGCAGTCATTTCATTCTCTCCCCATACAGCCTGGCACACGTAGGGGTCTTCGGCTTCGCCCTCCTGCTGTCCGTCACCACTCTGGTTATCTCGTGCCCCTGCGCCCTGGGTCTGGCGACCCCCAGCGCCGTTATGGCCGGGACCGGCAAGGGCGCTGAACATGGGATTCTCTTCAAGGGCGCCGACTCGGTCGAGAGCAGCAGTAAACTGAACGCCGTCGTTTTCGATAAGACCGGCACTCTGACCAGGGGGGAACCGTCGGTCACCGATGTCTACCCGGCACCGGGGTTTGAAGACAAAGAGGTGCTGCGCCTGGCCGCCATGGCCGAGAAACCCTCCGAGCATCCACTGGGCGAGGCCATCGTACATGGCGCAGAGGCGCAGGGCCTGACCATCGAGGATGTCAAAGATTTTGAGGCGATCCCCGGCCACGGCGTGCGCGCCGTCTACCAGAACAAGACGATCCTGTTAGGGAACCGCCGCCTGATGCAGCAGAATGAGATATCCATCGAAGACCTGGCCCCCCAGATGGAGAAACTCGAAGCAGAGGGCAAGACAGCCATGCTAGTCGCCCTGGACAACCAGGCAGCGGGGATCATCGCCGTGGCCGACACTTTAAAAGAAAATGCCGGTATTGCTGTCGAACGGCTGCAAAAAATGGGCGTTCAGGTGGCCATGATCACCGGGGACAACCGGCGCACCGCAAATGCCATCGCCGGTCAGTTGGGAATCAAGACCGTGCTGGCCGAAGTGCTGCCGCAGGACAAGGCAACAGAGGTTAAAAAACTGCAGGACCAGGGGTTGAAGGTGGCCATGGTGGGAGACGGCATCAACGACGCCCCGGCGCTCGCCCAGGCAGACGTGGGCATCGCCATCGGCTCGGGCACCGACGTTGCCAAGGAGACAGGCGATATCATCCTGATCAAGGACGACGTCAGAGATGTGGTGAACGCCATCGAGATCGGCAGGGCGACGATGGGCAAGATCAGACAGAACCTGGTCTGGGCGTTCGCCTACAACTCGCTCGGCATACCCTTAGCGGCCGGTATCCTGTATCCCTTCAACGGCCTCATCGTCAGCCCCGAGTTGGCGGCGTTTTTCATGGCGATGAGTTCGGTATCACTGACACTCAATACACTGCTCTTGAAACGCTTTCGGCCCTCCCTCGGAACCAGGGTGGCCTGATTCTGCGAAAGATAATTGAAAGGAGCTGCTGATATGTCAACTCTTGAAGACAGAGCTGCCAGGCGGTCCATGCTGATCTACACCGGGGTCTCCCTGGCAATGGCCTTGCTTTTCCTCGCGGCAACCTTCCTGACAGGCAAGAGCTACACTGCTGTGGCCCGCGTCGGAGGCATGGTCTGGGTCTTCGTGCTGAGTATGATCATTTCCATGCCTATCGTTATCCCGAAGATCAGAAAAAAGGTGCTGGGTTGAAGCCTTCTCCCGTAACGTCACGGGAACGCGTCGTGATTAGCTTGAACGCAGTTTAAAAAAATAAAAATATTGACAATCAAGCGGATAAGAAATTATAATTTTATAAAGACGATAAAAATAATAGGTATTAAAAAGACGCTCTTGTGGCAAGGAGCCGGAGGTGAGCAGGATGAAGCTCTCGACAAAGGGCAGGTACGGTCTCAGGGCATTGCTGGATATGGCGATTTACCAGAAGGAGGGACCTGTTACTCTAAATAATATCGCCGAACGACAGGGCATTTCGGAAGGATACCTGGAGCAGTTGATGATGCCGCTGAAGCGGGCGGGAATTGTCAAGAGCATCAGGGGGGCGCAGGGCGGCTACTTGCTATCGAAGGACCCGAAGGATGTCACGGTAGGCGAGATTATTCGTGTGTTGGAGGGCCCAATCGCGCCGGTTGCCTGCGTCGATGAAGAAAATCCGGAAGAGTGTGAACGGGCCAGCTTCTGTGCGACGCGCATAGTGTGGGCGAAGGTCAGAGATTCCATCTCCGGGGTGCTGGATTCCTTTTCGTTGGAAGACCTGGTTCAGGAGTCGAAAAAGCACGGCGATGCGGAAAACATGTACTTTATTTAATCCGTGAGCCTATTTTCACAAAAGGATAACTCTTACTGAACAAATTGATTTAACTTCGATTTGAACTCCCCCACCTCCTCCGCATCCGGGCTTACCGCCCGGCCTGAACGCAGGCTTGAGGCTGTCGCCTCGGCTCCTGTGCTCCGCATTCTTCAGGCCGGGCGCCAGCCCGGATGCGGAGGAAAGCCCGCCTGCACACCGGGAATGCGGCGCACAGGGCAAACAGGCACATGGCTAATTCAAACTGCGCTTCGCTTCGTTTGAATGGGAATAATTAGGCATAAGTACACGCCAAGTTGTGAAAGGAAGAGACGGGATGCCGATCAAGGTGCCGGACCAGCTTCCGGCGATCGAAACGCTGCAGCATGAGAACATCTTCGTAATGACCGAAGACCGGGCTTATCATCAGGACATTCGCCCGCTGCAGATCATCCTCCTGAACTTGATGCCCAGGAAAATAGCAACCGAGCTTCAATTCCTGCGGCTGCTCGGCAACTCGCCGCTGCAGGTCGATATCACGCTGCTGCATCCCCAGACCTATACCTCAAAAAATACTCCGGAGGAACACCTGATCAAATTTTACAACACCTTTGACGACATCAAGGGACAGAAGTTTGACGGGCTGATCATCACCGGGGCTCCGGTGGAACAGATGGAGTTTGAAGAGGTTGACTATTGGGATGAACTGACCGTGATTATGGACTGGGCTGACGCCAACGTCTATTCCACTCTCTTCATCTGTTGGGGAGCGCAGGCCGGTCTGTATCACCACTACGGGATTCCTAAATACCCACTTGATAAGAAAATATTCGGGGTTTTCCCCCACTATATCACCAAGCAGAACGTCGCCCTGCTCAGGGGTTTCGACGATGAGTTTTATGTGCCGCAATCCCGGCACACGGAAGTCAGGGGAGAGGATATAGAAAAAGCGCCGGACCTGGATGTACTGGCAGAGTCCCCGGAGGCGGGAGTCTATATCGTCAAGGCAGTCGATGACCACCGGATATTTGTCACCGGCCATTCAGAATACGATTCCACCACCCTGCAATATGAGTATGAGCGTGATCGTGACAAGGGCCTGGCAATTGACGTACCGAAAAATTATTATCCCGGAGACGATCCCACCCGGTCCCCGTTGGTGCAATGGAGGGCGCATGCCAACCTGCTGTTCTCCAACTGGCTTAACTATTACGTGTACCAGGAGACCCCATATGACTTGAGTGCGCTGGAGAGGAAGGCGGAAAAGAAGGAGATATGAAATTTAGGGCAAAATAAAGTTAAGGTTCAATGCTGAAACGGGAGTTGAATCGCAATGCGCAAGGTTTATCTGGATCATGCCGCAACCACGCCTCTATACCCGGAAGTCTTGTCGCTGATGCATGAATTCATGAGGGACACCTTCGGAAATCCCTCCAGCGTGCACTCTTTCGGCAGGGAGGCCAAGAGGTTCACGCAGGAAGCGCGCCAGAGGGTGGCCGATCTGATCGGGTCCACGCCGGAGGAGATCTACTTCACCAGCGGCGGAACCGAAGCAGACAACATCGCCATTATCGGAACGGCGATGGCCAGGCGCAAAAACGGCAACCACATCATCACCAGCGCCATCGAACACCATGCCGTGATCGACACTTGCAAGTACCTGGCCAAGAACGGGTTCGAGGTCACCTTCCTGCCCGTGGATAAATACGGCATGGTCGGCCCGGACGATGTGGCCGGGGCGATCCGGAAGGAAACCGTGCTTGTGACGATCATGCACGCCAACAACGAGATCGGGACGATCCAGCCGATCGCCGGGATCAGCCGGATTACCCGGGAGCATGGGGTGGCCCTGCATTCCGACGCCGTCCAGACACTGACCAGGATCCCCGTGAACGTGGACGATCTGGGTGTAGACCTGCTCTCTCTTTCAGCCCATAAGATTTACGGCCCGAAGGGGATCGGGGCGCTGTACGTCAGGAAGGGAATGCGGCTGCAGCCGATCATGCACGGCGGTGGCCAGGAGCGCAAGCTGCGCTCGGGCACGGAAAACACTCCCGGCATTGTGGGGTTCGGCAAGGCTGCCGAGGTCGGCGCCCGGGAGATGGAGCAGGAATCAGCCCGGGTAAAAGGCCTCAGGGATAAGCTGATCCGGCGGGTGCTCGCCGAGATCCCGTCGGTGACCCTGAACGGCCATCCGGAGCAGCGGCTGCCGAACAACGCCAACTTCAGCATCGCCTACGTCGAGGGGGAGTCCCTGGTGCTGAGCCTGGACCTGGAGGGAGTCGCGGTCTCCTCTGGATCGGCCTGCAGCTCGGGATCGCTGCAGCCGTCTCACGTCCTGAAGGCCCTCGGCCTGCCTCACGAGATGATGCACGGCTCCCTCAGGATGACCCTGGGCCGCGCCAACAGCGAGGAAGACATCGACTACGTGGTCGAGGCGTTGAAAAACATCGCTGCCAGGCTGCGGAGCTTCTCACCCCTGGCTCAACCGTTACGGGCGTAACTCGAGCGGGCGCCGCGCCCAGAGGGCACCCGGCGGGCGCGGTGCGATTATTCTGATATCCGATACGGAGTTTTCTTTAATGTATGCGGGTACCCAGGTGGGCGTGGTTAAAATAAAGGTGATGAAAACGGGAGTCGGATGCCAGAGATAGGAATGAAGGCAGCCTGATGATAGAGGTTGGAAATTGGGAGAAAAAGTAGTAGAGTGAAATGCAAAACCTGCCTTTAGAGGTGACTATAATGTACAACGAGACCGTGATGAGCCACTTCCAGAACCCCCATAACGTCGGCAACCTCCCCGACGCCAGCGGTGTCGGGGAGGTTGGCAACGTGGTCTGCGGCGATATCCTGCGTGTCTTTATCAAGGTCAAGGACGACCGGCTGGACGACGTTAAGTACATGACCTACGGCTGCGGGGCGGCGGTTGCCAGCGGGAGCATGATGACCACCCTGGCCAAGGGTATGACCGTCGAGGAAGGCCTCAATCTCACCAACAAGGATGTCGCCAAGGCCCTGGGCGGGCTGCCGCCCCAGAAGATGCACTGCTCCAACCTGGCGGCGGATGCCCTGCACAAGGCGATCAGGAACTGGCAGCGGAAGACCGGACAGTTGCCCGAAGGATACGAGGAACCTGAAGACAACCACGATCATGGCGACGAAGATTGCCCGGTTGCAGAATCCTGAGAGAGAAAACCGGGTTTAAGGCGGTCAATCTTTAAAAATACAAAAAGTTCTTCTTATCGAGAGAAGGGGAGGGAAGGGCCCGAGGAACCTTCGGCAACCACCCGGTTAAGGCCGGGAAGGTGCCAATTCCTGCCGGTTGACGCCGGAAAGATAAGAAGAGGGAGTTTTTTGCAAACCTCTTCTTGCGAAGAGGTTTTTTGTTAACTTTAGAAACGGGGACACACCCCGCGCCCAGAGGGCACCCGGGGAATGTCCCCGATGGAATGTCTCCCATGAGAGGTGAACTGGATGAAACCCTTGACGGGCGGATCAAAGCCTGCAATAAGTTAACTCAGCTTAGCCTGATCCGATAGTATAATAGAAGGAAATATACAGCCCGGGGATGCGGTAAGATGTGTTGAACACTGTCATACCAAAGAAGAAACAACCAAGTTTCTGGCTGCCTCTTTTTATTTTGCTGCTCATCGCCTTTTTGGCCATCAGATTCGGCGGCTCCAGCCTGGCGAATTTTAAGGCCGTGTTTTTGAGCATCATCGTAGAGGCGCTGCCGTTCATCATTATCGGCGTTTTTGTCTCGGCGGTGCTTGAGAACTTTGTATCGGAAGAGGTCATCTCCAATTTCTTTCCGAGCAACAGGTACCTGGGGATCTTGTTGGCCTGCCTGCTGGGGATCATTTTCCCGATCTGCGAGTGTGGGATCATTCCGGTTGCCCGCCGGCTGATCAGCAAGGGTGTCCCCCTGTATAGCGCCGTCGCCTTCATGCTCGCCGTCCCGATCATCAACCCGGTGGTTGCCTCATCCACGGCAGTGGCCTTTTTCAATAATCATGCCATGGTCTGGTTGCGGCTCGGACTGGCTTTTCTGGTGGCATACCTGACCGGGTTGTTGGTAAGTTTCTTCGTCAAGGGAAACCAGTTGAATTCCTCCGTAGAGACTGAAACTGGTGGGTGTGGCTGCGCTCACGAACCGGTCGCTGTCTCGCAATCAATCACAGCTAAAATGGGCAATACCGTGCTCGATGCCAGCAATGAGTTCTTCGAGATGGGAAAGTACCTGATCATCGGAGCGTTTCCGGGGGCGTTAGCCCAGACGTTCATCCCCCGCCAGTCCCTGCTGAGCATCGGTCACCAACCGCTCCTATCGGCCATCGTCATGGTTGTCTTTGCGTTTGGGGTTTCGGTATGTTCATCGGCCGACGCCTTTATCGCCGTCTCTTTTGCCTCCAGTTTCAGCCGGGGGGCGCTGCTGGCCTTTATGGTATTCGGGCCGATGGTGGACGTGAAGAACACCTTGATGCTGCTGAATGCCTTCAAGCCCCGGTTTGTGATATTGCTGATCTTGATCATCTTTTTCTTGGTGGTAGAGAGCGCCTTCTGGATCAATGTCCTGTGATTGGAGGGTTTTATAGTTGCAGCAACAGATGGCCATAGATTGGGAAAAAATAATCAAGTCCCTGATGTTGCTTTGCTTCAGCATCTTGCTGTTTTATCTGGTGATCAGCGGCCAGATCCAGATGTACATCAATCCTCGCTTTACCGTACTCAGTGAACTGGCAGCGGTGGCCCTGCTCTCGATGTTTGCCGTGCAGTTTTTTAATTCGCGCAACAGTTTCCATGTTTATGATCACCATGCCCCCCATAAGTTGGTGTACGTCATCTTCATCATTCCCCTGGCATTATTCCTGCTGTTGCCCAACGCGGCCCTGGATGCAAGCGTGGCCTCTAATAGAGGGTTCAATTTCAATAGTGGCAATTTAACTTCAGCGCCGCCGGGATCCGGAGCGCTGGCTCGGGCATCTGCCAAAAGCGCTGACCTGGGTGAATCCGCTGGTCAGCAGACTGATAACACAGGTGTCAGTAAAAGCGGGCCAATTCAGGTGACCGCTGACAACTTTGTCAGGGTGGTTGACGCCATCGGCCAGTCTCCTGAAGATTACGCAGGCAGAGAGATAGAAATGCTGGGGTTTGTAATAAGGAACAAGGATTTCGCCCCGCAGGAATTTGGCCTGATTCGTTTCATTATCACCTGCTGTACGGCTGATGCCTCACCGGGGGGTTTTATCCTGAAGTCCAAGGATGCAGTTGATTACAAGGATGGGACCTGGATCAACATCCGGGGGGTTATCGAGGTAGATGACTACGATCAGCAGGTGGTTCCCGTCATTGAGGCAACTTTCATCGAGCGGGCGGCCCAACCTTCCGACCCCTACGTTTATCCGTAATGAAAGGTGCTTTTTTGTAGAAATCTGCAGGAAGAATGATCATGATGTCGAATACATGTTCCAGAAAGGGAAGAGTGAAGGAGAGGGATGGTGGGAAGCCTAAACGGGAACGCCGGCTCTGAGGCTTCGCGGGTGCCCTCTGGGCACGCGCCTGTGCGCCGCATTCCCGGTGTGCAGGTGGAGGTGGGGGACTTCAAAGCGAAGTTAAAGTATAAGCGAAGAGGATATTTATGAAATCTAAGACTCGGGGACGCTATTCGTATCTGATCATACTTTTCATCATTGCCGCAATCCTGTTCTGTCAGAATTACCTCTACCAACGGTATCAAGCCTATGATAAAAAACCGGATGTCGTTGAAGATACTCGTCAGTCGGGCGAGTATGCCTATAACCACGTGCGCGTGCTGGCCTCTCCGGAATATGAGGGCCGTGCTCCGGGGACAAAAGGCTGCCAATTGGCTGCTCAATACATTGCCGGTCAATTTCAGGCCATTGGGCTGAAGCCGGCGGGGAACCAGGGAACGTACTTTCAAACGATAAAAAGCCCTGAATTTTCTCTGATTCTAGTTGGGAATCGCTGGGTGCCCAAATTAACCAATGGTCTTTTCTTAACAGTTCCAAGCGACAACGTCCTGGGTTACCTTGCTTCCGGGGGCGCTCCGTTTCCGGCCGATACCGTTGTCATATCGGCCCATTACGACCACCTCGGAAAGTCCGACGATAGTTACTTCCCGGGCGCAAATGACAATGCCTCAGGGATAGGGGTCATGCTGGAAGTGGCAAGAATTTTGGCAAACCGTCAGCAACAGCCCAAATTCAACATACTTTTCGCTGCCTGGACATCCGAAGAGGAGGGCCTCTACGGTTCCCGGTGGTTTACTGAAAACAGTCCCACCAGTGGGATCAAAGCGGTAATCAACATGGATACGGTCGGCAATGGGGATGTGCGTGCGTTTAGAATCTGGACGCAAAACCAGGACAACCCTCTCGTCGGTATCATCAAAGACGAAGGCGCCAAACAGGGCCTCAGCATCGATACGGAGGTGCTGGGCAACTCCCCTCCCCATACCAGCGATCACAGGTCTTTTGCCGAGGTCGGCATCCCTGCCGTTACCTTGCTCACCCCGGACTGGCTCGACAAAAACCACTCCGTTCAAGATACGCCTGCCATCGTGAATCCCGCCAAGCTGGGTAATGCAGTAAATCTAGTCATTGCGGTGATTGACAGATTGGCCTATTAGAGCGGGTAGTCATCGTGGTAACGGGCAAGGGAGCCGGCAAAAGCCGGCTCCCTGCTTGGATATGCCAGAAAATATTTATTTTAAAAAGGTTGACACGTACAGTTATATCGTGTACACTAAACAATAATTATTATGCATATAGACATACTAAGAAATGTGCGTGAAGCTAAGGAGGGATGTGCCAGGAACTGGATGGCAGGCTATGAGGCTTCGCCATATGCTGAAAGCCGCCTCGCGTCGAAGCCGGCTTCAGCGCACACATGCTAGCTAAAATAAGAGGAAGAATAACGAGAGGAGAGCAGGATCAACGATGAGCGACAACTGGGACTTTGCAACACTGGCGGTGCATGCCGGCCAGCAGCCCGACCCCACCACGGGCGCCAGGGCGGTGCCGATCTACCAGACGACATCTTACGTATTTCATGACGCCGATCACGCCGGGCGTTTGTTTGGACTGCAGGAGTTCGGCAACATCTACACCAGGATCATGAACCCCACCACCGACGTGTTCGAGCAGCGACTTGCCGCCCTGGAGGGCGGAGTCGGCGGCTTGGCCACCGCTTCCGGCCAGGCGGCCATCACCCTGTCGATTCTGAACATCGCCGGGGTGGGGGACGAGATCGTCTCCTCGAGCAACCTCTATGGGGGAACCTACAACCTGTTCTTTCACACCTTTCCCAAGATCGGACTGAACGCGAAATTCGTCGACCCCGAAGATCCCGAAAACTTCAGGGCGGCCAGCGGTCCAAAGACCAAGGCCTTCTACGTGGAGATGCTCGGCAACCCCAGGATCGACGTCCCCGACATGGAGGTTATTGCTAAAATCGCCCACGAGGTCGGCGTGCCCCTGATCGTAGACAACACCTTCGCCACCCCGTACCTCCACCAGCCGTTCAAGTATGGCGCCGACATCGTAATCCATTCGGCCACCAAGTTCATCGGCGGCCACGGCTCATCCATCGGCGGCATCATCGTCGACAGCGGCAAATTCGACTGGACAAACGGCAGATTCCCCGGCCTGGTGGAACCGGATCCCAGCTACCACGGGGTCAAGTTTGTGGAGACCTTCGGGAACCTGGCCTACATCCTCAAGGCGCGGGTGCAACTGCTGCGGGACCTCGGCCCCGCCCTCAGCCCCTTCAACGCCTTTCTGTTCCTGCAGGGCCTGGAATCCCTGCATCTCCGGATGGAGCGGCACAGTTCCAACGCCCAGGCGGTGGCCGAGTTCCTGAATTCCCATCCGGCGGCAAACTGGGTTTACTACCCCGGCTTGCCCGATAACAAGTACCACGAACTGGCCAAGAAGTACCTGCCGCGGGGCTACGGCGCCATCCTGGCCTTCGGGGTCAAGGGAGGCCGGGAGGCGGGACGCAAGATCGTGGACAACGTCAAGCTGTTCTCGCTGTTGGCGAACGTCGGCGACTCCAAGTCCCTGATCATTCACCCGGCTACCACCACCCACCAGCAGTTGACGCCGGAGCAGCAGCTCTCTTCCGGGGTCACCGAGGATATGGTAAGGCTCTCGGTGGGGGTCGAGGATATCAAGGACATCATCGCCGACCTGGAGCAGGCGTTGGCAATAGCGACGAAGTAGTAGTAAGAGTGGATCTGAAGGTTGCTACGGAATCCAAGGCCCCGTCGCTCCTGGAGATCAAAGACCTGAGAGAAGGGCGGCCAGGATCATCTGGCTTTCGGGACTGGCGAGGTCAGGAGGTTGCCGTTCAAATTTAAAATAGATGGTATCAAGAAACCGGATTCCAAAAATCTAAAAATCAAACAGGGGGATGGATAATGGCGAGAATAGCCGATAATTTAACTGATCTGATTGGAAATACCCCTCTGCTCAGGCTCCACAAAGTTACTGAAGGCCTGGAGGCGGAAGTGGTCGTCAAGCTGGAATCCTTTAACCCGGCGGGAAGCGTCAAGGACCGGATCGGCTACAGCATGATCAAGGACGCCGAGGATAAAGGCCTGATTAACAAGGACACGATCCTGATCGAACCGACCAGCGGCAACACTGGTATCGCCCTGGCTTTTGTGGCTGCTGCCAAGGGCTACCGGCTGATCCTGACCATGCCCGACACCATGAGCATTGAGCGCCGCAACTTGCTAAAAGCCTATGGGGCTGAACTGGTGCTGACCCCAGGGGCGGACGGGATGCCAGGGGCTATCCGCAAGGCCGAGGAACTGGCCGCCCAGACCCTCAACTCCTTTGTCCCGCAGCAGTTTAAAAACCCGGCCAATCCCGAAATTCACCTGGCGACCACGGCAGAGGAGATCTGGCGCGACACGGACGGCAAGGTGGACATCGTGGTCGGCGGCGTCGGCACCGGCGGTACCATCACCGGTGTCGCTGAGGTAATCAAGAAACGTAAGCCGGAATTCAAGGCAGTTGCCGTAGAACCTTTCGATTCCCCGGTGCTGTCCGGAGGCGCTCCCGGGCCCCACAAGATCCAGGGTATCGGCGCCGGGTTTGTGCCGGATGTCTTAAACCTCAACATTGTTGACGAGATCTTCAAGGTCAAGAACGAGGAGGCTTTTGAAACCGCCCGCCGTCTTACCCGCGAAGAGGGCCTGCTGGTGGGCATCTCCGCGGCCGCGGCTGTGGTTGCCAGCGTTCAGATCGCGCGCGATGAGGCCAAGAGCGGACGGCGCGCGGTGATCGTCACGGTGCTTCCGGATTCGGCAGACAAGTATTTAAGCGAGCAGTTCTGGGAGGAGTAAATGAGTGTGCTGCGAATGGAGAAAGCGATTTACGATGCGATTCGGGCACACGGCGAAGAGACCTATCCGCACGAGTGCTGCGGCGCGCTGCTTGGACGCACGACACCCGAGGGCTGGAGCATCGAAACATCGGTGAAGGCCGGGAATACGCGAACAGATTCGGCGCATAACCGCTATCACATTTCTCCCGGAGAGCTGGTGAAGATTGAGC
>Ga0187882_1003102_pt1 | contig 14632 bp, 15 predicted proteins | sample June2016WEW_19_1_3_FD_132991 | JGI IMG/M metagenome (GOLD analysis project Ga0187882, IMG submission 132991) | Peatland microbial communities from SPRUCE experiment site at the Marcell Experimental Forest, Minnesota, USA - June2016WEW_19_150 | ecosystem: Environmental > Terrestrial > Soil >...
ACTTTTCCAAACCGCTCGAGTTCCTGCTGAGCGAAGATCGATCCTTCGCTAAAGAATTCAGTCAACGACACGGTGAGCGAGGCAACAGATTCCGCCCCGCGGAATATTCCACCTTCTTTGAAAAGACGGGCTTCCGCGTCCTACAGTTTTCGCCGAGCTGCAATGCTGATAAAGAGTATCTGGTGGAATTTCTGCCGCGCCTGCAAAGCGCCGCCGGTTCCAAATATCAGCATGAGCAGGTCGATAACTTGCGAGTGATCGGCGGACTCTTTTGCGTTAAGAAAACCGAGGAGACGCCCGCGCGTACAGTGAATCATGACCAGAGTTCCTAGATTGTGCATTACCAGCCCCTGGAACTACCCGCTTTTCAATCCGAACTGTCAGTCGCCCTTCGGAGGTTGGGAAGTTCGGATCGCACTGATTGCCAAGGAGTTAGCCCGCCGAGGAAGTTTCCACGTCACTCTGATCGTCGGTGATCATGGGCAGTCTCATGTCGAAAACAAGGACGGAGTTTCACTTATCACGTGGCGTGGCCGGACCATTTGGGGAATCCCCGTTCCAGACTCAGGCCCCAGTGTATCAGCCCACGAGGCAAGCCTGGCTGGCAGCATAAATAGGGGCATGAGGACGATCTTGACAAGCCTGAAAGCGGGACTCCAGCAAGCAACGCCCTTGTCCGGCCGCGTGGGTCCCTACGCCATTTCCCCCGAAATGATCTCGATTTACGATGAAGTAGGCGCGGACATTTACATGGTGCCCGGCAATTCGCAATACTCCGGCGAGGTTGCTTTTTATTGCCACCAGCGCGGCAAGAAGTATGCTTTTCTTTCCGGATCCGACTTTGATTACTATCCGGAGTATAAACTGTATCCGGATCAGAATGATTTGTATGGGGTACCACACGCGCTCAAGACCTATGCGATCGAGACTGCAGCTGTTCACATCGTGCAGAATGAACGGCAGGCGGTGCTGCTGAAGGACGGCTACGGGCGTTTCAGCGAAATCATCATGAATCCCATTGATACCAAACCTCTGTTCCCGCCCGGGACGGATGCACGCACGATCTTATGGGTGGGAAAATCCGATGAGCGCGTCAAGCGGCCCTTGATGCTTCTCGATCTTGCGCGCCGCCTCCCTGAATTCGAATTCATGATCATTATGAACTTTGCACAGCAGGACACCCATGATGAATGCGTCCGCCGAGCAAAGGAATTGCCGAATGTCACGATGCTGGAGCGCGTCCCCTATGCATTGATCGAAAGCTATTTCGCGAATGCACGCCTGCATTTAAACACATCGCTCTTTGAAGGCTTTCCCAACACCTTTCTGCAGGCAGCCAAGTACGGAGTCCCGACAATTTCGCTTCAGGTGGATCCGGGATTCATGCTGTCGCGCCACGGTTGCGGCCTGGTATGTGCCGGCGACTTTAGTAAGCTGGAAACCGGAACGCGCGATCTGATGAACGACCGTGCGCTGCGGGACCAAATCGGCCAGCGCGCTCTGGATTACGTACGAGCACATCATGACAAGGACGTCATTATCCCTAGATATGAGCAGGTGCTGAGTTCAGTTCTCGACAGCGGGCGCCGTTGACAACCGCCCTTCCGCTCTATGGCACGGGGAGTCACTTAGATGCCGGCAGATACGATGCGTTTTGGTTTTGGCAAAAATTGGGAAAACTATATCCGGCAGCACTTCAGCGAGGAAAGGGTGGAAATCTCGCGTAAGCACTTGCTCGATTTCCTGCAGCTGCCGAATTTGGAAGGTAAATACTTCCTTGACGTAGGATGTGGCAGCGGGCTTCATTCACTTGCGGCGCTGCGAGCCGGAGCTGCAAGAATCGTAAGCTTTGATTTTGACCCGAATGCTGTCCGCACTACCGCCCGGCTTAAAGCCTACGCCGGAAATCCATCGCATTGGACGGTAATTACCGGCTCCATTCTGGATGATGCGTTTCTCAAGACAATTGAACCCGCCGACATTGTCTACTCCTGGGGCGTGCTGCATCATACCGGGGAAATGTGGCGCGCCGTCGAGAATAGTGTGAAGTTAATGAAAAACGATGGCCTGCTCTATATCGCGCTATATACCGACGATCCATACTTTGGTCACCCCAAGCAGTATTGGGTGGAAGTGAAAAAGAAATATAATCGCGCAGGCTGGCTCGGCAGGAAACGGATGGAACTGTGGTATTTCTGGGAGTTTTATCTGAATAGAAGACTGACCGCCTTACCCGAATTGATTCGACAGTCGCGGGAGTACAAAAAATCACGCGGCATGGCAATGTACACCAATGCCGTGGATTGGCTCGGCGGCTGGCCCTTTGAATTCGCGTCGGTGAAAGAAGTGCAGCAATTCGGGGTAGGGAAGCTGGGTCTGACTCTGGCCAATCTCGGCACTGGACAGGCAAATGCCGAGTATCTCTTCAAGGCTCATTGAAGATTACCGCCAGAGGTAGCAGAGCGAAGTGAAGATTGCACTGGGTGAGGAAAAATTTCACGTGCCACACTGACCGGTATAAGATTGCTGATAATGGAGATCATGGGTTCCCTGGCGAGAGCCTGCTAAGTGCACCTAATATCTGCAAACCGGAACTTGTGGAGGTGCCACAGCCCGGCTTTGATCGCAAGATGCGCCTTTTCCCGACGATCCACAGATGCTGGGGCTTCCGGTTGCCGTGCAAATCCATACAATGGACTGACATGAACATGGTCAATGCTGCTTATGAGCCGGCACATCTTCGTGCTGACTGGGACCCCTTCACTCTCTCCACGCTTCGAGCTTATGGGGAGCTGATATGAATGAAATCAACGCGCCTGTTTTTGTGCTCACGAGTGACATCGACTGGGCCCCGGAGGCTTGCATCAGAGACATTCATCAAATCGCGCTCGAAAACGGTGTTCAACCCGTATACTTTGCCACCCATAAAAGCGCGATTCTCAGCCGGATTCATCAAGAGGGACAAGCTGAGATCGGAGTGCATCCGAACTTCATGCCTGGCTCTTCGCACGGGCAGAGTGTCGATGAGGTCGTAGCCCATGTGCTGGGTCTTTATCCAAGGGCTACTGCGTTTCGGTCGCACGGTTTTATTGACAGCACGCAGATTTCGCGCGAGTTCGCGAGAACCGGGATGCTCTATGACAGCAATCTATGCCTCTACATGCAAGATGGTCTCGTTCCGCTGCTTCACAATTCCGGAATGGTGCGATTTCCTGTTTTCTGGGAAGACGACGTCCATTTCTTGCAGGATGAGTTTAGCTGGGAGGTCGACCCAACGCTCCACCGCTTTCTTGCCCCTGGGCTCAAAATCCTGAACTTCCACCCGATCCACGTGGCTCTCAATACTCCCAGCGAATCCTTCTATGCATCAGTGAAAGGGCGCATCCATGACGTCGATGCCGTGGGAGCTGCCGGGATCGAAGAACTACGCTTCCGAGGAAAGGGCACTCGCACGTTCCTCGTTGAACTCTTGGGGCGCCTTAGATCCATGAGCATCCGCTTCTATACGCTAGCGGATGTCCACGCGATGTTCTCCAGGCGCTTTGACACTAAGCCTAAAAAAGAATCGAGCCGTCTCGACAACCTGACTGCATCGGACCACATGCGTTACTGGAACCTCTCGCAGGCCGAGCGCCAGGAGATGGTCAGGGAAATGTACAATGAGCGCAACCCTAGCGATCCATATACTACGTCACGCGACTACAACCAGCGCGAGCTTGAGATCTTCGCGATCAAGCAATTAATGGCTGGCAGGCGAAAGATTGTGGACTTGGGCTGCGGCAACGGATACACGCTTATATCGCTGGCACGAGAGCTCCATGGCGCCGAAATGATCGGCATCGACTTTGCCGAGAAGTTGATTGAAGGCGCGAATACGCTACTGGAGCAGAATCGTGCTCCGCTTCAAAGCAGTCCTCGCTTTGTTTGCGCCGATGCGATCCAATTTGTGGCCGAACTGCCCACCGCATCGGTGGATTGCGTTTTGACCGAACGGTTCCTGCTGAATCTTCCCTCGCCAGCATCTCAGCGGCACGTGATTGCCGAGATTCATCGCGCCTTAATTCCGGGCGGACGGCTAATCATGTGCGAGGGATCAATGGATGGATTCAATGAGCTCAACAAGCTTCGAGCCGCCTTTGGCCTTGATGTGATCCTCGAAAACAGCGCGGATAACCTGAGCTCCTTGCGTTTTGATGACGGGGCTATCGAACAGTACGTAACGAAGGAGCTTGGCTTTATTTTAGTTGCCAAGCACGGTTTCAGCTTGTTTTTCTCGATTACGAGAGTTCTTCATCCAGTGTTGGTTGTGCCACAGCAGCCCACGTTCAATGCGCGGATTAACGATCTTGCACGAAAACTACAGGAAAAGGTGCCGCTGACTGCGGGGATTGGATCAAACGTTCTTTGGGTATTGGATAAGCCCGGGCAGGAGAGTTTTCCTTGATCGTTCACTCCGTGTGCGGTCAATGGACGGGTACGGGAGGAAGGCCATGCCGATACGATGTCGATCGCCTTTGCGTTTGGGACTTGCGGGAGGAGGGACCGATGTGTCCCCATATTGTGATCTGTTCGGCGGCGCGGTTCTGAATGCCACGATCGATCGCTACACTCACTGCACGATTGAGCCGCGAGAAGACGGCAAGATTTACATTAGAGCGGCGGATTTGGGTCTGCATGAGCTCATGGATGCTACACCGACTCTCGAGGAAATAGGCCCGCTGCAGTTGCACAAATGTGTCTACAACCGCATCGTCCGGGAATACAACGGCGGCAAACCCATTTCCTTTGCCCTGACCACGTGGTCCGATGCGCCGCCCGGCTCGGGTCTCGGCTCTTCCTCGACTCTTGTGGTCTCGATGGTGGGCGCCTTCGCGGAGTGGCTACACCTGCCTATGGGCGAGTACGACATCGCTCGTTGCGCCTTTGTCGTGGAACGCGTGGACCTGGGACTTGCGGGCGGCAAACAGGATCAATATGCAGCGGCGTTCGGCGGAGTCAATCTTATCGAATTTTATGCCGGCGATCGCGTCATCGTGAATCCGTTGAGAGTCAAAGACTGGATTCTTAACGAGCTTGAAGCCTCGCTGGTGCTGTATTTCACCGGCGTATCGCGCGACAGCGCACGCATTATCGACGAGCAGATCCGAAACACCCGCAACAAGTCTGAAGCCTCCGTGGAGGCGATGCACGCATTGAAAGCCGATGTCGGCCGCATGAAGGAGGCCATTCTCTTTGGAGACATACAGCAATTTGCCCGGATCCTCGACAGTTCCTGGCAGGCTAAAAAGAGGATGGCACAAGGCATCAGCAATGACCATATCGAGCGGATCCGGCAAGTGGCCCTGGCGGCTGGCGCAATTGCGGGCAAAGTCACGGGTGCAGGTGGCGGAGGCTACATGATGTTCGTAGTCCCTCCCTTGCAGCGCCTGAGTCTCGTCGACGCCCTCAGCCGTCTTGGCGGTGAGGTGATGAATTTTCACTTCACCAAAGAAGGAGTGACGGCCTGGCGTACCGGCAACGGCAATATCGATTGACAACGGGGAATCTTATGGCTGAGCCTGGGTTTGAGGCAAACATTCTCGCCGGACTGGTCAATCGCCGGTTGCCGCCGCGATTTCCAATGGTGTTTCCGAGGCCGCAACTCACGCTTTGAGGTTGTTTTGGGCCGGTGGGGCGACTCAAAAGTCGGAATCGGCTCCAATTCGTTGCAGGATTCTCTGATCACCCATCAAATCTTAGTAGGAAATTAACCTGGAATGCGCACCTCTGCCTGCAGCATGCAGCGGGATCTTTTTTGATATATGTGGGTGACAGACGTGAAGCTATCCAGAAAGAGCGCCGACAGCCGTGGCCAGATGTCTCCACTTTCGGAGTCACGGATGATTCAGCGGGAAATGAATCACGATTCTGCGAACGGAGCCTTTTGACCCAGCTGCGATCTTGAACAGTCTTTCGCGCAGAGTCGTCACTTGCGCTACCGCAAGGCTGGTGCCTGCTGCCAGTCGCCTCATCTCCTGCATGAGGACGTAAGCCGCCGCCGTCATCAGGACCCGAAACTGGTTGGCGAGGAAGCTGCTGCAACGACGAAGACCATTGACTTGATCGTCTAGACCGAGGTTTCGATGCCTGAGAAGATGGTCTCCGGAACATCGACCGCGGTCTCCGGCTTTGAGAAGATGGTCTCGAGGCTCAAGAACATCTTCTCGCTGCCAAAAACCATGGTCAGAACGACGAAGACCATTGACTTGATCGTCTAGACCGAGGTTTCGATGCCTGAGAAGATGGTCTCCGGGACATCGACAATGGTCCCCGGCTTTGAGAAGATGGTCTCCGGAACATCTACCATGGTCTCCGCCTTTGAGAAGATGGTCTCGAGGCCGGAAAAGATCTTTTCGACGACAAAGACCATGGTCGGAACGACAAATACCATGGTAAAAATCGACCGTCGCTGGAAGCTCAGCGTTGTCAATAAATTAATGATCGTCTTCGGCCATGGTCTTTGAGGCTTCGATCATGGTCTTTGAGTCGGGGACCATGGTCCCTGTGTCGGAGACCTTGGTCGGGGAAACTAAGACCATGGTTTCAAAGCCTGAGACCATCTTCTCGTTGACCGGGAAAATGGTCCCCGTGGTCAGGAAGATCTTCTCGTTCGCGAAGACCATGGTCTGCGGAATCGAGAGCATGGTCTCCGTGACGCAGACCATCTTCACGACGACGGGGACCACGGTCACAGCCGCACAGAAAATGGTCTCCGTCGTGCAGACCATGGTCTGATGTCATGAATTTCGCAGAAGGGATCGATTCTGATCTGTCATCGCCACTGCAGCCGGACATATTGCTGCTGCCGATGCCTATATTCAGACCAAAAGAAACAAACCTCTGCTGTAGGGTAATGGATTTCGGATTGTTGAAACACCGAGTTGGTTACAGCTGTGCTCAGACGGTTTCGAGGAGAACAGCACCTCTATCCGAGCTGCTGTCAGGCTGAGCAATGCTGGTGGTGACGGGTTTGAGAAATTCTGCGCTGAATAGGACAGGCTGTGTGGTAAAAACAGTCATCAAAGGGCCTCTGTATGTGTAAGGAACTTGAGTGATGTCAAGTTGTTATACGCGAATGTGGGCTCGTTGTTTTACTCCTTCACGAATAATCCAGGCTAGCCGATACTGCCTGTCTGTTCATCCCGGCTGGATTTCGTGCACTCAGGCGCGTTCAGGGTGCAATGCCTGCTGATCCTCGCGGCGCCATTTCACGACCGACCGCAACCCCTCTTCCAAGGGAACAGTCGCCCTGAAGCCAAGCAGGCGCTCTGTTTTTTCGGTACTGCCGACTCTGTGGGTCACGAACATCTGCTCTCCTGGGCGATATTCTGGTTCGAGATTGGATCCCGTAATATCCAGCAGGAGCCGTACCAGCTCACGGATTGTGGTCTTCACTCCCATTCCCACATTGAAGAAGTCATCCGTCGCCGCGCTCTTGAGTGCCAGGATGTTGGCGCGTGCCACATCGCCAACATGCACGAAGTCATAAGCCTGAGTACCATCTCCAAAAATGATGGGGGGCAATCCCTGGTCGATCCTATCGAGCACCTTCATGATGACGCTTACATAGGTGCCTTTATAATCCATGCGCGGCCCGTAAACATTCATGTATCTCAGGCCGACATAATCCATCCGATTTTGCTCGTAACAAGAACGAAAAAACTGTTCCCCGGCTATCTTCGTGGCTCCGTACATCGTCCGGTTGTTAAACGGGTGCTCTTCAGTCATAGGAGTGAACGCCGCATCTCCGTAAACCGATGCTGAGGAGGAGAACACGACCTTCTTGACCCCGGCATTCTTTGCCGCTTCCACAATATTATAAGTGCCTACCACATTGACGTCGACCGCGGATCGCGGCTGGTGCACGCACTCATAAAGCCACAAGGCTGCGAGATGGAAAACACAGTCCACGCCCTTCATGATGTCCCGAAGCAATGCCAAATCCGTGATGCTCCCTTCCAAGATGCGCACACGGCTGTCTGCCTGAGCATGTTTCAGGTTTTGCCGCGTCCCGCGAACGAAATTATCCAAAACTATGATCTCGCCTACGGGCTCCAGGCACAATTGATCCACGATGTGAGAGCCGACGAAGCCGGCACCGCCTACGACTAGCACGCGACAACCGTTAAGCATCATTGATTTTTCCTTCTTAAGGAGTCAATTCGAAACCAAAGACATTGCGTTGTCAAGTAGATTGGACCAATCCCCTTATCCTCTTGCGAACGGACTGATGAGAATAGTAACATCGCCTCTATGACTGTCAATTTTGCTATGACGGGCGTGGCCGGCTATGTCGCACCTCGTCACTTAAGGGCCATCAGAGACACTGGAAATGCGCTCATCGCTGCCATCGATCCCCACGATTCCGTAGGGATTCTGGACCAGTATTTTCCCGATGCCAGGTTTTTCACCGAAATCGAGCGGTTTGACCGTCATCTCGAGAAACTGCGGCGCGGCGCGGAAGAGAACAGGGTTCACTATCTGACTATTTGTTCGCCTAATTACCTGCATGATGCCCACTGCCGATTGGCGCTGAGAGTGGGAGCCAACGCGATTTGCGAAAAGCCCCTGGTCATAAATCCCTGGAATGCGGGGCCACTTCAGGAGTTGGAGTCGGAATTCGGCAGGCGCATCTATACCGTGCTCCAATTGAGGGTACATCCCAAGCTTATAGAGTTGAGAGAAGCGCTAAGTCGTGCAACCGGATCGCACCCGCATGAAGTATGCTTGACATATGTCACGGCGCGAGGCCGGTGGTACCATGTTTCCTGGAAGGGGATGGGAGAGAAGTCGGGAGGTATCTCGACCAACATCGGCATCCATCTTTTCGATCTGCTGATTTGGCTTTTCGGTGGCATGACAGTCTCGCGCCTCTATTACTCTGATCCTAGCTGTATGTCCGGCTTCCTGGTCCTTGAGAGAGCCCGCGTGAAATGGTTTCTATCGGTTGATCCGGCAGATCTTCCCCTGGAGGTGAAACGCCAGAATCGCAGCACCTATAGATCTATTACAATCGACGGCCAGGAGGTCGAGTTTACCGATGGCTTCATCGATCTTCACACCCGCGTCTATGAGGAGACCCTCGCCGGCAGGGGCTTTGGCATCGACGATGCTCGCCCTTCCATTGAATTGGTTCATCACATTCGAACATCCGAGATTTCGGGACGCGACAGCGACGCGCACCCCTTTTTGACTGCCTGACGTGCTGAATGCCTGGAGGAACTGTGACCGAAGAAAACTACATACATCCAAGCTCGATCATCGACCAACCGTGTGTGATCGGACCCGGGACGAGAATCTGGCATTTCTGTCATGTAATGCCGAACGCGCGCATCGGCGCACGATGCATCTTGGGCCAGAATGTCATGGTGGCCAGCGATGTCGTCATCGGCGACAATGTCAAAATCCAAAACAATGTTTCTCTGTACACTGGGGTCGAACTGGAGGACGATGTTTTCTGTGGCCCTTCCTGTGTTTTCACCAATGTAGGCAATCCGCGATCTGAGATTGTGCGGCGGGGGCAATACGAACGAACGCTGGTGCGGCGCGGCGCAACGATCGGCGCCAATGCCACAATTGTATGCAGCGTCACCATCGGCATGTTTGCTTTCATCGCGGCCGGAACTGTCATCAGGGGTAACGTGCCAGATTATGCCTTGATGGCAGGAGTTCCCGGCAAGTTTAAGGGTTGGATGAGCCGTCACGGATTCCGTCTGGAAAAACCCGATTCCAAGGGGATCATGACCTGTAACGGATCGGGCTTTCGATACAAGGAAGTCGAGCCTGGAATATTGCGCTGCCTTGACCTTCCGGAGAACCAGCCGCTGCCTGCAGCCTGAGAGGCAGAATTCATTTTGGCGATCTCGCGGGAATGGTCGAGCAGTGATTTCCGACTACGTTCTTGACGGGTCCGCTGATTAGATAAGAATGGAAACAAGATCTGCGAGAAAAGAGCAAGCTTATCGGGAAATCGGCAGCCGGTGCTTTTTAGGTGACAAAGAGGCCTTTCGCCAAGCGTAGGGAAGAAAGGTGCGAATTATGAAGTCGATCGTCATCCTGGGCACGGGAGGGAATTGCATCGACATCCTGGACACGATCAACGACATCAACGAGGCCCGCGCGACACCCATTTACGAATGTGTGGGATTTCTCGATGACGACCCGATGAAGTGGGGCAGGAAAATGCAGGGAGTCAAGGTACTCGGATCCTTGGATGTGGCTGCACGGCTTACGGATGTCTTCTTCGTGAACGGGATCGGCAGCCCTGATAATTTCTGGCTGAAGGAAGCCATCATTTCGAAAACCCAACTGCCGCCAGAACAATTCGAGACCATCGTTCATCCCACCGCGAGCGTTTCGAGGATGTCCGAGATCGGCGCGGGCTCAGTAGTTTTTCAGAACGTAACCATCACGTCCAACGTCAGGATCGGCCGTCATGTCATCATCCTTCCCAACACAGTCATTAGTCACGATGACATAATCGAGGATTACACGTGCATCGCCGGAGGCGTCTGCATCTCGGGAGAAGTGAGGATCGGTCGGTCCTGTTACCTCGGGACAAACAGCGCCGTCCGCGGGAATCTCCATATCGGAGACTATTGCCTGGTAGGTATGGGAAGCGTGGTATTGAACGACATTCCAGCCAACAGCGTCGTGCAAGGCGTCCCCGCGAAATTCGTCCGAAAGAGCCGGGACGAGGCACCCTAGGAGTATCCTGCAAGGCGAGAACGGCATCGGCCGTATCCCCGCGCGGACCGGAGCAAAGCCTATGAAGCAGATCCCCATCACCAAGCCATTCTTTGACCACGAAGAATTCGCGTTGATCACGAAACCGCTGGAGACAGGCTGGATCGTTCAGGGCCCCTATGTCCAGGAATTCGAGAAAGCCATTGGCGCTTTCGTCGGCTCCCGCTACGCCGTCGCCCTGAACTCCTGCACATCTGGCCAGTTTATTGCCTCGCGCGTCATCGACTTGCGGCCCGGGGATGAGGTGATTTTGCCATCCTATACCTGGATCTCCACAGCGAATTCCATCGAATTTCTCGGGGCGAAACCGGTTTTTTGCGACATCGATATCCGGACGTACAACATCGATGTCCAGCAGCTAGAGGCAAAGATCACAGGCAGAACGAAGGCAATCTATCCCGTCCACCTGTTTGGCTTGGCCGCCGATATGCCTGCGATCATGGACATCGCTGGAAGGTATCATCTTCAAGTCATCGAAGACTGCGCCTGTGGGCTGGGCGCGAGAATCGCAGGACGCCATTGCGGCTTGTTCGGGCTGGGCGGGATCCTGTCGTTTCATCCCAGGAAGTCCATTACGACGGGCGAAGGCGGAATGATCGTCACGGACGACGAAAGATTTGCGGCGCTGGCGTCGAGTCTGCGAGACCACGGGGCTATGAAAAGCGATCTGGCCCGGCACCGCGAGAAAGGGGCATATCTGCTGACGGAATATGAGCATTTGGGCTACAATATGAGATTGACGGACATTCAGGGAGCCCTGGGGGTCGCCCAGGCGAAAAAGATACCATGGATCCTGAACAAAAAGGCCGAGTTGGCGAAGATCTATGACAGCCGGCTGGCCGCGATCCCATGGCTTGGGATGCCGGAGACGCCTCCGAGTTTCAGCCACGGTTACCAGGCATATTGCACGCTCTATAAGCCGGATGAGACTCGCGAAGCCATCCGGAAAAAGGACCACGAGAAAATCGACCAACTCAATCGGGAGCGGAATCTCCTGATGGCGCGGTTGGAAAGCGACGGCATTGCTACGCGGCAGGGGACGCACGCCGTCCATATCCAGAAACTGTATAGAGAGAAGTACAACATTCAGCCCATGGATTATCCGGCCTCCTATGCTGCGGACCGATTAACCGTTGCTCTACCCTTTTTCCCGTCCATCACCGATGAGGAGATCGGGTACCTGTTCGAGAATTTGAAGAGACAAGAGCGGTTTATTTCTGCATGAACATTCTGCTAATGACCTCGATGTTCCCGCCTATACGCACAGGAAGCTCCTTCTATGCCGAAGACCTGGCGTTTGCGCTGAAGCGGAACGGGCATGAGATTGCCGTCGTTACCCTGAAAAACAAGGAGGCGTCACCAGATCAGTATGTATTTCCGGTGCATCGCTTCCCCGCGATTTATCTTGGAAACCTGTTTAACAATTATTTCAAACATTTCAGGATCTGCTCCATCTATCCCGGAAACTACAAGCGACTCCGCAAACTGATACAACGATATAAACCCGACATCATCATCCTGGTCAGTCATTACCACGACATCGGTTTTCTGGCAGTCACGGCTTCGAGGAGGCATGCGATTCCAATTGTATGCACTATCAATACTCAGCTGCAATTGCTGGCGCCCCTTCCACGAAGGATTATGAGATTTCTTGACTGCTTGATCTGCGGCCGAATGATCCTACCGTCGTGCTCCGGGATCATATCGTTGGATACGGAAATCGAGAGATATGTCTTCGAAGCCTATCCTAAGAATATTGCCAATAAATCAAAGATCATTCCTTATGGGATCCATGGGAATATGGAAGACTTCCTTCGCTACAACCGCGACTACCGGCTCCATGGCCAAGTGATCGGGGTCGGCGCCGTGATTCAACAGAGGAACTTCCTCTCTTCGATCACCCTTTTCAGCCGGCTCCTCAACGAGTTTCCGGAACTCCGTTTCAAGATCATCGGTCATCTTTATTATAATGAGGCCTTGAATCTGGCCGCGAAGCTTGGCATCCGCGACAGGGTGATCTTCACTGGCGAATTACCCCGCGATGAAGTACTGGAGGAAATCAGAAGCAGCGATCTCTATCTGGGGATTGTCTCGGGCGAATACGTCGGACTCGGTAGCGCTACCATTGAAGCGATGCTCTTGGGGTTGCCCGTCGTGTCGAATGCTCCCCCGGGCCTGCTGGGCGAACCGCCGCTTGTCGATATGCGGGATTATGTTTTCGCCGATCCCCGCAGGCTCGACCTCGCCGTAGAGAAGACCGCAAAGCTGCTCCGCGACAAAGGACTGCGCGAGACGATGGGCCGAAAGGGTAGGGAATTCGTGATGCAGAACCTGAATTGGGATTTCGTGTCGGCGAAAATGGATTCTTATCTGAAGTGCGTGGTCGGTGAGGCCGACCGGAGGCTGCGCGAGAAGAAAGGGGCGTAATGTCCTGGCGTGAAGTTCTAAAGATCGGGGAGCTTAAGGAAGGCGAAAGTGTCAGGATCGGATCCCATGATTACGTCTTGATAAGAAATATCTTGCGTGAAAAAGCGATCTACTCCCGTTCCCAAAGCCAGACGAAGGACGCCTTCGGATTTAAATGGGCCAGGCGTGACACCTATGACTCAACCGCCATCCTTGAAAATCACAGAAAATGGATGGTAGAGAGATACTTGGATGGAAAGCCCGAACTGCTGGACCAATGGATTGCGGACGGAGCTACTGTGCTGGATGCCGGATGCGGCTCATCTTACTCGGGCCTTCTCTTTTTCGAGCGTCATTTGAATCGCATCGACTATCTGGGCGTCGATATTTCCGAGTCAATCGATGTGGCCGTCGAGCGATTCCGGGCGGCCGCAAAAAAGGGAGAGTTCCTCCAGGCCGATATCATGCACCTTCCGTTTTCAGGCCCGACTTTTGACATGATCTTCTCCGAGGGCGTTCTCCATCATACGGATTCCACCCGAGAGGCACTTACACATGTGGCCGGATTTCTAAAGCCGGGAGGCCGGTTTCTCTTCTACGTATATCGAAAAAAGGGGCCAATCCGTGAATTTTCGGACGACTATATCAGAAACGCTATTAGCGAATTGGATGATCCGTCTGCCTGGGAGGCCCTTTTCCCCCTGACTAAGCTCGGGAAGGCTTTAGGGGATTTGAATGTCAAGGTGAACGTTACGGAGAGCATCCCTTATTTGAACATCCCCGCCGGTGAGATAGACATTCAGCGCCTTTTTTACTGGCATATCTGCAAAGCTTTTTATAAACCCGACTGGACCCTGGATGAGTTGAACAACTTCAATTTCGACTGGTACCGGCCGCAGAATTGTCATCGTCACACGCCCGAAGAAATACGCGCGTGGTGCGGCGATGCGGGCTTGACCATCGAACGATTCAATGAGCAAGAATCCGGGATGACGGTGGTCGCAATCAAATCGATGGGTTCTTCATCATGACGCGGAAAAAGCAGGATGGGAGGGAACAGGGGCTTCTCGTTTCCCTTTCAAATCCCAAAGCCTTCAAGGCCGTGTTCCTACTAACCGCTCTTTTCCTTTTGGCTTCGTTACTGGTTTCGGAGCACGTGCGAGGAACGATTGTCCTCTCGTGGCAGAATCTCCCTTTGGCTTCGATCAATCATGAACTCGGCTATTGCTATCAAGCGCCGCTGGGGCGGGTTTGGATGAGCTCGCATGAAAAGCCTTCTCCGGCCCAGCTCCTTGAAAATGGCGTCCCCCTCGGTCCGGGCAATTCGCTGCACGACGACATTCGGAAAATCGGGCGTGGAAAGTTCTCATTCTGGTACGACTACCTCTACTTTTCGACATCGGACAACAGCGATCCCCGGACCAATAAGAATAAATACGAA
>Ga0187882_1003103_pt1 | contig 14618 bp, 9 predicted proteins | sample June2016WEW_19_1_3_FD_132991 | JGI IMG/M metagenome (GOLD analysis project Ga0187882, IMG submission 132991) | Peatland microbial communities from SPRUCE experiment site at the Marcell Experimental Forest, Minnesota, USA - June2016WEW_19_150 | ecosystem: Environmental > Terrestrial > Soil >...
GGGCTCGGGGAACGCTTCTCGTCACCCTTTTCGCCGATTTGCTCTCCGCGGCTTGGTGAAGATCCCCTACTTCACCTGCCCGGTGGAATAATTCCCCGGGTGATTTCCACCCCAAGTGCTGCTATCCTCCTCCTAGAAAAAGCGAATTACTATCATTCATCCGATCTCCGGGATTCCCAAATCTCGCAAGTAATTGAATGTCGGATCATAGAAAGCCGGCGGACGAGTCGGATCACGCTGGTCGCCGGGCGGCACAAAGATGACCATTTCCTGACGCGCACGAGTGAGTAAAACTCGGTAGGCATTGCGGAGATAGATGCGATTGTCGGCATTTGCGATGTTGAGCCATCGATCGCCGCGGAAATCGTGGAAATTCCGCGGCCAGCGACCGCAACCAAGTCCAGGATTGGTGAAGCTGCGCTCTCTCGGATTTCAGCTTCTGGAAATCAGCATCCAAGGAGTACTATCTTAGCTCTGTCGTAACTCAAAACTTCTTTGCAGAATGTCAAGAAGGCATGAATCAACAATCTATCCATCTGTGGAGGGCGCTCATCATGTCAACCCGACGAAGAGTGGGATATCCACTGCTCCTTATAACGCTTGGCGCCGTGCTGTTCTCGACGCTGCGCCTCACGGTCTACGCCCAATCGGCCCCGTACGACCCGAGTCTCTATGCCGGCCTGCGCTGGCGGATGCTCGGCCCGTTCCGCGGCGGTCGCACAGATGCGGTGACCGGCGTCCCGGGCCGGCCCTACGAGTTCTACTTCGGCGCCGTCAACGGCGGCGTGTGGAAGACAATCAACGCCGGGCGGTCCTGGCAGCCGGTGTTCGACAGCCAGCCCGTCGCCTCCATCGGTGCCATCGCCGTCGCGCCGTCCAATCCTGACATCGTCTACGTCGGCACGGGCGAATCGACGCTGCGCGACTCGATGGGCTACGGCAACGGGATGTACAAGTCGACCGACGCGGGCAGAACGTGGACGCACATCGGCCTCGAGACGACGCAGCACATCGGCAAGATCTCGATCGATCCGAAGAATCCGAATGTGGTCTTTGTCGCCGTCATTGGACATATGTATGAGGCGCATCCCGATCGCGGCATCTACAAGACGACCGATGGCGGCGCAACCTGGAAGAAAGTCCTGTACGTCAACGACAGCCTCGGATCGCCGGACGTGGTGGTGGATCCGACGAACCCGCTGGTGGCGTACGCGAGCCTGTGGAATACGCGGCGGCCGCCCTGGTACACGTACCGTCCGTCGAGCGGACCCGGCGGCGGCATCTACAAGACGACCGATGGCGGAACAACCTGGAAGCCACTGACCGCGGGTCTGCCGCCGGCGTGCATCGGGAAGGCGGGCATCGGCATCTCGGCTGCGAATCCGCGGCGCGTGTACGTCGTGCTCGACGATTTCCTCCAGGAAGGCGCGCCGGCGGACGCGCCGTGCGAGCCCGTGCCGCCCGATCAGCCGGCGGGTGGACGCGGTGGTGGACGCGGCGGCGGCGCTGGAGCGGCAGGTGGAGGAGCGGGCGCAGGAGCCGCGAGTGCAGCTGGACGCGCGGCCGGTGCAGGCGCCGCGGCGGCCGCTCCCGCAACGCCGCCTCCTCAACAACAAGGCGGCTTGTATCGCTCGGATGACGGAGGAGCGACGTTCACGAAAATTTCGGGAGACACAGCTCTGTGGGGACGCGGCTGGTACTTCGAGCACATCGCTGTCGATCCGAAGAACGCCGACATTGTCTACATAGCGAACGTGTCGACGTCGCGATCGAAGGACGGCGGCAAAACGTGGGTGCCGCTTCGCGGCTCGCCCGGTGGCGACGATTACCAAGGGGTATGGGTGTCGCCGGACAACTCCGACGTCGTCATCCTCGCGAGCGATCAGGGGACGATCATCACGACCAACGCGCGCGAAGATGACATTGCCAAGGTCCAGTGGAGCTCGTGGTTGAATCAGCCGATCGCGCAGATCTATCACGTCTCGGCCGACTATCGATTCCCGTACTGGGTCACGGGCGCGCAGCAGGACAGCGGCGCCGTGGCCGTGCGCTCGCGCGGCAAGTTCGCGGAGATATGGCAGCGCGACTGGGAACCGATCGGGGCGGGCGGCGAAAGCGGCATGACAGCCGGCGATCCGCTGCATCCCGGCATTATCTTCGGCGGCTCGGGCGGCCGCTTCGATATCGAACTCAACACGGGCGTGCCCGGAATCTCCGGCGCGAACGGCCCCGAGCCGGGGCGCACCGATTGGACGGCGCCACTCGTGCTTTCCCCGGCCGATCCGCACCTAATCTATTACGCGACACAGTATCTCTTCAAAGCGCGCACTGACGCGTCAACGTGGACTATCATGAGTCCCGATCTCACGCGGCCGAATCCGGGCGTGCCGCCCAACATCGACGAGGCGACGGCGAACGACTACAACACGGACGGCCATCGCAACAATCGGCACGGTGTCATTTACGCGGTCGCCCCATCGCCCGTCCTCAAGACGTCGGTCTGGGCCGGCACGGACGACGGGTTTATTCAGGTGACGACCAACGATGGCCAGTCGTGGCAGAACGTCACGCCGCCGGCGCTCACGGCGTGGAGCCGCATCACGACGATCGAAGCCTCGCATTTCGACTTCAATGAGGCTTATGCGACCGTTGATCGCCATCAGCTCGGCGATTTCGATCCGCATCTCTACCGCACGCGCGATCTCGGCAAGACATGGCAGGAAGTCGTCACAGGTCTGCCGAAAGGGGTGTACCTGCATGCAATCAGGGAAGATCCACAGCGCCGTGGCTTGCTCTTCGCGGGCAGCGAGCTCGGCGTGTTCGTCTCGTTCAACGGCGGCGACGCCTGGCAGCCGCTGCAGCTCAATCTTCCGGCCTCGTCGGCGCGCGACTTCGAGATCTACGGGAACGACCTCATTGTCGCAACCCACGGCCGCGGTTTCTGGGTAATTGATGACATCTCGCCCCTCCGGCAGATCACGGACGAAGTGGCAAAGGCCGAAGCGTATCTCTTCAAGCCGGCAGATGCGATCAATGTGATTCAGGGCGGCGACAACGGCACGGGCGTCCAGAAGGACGAGCCGCAGGCGCAGAACCCGCCGAACGGTGCGTACATCGACTACTATCTGGGGAGCGCGGCGACTGGAACGGTGACGCTCGAGATTCTCGACGCGAGCGGCAACGTGCTGCGGACATTTTCGAATGACCCGAATGCGGGCGCCGGCGCACGCGGCGCCGGCAGTGGAATTGGCGGCGGCGGGCGCGGCGGCGGCATTCCCAACACGACGATCCTGTGGCGACCGTCCCCCGAACCGTTTGCGACTTCAGCCGGCATGCATCGCGTAGTCTGGAGTCCTGGCGGCGGCGGGCGCGGCGGCGGTGGTGGGTTCGGTGGGGGTGGCGGCGCCGGCGGTGGACGCGGCAGCGCACCGTCAACCGGCACGTTCACCGCGAGACTCACGGTGAACGGCAAGACGTACACACAGACGTTCACCATCAAGCCGGATCCACGCTCAAGGTAGCGATGCGACGGCTGTAGCTGGCGAATTGATACTGAACGAATTCATCGGCTGGTACAACCACGGCCGCGTGCATCAAGGGTTGAACGGGATACCAGATCCTGATCCAGCGTTGGCTGAGCCGAAGCCAGCGGGCTGTAGGTTTGTGGCGATCCCTGTGTTGAACGGCTTACATCACGATTACCGGCTGGCCGCGTAGTTGTCATCGGCTGCATTTTGATACAGAGAAACCTCCCGCCATGTGTGTCTCAACTCCTTGGATCAAGAGCCCGCACTGAGAAATGGGCAAATATCTAAGCCCATGCCGGGCTTGAACGAGAGAAAGGGCTTTACTCGAACTGGACAACTTCACAGGATTCCGAGGCTATTTCGGATTTTCGCGGACCACGGGTGCTGCAGTTAAATCGAGTTGCTCGCGTAGCCATCGCACTGAACAAGCATGTATTCTTGCCGTATCCATGCCAGTCAATCTCCGGAATCCTGGGCTGACTCGAATACGGCGGTAATCATTCATCACTTTGGCAGCCTCACGTCCGGCAATGGCAGGATCCCCGAATAGAGAGAAATCCGTCCATAGCGTGCAGCCCAGGAACCGGACGCCATCAAAGTTGAGGCAATCGTTCTCCAGGACATGAATGTTAGAACCCGCGCTCATGCGACGAAAATCATCAATGAGCTTGGGTATGGCGCTGCCATAAAACTCGTGGTTGCCGAGCACATAAATAATCGGTTGTTCGGCAGGGAAGTTCCTGCGGATCCATTCGAGTGCTGATTTGCCCGGACGGATATCACCCGCCAGGACCGTGACATACGCTTCAACATGCGGTAAAACAACGGTCCCAAAGTCGATGTGCAAATCGCTTAAAATACGAATATGCATAGCCGCGGAATTCTATGTAGTTTCTCAGCCGAGTTCTTAGCATGAAGCTCGCTCAAATCGACCTTGAAGGTTGTGTGGTCAGAAGCGTCGAGGTCGGTCGACAACTCAGCGGCTTCATTGACAAGGCATTTGTATCGGCTGCGATCCCGGTGCCATTCCCCCTTGTCGTACCATTCTGGCTTTGCCTCTTGTGAGATGCAAGGATGCGGTTAACGCGCCGTTAGAAAGGCTGCTGATTGCCGTTGAAACCCGAAAGGAAGGCGGCCAATGCAAGGCGAGATCGTTCCGGATCTGAAACCAACAACTCTCCGATAAGGCGTAACGGGCCGTGTGGATCGGTTTCAGCCGCAAGTGTGGAGCGAAGTATTGCCACAATGCGATTCGCTTTAGGGCTGTATTGTTGAATTGTCTCCAAAGCGTCTTTTCCCGCTAGCCAGGCTCCCGCGCGTTCATAATCGAAATCGGGGTTTTCGAGTAACTGAGCTGCCTCGCTGTACAGCCGATCTGAATTGCCGGCATCAAGATAGTTCTGCAGGACCAGCATTAGATCAGATGAATCCCTTCGGGGCGCACTCGTTCGTCTCTCCGACCAGGCTAAGACTTTGAGCACGGCTAGCATGGGAAGCGATACGACTGAAACCTGCTGTCCGGATGGGAGCAGAGCATCGATGGAGGATTTCAATGCTTCCTCGAATCCCAGGACGCTCATTACAGTGTCGCCGTGCGGTGGCCAGGAGATGGTTCCGTCAGCGTTCTCCAATCCGCCGAAGGGGATCAGATCCACCACCACATCACTGCGATATAAAAGCTTGTGAGAGCCACTCGGATGAGGTCGAAACACATCAGAACTCAAGAGTGACGTGCGAATTTTCTCAAAATGACTCCAGCTGGCGAGGGCAAAGGCAAGATCAATGTCTTCGGTTGCCCGTGCTGCCTTTATCCCATGCGCATGAAAAAGAAGCAGGTCACGAGCCATGGCTCCAACCAGGAGAATATCAATTTTCGATACCTCTGCTCGCAGGTCCGCAATCAGATCTGATAAGAAACGCAGTTCCTGCTTATTTGTTAAATCCAGCGAGTATTTGGTCATAAAGCAATTTTGCTGTCTCCAGGCAACGCGCGTCACCAATGGCGAGTAGGTCGGCATAGACGAGCAAGGTCGGGGCGAGTGCCGATTCAGGGTTTCCAAATTGCCAAAAACGGCGGAGGATTTCCACTTCTCCGGTTGGATCTGTTCTCAAGTGCTGATCCAGCAAGAAACGCGGCTCGGCTTTCGGTCCAAAGAAAGTCAAGGTGCCAGGCCGCAAATTGCGCGTAAGACGGGCTGCCGCGCCTTCACCTCCCATTGTGAGGCCGTACTTTGCCGGATCTATTGTTTTCCACCAATCCAGCGTTTGCGTTTTGTAGCGGCCCAAAACCAGCTTTGGTCTGAGCGTGCGCGCATAGGCTTCCACCCATTGCTGCAACAACCGTTCAGGTTGCACCAAGCGACGTTTCCGGTCGACTTCGGCAACAAATCCGAGTTTCGGCAATTCCGTCATTACCCAGCCGACTGTGCCGTGCGCAACGCCAGCCAATTCTGCAATTTCGCGATACGGGCGGTCCACCTTCCTCGGATTGCACAAGAGCGCGAAAATCACCTGCAGACCACTTGCCTGAAAAGCTCGTCCTGTGGGCTGAAGAGTTGCCCGCCCAATCGGGCGCTCTCCCTTTACCCATACAAGCGTGGATGGATGGTCGATATATGCATTGCCGGCGGCATCAATGAAGGCAATCCCTTGATTACGCAAAGCATTGGCGAGTTGAGGAGTAACGTAATCGGCTATGAGGAGCGCCTTTTCCCCTAAGCGTTGAAGCTGCTGGATAACCGCTCCCAGCGTGACAGGGCGTAAGCCACGCTTCACTTCTGCCGTATAGCGGACCTTTTTGCCTTTCAGTTGGAGCACTATCCAGGCGTCTGCGTGGCTGCCACTGATTTTGGGTTCCCATCGTTCAATCTGAGCATTGACTCCTAGTCGATGCACGGCGGCTAATGCTTCTTCTATGAGATCCTTGTTGTGATGCGTTCGTTTATCCATGATTTGATATTGTCCACGTAACGTGGACAATTGTCAATAGTGGACAGACACACTGGTTTTTCCCATCATAAAGGAGAGAAGGGCGCCCAATTGCCCGTGAGAAGACCTGGCGGAATTTGCGGAAGTCGCACAAATATTCGAGGCATTTTCCTGATCATTGTTCATCGGGGCTGTATGTTTTGAGAAAGTAGATGGAGTCTATGTGTGCGGTCCCATACTTGGGCATTAAACCGTAAAACCTGACAAATTGGATTTCTTTTGCTTCAAGCAAGGACTTGATAATCGGGAGAATATCAAGGGGCACAATCCCCACAAATTCTCTCTGTTCGCCCCTGAGCGTTATCGATCCGAGACCATTCGGTTTTGTTTCCGGTTCCTCGCGTTCGGCTATTCGCGAGATGATCGAACGATCTCCGAGGAAAGTCAGAACCATTTGATTATCCGCATTTTTGCTCGGCGCACGAATAATACCCTTTATCTCGAGGTTCAAGGATTCCAAGTAGGTTCCGGGCAAAAATTTTGGAAAATCATTCAAGCTGAGTGAGTATTTCATGCTCCACTGCTGTGCCTCAATCACATAGGAGCAACGCTCATCTTTTTTCCTGCGCCTGGTCTTCCTTCGCTTGCCAGCTTGTTTTGGCTTTTCCATCTTGGTCCTCCAATATTCCTCAATTTGGTTTTGTTTGGTATATGCGGCCAGTTTGCCCTGATTAAATAGAGAGATGGCGATTTACATTTTTTGTAGCCAGCAAATACCTTGAATTTGCGGTGCAGAATTCATTCTGAAGGGCGGGCGGATCGCTCCTAAGGGCTCTGCCAGAGGGCCCGAAGATCCGCTAATGTGGATCCCGATAAGCAGATCAGCCCCTCTGCCGGGGAGATCGGGGTGCCGTGAGCACTTCGCGGATCGCCATGTTTGCTGCCGTCCGATGAAGTATGCAGGGGCGCGGCAACCAGCGCTCGAATAATCGATGCAACTGGCCCCAAGTGCAGATAGATATTTGCAATCAGGCGTGGGCGCGTCAAAAAACCGAATTCAGGAATTCAGTTCAGCAGTACAATGCTGACTGGGGGGTGCGCAAGCCCCTGAGTTTACATATCACCTCCTTATCGGAACCAGCGGCCCAGATTTCAAAGCAAGACTGAAAAGGAAACGGCAGCTTGTTTTTCTTACTCTTACTAACCAAGGGGCTGCGCGTGACACAGTTCCGACCGCGCATTTTTACGATTATCGGACCGCACGCCGGGTCTATTCAGATGAGATCGGAGACACTAATCTTGGCACTCCTCTAAGGAGAATTTATGAGACTGATGAGAATCATCGTCTTCGCGCTGCTCTATTGCGGCTTGTGTTGGGCGCAGGCAACGGACGAATGTAAGCCTTCAAGCCTGAACATACCGGGCGCGAAGTATCCCTGTGTTTATCCTGATGGTCGTGCTACGTTCCGCGTTGTTGCGCCCGATGCCCAGAAGGTGCAGGTCAGGGTTGGGCGGGCTTTCGATATGGAGAAGGGGCCAGATGGTACGTGGATGGTAACCACGACGCCGCTGGTCGTGGGATTCCACTACTATTCCCTGGTCATCGATGGCGCGACGGTCGCGGATCCGGCCACGCGCACATTTTTCGGCTCCGGCTGGGACAACAGCGGGATCGAAATCCCTGAACCGGCGGATGTCAACTATTATCTGGCCAAAGACGTACCGCACGGCCAGGTGAGCCAGCGGTGGTACTACTCCAAAGTCACTGAAAAATGGCGGCGCTGCTATGTCTACACACCGCCGGGCTATGAAGCCGGGAAGGCGCGCTATCCCGTTCTGTACCTGCTGCACGGCTGGGGCGAAAACGAACAGGGCTGGCATACCCAGGGGCACGCCGATCTCATCCTGGACAACCTGATTGCGGCAAAGAAAGCCAAACCGATGATTATCGTCATGGATAATCTCAATGCCGCGAAGCCAGGCGAGGACAGCTCGATATTCAACGCCCGCATGGGAGCGCCCCCGGCAAGAGCCGCCGCGCCGCCTGCTCAGGCAGCGCCGGCAGCTCAAGGAGCGCGGGGAGCGGCCCCCGCCGGCCGAGGCGGAGGGCTGGCCGGTTTCACCGGGTCGGCATTCACTGAGATGATGCTTACCGATCTGATTCCGATGATCGAGAAGACGTACCGCGTGCTTCCTGGCGCCCAGAATCGCGCCATGGCAGGCCTCTCGATGGGCGGCATGCAGACGTTCCGGACCGCTTTGGCCAACCTGGACAAGTTCGCCTACATCGGCGGATTTAGCGGCAGCACCGGCGGCGGCCCGGGGGGTGCATTTGATCCGAAGACTTCCAATGACGGTGTATTCGCCGATGCCGCGGCATTCAACAAAAAGGTCAAGGTACTCTTCCTGGGAATTGGCTCCGTGGAAGGGCCGAACACCAAGAACTTCAGCGACCAACTGACCAAGGCGGGAATCAAGAACGTGTACTTCGAGTCGCCCGGGACAGCACATGAGTGGCTGACTTGGCGTCGGTGTTTGAACGATTTCGCACCCCGGCTCTTCAAATAAGCCGTTGCTGGATGACTTCGATGTACAGAGGTCCACATCACTGCCGGTGGGCATCGGCGCCATAAATACTCAGCGCCGATGCCTCGTTCGCCCCGGAAGGATGGGCGTCACACGGTTTTAATCTACTCGCAGATGATGGTGACTGTAGATCTGGCGTAATAGGAGGCTCATATGAAACAGGATGTTCGTATGCGACGAAGGATTATTTTAGCGGTCGTGCTGGCCGGCGCCTTTCTCATGTTCGGTCCCCACGCGACTAAGGGACAGCAGAGCAATGACAGCGGGCGGCCCGCATATCTAAACCCTGCCCTGCCGATCGACCAGCGCGTGGACGACCTAGTCTCGCGCATGACCATGGAAGAAAAAGCCGGCCAGTTAGTCAATACGACCCCAGCGATACCGCGTTTGAAGGTGCCCGCTTATAACTGGTGGAGCGAGGCCCTGCACGGCGTGCTGACGCGGGATGTGACGGTTTTTCCACAGGTGATCGGACTGGCGGCGACGTACGACAGTTCCCTGATCAAGGAAATGGCGACGGCGATCAGCACTGAGGCGCGGGCGCGATTTCACGAATTGCAGCGGCAACCGGCAACGGGCGGAGCCGCCCCGTTCGGGCGCGCCCTCGGGTTGGATTTCTGGGCGCCGAATGTCAATATTGTCCGCGACCCGCGATGGGGCCGCGGACAGGAGACCTACGGGGAAGACCCGTTCCTGACGGGCCGCATGGCCGTGGCCTACGTCACCGGCATGCAGGGCGACGATCCCAATTATTTCCGGACGATCGCCACTCCGAAGCACTTCGCGGTGCACAGCGGGCCGGAATCGACGCGACACACGGTGGACGTGAAGGTCTCGCTGCACGATATGGAAGACACCTATCTGCCGGCTTTCCGGGCCGCGGTTGTGGAAGGCAAAGCGGATTCCGTGATGTGTGCCTACAACCGCATCAACGGCGAGCCCGCCTGCGTTAACACATTCCTCCTGCAGGACACCCTACGCGGCGCGTGGAAGTTCAATGGCTACGTGGTGTCGGACTGCGGAGCCATTGCCGATATTTTCCGGGGACATAAGATCGTGAGCACTCTGGCCGAGGCCGCGGCTTTTTCACTGAAAAAGGGCACCGATAACGACTGCGGGGGTGGCGATGCACCGGCCTACCTGGAGGCGATGCAGAAAAATCTGATCACCCAGAAAGAGGTCGACGTCAACCTCAAGCGGTTGTTCAAAGCGCGTTTTCAGCTGGGGCTTTTTGACCCGCCGGAAACGGTGAAGTACGCGCAAATCCCCGCCGCGGAAGCGGACAGCGAAGCGCACCGGCAACTGGCGCTGAAAGCATCGCGCGAAACGATGGTGCTGCTGAAGAACGATGGCGTGCTGCCGTTCAAATCGTCGATCAAGAACATCGCAGTGGTCGGACCAATCGCGGATTCGCTGGTCGCGCTGGAGGGCAATTACAACGGTACTCCCTCGCGCTATACCACGGTGCTCGATGGCATCCGCAAGCAGTTCGCGTCGGCAAAGGTGTTGACCTATAATCCCGGAACAAAATTCCTGCGCTTTCCGGTGACGGTTCCCGGATCCGCATTTCACACAACGGAAGGCAAGCCGGGGCTGACGGCGGTCTATTTCAACAACAAGGACCTTTCCGGAGCGTCTGTGGCCACGCGAACCGAGCCTCAGTTGGGCAGTGCAGGACCGGGATTTGGAGCGGCTCCCGGCGGCCGCGGGGTGTCGGCCTTTCCCGCCGAGGTGGGAGCGGAATTCTCAGCGCGGTGGACCGGGTCCATCACTCCGCCGGAAAGCGGCAAGTATGAGCTGTCGATCAGTGGCGCCGGCGGAATTCGCGTGTGGCTGGATGGCAAGGCCGTGATGGACGATTGGGTCTCGCGCGCTGCTGGTAGATCTGGCGGTGCGCCTGATCCGGCAGTGGCAGGCCTCAGGACGGTGGTAGTCAACTTGGAGAAGGGCAAGAACCACGATCTGAAAGTGGAGTTTTTCCGCACGCCGCCAGCGCCGCCGGCCGCAAATCCAGCGGCTCCTGCGGGAGGGGGCGGCGGCGGGCGGGGTGGTGGATTCGGCCCGGCCGGTCCGACTCTGCAGTGGAATCCGCTGAACGACGTAAGTGATGCGGTAGCCGCGGCGAAACAGACGGACGTTGTGGTCGCCGTAGTCGGCATCACCTCGCAGTTGGAGGGAGAAGAAGGCGCCGGTCGCGGGCTGCAGATTGAAGGATTCAGCAACGGTGATCGGACGAGCATCAATATGCCAAAAGACGAAGAAAGCCTCTTGCAGGCCGTGAAAGCCACGGGCAAACCGCTCGTAGTGGTGCTGATGAACGGGAGCGCGCTGGCGGTCAATTGGGCCTCGATGAATGCCAACGCGATTCTGGAAGCGTGGTATCCGGGCGAAGAGGGCGGCGCGGCGGTCGCCGAAACACTGGCCGGGATCAATAATCCGGCGGGCCGGCTACCGGTGACGTTCTACAAGCGCACCGAGGATCTGCCGCCATTTGAAGATTATTCCATGAAGGGGCGGACGTACCGCTATTTCACTGGCCAGCCGCTGTACCCATTCGGCTACGGGCTCAGCTATTCCAAGTTCACGTACAGCAATCTGGTGCTGTCGTCATCCACGCTCAACGCAGGCTCCGGGTTGCAGGTGGACGCGGATATACGGAACACCAGCAGCATAACCGGAGACGAAGTGGCGCAATTGTACCTGATCTTCCCGAATCTGCCTGGCGCTCCGATCCGTGCGCTGCGAGGATTCCAGAGAGTGAACGTCGCTCCGGGCAAAACCGAACATGTCCGGTTCACGCTCGATCCGCGCGATCTGAGTTACGTCAACGAGGCGGGCGAGCGTGTCGTCGCCGCTGGATCGTATCGGATCTTCGTCGGCGGCGGACAGCCAGGGACGGGCGCGGCGGGCTTGGAAGCGCGGTTATCGATCACGCAACAGGTGAAGCTGGACCGGTAAGGCGTGCTCAAGCGAAAACAGCCTCGCTCTCGGCTGCGAATCCAGGATCGAATGTTTTGGGTCCTGCTCCGCCGCCTTTGGCCTGCATGGAGCAACGTCCTGGTCATTGTCAAACCAGAGACGGTTGTCGCCTGGCATCGAGCGGGCTTTCGATTGTTCTGGCGCCTGCGATCGCGTCCCAAAAAGGTCGGCAGGCCAAGAATCGATGCCGAGGTTCGAGCTCACAGCCAGCGGAGTGAAGCCCACACGCACAAGCTTTGCGAGTCCTTGGCAAAATGGAATTGCGGAACGCCGGGTCGAAAGCTGCCGAAGAGACCTTCTCGATTACCTAATCATTCTCAACGAGCATCATTTGCGCCGTCTGATGCGTGATTACATCTCCTATTATCACACGGATCGAATCCATGATTCTCTCGGGAAAGATACGCCGGCAATGCGACCTGTTTCTCCCAGGCCTCAGCCGTCTGCTACCTTGGTTTCGTTCCCGCGTATCGGCGGCTTGCACCATCGATATGATTGGCAGCAGGCAGCCTGAGAAAGGCTGTTGACTTTTCCCACCCAGAATTTTCGGGACTCAGCGGACATTTGTCATATTTGTTCTCTGCCGGCAATTGGCTCCCATCCAAAACGGGCAACCCAAGCCTATGGCGGGATCTCTCTGTCGTGCAACGTCGGGAGAACCAGTGCTCATTTAAATGGGATCTACTTATGGCGACGCACAGGGGAATGTCGCAGCCCATGCTGGGTTGAAACGAGAGAAAACACTTTACTCAAACTGGGCAACTCCACTGGGTCCCAAGGTTATTTTAAGTTTTCGCGGACGACGGGTCGAGTGTTTTCACCTCATGGGTCAGATATTTTCAATTCGCAATAATTGCCAACAGGACCGATGTGGGGCTTCCAGAGCGCACGCAACGGCATATGCCACATCGTGTGCTTCTAGAGCACCAGGCCGATCTCCAGGATGTTTCCCGTTAAAGTAGGTGTCGACCCTTCCTGGTGAGACAACTGTCACCTTTATATCTCTACTTTTTAGTTCTTCTGCCAAGGCCCTACTAAAACCAGCCACGCCCGCCTTTGACGCACAATAGGCTGTCGCATTGCAGAACCCGACCGTGTCCGCATCGGAAGAAATGTTAACTATATGCCCGCGTCCAGCTCGAAACATGTGAGGTAGAACCGTCTTGGTGACGGCAAATACAGATGTCAAGTTCGTATTGATTATACTAACCCAATCGTTTATGTTCGATTCATTTAGGGGCGAAAACAAACCAATGCCAGCATTGTTGATAAGTGCATGCACTCGTTTTTCTTTATCCAAGAGATTATTCAGAGGTTCAACAATTCCACTCGGAACGGAAAGGTCAGCACAACAGATCTGCGCCGAGATACCATGCAGTCTGCATTGCTCTGCCGTATCCTCGAGGTTCTCTTTGCCGCGCGCGACAAGGATAAGGTCCCACCCCCGCTCAGCTAGTACGATAGCTACAGCAGATCCTATACCCTTTGATGCTCCGGTAACGACTGCCAATCCCAGTGTTTGCGGTCTCAAACAACCACCTTTGAGTATCTCAGACAAGCCCGCGTAACAATAGAGTCCACAATTCTTGTGTTGAGCCACTGCACTCCCTAGTGTAAAGTCTCGGTGCGCATGGCATCAAATGACGAATCAGAATAAGACCATTTTGAGATAATGTCTCCCCAGTTTCCGTACAGACGACACCAAGCTGACCTGTCACCTTAACCACACCCTCAACTGCTCCCTTCAGTGTCACAATATTACCGGCATTTCCGATACTTGGCAGAAAACGAGAGGCTGTGGCGGGATATTTTGTAAAGATCTTTATGTTTGGTAAGTCGAGAATACTTTCATCAACTCCTACAGGTCCGACAAGTGATAGATTGGCGCTATAAAGGTTAAGTGTTGCCAGCTCTCGCAAAGTATGCTTGTATGGTGATTCTTCTACCCATTCATTACCAACAACGCCACAATCAAAATGACAATCTGAAAGAAGGAATGGGATGTCACGCATTTTCACACACGTGATATTAGCCTCGACGGGACCGGTAACTGCAAAGGAATATTCCCTCTCAGAACTGCGCTGCACAACCAAACCAGATTGTGCAAATGCCATTAAAAAGCGAGGTAGATATTTGCCCTTCGGCAAAAGTAAGGAGAGAGTCATCTAATACTCATTTCTTCGGCTTGAAACTCAATCTGCTTTGGACCAATTGTCACCGAACGAGTATCAGAGTTTTCAACGTGCCCGATATGAAAAGAGGGAAAGCCGATGTTGGCTGATTCCGTCAGTATTCGATCAACCTGTGATACCGGCGCAATCAATATGTAACCAGCACCCATATTGAAATTAGCGTAGGCTTCCCGATCTGAAATCGGCCCTAGTTCCTGCAAAAAGCTGAAGATGTGAGGGATAGGTGGAAGAGAGTCAATTACATAATGAAAATGCTGTTTAAGACGCATGATCTTGCGCCAGCCATGGCCTGTCACGTTAATCGCGTATGAGAGCTGTACTCCTTGATCAATTAATCGATCTACCAATCCGGAATAGATGTGAGTCGGTCTCAGCAGAGCTTGACCAACATTAGTGCCCGGTTCGA
>Ga0187882_1003108_pt1 | contig 14602 bp, 10 predicted proteins | sample June2016WEW_19_1_3_FD_132991 | JGI IMG/M metagenome (GOLD analysis project Ga0187882, IMG submission 132991) | Peatland microbial communities from SPRUCE experiment site at the Marcell Experimental Forest, Minnesota, USA - June2016WEW_19_150 | ecosystem: Environmental > Terrestrial > Soil >...
ACTATCGTTGGTATCGCGCCGGATATGCGCAGGATGACTGGAAATTCAACTCCAAGTTGATGGTCAACCTGGGCGTAAGGTATGACAACTACCAGCCGATCAGCAACAAAGGGGGCGATATTGCCAACCTTGTGATCACATCAGCCGGAGTTGGCCATGGATCAGGGTTCTTTGTCGAGCCAACCCAGGTTGAGGGCAACCTTAGCCCCGGCTTCCTGGCTGAACTCGGCTCCGCCAACATCGGAGCGCAATATATCAACAGCAACTCCCTGGTTACTTCGCAGAAGCTGAACTTTGCCCCGCGTATCGGTCTCGCCTACCAGTTTGATCCGAAGACCGTTGTACGCGCCGGCTACGGAATATACTTCGAAGGCATCGAAGTCCCTGGAGCCTCGGAGTTGACTGACAACTATCCATTCGGCGAGTTCTATGCCGTCGTTTACAACAGCACAAACTGCGAACCCCCCGTTGCAGCTGCCGGATATACAGGAGCGCCGCCTGACATCGGCACCTGCAATTCCACGGCTGTAGTCAACAACAACCCGAGCTACCTGCCGGGCCTGGCCTATTCAACAAGCCTCGAGACGGGCTTGCAGAACTTTGTTAACGCGGCAGGCGGCAACATAGCCAACCTGGTCAAGGGGACCTCCTTCAACTTGGAGGACACAACCATCCATTCCCCCTACACGATGAGCTACAACCTGACAGTTGAACGCGAATTTTCGAGGAACGTCGTTGCGTCAGTGGGATATGTGGGCAATGTGGCCCGGCACCTGTATAACAGCATCAGCGCCAATGGAAATTATGCTCTGAGCAATCCGAACTCCAATTTCTCATTGACTGAGCCCTTCCCGACCCTGGGTGACTTCACCAAGTCGGCCTTCAACGGCGAAAGCATGTACAACTCGCTGCAGGCGAAAATTCAAAAACGCTTTGCGGGCGGGTTGAGTTATCTTGCCACGTATACCTGGGCGCACGCCGGAGATAATTCATCCAACCCCGGCATCGGCGTAGGTCCACCGCTTCGCAACCCCAACATCATTCCGGTAAAGGACGACTTCACCAACTCCAGCTACGATGTCCGCCAGCGCGTTACCTTGAACGGCTTCTATGAATTGCCGTTCGGGAAAGGAAAGAGGTGGGCGCACGAAGGTGGGTTGATGGACTCCATCGTGGGCGGCTGGCAGGCCAGCCTGACCTGGCAGGCGCAAACAGGCACACCCTTTACGATTACTTCAATTGAATCATGGGACAATGGCGATTCTCCGAACGGCGGCAATACATTTGCGTATAAGATCCGCAATCCGTTTGCCGGTGGAGGACTTCCTGATCCCACGCAACTCAGAGAGGGTGTAACATCCTGCCCGGCCTCAGTGCGCAACAAGACCAACTGGTATAACCCTTGCGCATTCGCCAACCCGTATCTGCAAGGCACCAGCATCCCGATGCCAACTGCCAATCCGCCGTATCCTGAAACATCGGATGGCAGCGCTGTAATCGGTGTCCAGAATGCAATCCAGTACCTGGGCGGAAAGTCGAACCAGGTCTACGGGCCTGGATATGAGCGTGTGAACATGTCCGCCTTCAAGAACTTCAAGACCTGGCACTCGCAGTACCTGCAGTTCCGCGCGGATGCCTTCAACCTGCTGAATCATCAGTCCTGGGCCAACACGACCGATAACACAAGCAACGACCCAGGCGGCGGTGACATCACTAACGCCCAGACGTTCCAGAACCTTACGCCGGATGCGCGATTCTTCCAACTTTCCGGGAAGTATGTGTTCTAGAAAGGCAAATAACCTGTAGGTGCAATAGCACCCGCAGCTTGAACATCAACTCTCCCGCAGGCGCGAAAGCGCCTGCGGGAGATGTTGTTTTAGCGGGTTTAGTAGGATAATATCGGTACACAGGCAGAATTCCACTCCGCGCGAAGAAGTGGGTTTTCCGGTAAACTACGGTGTGCGATGGATGCCTCTCGACGGAATCTCCTGAAAGCGGCTGCAATCCTGCTGGTGGACCAGTGGGCCGATTTCCACACGCTCGCCTTCGCAGGCCAGTCCTCCCGTGCCTCGGGGAAGGACGAACGGAAGGTCATCGTCGTGGCTTGCGGCGGAATACGCCGCACCGATAGCTTTGACAAAGCCGGCTTAGGAAACATTCCCCATCTTTTCCGCGATCTGCTGCCTCAGAGCGTCTTTTACCCCAACATTCGCAATGCCGGCGCCACATCGCACTACAACACCATCTCCAGCATCCTTACCGGGGATTGGCAACGTCTGGGCGACTGGGGGGAGACACGGCCGGCCAGCCCGACGCTTTTCGAATATCTGCGCAAGCGCATGGGGCTTTCCCAGGACAATACCTGGTTCATCTCCAGCAATAAGGCCCTCACCAGCCGGATAGGCGCCAGCTCGGTACGCGACTTTGGCCCCCGCTACGGCGCAAACGTCGTTTTTCCCAAGCAGTTGCTGATTAGCGCTGTGATTCGCGCGGCCTCAGAGGGGCACGCCGAGCATAGCGCCGATCGGGCCACTATGCAGCCTGAGATCGAGGCCATACTGAAGAATTCCGACAACTATGAGGGACTTGGCTGGTCAGTCTCAGGAGAAGACTCCATCCTTGACCTTCGCATGGAACACACCATGCAGAAAGCTATCGAGGATCTGGTGAGCACCAATGTGCCCATCAGTGGCGATGAGTTTACTATGCTTGTCAGCGAGGAAGTGATGCGGCGCTATGCGCCCTCTCTTCTCGCGATAACATTCTCCGATGTGGAAGTTGCGCACTTCGGGTCGTATTCCATGCACCTGGCCGGCATCCGCACCATGGATCGCCTGGTTTATGAGCTCTGGAATATGATCCAGGCAAATCCCTCTTACAGTGGAAGGACAACCCTCTTCGTTCTTCCCGAATTCGGGCGCGATTTCGACGGCTCAAACAGCAATGGCTTCTTCAATCACAGGGCGATTGACGATTCCACCAGCCTGACCTGGATGATGTGCCTGGGAGAAGCAGCGCGGTCCGCCGACGTGGTAGAGCGCCCCGTCCAGCACATCGACCTGTGTCCCACCATTGCCGGCCTGTTTGGGCTCAAAGACCTGGATCTTCCAGGCAAGCCTCTGCCCGGGCTATCAGCATGATTTGGAGCTCCGATGAATGATTCGCCCAGCATAGCGCAGAAAGAAACATTCAGCCCGGATGCCTATCGACGTTTAGTCGAACGACTGCCAGTGACCATGCGGCCCTCATTGAACCAGCAATTGAGTCAGTGGGAGCTGCTCTTCCCGTTCGAGCAGAACCGCCTCGTGACCTTCATGAATGGTATCGAGACATTTAGTCCTTCGGGTTTGGATGAGCTCACTGCGCCGTTGTGGGCGCTGGAGACGAAGATGGGCGTCAAGCGCTGGCCCTTCTCCGAGACCCGCGACACGATCGAGAATGCATCCCAACTGGCACGGTCGGCATATTATGCCGAGTGGCGCCGGGAGATGCAAAGGGTCTTTGAGGCCGTCAACGCCGCTGCGCGCGACTCCGCGCCAGTTGAAACCAAGTCCACACGATTGGTCCTCCTCATTCTTCCCGGCTACCTGCCTGTCGATTTGCAGTCTGTTTGGAAGCAATGGGATCCTCGCGGGCAGGTGATCAAAATGTCGGGTAACTCGGAGAGACTCTGCGAACTGGCCATCCAGGGCCAGCCGGGCATGGACGGAATCGCAACCCTGGCGGCGCGGCAAGGCAGCCGGGAAAGCTCCGATCTGTGGCTCATCGACGCAGATACAAAACTGGGCGGCATGCTTTCTCCTCTCGCCCCGATTTCAGCCTCTTCTTTGAGCTTTGCGAATCTCAAGCCTTTCCGCGATAAATTCGTTGCCGAAGTAAATACGATTCCAAAAGACATTCAAGGCGCCGATGAGGTTCTTGTCAAACTCCGGCATGAATCCTGGGACGGCTGGGGCCTGTGGCCGGCGGAAATAGTCAACCAGCCGAGGCTGCGGAGCTTCATCATTGACCTCTATCTCAGCGGAAATGGCTCTTTCAACTTCTCCAGCGCATTCGTCGAATGGTCGGCCTCCGAGGCGCTTCGCCGCGCCCGGCCGCGGACGATTGTTGCCCGCTTTGGCATGCGAAGCAAGCCCAAGCCGTTCACTAGCATTGCCATCTTTGAGAATCAGCAGAAAGTCAGTACGCTTCCCGATGTGGACGATCCGGAGAACAGCGCGATCGATGCCGTCATTCTCGCCCGCTATGCCTGGCTTGCCGTTTGTAGGTATCCGGAGCAGGACCATACCCTCTGTCTCTGCGTTTCAGAACATCTGGATTCCGCCTATGCGGTCCTGCCCGCCGGGAAGAGCCTGGGATGGAGTCCGGACCGACCTGTCGCGCCGGAAGAGCTTTACAGCTGGCTTGGGGCACAGTTTCTTTCCTGAACCAACGCAGGCATAGGACGCATAGCCCGGAACCGGCCGGCAAATCCCCATCAACGAGCCCGGCTCCATTAGACTGGTAGCACAATGAGACCTGTGCATAGATTGGGATGGGCCGCCCTGCCCATTGCGCTGGCTGTGGGGCTGGCTTTTACCGGTTGCGGTACGCCAGGCGCGCCCTTGCCGCCCTCGCTCAAGTTGCCTGACCCGGTGACGGATCTCTCCGCTTCCCGCACCGGCAACCAGGTCTCGCTCACCTGGACCATGCCCAAAAAGAACACGGACAAGCTGCTGCTGAAGGGCAATGTTCCCGTACGCATGTGCCGCAAGGAAGGCTCAGGGACCTGCGAACCGGCAGGAGGCCAACTGCTGCTGGCTCCAGGGGCTGACGGCATCTTCACAGAGATGCTGCCGCAGCCTCTGGCCGCCGGCGCGCCCCGCCCGCTCACCTACTTTGTCGAGCTGACAAACCGCAACGGCCGCTCGGCCGGACTGTCGAATGACGCAGTCGTTCTGGCCGGCGAGGCGCCTGGTCCGGTGGCCGGACTGACGGCCCAGGTACGCAAGGACGGCATAACCCTGCGCTGGACCCCCGACCACGCCGCCGCACAGGAGCCAACCCGCACGGTAATCCGCCTGCACCGCAAGCTGCTCACGCCGCCCGCCGCCAAGCCCACGCGAGGCCCACTCGCCCCGCCGCCCGAGCCGGTCGAGCAGAGCCTGCTGGTGGACTCCGGTGTACAATCCGGCCGGGCTCTGGACAAGGACATTCGCTTCGGCCAGGTCTATGTGTATCGCGCCCAGCGCGTCGCCCGCATCACCGTGGACGGGCAGACGCTGGAGTTCGCCGGTGAGCTCTCCGCGCCCATTCGCGTCGAGGCTCTGGACATCTTTCCGCCCGCCGTCCCCACCGGCCTGGCCGCCGTCGCCACAGCCGGCGATTCCGGCACGGAACCATCGATCGACCTAAGCTGGCAGCCGGTCACAGATCCCGACCTGGCCGGGTACCAGGTCTATCGCCGCGAGAACGGCGGGGTTTGGCAGCGTATCTCGCCTGCGCAGCCGATTGTTCCCCCGGCCTTCCATGACGCACAGGTCCAGCCCGGCTACACATACCGCTATGCCGTCAGCGCCATCGACCAGGGTGGCCATGAGAGCGCCCGCTCCGCTGAAACTGAGGAGACGGTGCCCCAACCCTGACGGTCCAAACTGACCCGGATGCAACCCGCGTTCATCTGGCGAATCCAATAAAGCGGTACACTGTTCCCGAACGCGCTCGAAGGCCGACCGGCCATCCCCAGGAGGAATCATGCCGCAAAATCTGCTCGAGCAGTTGCGCAAGTACACCGTCGTCGTCGCCGACACGGGCGATATTGAGGCGATGGAGAAGTTTCGCCCCCAGGACGCCACCACCAACCCCTCGCTGATCACCGCCGCGGCCCAGTTGCCGCAGTATCAGCCCATCGTGGACGACGACCTCGTCGAGGCGCGCAAGGAACTGGGCGGCAACGCAACCGACGCAGCCGTCGCCAATCTGGCCTTCCAGCGGCTAGCCATTGCCTTCGGGAAAAAGATTCTGGCCATCGTTCCCGGCCGCGTATCTACTGAAGTTGACGCGCGCCTCTCCTACTCGACCGCGGCCACCATCGCGCAGGCCCGCGCCATTATTACGCAGTACGACCATGCGGGCATCGGCCGCAACCGCATCCTGATCAAGATCGCCGCCACCTGGGAGGGCATCCGCGCCGCCGAAGTCCTTGAGAAGGAAGGCATCCACTGCAACCTTACGCTGCTCTTCGGCCTGCACCAGGCCATCGCGGCGGCCGACGCCGGCGTCACGCTCGTTTCGCCCTTCGTCGGACGCATCCTCGACTGGTACAAGAAGGACACCGGCAAGGACTACCACGGCGCCGAAGATCCCGGCGTCATCTCCGTGACTCGCGTCTTCAATTATTACAAGCACTTCAGCTACAAGACCCAGGTCATGGGCGCCAGCTTTCGCAACATCGGCGAGATCACGGAACTGGCCGGCTGCGACCTGCTCACCATCTCGCCCCAACTACTGGCCGAACTCGAATCCACCCAGGGCGACCTGCCCCTCAAGCTCTCGCCCGATGCCGCCAAGGCGCTGCCCCTCGAAAAAATCATCGTGGACAAGACCACCTTCGACCGCATGCACGCCGCGGACCGCATGGCCACCGACAAGCTGAAGGAAGGCATTGAAGGTTTTTCAGCCGCGCTGGTCAAGCTGGAAACGCTGCTGGCCAAGCGCCTGGCCGAGCTGGAATCCCGCGCCGCTGCTACGGTTTGATTCACTCGGCCATCAAATCACCGGCTGAGCCAAAGGGAGACGCCTCCGATAATCGAGCGCCCCGGCATGGCGACGCCGTTGATCTCCTGATAGCCTGTGTTACTTAGATTGCCGAGCCGAAGATAGGGGCGTACTCGTCCTGTGTCATGGGTTAACGCGGCGTTCCACACTGGATAAGGGGAAGCGTTCCAGGGCGGAATGCCGGGCTGTTGATAGGGCTTTGCGATCTGCACCGTATTTGTCAGGGTAACCATGCGTCCCAGCGAGGCCGTCCAGGTAGCATGAATGTTCACCACCGGATAGTTGAGGGCATATTCCGATTGCAGCCCGTTCAAGGAACCCTGCCCGCCGGCGAGCTCGGTCCAACCGAGCTGAATCCTCTGCGACTTTGCCGGCATCCAGGTTGCGAAGGTCTCGACTCCCTGAAAATGCAGGCCATTCAGATTCACCGCCTGCCATTGAGCTGTGGGCGACGAGCGCACATAGTCGATCGTGTCGTGCTCGCGGGAATAAAACCCAGTAGCTGAGAACGAGAGTCGGCTGGATGGAACCCAATCCACTCCTCCATCGCCTGACCACGCCGACTCCGGCTTGAGGTTGGGATTACCGATGGTCGTCGGATCGGAGTAATAAAGATCGGTATACGTCGGAATCCTGAATCCATACCCGCCGCTCGCCCGCAGCTTCAGCTTGTCGGTCAGCCGCAAACTTCCCGCCAGATGCGGAGACAGCACCGACTGCGGACCGCCTGAAAACAACTCCTCCCGCAACCCGGCAGAGAGATTCCAACGCTTCTTCGCGGGGCGCCAATCTAGGTCCACATAGCCCGCGCCGCGATTGCGCGCATGAAGGCCAAGGTTGTTGCTGTGGATGCTGTCCCCATCCTCTTCAAGTCCGAACAGAAGCAGAGATGTGGATGCGACGGGAACTGTATGGCGCAGGGAGGCCTGCCAGGAGCCATCGATGTGGTTGTTTTCATAGACGGACGGATCGTCGCGCAGCAGGACAAACTCGTCCGTGTGCCGCCGGCAACCGAATGCAGCCTCTGTGCGGCTGCCTAACTCCTGGCGTGCTGAAGCAAACCATCCTTTGGTCCGCTCCCACGATGCATAAGGTCCGTAAAACTGGTTTGCCCCAAAAGACTTGTCACTGGCCGCAAACAACAGATCCGAGACGCCAAGCCGGGAACCGGCCAAGGTCTCCAGCGAAGTATCTTCGTTGCGGTAGTCGCGGTCTGTCATAAATCCGGCGGAGAAGTTACGGTCCGCGGTCAGACGGCTGCTCCATCGCTTGCGCGCCAGAGTCCCCAGCAGCGACTCTTCCTCTGAACCGAAGCTTCCCCCGCCGGCACGAAGACGGAGCGTAGTTGCGGGCGGAGCGGCAGTCAGAAAGTCGACCACGCCGCTGAGAGCATCCACACCGTGCAGCGTTGAGCCTGCTCCGTGCAGAACTTCGATCGAGTCCATCGCGTCAAGGGGAATGGGAAGGTCAAGGTTGTGATGCGCGGTCTGGCTGTCATCGATGCGAAATCCATTCAGAAGCACCAGAGTTTGTTCAAAGGTGCCTCCGCGCAGAACCATATCCGCCTGTCCGCCGCCGGCGCCGCGCTGTTCCATAAAGACCGACGAATCCTGCCGCAGAAGGTCCTGCTCCGACTGGAGCGAAAGGACCTTCGTTTCCACCGGCAGCACCAGCACGGAAGAAGGCGACTCCGCCAGAGGCGTCGGGACCGGCGAGCCAAGAACCACAACGGTTTGCGAGAGCTGAGGAACAGAAGCGCTCTGCGCATAACTTGTCTGCATGCAGGCCGCAACAGAGAGACAGACCGCGAGCAGTACATTCTTCAGGGAAGGCAATAGGTTGCTCCGATGAATAGTGTGGAAGTTCGAGTGATTGACCGGAAAGAATGGAATGGCCCGGACCGGTTAGAGAATGTAGCGCGACAAATCCTGATCCTTCACCACCGACGCCACCATCTGCTTCACATACTCGGAGCTGATGAGAAAGACCTTCTCCGGACCGGAGGCGGTCATGCGCTCCAGATAGGGCAGCGGCGTGGTAGATTCAGCCTTGATGGCCTCGGAGAGCGTCGCGGCCTGCTCCTCGTCCGGCGCGCGCCGGGCCACGTCGGGGGCCAGGAAGCTCACATCCTCAAGCACACGCTCCATGATGGTGTGCAGCCGGCGAGCCCCGATGTTTTCGGTTTGTTCATTCACCTTGAAGGCGAACTCCGCCATCTCGCGCAGCGCATCGGGAGCAAACTCCAGCCGCACTCCCTCGGTTTCAAGCAATGCCGAGTATTGCTTGGTCAGCGAAGCCTTGGGCTCGGTTAGAATGCGCAGAAAATCATCCACGGTGAGCGACTGCAACTCCACCCGGATGGGAAACCGGCCCTGCAACTCGGGGATAAGATCGCTGGGCTTGGAAACATGGAACGCGCCGGCGGCGATGAAGAGAATGTGGTCGGTGCGCACCATGCCGTAGCGCGTGTTCACCGTCGTTCCTTCCACGATGGGCAAAATGTCGCGCTGCACGCCCTCGCGCGAAACGTCGGGCCCGTGACCGGTCTCTCGCCCGGCAATTTTGTCGATCTCGTCCAGAAAAATGATCCCGTTCGACTCCACCCGCTCGGTGGCCGTGCGGTTCACCTGGTCCATGTCGATCAGCCGGCCCTCTTCTTCCTGCACCAGGTAATCGAAAGCATCGGCAACCTTCATCTTCCGCTTCTTGCTGCTGCCGCCGAAGATGTTGGGCAGCATGTCTTTGAGGCTCATCTCCATGTCCTCAAAGTTCTGGTTGCTGATGATGCCGAACTGCGGCGTCCCGCGCTCCCTCACGTCCAGCTCCACCTGACGCTCGTCCAGCTTGCCCTCGCGGAACTGCTGGCGCAGCTTCTCTCGCGAGCGCTGGTAGCTCTCCGTGCCGGGCAGCGTGAGCTGGCCCTCCTGGGCCGGTGGCGTGGGCGGCGGAGGCGGCAGCAGCACATCCAGCAGCCGCTCCTCGGCGTTCATCTCCGCGCGGTCTTCCACCTCTTCCAGGCGCTCCTCGCGCACCATGTCGATCGCAATCTCCACCAGGTCGCGGATCATCGACTCCACATCGCGGCCCACGTAGCCCACCTCGGTAAACTTCGAGGCCTCCACCTTCAGAAACGGCGAGTTGGTCAGCTTGGCCAGCCGGCGCGCAATCTCCGTCTTGCCCACCCCCGTGGGCCCGATCATGATGATGTTCTTGGGCATGATGTCGTCGGCCATGTCGGGCGGCAGCTTTTGCCGCCGCTGCCGGTTGCGCAGCGCAATCGCCACCGCACGCTTGGCGGCCTTCTGGCCGACGACATGCTTGTCGAGTTCGGTGACAATCTCGCGCGGCGTCATCTCGTCCAGCGCGAGCTCCTGTTCTTCGGCGGATGCGGGCAGGTAAATGGCCATGAATAAACGGGGCGGGGAATCGTTCCGTTAGCCCTTCAGCTCCTCAATCGTAATGCGGTCATTGGTAAAGATGCAGATATCTCCGGCAATTTTCATTGCCTTCTCGGCAATCTCGCGGGCGCTCAAATCGGTGTTCTCAATCAGCGCGCGGGCCGCGGCCGTGGCATAGGGGCCGCCCGAGCCGATGGCCGCCAGCGGCTCATCGGGATCGATCACGTCTCCGGAGCCGGAGATCAGAAACGTCTGCCCCTTGTCGGCCACCAGCAGCAGGGCCTCAAGGTTGCGCAGCATCTTGTCGGTGCGCCAGTCCTTGGCCAGCTCCACGGCCGAGCGGTTCAGGTTGCCCGCGTACTGCTCCAGCTTGGACTCGAAGCGCGCAAACAGGCTGAAGGCGTCCGCCGTAGAGCCGGCAAATCCGGCCAGAATCTTGTCCTGGTAAAGCCGCCGGATCTTCTTGGCCGAGTGCTTCAGCACATGCTCGCCCAGGGTCACCTGTCCGTCGGCGGCCATCACCACCTCGCCGTTGCGCCGCACACAAATCACCGTGGTGGAGCGAAACCGGGAATCTGGCGCCACTGCGGAACTATTGCGAGAAACCAAAAGAAAACCTCCGAAAATAGAGCGTCCGGCAGGCCGGAACTCATATAAGATGCAGTCACGAGTATATCGCAGCAAGAAAGTCAAGCGCCGCCGCGACCTCCATCCGAGTCTCCGGCACGCTCCGATTCCGGCTGCGGTATTCTCTTGTATGGGGCCCGCTGCCCGAAGTCCCGTATGGAGTCCCGCCCGGAATGACCAACCTCAACGCAAACGAATGGGAGACAGTCGCCAGCCTGGTCGCGCTGGGTGCGCTTGCGATCTGGATGGTTCTGCGCAAGCGCCCCACCCCCGAAGAGTTGGAGCGCGCCCGGCGCCAGTTTCTGGTGCAATCCGGCCGCCTGGTGGACGGCATGTTGCTGGACGTATGCGAGGTCCAGGCCCCCGCCAAATCCAAGTCCGAGCCCGGCCGCAACCTCATCCTCCTGCTCTACAACTATCGCATCGGCGGCGTGAACTACGAGTGCTCCCAGGACATTACCGGCATGTGCGGCGTGGTGGATGTTTCCCAGATTCGGGCCGGTTTCCCTTGCACTGCGCGCTACCAGCCCGGCAACCCCCAGAACAGCATCGTCGTGGCTGAGGACTGGACCGGCGTGCGCGCCGGCCTGCCGGTGTTTCCCGCATTCGAGGACCCCGAACCTCTCGACCTGAGCCACCTGCGCCCCGGCAGAGGCTAAAAAGCAGTCTGAATACCGGCTGGACAGACGTCGTCTGCGCCCCTACAGGGCAATTTGTATGATCTTGACGGCCAGCATGTGCAAGTAGGAAGCACGGCTCTAACGATTTCATTTTAAGCAACTTATCGTGCAGAAGAGAACAATTATGCATTCAGAAAGTATTAGCATAATAGTAATTGGAATGGCTACCATCGCCTTATATGAAATCTATTCCGACTAAGGCGTACCTGTAATACATTAAGTTTTCTTGATAGTTGTTATTTATACAATATTTATCCCGACAAGAGATAGGCGCGGTGGAACACTGGTGCCGGTTGGGATTCGAGCGCAATCTCCAGTTGCTATAGGTTTGATGGATTGCGCGCCAACCAAGCCACAGCCCGGTGCGGCAGGCTTTAACTTTCCCCAAGGCTCATCCTAAATTTGATTTGCATGATCCATGTGGCGCAGCCCCAACCGGCTTTTGGGCCGGCGACAAGCTGGTCTGTGTTCTCAACGCAGTGCAACCCCAAACCAAAATAAGGAGATTTTCACGATGTTCAAGTTTAAGTTTCTTGCTGTAGCTTTCCTCCTTTCAGTTATGACCATGCTCTCCTCAGCGCAAACCATCAGCACCGTCGCAGGCGGAGGCTCCATCCATCTTGACAGCGGCGGGCTGGCAACTAATGCCTACCTCAACTCGCCTATGGCTGTCGCAGTCGATTCGTCGGGCAACGTCTATTTCGCAGACTACGGCAGCACCGGCGGAGCGGTAGTCTACAAGATAACTTCGGGACTCTGGATTTCAATTGTTGCCGGTACCGGTGCACAAGGGTATACGGGAGATGGAGGGGCAGCAACAAGCGCAACTTTTGGACCATGGATTGGTGGAATAGCTGTTGCCCCATCAGGCAATATCTATATCTCTGATGTCTACTACAGCGTCATCAGGAAAGTAACCGTATCCACAGGCATTATCAGCACTTATGCCGGGAAGAATAAAACCCTTTACGGTGGAGGATACTGTGGAGATGGTGGTGCGGCGACTTCGGCTTGCCTGTACTCCCCAACGGGGCTTTATGTTACATCATCGAGCCTATACATCGCGGACAACGGTAATCATCGCGTTCGCTATGTAAACTCCAACGGCATCATCTCCACGGTTGCCGGAAACGGAACCCAAGCGTTTGCCGGCGATAATGGACCCGCGACAAGCGCGGAGTTGACCAATCCTTGGGCGCTCGCGCTTGACTCGACCGGAAATCTCTACATTGGAGACACTGGCCTCAATGGCGCCAACTGCCGCATCCGTAAAGTGTTGGTCTCCACAGGCATTATTAGTACGTACTCTGGCAACTCCTACTGCGGGGCAGAGGGTAACGGAGTTCCTGTAGGTTCCGCTCAACTCGGCCTGGTAAAGGGCCTTGCCTTTGATTCAAATGGCAACCTGTATATCGCTGACAGCACCGGCAACATTATTAGAGAAGTGATGTTATCAACACAAATCATCTCCACTGTTGCGGGGACCGGCAATGAAGGGTTCTCCGGCGATGGAGGACCACCCAAGGCCGCTGAATTCAACTCTCCGCAAGGAGTTGCGGTATACGAATCCACCTATTACATCGCAGACACCGATAATCAGCGCATCCGCATGGTGCATTAAACCCCTTGTCCTTGTCTTCCGGTAAACCAAGTAAGCATCCAGGAAAATCTTCTGGGTGCTTACTTGGTAGCTCGGATCTTGCGCTTTTCCGCGGGGATGCCTCGGCCAGTCCTGAACGCACATGTAAGAACTGGCTCTCAACGCAAGGCAGCGTGTCACGCGGAGAGACTGACACTGGATGCCGTTGTGGATAGAGCGTCTCCGGAAGATTGCCCGCTCAGGGCGCCTTCCAACTGATTCAGCACTGCATCTCGAAGGTTATAGAGGTTTGGGTCCGAGTTCTTGATTCCGAAGGGATCGGCATTAAAGATCGCATCGTAAACCTTATACATGGAGGTTTCTGCCGTTGCGAGCAGTTGGTTCGATGTTGATGCGCCGGCAGAATCCACGCTGACAATCTCGGTTGTCTGCTGTGCGGCTTGCGCTTCCTGAGCTTTGTCCTGTGTGGTCGTGACAAGCGGATTTTCAGTAAGACTGCCTAGTTCCATCGCATTTGCCTCGATATTGGCGTTGGTTTGTGTGTAGCCAATTGAGGTCAGGTAGTCGGACAGATTCGCCGCTGATTCCATGGATAATCTGGCCATATTGTCTGTATCCCCGGTGCAATTCGCTATCGAAAAGGCGCCTCCAATATCATCCGGCGAGTCGGCTAACGCAGTTGCAAAAGCAGTCTGTGCACCCGTCAAATCACCGGAATTTATAGCAGTTTTCATGGCGCTCAGATCATTCAGAAATGCCTGAGAGGGGGTCGTTAGGGTACTCATGTACATCGACGACGAGGGCAGCAACTGCATGTAGGTGTCGAGCGCAGTCTTTGCGGCAGATAGATCTCCTGTTCCCGCGCCGAATACCATTGCGCCTGGGTCGAGTGAACTAGCAAGGCTCTTGCCTAGAGCCGTCCATGCCTGCTGCATAGGGTCTGAGTAGTCAGACTCCGCCATGGACGTACCCAATGTTACTCGTACGTCCGGATCGGAAGAGATGGTTTGGGAATCCGCCAGTTGTTGAGCCACGCTCTGGTAGGTCATCTGCGTGGTGTTGGTGAGGAGGCTAATAATCGTTTGGGATAAGCTGGAAGAGGACACCCCCGAAATGTTCATCGTGACCCTCGCTTGAACGTAGGCTTCTGAAGCGAGCGTCCTGAGACGCCAACCTCTTCGCATTAGACAGCACATAAATGTCCAAATTGAGGCCATGCACAATGAAGCTCCGCTAAGAAGGGCAATGCTATGTCTCACGATAATCCCATCCTGTACCTCGCCGAGCATCCAATCAACCGAATCGGCGAACTGCTTCCCTGGAATCTCACTGCCCACTCCAGCCCGCGGCCAAAGCTACCTTCTTCTGTGTTCTTTAAGCGTTGACTTTGGGCTTTCGTCTCCCGTCTACCGCCGCATCACGCTGGTGCTTTATACCCACCCCCGGTATACTTCCTATATGCACCTTCACGCGGCGTCCGACTCACCCGGCGCTCAACGAACTCAATCCGTCTTGCGTTTTTCGCTGGTGGCCACGCTGGC
>Ga0187882_1003110_pt1 | contig 14584 bp, 6 predicted proteins | sample June2016WEW_19_1_3_FD_132991 | JGI IMG/M metagenome (GOLD analysis project Ga0187882, IMG submission 132991) | Peatland microbial communities from SPRUCE experiment site at the Marcell Experimental Forest, Minnesota, USA - June2016WEW_19_150 | ecosystem: Environmental > Terrestrial > Soil >...
ATTTGTGTTTCGCAACTGCGATTACGAAAACCACAGACAGCAAAATCTTGCTTTGAGGCGTTATGTACGGTATAGAAACAAGAAAGCTCAAAAGTCATAGTACCTTTTTGGAAACGGCACTAGCAAGAAAAAAAACGGGAATTTTAAGGGATTTGCCATTATGGCCGGAAACTGTTAAATCACTTGAAAAGATTCCGAGGACAGGCAAGCTCGTTTTCTATACATCAAGAGGTAACCCGTACATACAGACGCTTGTTAACCCTGATGGTAATGGCAACAGCAAGTATATGACCATTAATACAATAACCACAAAATTTTCAAGGCTTATTAAAAAGTCAGGTCTTGATGTTCCTAAAGGAACGGGTTTTTATAGCCTACGAAGAACTGCTGCAACGATAGCAGCAAGATCAGGCGATCCGTTTGCTGTTCAAAGACTCCTTGGCCATGCAGATTTGCAAATGGCAACAAGGTATGTGCAGGATGTTTCTGCGCAGACGGACCGTGTGATTGAAAACAGTCGAAAATACGTAATATAAACAACCACGCTAAAGCGGCATTTTCTGGGACAGCGTAAATCCTGTATAATCACTGATGCATTGAACGGAGATTAGATGTAAATTTCAGCTATCATCCTATTCGCCATTGACGCATCGAAAAACATGGTCAATCCGGGTGCACTTTCTCAAGTGGATTGAAGGGAACAGGAAACTCGTTAACCAGACCGATGAATCTGAAACGAAGGTACTAGGAATTTGCACCTATGGCAAACAACTGGCTTGTAGGTTGTTTTGAGCTGAAATCTAATCTCGCCTGAATAAACAAATATATAACGATTCTTGAACTCGCCTCTATTACTGCTCGATCTCAATTTTCTTAAACAAATCCTCCAGCAGAGTCTTCTGCCACAGTAGTAAAGATTTTTTAAGCAAAATCAGTGCCAAATCTGTATAATATATTATTGTGCCATTAAGGGGTGATGTTAAATAAGAGCCAACGAGCTCATCAATTCAACATACCTTGCTAACATTTACCCTTACGGAGACAGAAAATGCTATCAAGAAAAATAGGGGTAACGATTGTTTTAATTTTACTGGCATCGGTTGGATGGGCAGCAACTAATACACAAACTTTACATGATGCACCTAAAAAAGATTTTAAGAGTATTACCAAGGCAAAACGAGCAAGCTTTGAGGTGCTTACAAAAAATGAAACCTATTACAGACAAAAAGATTTTATGGCTGGCCCGTTGTCTGATGATATAAACGCAGTAGCCAAAAGGTTGGCAAAACAATTACAATTGTCTAAAAAGCAGACGTATGTCCCAAACGAGATTATCGTTAAGTTCGGCGAGGCCGCCGCGAAGAAAATCGATTATCAACTGTCAAATCGGATTTCGACCAAAGATCTAAAAGTGTCTGCCTCCATTGACAAGCTTAAAGAAGTCCATGGTGTTAATGATATAGAACCTGTCTTTAAGGATTTCAAGGCGAATCAAATGAAACTTGCACAGATACAAACAAAAAGTGTAAGTCAGCTTACGAAAGAGGAAAGGCAAATCCTCCGAAGGATAAGCAGGATCCCTCATGGGGCTAAGATACCGGCTCTTGACCGCATTTACAGGTTGAAGGTCAATCTTAAGCAGGGACAATCCATAGAAGATGCAGTTAAATCTTTCAGCAAAGACCCGAACGTAGAATATGCTCAGCTGAATCACATAAACTCCTTTTGCAACACACCAAACGACCCATATTTTTCGGTACAGTGGGCTTTGAATAATACTGGGCAAAAATACCCAGTGCCAGGCAACAAGAGTGCAGCAGGCAAAAATAATGCGGATATCGATGCCCCGGAGGCATGGGACATTTACCAAGGAAATTCTGATGTAGTTGTTGCGGTTATAGACAGCGGTGCGGACTATAAACATGAAGACCTTCAGGGAAATATGTGGACTGACGTAAACGGCAATCACGGGTATAACTATGTAAATAATAATAATGACCCGATGGATGATTGTGGTCACGGAACTCATTGTGCAGGTATCATTGCCGCGATGGGCAATAACGGTCTGGATATATCTGGCGTCTGCTGGACAGCGAAGATTATGGCGTTAAAATTCCTCGATTCCGCCGGTAATGGAGATGATGCAGGTGCTATAGCGGCCATTGAATACGCAGCCGACAACGGAGCGGATGTGTTGAGTAATTCTTGGGGACCTTCGGGAAGAAATCCTTCTAATCCCGCCTTAGAAGATGTAGTAAATTACGCTTACTTTCTTGGATGCGTGGTTGTTTTTGCAGCAGGTAATTCAAGCGATGATGTAGCCTATTATTCACCGGCAAATGATGCGAATGTTATTTCCGTCGTTGCAACCGACTCGGGTGACAGGATAGCTTCTTTTTCCAATTACGGCAACTTGGCAGCAATTGCTGCTCCTGGTGTTGATATTCTGTCCCTGCATGCGGCTGGTACAGATTTGTACAAAGATGGATTACATTACTATCCAAACGGTGATCCGAATGCAAAAATGTATATATCGTCCGGCACGTCAATGGCCTGTCCCCAAGTCGCAGGAGCCTGTGCTCTGCTGCTTTCCTATAACCCAGCTTTATCAAATGAAGAAGTCAGACGTATCCTTGTTAATAATGCAGATATTATATTTGACCCCAATGACCACATATGCTCTTCGAATGGACGTCTGAATATCGGTGCGGCTCTTGCACAAACTCCTCAGAGTGCTAAAGGGCATTTCTTTATTGATAATACCTATACTTGCTCGGATACAATCCATATAAGATTGGAAGATTATGACATTAGAGGCAACACTAATGTAGTTGTAAATATTTCAACATCGAGCGGAGATTCGGAAATAGTTACACTTAATAATGCTTTGCGAGGAAATAAATCGATAGGGGTATTTACAGGAGATATTTCCACAGTTTCAGGTGAAACGATCGTAAATGATGGAATATTAGAGGTTCATCACGGTGATATTATAACATTTGTTTACGAAGATGCCGATAATGGCACAGGTAGCCCTTCCACTGTCACCGGCACGGCGATTGTCGACTGCGAGGGGCCGGTCGTTTCTAATTTTGCAGTGGATGCGTCACTTACACAGTCGATCATAACCTTTGAGACCAATGAGCCTGCACAAGTGACTGTCAAATGTGGATTGGCCTGTAGCAGTCCTAATGAGATTGAGGTGTCGGACTCAAGTTTTGCAACGAACCACAGAATAAAACTGAAGCATTTATCGCCATCAACGAACTACTTCATAAGTGTGGAGTGCAATGACATTCTTGGCAACCACAGCGTGAACGATAACAACGGTCAGTGTTATACTTTCACAACGATAGTTGGTAAAACAAATATCAACGTTCCTGGTGATTTCAACACTATCCAGGATGCTATAGATCATTCTTGGGATGGTGGGACAATTTGGCTTGCCGACGGTACATATAGCGGTGCAGGCAACTATAACCTCAATTTTAACGACATTAGCGTCACAGTTAAAAGTGCAAGTGGTCCTGCGAACTGCATAATTGACTGCCAAAACAAAGGCCGCGGATTTATTTTTCAAACCGGCGAAGATGTCAATGCAGTAATCGAAGGGCTGACGATAGCTCATGGTGCTGCTCTTACAAATTTGAGTAATTGGTGGGAAGGCGGCGGGGCCATTTACTGCCTGAATGGCGGCAGCACTATTATTCGAAATTGCAGAATTATTCAAAATGCTGCCATGGGCGCTTATGGAGGTGCTCTCTTCTGTGATGGCGGCAGCACTATGATAAAAGATTGTATCATCAGCGAGAACTCAGCCGTAAGCGGAGGTGCCTTGACTTGTTCACCCGTGACTGGTGACACAAACGTGGTCTTGACTAATTGTGTTATAAACAAAAACACCGCTGAGGGTGCTGGCAGTGGGGGCGGTATCTACAGTGCTGCGACATTGGCGCTAAATGGGTGTCAAATCACTGACAATTCAGCTATATCCTGGTTCGAGAAATCAGGCGGCGGTGGTGTTTGTGCCTTGGGTATCGTTAATATCAACGACTGTATTATTAGTGGAAATTCAGCACAATACGGCGGTGGTATTGCTATTGGTGGTGTTGATACAACAAGTGTTGTTTCAAATTCATCGATAAGTACTAATATTGCTGAAAGCGGTGGAGGAGTATATCTTGTTAATGCAGCAAATCTTGCGATGAAAAACTGCGTCGTGAAGAATAGCTCGGCTGAATCCTCAGCAGGTATTTATGTCAATAATCAGGCATCTCTTTTTCTGACTAATTGCACTGTCACCAACAATCACGCAACGGAAGAAGGAGCGGGTATCACAGCCTATTATGGCTCATACGCCAACATATCCAACAGCATCATTTGGGGTAACAGTACCGATGATGGTTTGGGTGAACAAATATCTCTGCCTTGGTTTTACATCAGAACGCCTCTCTCCACCGCGGAAGTGGTTTATAGCGATGTTGAAGGTGGCCAAGCCGGCGTTTATGACCCGTGTTCGGGGCTTGCCTGGGATCAGGGTAATCTCAATATCAATCCCGGCTTTGCTTTAGAAGATGATTATCACCTTATGAACGGTTCACCTTGCATCGATGCTGGAACCAATGACCCATGCGGTGGGTTGCCCGCGTCTGACTATGACGGTAATCCGCGTCCGCTAAATAATGTTGCCGATATTGGCGCGTTCGAATTTAATAGTGTGTCACCTTCTATTGCCATCTCGCCCGATTTACTTCAATTTTCCTGTGATCAGAACGGCCTGCCGCCGGTCGCACAAACCATTTCGATTCGCAACTGCGGTTCAGGCACACTCATCTGGCAAATATCCAAGGATTGCAATTGGCTGACTGTCGATGCAAACTCGGGCAGTTCTGCGGGAGGAGTGAATAGCGTTAATGTATCCATTAATAACGCAGGGCTTTCAACCGGTTCGTACGAGTGTAAAATTATAATCTCCGCTGAAAAAGCAGCAAATAATCCTCGAACAATCCGAGTCAAGCTTCGTGTCCGCGGAATTATCCACATTCCGAGCCAATGTGGCACGATTCAAGAGGGCATCAACGCAGCCCAGAATGGCGATGTAGTAGAAGTCGCTGATGGTATCTATACAGGCCCAGGTAACCGGGACATGAAATTCAGAGGTAAGGCCATCAGAGTAAAAAGCACAAATGGTCCAGCAAATTGCGTTATTGATTGCCAGGGGAATTCACAGGATCCACATCGCGGTTTCAACTTCTTATACAACGAAGGGCCTGATTCTATAGTTGAAGGTCTTACAATCAGGAATGGGTACACAACATGGAACGACTATCCCGAAGAAGATTTTCTTATAACCCCCAGCGGAGGTGCAATTGATTGTTTTGGCAGCCATCCTGTCATAATCAACTGCATCATAAGCAACAATCAAACGGATTGGTATGGCGGAGGAATTTCCTTTAATTGGAGTTTTACTGATACTTTTCCCGAGCATACAGCAATTGTTGAGAACTGTGTAATAGTCGATAACTCTACCGTGGTTCCTGTTGATACCGGCGGAGCCGGGATTTTCGTCGGTGACGATGTGTTTATCAGAAATTGTGATATTGCAAAAAACATTACTGCGACAAGAGGCGGCGGAGTATTTTTCAGTGCAACCGGCTATCAGACAGATTTGCAGTTCGTTAATAATATTGTATGGGCCAATACTGCCGTTGAACAGGCAGACCAGATAGCTGTTGGCGAAGATTGTAATTCATTATCTTCAGTGAATATTTCTTCCTGTGATGTGCAATCGGGCCTTAACGGTATCTACATTGGATCCCCAGGCCATTTAACCTGGGGACAAGGCAATATCGGCGCTGACCCATGCTTTATTGATTTTGATACAAATGATTTTCATTTACGATCTTCATCGCCTGCCATTGATTCAGGAACACCCGTCGCCTATATTAGTCCTTATGATATTGAAGGAAACAACAGAGTAATCGATGGTGATTATGATGGACTGGATGAACCTGATATGGGGGCCTATGAGTATGTACCTCCGCCCTGTCCATATCCTGTTATCGCAATTTCAAATTACAATATTACCTTCATAGCTTATCAAGGGGGAATAAATCCTGATCCTCAAATGCTTCTTATACATAATGGCGGCGCCGGGTCTATCAAATGGGAAATGACTGGCGGTTGTCCATGGCTGTCGGTAACACCAACAACAGGTGATTCATTATCAGGAACTACTGCAGTTACACTTAGGGTTGACATATCCGGATTGAGTCGAGGCACATATACATGCCATTTAAATATCATCGATGCAAATGCTGTAAACAGCCCGAGGACATTTAATGTAACTCTAAAAGTCTTTATAAAAGGTCAGTTATATGTTCCTTCCGAATACAATAAAATTCAGGATGCAATTAATTCGTCTTCAAATGGTGATACAATCATTGTAAGTCCAGGTTTGTATCATGAAAATATCAAAATGCTTGGGAAAAATATAATTCTCAGGTCATCGGACCCGAATGATTCAAATACTATCTCATCGACCGTAATCGATGGTGATGCTCTAGGCACAGTTGTTACCCTTAAGGGCACGGAAAATAATTGCCAAATCCAGGGTCTTACTATACAAGGAGGACACGATCCTGTTAAGGGAGGCGGCATCGAGGCAAGTGGCTCAAAAGCTTCGATAATCTCCTGTATACTCAGTGATAACTATTCCGAAAGCAGCGGCGGTGCCATAAATAATTCTAATGGCCTTATTGACCGATGCATAATCAATGGGAATACTGCTGAAATTAACGGTGGTGGTGCGGCTAATTGTACAGGCGTTATTCGCAATTCACTTATCGTCAATAATCGCAGCGCCTCAGGGGGCGGTGTAAGCAGCTCAGATGCAAATATCATCAATTGCACCATATCAGCAAACACCGCTGAAAAAGGCGGCGGCTTGGCTAATTGCGGCGGCTATGTTGTAAATTGTATTATCTGGAATAATACCAGCGACCAGTTATTCAAAGCAGTATTTCCTTCTTTTAGCTGCATCGAGGGCGGCAGTGCCGGAACAGGAAATATTGATTATTATCCTGAATTCATAGATCCGTCCAAAGGTAATTATCAATTGCAGCCCTGGTCAGTCTGTGTTGATTCTGGAACAAACCAAGGATTTAATTTAGGTGCTGTCGATCTGACAGGCAATCCTCGCATAATTGATGGCGATAGAGACGGTGTCGCTACGGTGGATATGGGCTGTTATGAGTCACTGCAAATAGACGCCCCTGCATTTAAGCTTTCTGCCTGGCAAATCGAGTTTTCTGACAGTTATGTATTAAGCATTCGCAATATCGGTCAGAAGAAAATGCAATGGAGCGCTTTTGTTGACTGCAATTGGCTGACTATTAGTCCCGATCATGGAACGTTAGGCAGCAAAACTGTCGATTTGGAGCTGAAACCGAATAAGGAAATACTTAGCTGGGGTACATATAAATGCACGCTCACAATTTCTTCTGCCGACGCATTGAACAGCCCGAGGATAGTCCCGATTATCTGTCATGTAACTGCAAAAGCAATTCATATAAGTCCAGGAAATTCCACTATTCAAGATGCTGTTAATAATATAGCTGAAAACGGCATAATTGTTTTAGCTGATGGAACATATACAGGTCAGGGCATTTCCGATATTGAGTGGGGGACAAAGTCCTTTACGCTTCGCAGTGAAAACGGTCCTAATAACTGTGTCATTAATGTTAACGCAACCGAATTCAACCAAAAACGGGCATTTATTTTCAAGGATAACAATAGTTCCGGCTCGATCCTTGAGGGCGTCACTATTAAAAATGCCTACAGCAGCGAAGGCGGATCAGCGATTTATTGTGAAAACAGCAATCCTACAATCAAAAACTGCATCTTTACGGCAAACACCGTCGACAATAACAATGGTGCGGCTATCCTGAACTATTTAGCCGGTTCCACAATTATTGATTGCATATTTAAGAATAACTCAGCAAATAACGGAGGCGCGATATCAAATGAAGAAAGCAATGTAAAAATCGTTAACTGTACACTTAATGACAATATCGCTAATGTTGGCGGAGCCGTTTATAATGAATCCAGTGTATGTGAATTGACCGATTGTATATTTTCAGATAACTCCGCAGTAAACGGCGGAGCGATTTATAACTATTCCAGTGATATCAACATCGGCAGCTGTGGATTTTCTTATAATAATGCCAGAGCACAGATATTTAACAATGGCGGCGGGGCAATTTACAACTATTCAAGCAGTCCAACTATAGAGGACTGCAATTTTACAGGCAATTACGCAAATTGGGATGGTGGCGCAATACTTAATATGCTTTCGAGCAGCCCGATCGTTACAAACTGTGTCTTTTACGGCAATCAGGCTCTTGGCAATGACGGCGGAGCCTTGTTCAATCTTATTGAAAGTAACTCTATAATTACGCGATGCAGTTTTATTAATAATAGAGCCAAAAGCTGGGGTGGGGCGATGAGAAACCATGACAGCAGCCCGATTATTTCCAACTGCCTTATTGCAGACAGCTGGGCGGGTGACAACGGCGGAGCCATATTCAACTACGACGGAAGCAGTCCCCAACTTACGAACTGCACTTTTGCTGGCAATTCTGCAAACGGCAACGATGGTGAATCACTTTATAATCTATATCAGTGTTCCCCGACAGCTTATAGCTGTATCTTTTGGGACGGCTTTGGGGGCACAGAAATAGAATGTAATCAGGCCGAAATTTTTGTTTTTTACAGTGACATAAAAGGCTGTTATAACGGCCAAACAAATATCTGTGCCGATCCACTGTTTGTTGACCCATGTAATCCTGATCTGAATACTCGAAACTATCGTTTACAGGCAGATTCTCCATGTATTAATACCGGCGATCCGAATCATATTGCAGAATCCAACGAAACGGATTTGGATGGTCAGCCTCGAATAATCGGATCGCGGATTGATATGGGGGCTTATGAATTCGGAAATTCAGTGCCGGTAGCCAATGCGGGTGATAACCGGATTGTAAATGCGTACATTGATAACAATGCAGAAGTAAATCTGGACGGCAGCGGTTCCTACAGCCCGCAGGGTATGCCGTTGACTTATCTGTGGAGCTGGGTAATCAACGGAAATACTTACGAAGCAAACGGAGTCAATCCCAAAATTGAATTGCCTGTCGGTCAATACACAATTGTGCTAGTAGTCAACGACGGCCAGGAGAATTCGGAGCCGAACCGTGTTGTAATAACTGTCGTCAGGCCGATAAAAGGAATGCTGAAGATAACGCCTCAGATAATTCAAAGGCAACGTGAACAGCGACGTATAATGGCTATTCTTTGGCTGCCTGCCGGTATTACCAAAGACCAGATGGACCAAAAAAACAAGTTACTCCTCTATCCCGGAGAGGTTGAATCACTTAGAGAGTTTATCCCGTCATACTATGCCAATGGCGCCAGAAGTGTGTGTATATTTGCTTTTTTTGACCTGGATGAAATTGTGAAGGCGGTTGACAAAAATGGCCCCGTGCGGATCTCCGTTGTAGGACAATTCAAAACAGACCAATATTTTTATGGAAGCGATATTATAAAAGTCATAGGCAAAACAAAAGGGTTATAAAATTTCGGTGTTGAGCAATTTGGGTAGATATTCAAACCAACTTTTTCTTTCTAAGTAGGAATGAAAAATGTCTAATTATTTATGCTAAATGCTAACATCTTATTTTATAAGAAGTTATGAAAATTAAACTCAATTACTCTTTTTGCGTTCCTACTTAGAAATCATAATTCACAAGCTATGGCGGGCTAGGCTGCATCTATAGCGGTGGCAAGGTCACCTTCTTTGCTTTATTATAATCAAATGGCTTAAAACCGATTTTAAGGGCGGGGGAGCCGGGCTTCAGTCGAAAGTCAAAATTATCGGCATCGACAAAAAGCGGGTTCGCAACAATTGAATTTACATCATATCCTTTATCGTGCCACTGTTGCAGGCTCATACCGATAAAGTCAACATCTTTGACATCAGCGTTCCAGTAACAATTATTATCCATATTAATTTTAACCTTATCCCATGGTCCTGCTAACAGCGTTCCGGTCTTCCAATAAACGATATTATTACGAAAAGTAAAAGACAGATGCTCTTCTATACGGGTCGCCTGAAGCTGATGTTGTTCGTTGAAAGCAAAGATATTGTTGCGAATGATATTTTCTTTGCCATAGTGCTGATGGAAGCCGCCAGACCTTGTGTTATAAACCAGATTGTTTTCTATAACAATGCCGGTGCTGCCCTCATCGGTATAAATTCCCCACCCGCCATAGCCATATTTGTAGCAATAAATATCGTTAAATATATTATTGCTAACAACTGTGTCTTCGGAAGGCCCCAGCGTATAAATCCCGCCCATATCGCTCAGCACACCCCAGCCGATATGATGCACGTGATTAAAACTGATGTTATTGCGCTTCGCTAAACTCTCTGCATATCCCCATCGCCACCCGACAGAAATCCCAGTATAGAAAAAGTCGCCGATATCATTATGGGTTACAGCGTTATCCCCGCTGTGTCCAATCCACACACCCACGGCATCGGTATAAATCCGCCCGCCTGAGTGAATGATATTATTTTCAACAGTTATATTACTGGTACGCGACGGCTCATCGGAGCGAATCACTCCCTCACCGATTCGCACACCACCCGCCCCAAGGTCATAAAGATAGCAGCGCTCAACCCGACAATCCCGGCAGCCTTGCCTAAACCATATACCGTATGTTCCTGTATGACTTATTTCGCAATCCTCTATCGTAATATTGTGCGCCCCATCGGCCATAATGGCCGACTCTATCGGAAATGCCGCCTGATATGGCGGGTATCCGGTTCGCGGCAGCACCAAGTTATTGTGGCTAAATGCCAGGCCTTTTAACCGAATGTGCTCTACAAACCTTTTCTCTTCCGGCTTACCGTCAAATATTACGAACTTCTCAACAATCGGCGCCACAACTTCTGATTTGGACATATCTTCATCCGGCAGCGGCTTATAATACAGCATCCCATCACGAGCGAGCTACCATTCACCAGACGAATCCAGAGCAGCCTTGAAATTCTCTAAATGAAACCGTGTATTTGGATCCCAACTGGAATAGTCTTTCAATTTCTCCCCCACAGTGATTATTGTGTTGGCCGCCGGATCAATACCATTTATAAACCGCTTCGTTATGTTCCACTTATGATATGCCACCAATGTAACATCACCGAGTTCTTCGCTGCTCACCTTCTTCAAAACATCAATCGCATCCGTTCGCACCAGCGTGGTCCTGCGATACACATCTTTTCCTTGCTCAATTGGCACTTCGTTTGTCGCCCCCATATAGAAATAGAACCTGTTTGGCTCACGGGCCCGAATAACCCTCCTGCCATTCACGTACAACTGTTCAAAATACCACTTACCTTTAGCGACCTCCGGTATTTGAGTCTGCCAGATATCATTAACACTGCGATTGAAACCCGAAATTACGCGTCTGCCTGTAAATATCGGCCTTGAACCAGCTCCCGCCTCATAGCTGATAGGGCACTCCTTTGTCCCGCTATCAGCGGCGGTTAACACAAATGGTTCTTCCATCGCGTATGTCCCTTCTGAGATAATCACCCGCAGAGGTTCTGTGAGCGGTTTGTGGGATTTTAGCCGCCGAATCGCATCCCGGGCACCAGTCAACGAAGCCAAAGGCCCATCGGCGTTCTCTTTATTGGGCTGGGACAATCGCCCCGACCATTTATCATTGCCATCAACCGAAACATACAGCGTAGCCGAATCAGCATGCTCAGTTACAAATACCAAAAATATCAAACACAAGAAAAACTTCTTTAATTCGAGATTTTCCATTTAAATCTCCTCAGCTACGCCGCTGAGCCTCATTTCCAATATAATATCAAATCTGTCTCGAAATCCAAGCTGTCATATTAACCTTTTCCTTTTGACCTCGCAGCTGTGGTAAGTGAGAAAAATCCGTACAACCTCACTACAACTCAAAGGTTAAATAGCTTGTAAAATCGCAAAAGTTGTATATCTATAAGATTAGTAATATCAAGGGCTTAAAAAATTCCCAGAAAACGCAAACATTTTATATATCCGATGAACTTTGGCAGAGCTACCGCTGAGTGGTGAGAAAAACCGCGGCCAGAACATGCGGCCGCGGGGAAAAACGGGAGAAGTCACCTTCCCCCACCCACAGTCAGCTCCGAAGCAAGGAGATTCAACTGGATATTGCAATCAATAGGCAATTGTCTCAGATACCGTGTGAATTGAGCCAACATCAAACTGGCTGCGATACTTTCTGTTTGAATATCATGTCGCTAGCGGCTTTGGCTCGTTCATATGCTTCTGCGATTACAGCCACCTTTTTTGCTTTTTTTGTTGGTTTGCCCTTATATTTCCACCGTCGGATCTGGCTGGCGAGTCGTGTCATCTTTGCATAGAGCTTTACATGATAAAACTCACCTCCCGGTCGCCAAGACCGAGATTCATTCCTGCTGTCAAAAACCAGCTTGTAACAGTGCCTGCAGCCAAAATGCGTTGCTTTTGGTGGAAGATATAGTTTCGCCACCCTTCGTCCACAAACAGCGCCGTCAACTGTGTGGGGGCAGATAAACCAGTGCCTTTTGCCCCCGTAATTACACGGTGTTATTGCCAGTTTTACATCATAATTGTAATAGGTCTTTTTACCTGAATTGGGGTCTATATAACTGTATAAAAACTTTGCATACTTTTCAGTTTCTGAAAAAGTTAGAACTGCTATCTCAATACTGTCTTTTTCCTCATCCCATGCATTTTTCCATAAGATTTTTTCTTTCTGATAAGGCAATCCATTGAAAAAACCGTTATTTTTGAGATACGACGTGCTTATGCTTAAGCATTCGTTTATGGTATGTTTTTTGTCACAATCATCTATGTCCATTTTTTACCCTTTCTTTGCGCCGGAATCATTAAGGATTCTTAAAATATGTTGCAAAACAAACTCATTTTGCCTCTTGATATCCTCGGTATCCTCATCGACTTCCTCATTCTCTAAAGGAAGAGGTATGTCATCCCCTGAACGTATTCCTTGCAGCTCTTCCAGTTCTTTAATCGCTTTATACAAATGTCTCTCGATAGCCCCCTCGTACCTCAACAGTAGCCATAATTCCTCTTTTGATGGAAAACCACACAATATATTTATGATGTGCCTTTTGCGTTTATACCTTAACCCATGTGTCTGTCTTTCTAAAATGGCGATCTTTTCTTCAACGTTTTTCTCATCCTCATCGCAGGATTCAAGAAAGTCCCGAATCTCTTCTTCAACCTCCACCAAGTTTTGTCTGATTTCATCTATCAGCTCATGGATGTCTTCCTTACACAGTTGTAGAAAATCGGCCTTGCCCTTTTGAAGGTTTTCAATGTCATCTTTCATATGTGCTGTTTTATTATCAATTCCCTCATTGATTTGCCCTGGCTCAGGGTTGCAGCATTCTGTTTTGTTGGAAAAGTCCTCAATAGAATTATCCGACGTTTTTCCTATAAGCTGTACCTCGTACCTGTACGCCCTTCGCAATTGCCAATAAAAAACAGCTATATTCTTTGTCAGAACCAATTCCATATGGCCTACCGGTTTAAGTTTCGCCATAAGGTCATGTAAAAGGGCCTTGAATTCCTCGGGGTTTTCTGCATATTCGCCAACGTGGACGACTGCTTCTTTTGCAAGTAATCCGTGTTTGAGGGCGTTGTATCTAACTATCTCCTCGCCTTCCTGGGTTTTCACTCCACCCTTTAGGGCGTTTATCCTGTTTGCCTGTAACTGCTTTTCAGATATGGTCATTTGGTATCTTCTTGAATATTGGTTTGAATTAAGGCGTTGATTGCCAACTTGATATGCTCTGGCAGGTTCGGCCAGCGTTCGACTACATTTGCCAAGTCATGGTCTTGATTTTGGACTGTTTTTGGAGGTTCTTTGTAAGCTGGTTTGTAAGCGACCCTTTGGGCTTTTGATAAGTATTTGTTTTGATTGAGGTTATGATTTGGGGCCAGTGGACTCATAATCCATTGGTCGAAGGTTCGATCCCTTCCGGGCCCAGTCAATTCCCGTATTTCGTCGTTCGTATCTCGTATTTCGCCGACATTGATAAAAATGGTTGCAAATGAGGGCGGGAAGAATATACTCACATAAGGTATATTTTGGGGAACGGCTATGTCGGAAAGGAATCCTAAGGTAGTCGTTGTCGGCAGCGCATACGTTGACCTCGCGATAAAGTGTACGGAGGTGCCGACAGCGGGCCAGACGACGGCGGGAACAGCGCTATCACTTACGGCGACGGGGCCGGGAGTCAATCAGGCCATCGAGGCAGCACTGTGCGGCTGCGAGGTACATTTAGTCAGCAAAATCAGCAATTGCCCGCTGGGCGCGACGATAAAAGCAGTCCTGGAACAGTACGACGTAAACACTAAATACGTATTCACCGCGCAGGCGAAAAACACAGGTCTCATCCTGACGCTGGTGGATACCAAAGGCGAAAACGCCTGTGTTCAATACGACGGGGCAAACA
>Ga0187882_1003114_pt1 | contig 14576 bp, 6 predicted proteins | sample June2016WEW_19_1_3_FD_132991 | JGI IMG/M metagenome (GOLD analysis project Ga0187882, IMG submission 132991) | Peatland microbial communities from SPRUCE experiment site at the Marcell Experimental Forest, Minnesota, USA - June2016WEW_19_150 | ecosystem: Environmental > Terrestrial > Soil >...
AAACCGGCAGACACGATCTTGCGGAACTGCGCTCGATTCAGGACTGGTTTTTGAAATACGAAATCCAGTCTGTGCCGGGAGTTGCCGAAGTGGCCCCGGTCGGGGGCTTTGTGCGCCAATACCAGGTAAACCTCGATCCCAACGCTCTTCTCTCCTACAAGGTCCCAATGGACAAGGTGATGACCGCAATTCGGGAGAGCAACAACGACGTGGGAGGGCGGCTCGTCGAGTTATCAGGCCGCGAGTACATGGTGCGGGGCCGGGGCTATGTAAAATCGTTGAGCGACATAGAAAACGTGGTCGTCGGGACCAATGAACTGACGGGCACACCCGTTCTGGTCAAGAACCTGGGTAAAGTTGCCCTGGGGCCCGACATTCGCCGGGGCGTGGCCGACCTGGACGGTGAGGGTGAGACTGTGGGGGCAATCGTCGTCATGCGCTACGGCGAAAACGCCTTGAAAGTCATAGACAGGGTCAAGGCCAAGCTGGCCGAAATCACCCCCAACCTTCCCAAGGGAGTGGAACTCGTTACGACATACGACCGGGCCGACCTCATCACCCGGTCCATAGAAACCCTGAAACATACGCTGACAGAGGAACTGATAATAGTCAGCCTGGTGATCCTCATCTTTCTGTGGCACATTCCGAGCGCGATTATTCCGATTATCACGATCCCGGTTGCGGTGATAATCTCGTTTATTCCGATGTACGGCATGAATATCACGGCCAACATCATGTCCCTGGGCGGGATCGCGATAGCCGTAGGCGCGATGGTGGATGCCTCAATCGTCGTTGTGGAGCAGACGCATAAAAAGCTCGAACACTGGGACACCGAAGGCAGGCCCGGGGATTTCAAGAGTGTGGTGATCGGCGCCGTAAAGGAGGTAGGAGGGCCGAGCTTTTTCGCACTGCTGGTGATAGCGGTTTCCTTCATGCCGATTTTTACGCTGGAGGCCCAGGAGGGCAGGCTTTTTAAACCCCTCGCATTCACGAAGAATTTTTCCATGATCGTTGCCGCCGTGCTGGCCATCACCCTGGATCCGGCTATTCGGCTGCTTTTCACGCACATGAAAAACTTTTCTTTTCGCCCGAGATTTCTCGCACGCGTGGCGAACGCCCTGCTGGTCGGCAAGATTCACAGCGAGGAAAACCACCCGATAAGCCGCCCGCTGATGAAGATTTATCATCCGGCCGTGGAGTTCGTCCTAAGACATCAGTGGTCCACGATTGCGGCGGCCTTCCTGGTCGTGGCGCTTACGTTCGCACCCCGTATCGGCGTTTTTGAGAAAATCGGCTCGGAGTTCATGCCGCCTCTTGACGAGGGCGCGCTGCTATACATGCCGACCACGGTACCGGGCATTTCCGTTACCGAAGCGCAACGGGTGCTCCAGATCCAGGACAAAATCCTGAAATCGTTTCCTGAGGTCGAGCGCGTGTTCGGCAAAGCCGGGCGGGCCGAAACGGCCACAGACCTCGCGCCTTTTTCCATGATGGAGACGGTGATTCTTCTAAAGCCGCAGTCCGAGTGGCCAAAGATTGCGACCTGGTATTCGGACCGGGCGCCCGAGTGGCTAAAAGACATCCTGCGCAGGGCGTGGCCCGATCACCGGAGCACCGAAGACCTGATCCACGGGCCCAACGGCCTCGATAAGGCCATGCAGATCCCTGGGGTCGTAAACGCCTGGACCATGCCGATCAAGGCCAGGGTGGACATGCTTACGACAGGAGTGCGCACTCCGGTCGGCATCAAGATACTAGGTCCCGACCTCAACAAAATCCAGGAGATAGGACTACAAATTGAATCTGCCCTGAAGGGTGTTTCCGGAACTTCCAGTGTCTATGCCGAAAGGACAACCGGCGGTTTTTTCCTCGACCTCGATCTTAAAAGAGAAGAGCTTGCCCGCTACGGCCTCAGCGTCGCCCAGGTCGAAAGCACGATTACATCTGCAATCGGGGGGGAAAACCTTTCGACCACAGTCGAAGGCCGGGAGCGCTATCCGATAAACATCCGCTACATGCGCGACTATCGAAGCACGGTTGACAGGCTGAACAGGACAATGATCGCAACCGAGAGCGGCGCGCAGGTCCCCATTGCCCAAGTGGCCGAGATAAAGCTCTTATCCGGTCCCGGAATGATCCGGGACGAGAACGCCAGGCTAAGCGGGTATGTTTACGTCGACATATCGGGCCGCGATGTCGGCGGCTACGTCGAGCAGGCCAAAGAAGTTGTAAGCACCCACGTCCCGTTGCCGCCGGGGTATACGCTTGTCTGGAGCGGACAGTACGAAAACATGCTCCGGGTAAGGGACAGACTCCTCGTCGTCGTCCCGATCACGGTCCTGATCATATTTCTGCTCATCTACTTCAATACCCGTTCAGTGGCAAAGACCCTGATCATTTTCCTGGCCGTTCCCTTTTCGGCCGTCGGGGCAATCTGGCTCCTGTATATGCTCGGCTATAACATGAGCATCGCCGTTTGGGTCGGCCTGATCGCACTCATGGGCGTCGACGCCGAAACAGGGGTATTCATGCTTCTCTACCTCGACCTCGCTTATTACTCCAGGCGGGACCAGGGGCTTATGAAAACGAAGGAGGACCTGCGCCACGCCATTGTCGACGGGGCAGTCAAAAGGCTTCGTCCCAAGTTCATGACGGTGGCGGTCATGTTTATGGGCCTGGTGCCTATCATGTGGTCCACGGGGGCCGGCTCCGATGTGATGAAGCGCATCGCGGCCCCGATGATCGGAGGAATCTTCACCTCGTTTATTATGGAACTGCTGGTTTATCCCGCAATCTATGAAGTGTGGCGCTGGCGCTTTCACCTGAGAAAACAGACACGTGCTTCAGGGGAAGTCCCGGCTTGATCTTAAACGGCAGGTGCGGGCCAGGCCCGCGATTTGGCTTCAACAAACCACGGAGAAGAAAATGAAAAAGATGAAACTCGTCGTGCTGTTGGCGGTAACATTGGGATTGCTCACTTTTGGCTGGAACATGCCGGGGATTGGGTATGCGGAATCTCAGACCAAGTGCCCGGTCCTGAGCGGGAAAATCAATGAAAAAGTCTTTACGGACTACCAGGGTAAGCGCATCTACTTTTGCTGCGCGGCCTGCATCGATGAATTCAAAAAAGACCCGGAAAAATATCTGAAGAAAATGGAAGCCGAAGGGGTGACCCCGGCACGGACGCCTTAGCCATTTTTTCTCGAAACAGTTCCCATGGGTCAAAGCATGACCTATGGGAACTGGCCGCAAATCTTAGGACTCATCAATTCGTGCCTACCTGCCGATAACATCCTGAAAAGCACCTTCAAACAGCAGGTCCGATAAAAAGGCATGGGAAACCCCAAAATCGACGACCATCAATTCAAGGAGAGGCGCTCAGGCGAGGATCGCCGCACCTGCCCCACCTCACCTTTCACACTTCAGAGCCTTGTCGGCTCCAGGCGCCGCTACAGGAGGACGGAAGATGCCCTAAAATACTTTTTCGTGGACATCTACAGCCCATCTTCGGTGGCGGTCCTGGTCTTTACGCTCGTTCTTTCCATAACAGACGCATTCCTCACCCTGAGGCTGGTCGGAGACAACATTCGCGAATTGAACCCGGTTATGGATTTTTTTCTGCGCTTGGGTCCCTTCCCGTTCATAATGGCCAAATGGTTTCTGACGGCTTTTGGCCTGACGACGCTGCTGGTCCTCAAAAATTATTACATCTGGCAAGGCAGGATCAGGGCCGTGGCGGTGCTGGCCACCATCCCCTTCCTTTATCTTATACTCGTGGGCTACGAAATTTTCATGTTAGTGAGAGGATGAGCGTCTTGAAACCGGGACGAAAGGTCAGGATTTTTTTGAGTCTGGCCGCAGCCTTCGCCGTTTTATTCATGTCCGGGTGCGCATCAATTTCCGGGCTTAAGCCCGGAGGCGTCGGGGCAGGGGCGACGGAGACCGCGGAAAATGCCTGGTGGTATGCGAGTTTTCGGATAAACTGGCCTCAGGATCAAGACCCTTCGCTGAACACCGATCTGCTGATCGCACACAGGATCATAAGCCCGGTACTGGACCGGCACAGACAAAACATCGTCCTGTGGCGCTTTCACAGGAGGGCGGCACGGGATGAGGCGGGACACCGCTTCAGTTTCATCTTTTATACTACGGCGGCAAATGCGCGCAAAATCTATGCGGAAATCGACTCCAGCGCCGTTCTCGACCGGATGCAGGCCGAAGGCGTGGTCCTGAAGGTCGCCTTCGACGATACCAACGTCATAAAGAGGGCCGGTGTGGAGGCCACAAGCGACCGGAACTGGTCTTTTCCCCTTCAGAAAGCGTGGCCATACTTCATCATGGGCGTCAGCCAGACATGGCTGGACCTGATTGCCCAGTTTGCTGAGGACGGACGCAAAAAACCCGTCTCCACGGCCGAAATGCTGGCTTTGTACAATGAGGTCGGCCAGAAGGTCGAGGCTACCTGGAAAAAGGAGGGAGGCCATGCTTTTCTGCACCACCTGAACGCTCTTTTCGGATACGGTCCCGTCAATATTCGCGACAAAGTGGAGATGCGGTTTTAAGGAGTTTGCCTTTCCGTAAAGTCACAGACGCTTTTCCCGATTCTACCCTTGCCCTCGGTTTTTTGAATTGCTAAGCTCTTGGCTTTAGAAGCAAAGGACTGAATCCGTCCAAATCCGACTGGCGATTTTCATGTCCGGAAAAGAGCTTAATGATCAGGGCCGGGAAAAAATTCATTTGGGTGGTTTCGGGGGCTGGGATTCTCCTGGTAATAATTGCCGCGCTTGCGCTGATCCTCCCGCATGTCCTCGATTCCAGGGAGTTAGGTCGAAACCTTACGGCCGAACTCGAGGTCCGCTATCACATACGTTCGGAGCGGATCAAGATAGCTTTTCTGCCTTCTCCGCGCATTACGATGTTCGGCGTCAGAACGACCGTTCCGGCGACGCTTACCGCATCGGCCGAGGCGGTGTGCATTCATCCCAGGATACTCCCTCTGCTGGCGGGCAGATTGGCGCCTGCCGAAATCGAGCTTTTGACTCCGGTGGTTGCCGCCGGGCTGCCGGAGCAGGCGCCCGAACAAACGGCAAGGTCCGCTTCTGAACGGCTTCTGAGCTTGAAAGACACGATTTCCCAGGCTCAGGCCACGCTTTTCGAGGCATTGTCCGGCGTGGTTATAGACGTTCGAAACGGCCGGCTGGAACTCTACTCGGGTGAAATCCGCACCTTCTTTTTCGAAGAAATCAACCTCAGGACTTCGGTCCGTGCCCAAAAGGTCGATTTCAAGCTCACGAGCGGCAAGTCCGATCTCTGGCAGGCCGTCACATTCAACGGCCAGGTCGACATCGGCACTCTTAAGGGTTCAGCGCAGCTAAATCTGAGCGGAGGCAATCCCAGGGACCTTGTGCGATATCTGAATACGCCCGCGTCCGAAAGGATCGGCGATTCCCGGATAGACTTGAGTCTCATGTTTTCGGCCGGCGGCCCTAAAGACGCCCGCGTCGATTTTACGGCCTCGGTTCCGCAATTGAATTTCGAGGGCGCACCACAGAGCACGGCCGTGAGCAACGGAACGCTCAGCGGCATATTCACTATCGACAAAGACGGCATGGGTTTTTCGCTTTCGCGTTTCAAATTCGATTATCCACGCATCAACCTCACGGCAAGCTACGTCGACAAATTCAGCGATCAAAGCGTCACCCTGGGCATCGACGGACGAGACACCGACGCCGCTTCGGTGCGAAGCCTGATCCTCGCCGTGGATAAGGACAACCCCGTCATCCGGCGCGTCTTTGAAATCATCCGGGAAGCCGAAGTGCCGGCTGTCCTTTTCAGTGCCCGCGCAAAAAGCCCTTCCGGCCTCAAGGACCCGGAAAACTTCACCGTCAGGGGTTCAATCGAAAATGGGGTCGTCTTTGTCCCCAAGCCGAACCTGCTCATCTCCAACGTCAGAGCAAACGTGCTGATCGAGGGCGGCATACTCGAGGCAACAAACGTCTCAGGCCGAACGGCCGGTTCTTCGACCGGCAATGCAACACTGAGGATCGGGCTGCGGGGACATGACCCGCTGTTCAACCTCGATCTTCCGCTTGAAGCCGACCTCTCCGAACTGCCCGCAGTCTTACACCGGGTTGCAGACAACGAGGCATTCAGGCGAGAACTGGCCCAAATCAAAGATGTGACTGGAAAGGCCCAGGGAAGGCTCATTCTTGGAGGAACGCTGGATGAGATCACGACTAGAGTGGAGTGTGGCCCCTTTCATCTCAGCGGCCGCTACGGGCGTCTTGCTGAACCGGTCGATCTGGCAGGCTCCTCACTCCTGTTTGAGGGGTCTAAGATCTCGGCTGCATCTTTGGCGGGCAAAAGTGGAAAGTCAAGCCTCGACGGCGTGGACCTAAGTTACGACTGGGGTGTGGAAAACCTTCTGCAGATTGAATCTCAGGAAAGGTCCGTCGTTTCCATGGACCTTCTGGGTCCCTACATGCGGGCAAACGAATACTGGAAAGCTTTCCTGGATGGCCCACCGAAAGGGCTGCTGGTATTTAACTCCTTTCAGTTCAGCGGCCAGCCCTCGGATCGCTCAAAACGGGTCTTCAAAGCCAGCGGCTCGGTCGAGGAAGTTGTCTTTCAAAACCGGCAATTGGACAGCCCCCTCACTTTGAAAAACGGCGCATTCGAGGTAAGCGGAGACGAGATCGTTGTCAAAGGCATCAACGCCGTTCTTGCGGACTCTTCGCTGACGATTTCAGGCAGGATCGCGGGGTACCTGGAACAACCCAGGAAGGTAGACTTGCAAATGAGCGGCCGGCTCGGCCCGGAGGGGAACAAAACCGCCGCTTCGCTCGTGGGGCTTCCGCCCTCGATCAGGGCAATTTCGAATCTCAACCTGCTAAGCTCGCGCCTGACTTTGGACAGGGAGTCCAAAACAACCTTCCAGGCTGAAATGCAGCTTCCTGCCGGACCCAAGGTCACGATCGATCTGGTCAAAACGCCCCAGCAACTTTCCATAGAAAGCCTGACCATAAAAGATGGGAATTCCGACGCCGCTATTTCGATGAACGCCAGGGATAACCTGCTCCAGATCGGGTTTTCCGGCACACTGAGCAACAAAACAGTCGACCGGCTCCTCATCGACAACAAGCTGCTCACGGGACCGATGGAAGGCAAATTCAACGCGCGCCTCTTCCTGGACGCCCCGGACAAATCGACCGTTCAGGGAAGTGTCAGGATTTCCGGACTTCAGTTGCCTGTCAACCTCCCCGTGCCCACGCGAATTGAAGACGCAACGCTCGAAGCCGATGGAAACAATCTCAATGTCAAATCAGCCATCATAAGTTGGAACGGAAGCAGGCTGAGCCTTGCCGGGAGCGTCGCAATCACCGGGGGCGCCTATCTCGTGGACATGAACGCTTTTGCGGACAACCTGGACCTGGAGAGCCTCATCAAATCCAGGGAAGACTTCGTCAAGAACACGGAAAACTCCGTGCTCCCGGACCCCGGTCCGTCGAAAAAAGTCTGGGAAGCGCCCATCCGGGGCACCATCCGGGTGAGGACCCAGCAGCTTTCCTACGGGAAGCTCGCCTGGAACCCGGCCAATGCAGAGGTGGTATTGAACCCCGGATCCATAGACATCCGGTTGAACCAGGCGAATCTATGCGGGATATCCACTCCAGGCAACATCACGATCACGCGCGACGGTCTACGTATCACCCTCAGCCCATCGGCCAAGGACCAGGACCTCGAATTGGCGCTGTCCTGCTTTTTCAATAAACAGCATATTCTCTCGGGCAGCTACACGCTCACGGGAAACCTGGCGGCCAGGGGAAAAGACAGCAGCCTCGCCGAATCCCTCGAAGGCAATGTGGAGTTCAAAGCAAAAGAGGGGCGCATTTTCCGGTTCAATACATTCTCAAAAATAATTTCGCTTCTCAGCATCACCGAATTCTACAGGGGTGTTGTTCCGGACCTGTTGCACGAGGGCTGCGCATACCACACCATAGAATCGAAAGGAAAAATAAAGAACGGAAAGCTCGTCCTGTCCGATTCGGTTATAGACGGGCCTTGCATCAAAATGGTTTTTCGCGGAGAGATCGACCTGGTCAGGCAGAAAGTGGACGTCGTCGCCCTTGTGGCCCCGCTCCGCACAGTGGAGAGGGTAGTAGGGGCGGCGCCGATTATGGGGAAGATTTTGAACGAAGCCCTGGTAACCCTGCCGGTCAGCATAAGCGGGGACCTGGCCGATCCGAACGTTGTTCTTCTTGCTCCCAGCGCTGTCGGCGAAGAGTTTTTCGGCGTCATGAAAAAAGTTTTCAAGCTGCCCCTGGCTATTTTTCAGCCTAACCATGAAAATGAACCCGTCTCAAATACCGATAGCTCAAAACAGGAAAATTAGCCTGCCCACAGTCCCTGGAGGCCCCCCCGCCTACAGTAAGATGTTCGCCGCCGCCGAATTCGTCTCGCTTTCTCAGCTTAGTCTCTTACAAACCATGGAACCGGAGAAGAAGGCAGAAGGATGTTCACAGGTCCTGCGACAGATAGTCTTTTTCAGCAAAAGAGTGTGGAATTTCCACCCGAAAAGTAATGCCTCTATCGGGATTGTCGATAATTTCTATATGGCCGTGGTGTGCCTCGACAATCTTCTTGACGATAGGCAGCCCCAAGCCGGTGCCTTCCTTTTTGGTCGTATAAAAAGGAGAAAAAATTTCATGCCTTTTATCGGCCGAGATGCCGCATCCGCAATCAATCACATCTATCAAGAGGTTTTTCCCCTTTATATTACAATTGATGATTACTTCCCCACCCTCTTTGGAGGCCTGTATTGCGTTTGCCATAAGATTTATGAGCACCTGCTTCATCCTCATGAAGTCCAGAGACACGGCTGATGGAATACAGGAATCAAGCCGGCTGCGCAGCTCTATTTTCTTCTTTTTAGCCAGTGGGGAAACTATCGTGAGGCATTCAGCCACAAGCGGGGCGATATCGCCATTTGAGCACTCCAGTTTCAACGGGCGCGAAAAATCAAGCATACTCTTCACCATGTTTTCCATCCGCTGGATTTCCTTGACAACGATTTCCAGTTTGTCCCGGATGGGGCTGCCGTCCCCGATGCGTCTAAGAGCCAGGCTCGTAAAACCGCCGATTGCCATAAGCGGGGTCCTCATGTCATGGGCCACGGCTGCCATCGCCCTTCCCATGGCGGTCAGGCTCTCCGATTCCCGCAAATCCTTTTCCGCTTTTTCACGCTGTATGATCTTCCACATGCCATCCATCAGAAGCGTGAGCTGCCGGGCATCGGAGAGGTTATATTCCTCAACTTTGTTTCCCACCCCCGCAACGGCTACGATGCGGTCGTTTTCGAATATGGGAACGATCATGATGCGGGCAAGCGGCGCGTGCCTTTCCAGATAACTGCTCATATCAGGGTCGGAACACGAGTAGTCGTTTATGACTACCACTCTTTTTTCCCGTATGGCATCCGCGAAGATATCCGCCTTTTCGACCGGCACGTGCAGGGGGCCGTTGCCGATTGCAGGGCCCTGCAAATCGGTTTCCGGCCACTCATGAACGGTCAAAGCCGTTTCGGCTTCGTCCAGGAACCCAATCCAGCCAGCCTTGCTTTCCGTAAGCCTCACCAACTGTTCCAGTGCAAACTTCGCGGTGTGATAAGTCGAGGAATCAGCCATTTGGCTTAACTGCCACAGTGTCTCGAGGCGGGCCTCATCGAGTCGACGTATCGCCTCGACTTGCCTGCGCTCCGCAATCTCCGCCCGCAGTGCTTCCTCCGTTCGCTTTAGCCCCGTGATGTCCATGGCGGCATGGACTACGTTCGTTACTTTCCCGGAGCCATCCTTGACAGGGTTGGAATAAACCAGCCACGATCTCCCATCGGCCCCCGTTATTTCACCTTCCTGGGGTTCCCCTGTCTGCACGGCCCTGATCGCGGTGCATCCCTGGCAGGGGCCCGAGCGAGCGTGGATAGCTTCGTAACAGTTTTTCCCCTTCAGTTCCTCGGGTGTCAGACTGAAGACCCGCTCCGTCGCCGAATTCGTCCAGATTACCCGCATCTGAGGATCGAGATACTCCACGGCCACCTGTGTCAAGCTGCCCAAGATTGCCGCCTTCTCGCGCTCCGATTTCTTCAGGCCATCCTCGGCCATCTTTCGGGCGGTAATATCGGTGCCTATTCCAAGTGTCCCGCACACATTGCCCTCTTCATCGAACAGGGCCTTATTGGCCCACGTGACCCAGACCCGATCACCGTTTTTGCGCATATTTTCATTTTCATGTATTGCATGTTGCTCAGGGTTGCGCACAACATCATCGAGTATCTCCCTGAGGTCGTGTCCGACCGAATCCGTTTCGGGCACAATCGTACCGACGATGTGACGTCCGAGGACCTCCTCTTCGGTGTATCCGAAAAACTTCTCGGCGAATTCATTGAAGAATGTGATCGTCCCGTCGAGATTCAGCCGTGTGATGATACAGTTTGCATTCTCCACCAACTCCCGGTATTTCTCCTCACTTCCGCGAAGTGCTTCCTGGCGATTGCAGATCTCACCCGCCATTGCGTTGAAAGAAGAAGCCAGGTCCTGAAGCTCCACCGATCCTTTGAATTCAATGCGTTGCGTGGGCTCCCCCCGTCCAAGGGCCAGGGCATGGTCACGAAGCCGCCTGAGTGGGTCGAGAATGCCGCGGGAGAGAAAAAATGCGGCTATGAGGATGACCGCCGCAAGGAGCAGGAAAAGGGCTGACTGGCGGAAGGCCTGCGCTCTGATGGGCGCCATTACTTCACTTTCGGACCGGCTCACACATATGACCCAGTTCGTAAAGCGGCTTGATGTATAGGTCACAATCCGCTTCTCTTCATTAAAGAGGCCCGGGAACGTACCGATGACTTCCTTGCCTTCCAGGGCCTGCCTGATGACCGGACGCTTCCGTAGATAATCGCGGTCTTCCCATTTCAACTCTCTACGCGGGTAACAATCGATCAGCATACCTCTGCCATCCATGACGCAGATCGAACCGCCTCGAGACAGATCGTGCCCCAATATGCTCTTTACCTCTTCAGCTTTCACCGCGCCCACAACCATGCCGAGCAGCTTACCTTCTCCATCCCGGATTCCGCGGCTTATAAAGAAAACCGGTTCGCCCGTACCGCGTGAGACCAAAAGATCGCTAACGCTCCACTGGCTTCCTTCAGTGATAGCCCGGACGAACGGGCGGTCGGCTATGTCCTCGCCAATCGCTCTCACCATATTGGATGCGATAATACGGCCTTGAGGGCTAACCCAGGCAAAGTTACGGATCGAAGGGAAGGCGGCACTGTCGGCCTCAAGTATCCGGTTCATCTGCTCAGGCGAGAAATCCTGAGACATGGTAAGGTTTACACAGATGGCCAATTCCTGATGGAGAACATCCTGCAGGAAGATATTGAGCGTGCCCGCCACTGCACGGGCCATCTCCAGATTGAGCTGGAACTCGTTTGCCTGCCTGCTCCGATATCGTTCATACAGATACCCGGCCTGAAGTAAAAAAACCGGCAAGAGCATGGTAAGCACAAGAAAGTACAATTTGCCCCTGATAGTTGGGCGCCATCGATTACGAAGCACAACCAATCCTATGTCGCCATGGAATGTTGATAGATTTTTACGATTCCCGAAATTTGCCGGACGAATGGCGCCTTAAATAACACTTACCGGGGATGGTGAAAAGACAGACACAGGGTACGGCAGCAAGATGAGAGGTAAGCGGGTCAACGCCTCAGATTCAGCATTATAAAAAGTCACACGGATATAACAGATTCAGACGAATTGGTCCATCCAATCCTTCCCCGGCTCGAAAGGGGGAAATGTGTTTTTTCAGTCTAAGGGTCCCCGGTACCGATCTCGAGGCCCTGCCAGGGGCGCACGCCCAAGAGCGTGAGGCCCAGGCGCCCCATCAATCACCAGGCCCAGCAGGGCGGCAAGGGGGGAAACGCATGTGCCCACACTATTCCAGACCGGCAATCCCCGATGCAGTCATTGGAATCCGCTGCATTTAGGACTATTATTTAATTATCCGCGATATTGATTGGGCAATTCGAATTCGCCCCCAATCGATCTTTACCGGACAGCGCGGATTAGAAGAAGGATAAATGGAAAGACACTCCTTTCTGATAAAGGGCATGTGTTGCGGCGAAGAAGTCGGGTTGCTCAAATCCGAGGTGGCGCCTCTGGTTGGAGGCGCCGAGCGGCTCTCTTTCGACCTGCTGCGAAGCAGTATGATTGTCAGCGGCAATCTCGACGCCGAGGTGGTGGAAAGGATCAGGGATGCGGTTGCCAAAACCGGCATGGAGGCCGTGCCGGGGGATGAGACCTGCGCATCGGGCACGTGCGCATTGGGGACCGGGCGAGTCTGGAAAAGGCATGAAAGACTTTTCTCATGCATCGCCAGCGGCCTTCTGATGACAGCGGCCTTTTTTTCCCATGCGTTCCTTCAGGGAAACATATCGGCCGCACTCACGGCAGAAAGCGGAGCGGGCGCGCCCGTCTTCGTGATTGTGCTGTATCTTGCGGCTGTTTTGACCGGAGGCTGGCCTATTTTTCCAAGGGCCCTCTATGCGGCAAGGAAACTCAAGCCGGACATGAACCTTCTCATGACCGTGGCGGTCCTTGGAGCAATCGGACTTGGCCAGTGGCTGGAGGCCGCCTCGGTGAGTTTTCTTTTCTCCCTTGCGCTGCTGCTCGAATCCTGGAGTGTGGACAAGGCTAAACGCGAAATCTCCGCTCTATTCGACATCACCCCTCAGAGGGCCCGCTTCATATGCCCAGATGACGGGGACATCGAGGAAAAACCCGTCGGCGAAATACCGGTCGGCTACACCGTCATTGTCCGGCCCGGCGAGCGAATCCCGCTAGACGGCGTAATAACGCGGGGCGCCACCTCGGTAAACCAGGCGCCCATAACCGGTGAGTCAGCTCCAGTGGCCAAAGGACCTGGCTCGGAGGTATTTGCGGGGACCATCAACGAAGAAGGCTCCATTGAGTTTCGTTCGACCCGGTCGGCATCGGACACCACGCTATCGAGAATCATTCGAATGGTGGAGGAAGGCCGCTCCCGGCGCGCTCCCGTCGAACGGTGGGTGGAAAAATTCGCCGGGGTATACACCCCTTTCATGATGCTGACTGCCCTTGCCATAGTGACGGTCCCTCCACTTTTCACCGGCGGGGACTGGGCGAAGTGGTTTTACGAGGGGCTGGTGGTCCTGGTCATCGCATGCCCGTGCGCGCTCGTAATATCGACCCCCGTGACAATTGCGGCAGGACTGAGTTCGGCGGCCCGAAACGGCGTCCTCATAAAAGGAGGCGCCTACCTGGAAGCCCCTGCGGGACTCAAATCCATTGCTCTGGACAAAACGGGCACCATCACCTTCGGCCAACCCTCCGTCAAGCAGGTCATGCCGGTCGACAATCACACCGAGGACGGCCTTCTTGCAAATGCAGCCGCCCTGGAGGCGCACAGCACCCATCCGCTCGCCCGGGCCATCACCCGACATGTCGAATCCAGAGGTATTCGCCCCGCCGTGGCCGACAGCTTCACCATTTTGCCGGGCCAGGGGGCGGAGGGGACAATCGGCGGCAAAACCTACTGGATCGGCAGCCACAGGATGCTCGAAAGATGGCAGCGGGAAACCCCGGTCTTCCATGACGCGATCTGCAGGCTGGAGGAGGCCGGAAACTCCGTCATGGTAATGTGGTGCGACGATCACGTATGCGGCCTGGTAAGCGTTGCCGACCAGGTGCGCCCGGAAGCCCGCGGGGCGGTCGCCGCCCTGAAAGCTCTCGGTCTGGAAAAAGTGGTCATGATGAGCGGCGACAATCAAAAGACAGCCGAACTGATAGCCGCGGCGGTGGGAGTCGATGAATTCCACCCTGAATTGCTTCCCGAGGATAAGGTGAGGCTTGTCTTGGAACTGAGGCAAAAATTCGGCCTGGTCGCCATGGTCGGCGACGGAATCAACGACGCGCCGGCAATGGCCGCCGCAACCGTGGGGATCGCGATGGGGGCGATGGGATCGGATGCCGCAATCGAGACCGCCGACATAGCGCTCATGTCCGACGATCTATCCAAAATACCCTGGCTGATCCGACATTCCAAAAGGACGATGGCGGTAATCCGGCAGAACGTGTTTTTCTCCCTGCTGGTAAAGTCCCTGTTCGTCGGTCTTGCCGCAGCGGGTTTGGCAACCCTGTGGGGGGCAATCGCCGCCGACATGGGGGCGTCACTGCTTGTTATCTTCAATGGGCTGCGCCTGTTGAGGATTACCGGCGCGGGCGGCGACAGGAAATATCCCGCACTCTGCCGCTCCGATCCGGCATGCTGCACGAACCCGAGGCTATGACGACGGTGGGACCGCGGCCAATATCGCCGCTGCCTTCGGCGGCAGGCGGTGGGACCGCAGCCAATATCGCCGCTGCCTTCGGCGGCGGCCAAAGCCTCGATGAAAGATCCACCAGAGACACGAAGGACATGAAGACACGGAGACAACACTTAGACAGGATTAACAGGATTTTGGGCGATGGGACGCTAGAAGGTGG